>ERZ511473.1185-NODE-1185-length-25197-cov-17.584236_pt1 | contig 25197 bp, 29 predicted proteins | sample MGYA00374947_ERZ511473 | MGnify/ENA primary metagenome ERZ511473 (study PRJEB26303, sample SAMN06343854) | sediment metagenome | isolation source: hot spring sediment | place: Canada: British Columbia | collected 2012-09-26 ... | reverse complement strand
GCAGCCAGGATGCGGTCGCGGGTAAGCACCTCCTCGGGGTGCCGGAGGAAGAGCTCCAGCAGCCGGAACTCGGTGGCCGTCAGGGGCAGTGGCTGACCGCCACGGCAGGCCCGCCACGAGCGCAGATCCAGCTCCAGGTCGGCGTAGGCCAGCCTCTGCCTGGTCACGGGCCGCTGGCCGGTGCGACGCAGCAGCGCCCGCAAACGCGCCACCAGCTCGTCCAGGGAGAAGGGCTTGACCAGGTAATCGTCGGCGCCCGCCTCCAGGCCTGCCACCCGGTCGGGCACCGAGTCCCGGGCCGTGAGCATGAGGATGGGGACGTCTGAAGTCTGGCGAACCCGTTGGCAGAGGGTGAGGCCATCGGTGCCGGGGAGCATCACGTCCAGCACCACCACCTGGGGCCAGCCGCCGTCCAGGTAGGGGAGCGCCTGAGTGGCATCGGCGGCCAGGGCCACCTGGAAGCCACGCAGCCGCAGGCCCCGAGACAGGGCCAGCAGCAGACGCTCGTCGTCGTCCACCACCAGCACCCGTGGCCCGCTGGCCTCGGGCGCTGGGGCAGACCCGGACGTGGACCGCCCCACGGCCCCATCACCTCGACCGTCGGGCCTAGTGCTGATAGCCAGGACGCGCCTGGTCGCCGCCCTCGGCCTCAGACGCCGGAGGCCTGAACCCTTCGTCCTCCTCGCGCAGCCCCTGACGGAACTCCCGGACGGCCCGTCCCAGGGCGCCGCCCAGCTCCGCCACCCGCCCAGCCCCGAACAGGAGCACCAGGATGCCCAGGATGATGAGCAGCTCGGGCAGTCCGATGTCGGGCACTCCCCCACCCCCTGCGAGCCCGTTTGTTTGCCGGGCAGCTACAGCGTAGCACCGTAACCGTCCAGGAACAACGCGACGGCGTGACTGGGGGCGCGAGATAAGGTTCCCCCTAGGGACTTCAGGAAGTACTGTTCAGCACCCGCATAGAGAAGTAGATGCCGAAGGCGAGAAGCAGAACGGCGAACGGCCGTCTCAGCCTTATCGCCTGGAATCTGAGAGAGAGCCTGGCCCCCAGAACGGAACCGGCCACCGCCCCAATGGCCAGCTGGAGGGCCAGGCTCGGGTCTATGTGTCCGAGCAGGCCGTGCACCACGATGCCCGGTAGAGCGATGAAGGGGGCACAGCACAGGGCCGTTGCCGCCGCTTCCCGCACCCTAGCCCTCAACAGCCAAACGTAGGCCGGCACTAGCAGGAAGCCACCCGCGTTGGCCAAGAGGCCCGACGCAGCACCCACCAAAACGCCAACGGACGCGAGGGCCCAGGGCCGGGCCGATACACCCGATGAGCCGAAGAGGTCTGGCCGTGGCTGTGCCCCCGACTGCCGACGCCAGAGCTGGGCTGCCGCCAGCAGCAGGGTCAGCGCCACCAGCATCATCACCAGCTGAGTGGGCACCCAGCGGGTGCTCACGGCTCCTGCTGCCGCTGCTGGTGCGGCCACAGGGGCCGTCCAGCGGACCGCTCGCCAGTTGACCATTCCCCGGCGTCTATAGGCAGCGGCGGCAGCGATGGAGCTGGGCACCGTCAGTGGCAGAGGCGTGCCCAGCGCTACCAGGGGAGGCGTGTCCAAGAGCATCCTGAGTAGCGGTGTGCCGATGCTGCTGCCGCCGATTCCGAAAACGCCGCCCACGACGCCTTGGAGCAGCCCGAGACCGACCCCTTCAGACCAGCGGAGGCTGTCCACAGCCGACCACATGCGCGCAGCGGGACTCACTGGCGGCAAAGGCCACCGGCAAGGAAGGCCCCACGCCCATTCTCTCACGGGAGCACCAGGGACAGCCACAGGCCCCAGCCCTGGCACCAGCCCATAGCCGCTATCAGGCCTGCCCGGTCAGCCGGGGTATCGGTGCCCCGCAGCTCCCAGCGGAAGGAGCGTGAATAGCGCTGGACCCGCCCGAAGATGCAGCGGATGAGCTCCGCCTGGCGTTCCAGGTCGGCCTCGCCCAGGTTGCCTGCCCTCAAGAAATGCGGACGGCAGAGGGCGGACCGTACCCGACCAGCGCACCTGCCGCAGACCGCTACCTGCCAATATGGGGACGTCTCCCGCAGGAAGGTCAGCAGCCTCCTGGCATCCCTTCCCTGTCCAAGCACCCGCTCGGGGATGAAGCCGGCGGCAGACCGAGGCCCGTATCCCAGTTCGCACATGAGGCAGGAGGCCGACTCTCGTAAACGTCGGGGCGCCAGCACTCGCTGCAGCCACGGGGGGCCCGAAAATGCGGTCACGGCCCGCTGCATCAGAGCCTCGTAGAGGACGGCAACCCCGTGCGGCCCCGATGCGGGGAAGAACGCCGTCTCGACCAAAAGGTAGTGCAGGGCGTGGCGCTGGCAGAGGGAGAACCGGCGAAAAACACATGCGTGCCTGAGATCTCCCCTGCCACGCCCTGGGGCGAACTGTGGCCTGCATCAGCACCCGACAGCTTCCACAGGCATCGGGCACTGGCCGACGGCTCGGGTCGGCTCCTCTCCTCTGAGCACGGCCGGAGTCGGGCACTCAGTGGCGGAACTGGGGGCGCTGCTCGTCGCCGGGGGGCGGTCGCCTGCCGCCCTCGTCCTCCCCTCCCTCGGACGGCTCTTCGCGGTCGCGCACCTCGCGGCGGAACTCGCGGATGGCCCGACCGATGGCGCCGCCCAGGTCGCCCAGGCGGGAGGCACCGAAGAGCACCACCAGTATGGCCAGGATGATGAGGAGCTCGCCGGGTCCCAGGTTGCGCAGCATCTCCGCACACCCGATGATACCACGCCCGGGCACCTTCGAGTCGAAGACGAGGGCCGCCCAGGCAGCGGTCGCGGCTCAGCGCGGCCCTTCGCTCCCGGCGAAAAGGCGACGGGCCAGGTCGCGGACCAGCCGCGATGGGTGACCGCGGGCCGCGCGCAGTGCCTGGAGCGCCTCCGGGCTGCCGATGCGGGCCAGGGCCAGCAGCGCCTCCCGCTGCATATAGAAGTCGCCGTGCTCATCGTTCAGTAAGGTGACCAGGGCCAGGCATACCAGGATCTGGCAGACCAGCTCGTGGGTCACCAAGGCGACGGTCTGGCCCAGGTGCCGCGCTGGCAGCCCCCGCAAGAAAGGCTCCACCCTGCCGGCCACCTCCAGCAGGAGAGGAAGGCTCCCAGAAAGGGCGCGGCGAAGGCCACCAGACCGATGGACACGGTCTCCCTGAAACGGGCGCGCAGCACCCATGGCTCCACCTCCGCCCCGGCCAGGTTGGTGAGGAGCACGCTGCCCAGGGCAGCCAAGAAGTTGACCCACTCGTTGGGCTCGAGGCCCAGGACATTGCCGGCGATGGCCCCAAGGACAATCTCGGTCAAGGCCACGGAGATGCCGAGCCTGATGGACAGGAGGCTGGCAACGAAGGCGAGGCCGATCCAGAGGGCCGCTAGGCTCTGGGGGCTGTTCAGTTCCGCCGCCATGACAATAGCTCCTACCACTGGTGTCGGTATGAGCTATCAACCTCAGCGGCGGTTCGCCCCCGGCAGGGGCAGGGCGGACTCCATCGCCCGCAGCATACGCGACTACCGAGACCCCCCTCAACCCAGTGCCGGTTCGTTAGCGAGGGGATCAGGATGGACTCGCCACGCCGTCGTGAAGATCGGGCGGCGGGCGCTCTTTGCCCTGAGCTCCCGGCGAGGAACGGGCGACGGTGCGGGAGCGCTGCTGGCTGCTGAGCATCCGCTCCCCGGCCATGAGCTCGTCCCCAGGTCTCAGCCGCAGCCCCGGACGGCAATCCCCAATCGGCCTTCCGGACCGCCAGTCCTGTGCACCAGGCTCATTTGAGCCTAATCTATAGCCAGGCATCGCCACCGGTCGGCCTCACTCGCCATAAGGCCGCTGGACGCTAAGAGGCCCTCGCTTGCCCCGGGTTGACTACCATGCCTGGTGCGAGCCGTCGCCCCCTAACCGCTCCGGAACATCTGTTGCTGGCGATGCTGCAGGGGGCGGCCTAAGCCGGAATCCCTGCCGAGGCGCCCGTTTTTCCTCTCGCCCCACGTGGGAGGGCCAGCGTCGTTGCCTCTGCGTGAACCCTTAGTCGCCCCTGGTCTACCACGCCCCGGCGACGCTGCAGGCGCACCACTTCTGCGAGAGAGGCAGCGACCTCTACCATCGCCGTTGCTCGCCCGGGGCGGTCCGCCGCTGGCTGACCGGTAAGTTCGAGTTTACGGAGCAGGGCCGGTCTTGGTGGACCCTGGGACGCGCTTAAGCACCGCATCGAAATCTCGTCGTACTCTTCAGGCCGTAGAGCGGCCTTCCCGAGGGGGTGGGCGCCGGGAGTGTTCCAGGGCTCGGCCTTATATCACGGCGTGCAGATTCGGAGGGGCGGCTGAAGCGTTCCGGTTGTTGAAACATTTATTTCCGGGGCGAGCACAGTGTCCCCGACTGTTTTGGGAGTTCCTGCCGCTCCGGAAAGTGTTCCCGGGAATGTACCCGAACCGGGCCGGCCGGCACCGGCAGGTGGAGACGCGGGGCGGTCCGGATTCGTCCTGGGCCTCTGGCGGGTAGTGATGACCAATGCCTGGCTGGGATGACGCTCATGGCCCCTATCACCTCTCGAACGTAGCGATGGTCCTCCTCGGAGTCGCAGCCGGTGTCGGCCAGCACCGCCCCCAGCCTGGCCACCCTGGCCCCTCTGGCCACCAGGGGAGGGAGGTCGGGGATGTCGGAGGAGGGGCGCAGCCTCGCCCGCTGGGACGTGACGTCCTTTCGACTCACCGCCACCGGGAGAGGGTGCTTCAGCCAGCCCCGCCTGGCCCTGGCCTGCCCCATCTCCCTGAGGCGCCGCACGAAGTAGGAGCTGGCCCTCGGGGTGCGCAGGCCAGTGGCATCACAGGCCCCTGTCGAGGGCGGGCCCCCTGGGGGCACAAGGCTCCTGGCCGTCTCCGCCAGGAGCCGCTCCAGCTCCTCCTCCCCCAGCCGCTCGAGGGACTTCTGCAGGGTGGTGAAGTGGGGCGTCCTCGATAGATGGAGCGCCTCCCGCAGCTCCCGGTGCTCGGCCAGCCGCACCACCGCCTCCCGATAAGTCCAGCCCTCGTAGCGCATGAGGCAGAGGATGGCCAGGAGCTGGGGCTGGCTGTACAGCCGGCCCCGAGCGTGGATGGCTGTACGGGGGCAGGGCCGCCTCCCCTACCTCCCTCGCTACCTGGGCCAGCCGCACCAGACCTACCTCGGCCATCGCTATCCCTCCCCACTCTCGAGTACCAGCCTAGCCCACTGCCAGCCACTTTCCTACAAAGCCAGACGAGTTCATAGCTAATTCGGGCCACGCCTGCGCTCCCTGTGCGGCGCCCTCGAGGGCGCCGCGGGCCTGACTGACAGCCGCGCTGCCTGAGGAACCCCGAAAGGCAGGGCAGCCTCTGGCGACAGCGATTTCGACAGCAAAGCGGGCGGACGACAGCAGACGGCCCTGGCCGAAAATGGACGGAAAGCGGGCCATGCCAGATACAAAATGGACGGCTGCGGACGACCGTGGACGCCCAAACCGGGACTTTCAATCCCAGGGCCGTGGGTTCGAATCCCACCGGGCCCTCCACCGTACCCGCTGCCGTCAGCTGTCGGCGGGCAGGTGATCGGAGGCGGTCACTGCGCTCCGGTGGAAGAAGCCCAACCCTACCCCCAGCAGCGCTATCATGCCGAAGGCTATCACCGCCACTTGCACCCCCAGCTTGTCCGCCGTCAGCCCCAGCAACTGCCCGCCGATGGGCGTGCTCCCTAGGAACAGGAGCACGTACAGGCTCAGCACGCGGCCCCGCAGGTGCGGCGGCGACAGCAGCTGCAGGCGGGTGTTGGCCGTGGTGGTGAACACCACGCCCGCGAACCCCAGCAGCACCAGCACCACCACCGTCAGCAGCAGCCAGTGGGACGCCCCCAACAGGACCAGCAGCGCACCAAACGCCACCGCGCCCAGCAGCAACTGCCCCTCTCCAGCCTGGCGCCGGTAGGCCAGCGCCAGCGCCGCCAGTATTGAGCCCACGCCCATGGCCGCGCTCAGCCCACCGAACCCCACCGATTGCACCCCCAGTACGTACCGCGCCAGCAGGGGCAGCACCACGCTGAAGTTGTAGCCGAAGGTGCCGATGAACGCCATCAGCAGCATGACCCGGAACACCGGCGGCGTCTCCAGGGCATACCGAAGCCCCTCCCGCACCTGCTGCCAAAGGGGCGCCGCCTGAGCGGGCGGCGCAGGCAGCAACTCGCCGGACCGCATCATCAGCAACCCGGCGATGACCGGCAGGAAGGTGGCGGCGTTGATGAAGAAGGTGCTCGCCGTCCCCACCACGGCGATGGATATCCCGGCTACCATGGGCCCCACGATGCGCGCCAGGTTGAAGATGATGCTGTTCAGCGCTACCGCGTTGGGCAATAGCTCCCGGCCCACCAGCTCGGGGATGAAGGCCTGGCGGGCGGGGCTGTCGAAGGCGTTGACCATTCCCAGGCAGAAGGCCAGCAACCCCACATGCCACAGCGCCACGTGCCCCGTCGACGCCAGCACCCCCAGCGCCAGGGCCTGGGCCAGGGCCGCCACCTGTGTGCCCACCAGGAAGGCCCTCTTGCTCACCCGGTCCACCACCACCCCCGCCACCAGAGAGAAAAGCAGCACGGGCAGGAACTGGAGCATGGTGATGGTGCCCAGGGCCAGGGGAGAGCCCCGCAGGTCGCTCACCACCAGCCACGACTGGCCGGTGAGCTGGGCCCAGGTCCCCACCAGTGAGACCACTTGCCCGGCCCAGAAGAGACGGAAGTTCCGCACCTCCAGCGAGGCGAAGGCCCGCCGCCAGCCTCCTGCCCCGCTGCGGCGCAGCACCGCAAGGAGAGAGGTCACGGGGCCGCCGACCTGATTCACGCTTCTGCCGAAGCGCCCTGCCGCGTCCCCATCCTATCACGCCTTCGGCCCACGCTCCCCCCACTGCCACGGGCTGCCCTTCGCGCTCGGGGTGCTACTATACTGGCGGCGAGGCGCTGCCCGCCCATCCCTGGCAGGAGGAGCGACTGATGGCGCAGCAGACATTCCGGACGCTGAAAGTAGAGAAAGACGAAGGCGTGGCCGTAGTCACCCTCAACCGCCCGGAAGCGCTCAACGCCGTGGACGAGGTCATGCACCGCGAGCTGGTGGACGTCTGGCCGGCCCTGGCTGCCGACCCGGAGGTGAAGGCCATCGTCCTCACCGGCGCCGGCCGGGCCTTCTCCGCCGGCGGAGACATGCGCTGGCTGGAGTCCACCCACCGCAACTTCCTGGGCCAGCAGCGCACCATGCGCGAGGCCCTGGACATCATCGAGAACATGCTCCGGGTGGAGCAGCCGATGGTAGCGGCCGTCAACGGGCCGGCCACCGGCCTGGGCGCGACCCTCGCCCTCTTCTGTGACATCGTGGTCATGAGCGAGACCGCCCGCATCGGCGACACCCACGTCCGGGCAGGCGTGGTGGCCGGCGACGGCGGCACCGTCATCTGGCCCCTGCTGGTGGGCATCCACCGTGCCAAGGAGTACCTCATGACCGGCGACCTCATCGATGGCCGCGAGGCGGAGCGCATCGGCCTGGTGAACCGGGCCGTCCCCGCCGACGAGGTGCTGCCCACCGCCCTGGCCTACGCCCGGCGCCTGGCCGAGGGGCCGGTGTGGGCGGTGCGCTGGACCAAGCTGGCCCTCAACCAGTGGCTCAAGTGGGGGCTCTCCCTCACCATGCCGGCGGCCCTGGCGCTGGAGATGCTCACCTTCAACACCGATGACCAGGCCGAGGCCGCCCGCGCCTTCTTGGCCAAGCGTCAGCCCAGGTTCAGCGGTCGTTAGGAGGCCGCCGCCGGCGGCCCTGCCGGCGCTGGCCTTCGCCTACGTCGGCGGCCACCGCCCGCTCGATAGCTTCGTCGGGCGGAGCGGCATCCCTGCCGCCGCGCATCCGCTCGCGGGCCTGGCACGCCAGCTCCAGATAATGCTGACGCAGGTGCTCCAGCTCGGCGTCCGTCAGCTCCTCCAGGTCGAGGAGGGCATTGTGGGCGTTGCGCTCGGCCCGCAGTATCTCGTCCAGCTTGAGCTGCACCACTGCCCCGTCGTGGTTCTGCGTGTTCTGGATGAGGAAGACCATGAGGAAGGTGACGATGGTGGTGCCGGTGTTGATGACTAGTTACCAGGAGTCGCTGAAGTGAAAGACGGGCCCCGTGGCCGCCCACAGCAGCACCACCGACACCGCCAGCAGGAACCCGAGGGGATGGCCTGCCGCCTGGGCCGTCCAGCGCGCGAACCGGGAGAACGGCGAGCGCCCGTAGGCCGGGTAGCGGGCCATGTGGATCACCTCCTCCGGGCCGGCTGGAGTCGCTGACAGGTGCAGCGCCGACCTAGTCCGAGGCTAGCACCGGCAGCAGTGGGGCACAACGCGCTGGCACTCAGGCGCCTGGGACGAAGCCGCCGAACAGCGCCAGGTGCCACTGCTTCCAGTAGCGGTCCACCTCGGCGAAGCCAGCCTCTCTCAGCCACTCCAGGTGCTGGCCCAGTTCGTGGAGTCGACTGTGCCGGCCCGACGGCCCCGAAGACCACCCGCCTTCCTCTGCCAAGCGCCGGTACAGCTGCTCCATGGCTGGAGTGGGGGCGGCCACGATGTCCAAGTTCAGGAAGCATCCTCCCGACGCTAGCAGCGAACGGGCCTCTCGGTAGAGGCGCCGCGTCGCTTCCGCCAGCAGGTGGTGAATGGCCAGCGACGAGACCACCACCTGGAAAGGCCCTTCTCCCTGGGGCAGCGAGCCGTCGGCGAAGTCCCACCCTAGGTACCGATAACGACCGGCGAAGCATACCAGACGCTCCCGCCCCAGCTCTATCATCGCCGGCGAGATGGCCAGCAGGAGCGCCCGGGCCCGCGGCTTACCCGCCAGCCCGGCTTCCGCCACTGCCCCATGGCCGGCCCCGATGTCGAGCACTCGGATGGCGGCGTCGCGCGGGTAGAGCAGGAGGCGCACCAGCAGCTCGAACTGACGATGGCGCTACTCGGCCGGGGCGTCCATCCTTTGCATATACTCCCGTGCTCGGTCCGGGTCTCGCCAGTGGTGTCCTGGGCGCTCTCCAGGGGCACCTGCCTGCGTTCCCTCATTCATGTGCCTGATCCCTCCCGACAGGGCGCTCGAGGTGTTCCTCCGCCTGGCAGGTGTGGAACCCCATGGAGCGAAATAGATTGTACGGGGGCAGGTTGAGTGGCGAGGTATGGGCTGTCACCGCGCCGACGCCCAGATCTTCGGCCAGGCGCAGGCAATAACAGGCAATAAGAGGGGACCGCCCTGGCCAGGCCCCTACCGCGGTGCTCGGGCGCGGCGAACAGGTCGGCCACGTCCAACGCCCCAGGCGGGTGGTGGTGGAGCTGGGCGCGTGCTACCTGCCGGCCCTCGCGCACGATGCGCACCAGCAGGCAGTGCAGCTCCTCCACCTCGAACTGGAAGCCGTCCGGCCCTGGTCCCGGGCGGGGCGCCGCTGTACCGGCATCGCTGGGACGGCCGACGGCAGTCGTCTCGCCATCGGACGGGCACGCACCGCTCATGACGGCTGCTCCCCAGATGCTATGATTTGTCGTTGCAACCGGCTGCAGATGATAAGCATACACCGTTCTGTAATCGGATGGCAACGGTGTCCCCGTCCCGTCCCGGTGGCGGACGCCCTCGCACAGGTGATAACATAGCCATGCCGTATACCCCGGCGGGGAGGCCCAGGGCCGTGCCGAGGATGCCAGGTCGCCACCTGATGATGGAGCAGCTAGTGGCTGCTGGCGTCCGCTACGTCTTCGGCAATCCAGGGACTACCGAGCAAGCCTTTATGGACGCCCTGAACGATTATCCCCAGATCCAGTACGTGCTGGCGCTGCACGAAGGTGTAGCGGTAGGGATCGCCGACGGCTACTCGAGGATATCGCCGGTGCCGCCCCTGGTGGAGCTCCATATCACTCCGGGTCTCGGCAACGCCATGGGCATGCTGTACAACGCCTACTGGACCCGGGCACCTATGGTCGTGTATGTCGGCCAGCACGCGCAACGGGGCGCCCAGCAGGAGCCCATCCTCTGGGGCGACGTGGTGGCCATGGCCCGGACCGTGACCAAGTGGGCGGTGGAGGTGCAGGACGCCGCCGACCTGCCCATGCTTGTGCGCCGCGCCTTCCAGGTGGCGATGGCCCCTCCGCCAGGCCCGGTGCTGGTCTCAGTGCCAACCAACATCATGGACGAGGAGGCCGAGGCCGAGGTGGTCCCGCCCAGCTATGCTCGTACGCGCGTCCGCCCCGAGCGCGAGGCCGTGGCCCGGGCGGCGGAGTGGCTGGCAGCGGCCCAGGCCCCCGTATTCGTCGCTGGGCCCGGAGCAGCCCACGCCAGCGAGGAACTGGCCCGGCTGGCCGAACTCGTGGGCGCTCGGGTGCACATAGCCTTCGGCTCCGTGGACCCCTTCGGGGCCGAGCATCCCCTCTACGCGGGCCCTCTGAACGTTATCTCCGCGGCCGGACTCAAGGCGCAGCTGTCCGCCGCCGATGTCCTCCTGGCCGTGGGGACGCCGGTGTTCAAGGGGCTCTTCCCTATGCCCGATTCCCCGTTCCCGCCCGGGTGCCGCGTTGTCCAGATAGATCTGGACGCCTGGGAGCTGGGCAAGAACTGGCCCGTGGACCTGGCCGTCCTGGCCGACCCGGCCAGCGCTCTGGCAGAGCTGGCCGAGGAGGTGGAGGCCCGCCTGACACCTGAGCAGAGGGATGCCGCCCGCAAGCGGCGGGAGGCGGTGGAAGCCTTGCGCCAAGCTATGGCCGAGGCGATGGACGCCAGCGCGCGGCCCCGCTGGGATGCCCGGCCCATGCCGCCGGCCCGGTTCGCCCACGAGTTGGCCCAGGCGCTGCACCCGGACACGCTCCTGTACGACGAGTCCATAACCGTCGGCGGGCAGCTCGGCCGGCATGTCCGCCTCGGGCCGGGACAGCACTTCCGCGCGGCCGGCGGGGGCCTAGGCCCGGGGATGCCCGCGCCCATCGGGCTCAAGCTTGCCTGCCCCGAGAGGCCGGTGCTGGCCGTCGTGGGGGACGGCTCGGCCCTCTACACCGTCCAGGCCCTGTGGACCGCCGCCCACTACCGGGTGCCGGTGACCTGGGTCATCGCTAACAACGCCAGTTACCGCATTCTCAAGCTCAACTTGCTGGAATACCTGGGAGAGGGAGCGGCCGGACGGGCCTTCGTGGGCATGGACCTGGTGGGCCCCGAGATAGACTTCGTAGCCATCGCCAAGGCCTTCGGGGTGAAGGGGGTGAGGCTGGAGGACCCGCAGGACATCGTCCCGGCAGTGCGGCAGGCGCAGCAGGCCCAGGAGCCATGGCTCATCGACGTGGCCATCGACGGCTCGGTGCGGGGAGGGTTCCTCTAGCGTGCCCACGCTGCCGCCTACCGATGACGTCAGGCGCGAGTACATGGAGGCGTACCGGGCCTGGATGGCCCAGCTGGAGGCCCTGCACAGGGTGCTACTGGAGGGCGAACGGCTGGACCCGCCCAGGCTCAAGGGCCTGCTCAACCGGGAGGCGAGGGCCAAGGAGCGCTACGAGCAGGCCCGGCGGCGGCTCCTCGGGCTCTCCTCCGCTAGCGGTGACGACTGACCCAGCTCCGCGCGGACGTAACCTTGGTGATACCTCGTGCGTTTTCCTCACAGGGAGGGCGCACGAGGGATGCTGGCACCAGCCTTGTCCGAGCCCCTAGACCCAGTTACCAGCGATAGCGCCCACCCCTTCTGGGTCAGGGAAGCCCAGGCCCAGAAGGAGTGGGAGCTGGTGCAGCGCGCCCAGCATCTGGACGAGCGGGCGCTGGCTTCCATCTACGAGCAGTTCTATCCCCGTATCTATTCCTACATCTTGCTACACACCAGCGATGTCGCCCTGGCAGAGGACATCGCTTCCGAGGTGATGCTCAAGGTGCTCGAGGCGCTGCCCCGCTACCGCTTCCGTGGCGCTCCCCTGGCCGCCTGGATATACCGCATCGCCCACAACTGCCTTGTGGACCATCACCGGCGTCGCAAGCGGCGGCAGGAGGTCAGCCTGGACGACGCCTACCCCCCGCCCACCGACCAGAATCCTGGGGCCTCCGCCGACGCGGCGCTCGAGCGCCAGGACCTGATGCAGGCACTCCAGTCGCTCACCGACGAGCAACGGCAGGTGATCGTGCTAAAGTTCGTGCAGGGGCTGGACAATCGCACCATCGCCCGCGTCATGGGGCGGAGCGAGGGCGCCATCAAGTCCCTCCAGCACCGGGCGCTCAAGTCTCTGGAGCGCTTGCTTCGGGAAGGGGGGCACTAAGATGCGTCAGCGCCGCCTGCGGCAGGCCCTGGACGACTGCCTGCAGGCACTGGAACGCGGGGAGTCCCTGGAGTCGTGTCTCTCCCGCTACCCCGACCTGGCGTCGGAGCTGCGGCCTCTCCTGCTGGTGGCTATGCGTCTGCGCCAGGTGGAGGCGCCGCGGCCACGGCCCGCCGCCCAGACATCTGCCTGGCTCAAGTACAGCCGCCGCGCCGCCCAGATGCGGGCTGCCCGTATGCGCCGCCGCTGGCGCTGGCTGGGGCCGGCGGCCATCGCCGCCAGTCTCATCCTGGCGGTGGGCCTGGGCCTGACAGCCACCGTAACCGCCGCCTCCCGAAGTCTGCCGGGAGACCCCCTCTATCGAGTCAAGCTCCTCAGTGAGGAGGCCCAGGTGCTGGTCACGTGGGACAGGGAGTCCCGCGCCGAGCTACTCCTGGACCAGGCAGAGGAGAGGGTGGCGGAGATACAGAAGGTATCGGGCGAGCGGGGCGAGGTGCCCGCCGAGGCCCTCTCGGCCCTGCGCTCGAGGGTGGCGCGCGCCTCCCAGCTCCTGGCCGGGCGTCAGGGCCCGCTGGCGGAGCGGGCCCAGTCGCTCCTCGCGGAGCAGCAGGCGCTCTTGGTGCGCCTGGCCGCCCAGGTCCCCGTCGGCGAGCAGGACCAACTGGTGGCGACGGTGGCCAGCATCCATAACGCTCGCCTGCGCCTGGCGGGGCAACAAGGGGTGACGCTGCCGGCCCAGAGCATCGCCGGGGGGTTCGTGCAGGTAGAAGGCGTGGCCAGGCGGACATCCGAGGCTGGCGTGTGGCTCATCGGCCAGTACCGCGTCCTCGTGGACGAGACGACCCTCGTCGACGCCCAGCTCGACCAGGGCAAGCTGGTGCGCGTGCTGGCAGGGAGGGGGACCGGCCCCGACGCTACCCTGCGGGCCCTCACCGTGGCCGTGGTCGGCGCCCCGGGACAGGAGATCATCATCCGTGGCGTGGTGCAGAAGGCCGAGGGCCAGGAGTTGCAGGTGGACGACCGGTTGGTGCGCATCGCCAGCGGGGCGCACGTCGACACAGTGACCGTAGGCGACACGGTGCAGGTCCGGGCCACCATCGGCAGCGATGGCCTCGTGGCCACGGAGGTGCGCCTGCTCAGCGGGCCCATGCTGGTGGCGTCGGTAACGGTGGACGGCACTGCCGATGAGGACTTCCCGGCCCTGCAGGGCCAGCCTGTCCTGTGGCGGGTGGGGGGACAGCAGTTCCGCGTCACGCCCCAGACGGCCATCGACACGCAGGCGGGGCAGCCCCGCAAGGGCTCCTTCGTGCGCGTCATCGCGCAGCGGCAGGGCAACGACCTGGAGGCCCAGCGGGTGGTGGTGCTGGCAGCAGCGGCGCCCAGCACAGGTAGCCTGTGGGTTCAGGGAGTCTATCAGGGCTCCGTGAACGGCAAGTGGATAGTGGGCGGCGCCACCGTCGACCCGCCTCCTGGTGCCGCTCCCCCGCCCGAGGGCGCCCTGGTGCGCGTGGAGGCGGTGCGCGCAGGCAACCGCGTGGAAGCCCGCGACGCAGTGGTGGTCATGGGCCGGGACCAGGGAGTACTGGTGCAGGTCAGGGGCACCATCCGCGAGATACGGGGCGACGGCTCCTGGCTGGTGGGAGACACGGTGGTCCGGCTCGGGCCGCAGGCTTACGTCGCCGGCACGCCTTCCGTGGGCGCCGAGGTAGAGGTGCAGGGTACCCCTGGCGACAACGGCCTGCAGGCGGTATTCGTGCAGGTGCTCGTCCAGCCCACACCGACTCCCTCGCCGACGCCGCCGCCGGAGACCCCCGTTCCGACGCCCACACCGAGCCCGACGCCCGTGCCCAGCCCTTCCCCCTCGCCCACGCCTCCGTCCACGGGCACGGTCGCGCCTACCACTGAGACCTCGCTCCCCACCAGCGCACCTGCCCGCTAGCCGGACAGCCCCTCGCGCCGTACCGACTCCAGAAAGCGCAGGGCGTCGGCCAGCATATCGGTGTTGTTGAACAGCACATACACCGGGCGCCGCCCCGCTTCGAGCTCCCGGCGGCACATGCCCAGCAGTTGCGCCAGCTCCTCGTCGCTGTAAGAGTAGCGGTAGCCTCCCCGGCCGTGGAGGCGGAAATAGGCGCAACTGCCCCACGCCGCCCGTCCCTGGAAGGGGTCCACGACGTGCACCAGCCCGAGCTCCCGGCACAGGGACGCCACCAGTTCTCGGGGCCACAGCCCTCGGGGCTCCCAAGCCAGGAGCCACTCACAGGGCTGCACGGCCTCGAAAAAGCGACGCAGATTGGCGACATTGTCGGGGTCGGGCCGGAAGCTGGGCGGGCACTGGAACACTATAGCGCGGGCGTCCAAAGCTGCCGCCACCTGCTGTGTCCGCTCCCGTGCCCGCCAGACCACATCGGTGGGCCGGAACCAGCCCACCAGCGGCGCCTCCTCCGGCGACAGGGGCTGCTTGAGCCGACGGTAGGTGGGGCTGCTGGCCGGATGGGTGATGACCTGCCAGGCCTTTAGGGCGAAGGTGAAGCCTGGTGGCGCCTCCTCGCGCAGCCGCCGCACCCTGTCCGGCGCCGGCGGGTCGTAGAACGTCTCTTGCAGCTCGACTATGGGAAAGTGGCCATAGTAACGGCGGCGCGCCTCGGGCCAACCGCAGCAGCCCACCAGCACGTCGGCACCGCTTTGCCCCTGTCCCATCATTGCCCTAGAATGCGGACTGGGGCCCCCGTCGTCTAGAGGCCCAGGACGCCACCCTTTCAAGGTGGAAATCGCGGGTTCGAATCCCGCCGGGGGCACCACCTTTCCTCGCCCTTTCACTCTGGACAGGGGCCAACCAGGTGACGGGCCATGAACAAGCCCAAGAAGGTGGCGCGCAAGAAGCACCACAAAAAGATGAAGAAGCTCAAGGCCCGCCGACGGCAGCAGCAGGCGCAGGCTTCCGCCCGCCCTGCGGCTGTCCGCTGACACCGGGTGCCGGGAGCAACGGCCACTGCCGGCGAACGAGGGGCCGTTTACCCAAACAAGGGAGATGGTATGATAAGGCTCGTGACAGGCCCCCGTGCGCGGCAGGGGTTGACAGTCCATGCGCCTCTCCGGGATGACCGTCAGTCGGTACCATCCCGTAACTACACTCCCTGAACGGAGGTAGTGCACCATGGAGCTCATCTGGATAGTGCCCTTGGGCGGGTTGGCGGGGGTGCTCTTCGCCGCCTGGCTGGCCTGGGACGTGCTTAGGCGCGACCAGGGCACGCCCCAGATGCAGGAAGTGGCGGCCATGATCTTCGAAGGGGCCAACGCCTTCATGCGCCGCCAGTACACCACCATCGCCATGATCGCGCTGGTGGTGGCGGTGATCGTGGGGCTGCTGGTGGGCTTCTTCGATGAAGACCTGGAGCTGGGCATCCTCACGGCCATCGCCTTCCTCATCGGGGCATTTTGCTCCGCCCTCTCTGGCTTCATAGGCATGTACGTGGCGGTGCGGGCCAACGTGCGTACCGCCTCGGCGGCCACCCGTAGCCTCAGGGAGGCCATCGCTGTGTCGCTGCGGGGCGGGGCCGTGTCGGGCTTCATGATCGTGGCCCTGAGCCTGCTGGGCGTGGCAGGCATCTTCGGGCTGTACAGCCGGGTGCTGGGCCACCCGATCGAGAATGCGCCCTTCCTCATCGTCGGCTTCGGCTTCGGGGCCAGCTTCGTCGCCCTGTTCGCCCAGTTGGGAGGCGGTATCTACACCAAGGCAGCCGACATGGGCGCCGACCTGGTGGGCAAGGTGGAGGCCGGCATCCCTGAAGACGACCCCCGCAACGCGGCAGTGGTGGCCGACCTGGTGGGCGACAACGTGGGCGACTGCGCTGGCCGTGGCGCCGACCTGTTCGAGTCCACCGCTGCTGAGAACATCGGTGCCATGATCCTGGGGGTGGCCATCTTTGCGCTCACGGGGCGCGAGGAGTGGATCCTCTTCCCGCTGGTAGTGCGGGCATTCGGGCTCCTGGCCACCATAGTAGGGGTGGCTTCGGTGCCTCTGTTCACCCGCGAGAACCAGGACCCCATGACGCCCCTGAACTATGCTTACTGGCTTATCGTGGGGCTGTCTGCGGTGTTCATGGCTATCGTCACTAAAGTGATGATGGCCGACCAGTGGCACTGGTTCTTCGCCGCCGGGCTGGTAGGCATCGTCACTAGCATCGCCTTCGTGTACATCACCCAGTACTACACGTCGGGGAGCTGGCGGCCGGTACGGGAGATCGTCCGCGCCTGCCTCACCGGCCCCGCCACCAACATCGTCACCGGCACTGCCGTCGGCTTCGAGACGACGGCAGCGACGGCCATCGTCATCGGTGCCGCCTTGGTGACCTCTTTCGTCCTGGGCGAGCAGTCCGGGCTACCTAACGGTGGCATCTACGGCACGGCTGTGGCCACCATGGGCATGCTCATGTCGGCAGCCTACGTACTGTCCATGGACACGTTCGGTCCCATCACCGACAACGCCAACGGTATCGTGGAGATGTCCGGCGCGCCGCCCCAGTCGCGCCAGATAACCGACGCCCTGGACGCAGTGGGCAATACCACCAAGGCGCTGACCAAGGGCTACGCCATGGGCTCGGCGGGGCTGGCTGCCTTCCTGCTCTTCAGCGCCTTCCTGGACAAGGTGAAGGAGTCCTTCGCCGAGGACCCGGGCTCGCCCTTCTTCGGCCGGCCCCTGTACGAGATTCCGTTGCCCGTAGACCTTTCGGGCGTGGGAGTGTTCGTGGCCGGCCTGCTAGGCGTCATGCTGGTCTTCCTGTTCAGCAGCCTGGCAATCCGCTCGGTGGGCGAGGCTGCGAGTGCCATCATCGAAGAGGTGCGGCGGCAGTTCCGCGAGAAGCCGGGCATCATGGCTGGCACCGAGCGCCCCGACTACGGCCGGGCGGTAGACATCACGACCCGCGCCGCCCTGCGCGGCATGGTGGCCCCCGGCCTGCTGGCGGTGGGTATGCCGGTGGTGGTGGGGATCATCTTCCGCGGCCTGCACGAGGCTGGCTGGATAGCCGACACCGGTCCCCAGGCCGTGGCAGGCCTACTCATGGTGGGCACCATCGGTGGCATCATCCTGGCCACCTTCCTCAACAACGTGGGCGGCGCCTGGGACAACGCCAAGAAGTACATCGAGGCCGGCTACCTGAGGTTGCCAGCCGAGGACGCCCGGCGCCTGGGGGTCGCCGTTGGGTCCAACCCTGGCCACAACCCCGCCACGGCCGAACTGGTAGTGGTGGGCAAGGGCTCCGAGCCTCACAAGGCGGCGGTGGTGGGCGACACCGTGGGCGACCCCTTCAAGGACACGGCCGGGCCCTCCCTCCACGTGCTGGTCAAGCTGCTCTCCACGGTGACGCTGGTGCTGGCGCCACTGTTCATAAGCTAGGCCGCCAGCGGCAGGCAGAGATAGCAGGGCGGCCCCGCGCGGGGCCGCCCTAGGTCTTCTCGAAGTGTTCCACCGGCAGTACGAACACTACCGCCCCGCCTACCCGCACTTCTACCGGGCCGGTAGGGATGGCCAGGTCGGGGAAGGGCAGCGCCTGGATGGGCATCAGCTCAGTCCGGGCGCGGCACTCGCGGCGGACCAGCTCCAGCACCTCTTCCACACGCTCCTCCTCGACGCCGGAGAGGATGGTAGTGTTGCCGCGGCGCAGGAAGCCGCCGCTGGAGCTGAGTTTGGTGGCCGGGATGCTGCGCTCGCCCAGAAGACGCAGCAGCCTTTCGGCGTCCACATCGGCGGCGATGATGAGCACGAGCCGGTAGCCGTCCATGGGGCTACTGGCCCTGTTCCGGTGCGACCGAGGGCCCGTAGCGGTAGGGCCCCTCTCCCTGCAAGCGGGGGAAGATGAGAGCGCCCAGGGCCACCCCCAGGGCGACCCCGACGATGAAGCCGACGACGAAACGCACCTGCGGACCTCCCGTAGCCCGTAAAGTGCCCGAGGCGGGCCCGATACTAGCAGCAGCCTGCACTGGCTGTCAAGGATACGAGAGCCTCTCCCCCTAGAGGCCGGTGCGGGCCTGGAAGTGGCCCCGTCCCAGCGCCGCCGACAACGACCGCCGGCATGGGGAGCGAAGAGGGCGAGCTCCACCGTGGACCGAAATGCACGGCGGAGGCCCAGTTGCCAGACAAACGCGCTGGCCGTTGACAGAGAGGGGGGCGCTCTTTAGCATGGCCCTGGGCCGCTCCTCCGCCCCGTGAGGCGCGGGGACGGCCCACGCCTGCAGGAGGAACGGCATGCGCATCGGTCTCTTCATGCTCGCCAATCGTGATGCCCCGGCCCTGGTAGAGCGCATCGCTCGCGCCGAGGAGGAGGGCTTCGATGGCGTCTGGTTCGGGCAGGTCATGGGTCCCGACGTCATGACCGTGCTCGCCCTCGCCGGCGCCCGCACCCAGCGCATCGAGCTGGGGACATCCGTGGTCCCCGTCCAGCTACGCCATCCTATCTTCATGGCCCAGCAGGCCCTGGTGGTCAATTCCGCCACCGGCGGCCGGCTGACCCTAGGCCTCGGCCCCTCCCACCGCGTGGTCGTGGAGGGAATGTGGGGACTGAGCTACGACCGCGCTGCCGCCTACATGCGCGAGTACCTGTCGGTCCTGCGGCCTCTCCTGCACGAGGGCAAGGTCGACTTTCAGGGTGAGTTCTTCCGGGTGAACGTGTCCCTGCAGGTCCCCGACGCCCGTCCCTGTCCCGTGCTGGTCAGTGCTCTGGGGCCCGTAATGCTGCGGGTGGCCGGCGAACTGGCCGAAGGCACCGTCACCTGGATGACCGGCCCCCGCGCCCTGGAGACCCACGTGGTGCCCCGCCTAGTCAGGGCAGCCGAGGCGGCAGGCCGACCGCGGCCGCGCGTCGCTGTGGGCCTGCCCATCGCCGTTACCAGCGACCCCGAGGCGGCCCGCCAGCGAGCAGGACAACTGTTCCAGTTCTACAACCAGCTGCCCAGCTACCGGCGGATGCTGGACATCGAGGGCGCCGGCGGCCCCCAGGACGTAGCCATCGTCGGCAGCGAAGAGGAGGTGGAGCGACAGCTACGCCGTCTCGCCGCCATCGGCACCACCGACTTTCTGGCGTCCGTGTTCCCCGGAGGCGACGGCGACGATGCCCAGTCCATGGGCCGCACGCGAGAGTTCCTCCGTTCGCTGGTGGGGAAGCTGTGAGGCGGCCCGCCGACACGGGAGTTGACCGCCCTTGCGGATACTGGTCATCAACGGCCCCAACCTGAACCTGCTGGGCCGCCGCCAGCCCGAAGTATACGGCACTACCACCCTCGCTCAGATCGAGGAGCGGCTGGCTCAGCGGGCCCGTGAGCTGGACGTGGAGGTGGCCTGCTTCCAGACCAACCACGAAGGCGAGATGGTGGACCTGATCCAGCGCGAGGGTGAGCGAGCGCAAGGCATCATCATCAATCCGGGCGCCTTCACCCACTACTCTTACGCCGTTCGCGATGCCCTGGAGTCGGTGGGCCGGCCGGTGGTGGAGGTGCACCTGTCCAACATCCACGCCCGCGAGGGCTTCCGGCGACGGTCGGTCGTAGCGCCCATCGCCCTGGGCCAGGTATCGGGCCTGGGCTGGCGCGGCTACCTCGTCGCCCTCGAGGCCCTGGTGGGCATCCTGCGGGAGGAGGGAGCATGAACCGGCGCGTCCAGAGATTGAGGGATTCCATGGGTGCGGCGGGGCTGGACGCTCTGCTGGTCGGCAGCCCCGTGGAAGACATCTTCAAGACCTATGGCGCCAACCGCCGCTACCTGTCCGGCTTCACCGGCTCGGTGGGATGGCTGCTGGTGACCATGGATGCCGCCTTCATCGCTGTGGACTTCCGCTACTACGAGCAGGCCCAGCGCCAGGCGCCCGACTTCGTGCTGTTCAAGGCGAACGGCGCTATCGAGTCCTGGTTCGCCAAGCTGGTGGAGGAGGCGGGGCTCGCTGGCAAGCGCCTCGGGTACGAGCCCCACGCCATGACGGTAGCCACCTGGCAATCGCTCCAGAAGGCCGTGCAGGAGATGCCGGCGGAGTCACGCCCGCACCTGGTAGCGGCACCGGCCCTGGTGGAAGAGCTGCGGGCCATCAAGGAGCCCGAAGAGCTGGAGGCGCTGGAGCGGGCCGTAGCCCTCGCCGACGAGGCCTTCCTGGCCGTAGCCCGGCGCCTGGAGCCAGGCTGGACCGAGGCACAGGTCGCCTGGGAGATCGAGAAGTACGCCCGGGAGCACGGGGCCGAAAGCCTGTCGTTCCCCACCATCGTGGCCGCCGGTGAGTGGGCAGCCATGCCCCACGCCTATCCGCGCGAGCGGCCCATCCGCGAGGGCGAACCCATCGTCATCGACATGGGCGTGCGCGTGGACGGCTACTGCTCCGACCTCACCCGCACCATCGTTTTGGGGAGGCCCGACGACCGGCTGCGGCAGGTCTTCGACATCGTGCTGGCAGCCCAGCTAACGGCCGAGGAGCTGGTGCGGCCGGGCATGAAGGGCGAGGAAGCCCACATGCTGGCCCACAACGTCATCGCCGAGGCCGGCTACGGCGAGCAGTTCGGCCACGGCCTGGGCCACGGAGTGGGGCTGCTTGTGCACGAGGCGCCCCGCCTGGCCAAGCGCTCCCAGGACGAGCTGAAGCCCGGCATGACCTTCACCATCGAGCCCGGCATTTACATCCCCGGCTGGGGCGGGGTACGCATCGAGGACATCGTGGTGCTGGAAGAATCGGGCGCCCGCGTCCTCTCCCGCGCGCCCAAGGTGCTCCAGCCCTGAGGACGGTGAGAGCATGGTCGAGACCGGAGACCTGAAGCGAGGCATGACCATCGAGGTGGACGGCACCCTATACCGGGTGCTGGACTTCCAGCACTTGAAGCTGGGCCGGGGGACGGCCCAGGTGCGCCTGAAGCTGCGCGACGTCAAGGGTGGGCACATCATCGAGCGGACCGTGCAGGCCGGCACCCGCTTTCCCCTGGCCAGGGTGGTGCGCCAGCCCGCCCAGTTCCTCTACCGCGACGGCGACCTGTTCTACTTCATGAATACCGAGACATACGACCAGGTGGCGGCCAACAGCGAAGTGCTGGGCGACGCCGTGAACTACCTGACCGAAGGCGCCCAGTGCGAGCTGCAGGTCTACGAGGACCAGGTCGTGGGGGTGGAGCTCCCGGCCTCGGTGGAGCTGGCCGTCGTGGACACGGAGCCGTGGGTCAAGGGTGACACGGCCCAGGGCGGCACCAAGCCCGCCCGCCTGGAGACCGGTCTGGTAGTGCAGGTCCCCCTGCATATCGCCACCGGCGACCGCATCCGAGTGGACACTCGCACCGGCGAGTACCTGGGCAAGGCCGGCTAGCATTGCTGGAAGCCTGGACCGTCTCGCGCCTCGCCCTCGTAGTGAAGGGCGTCATCCAGGGCGCCCCGCAACTGCAGGACATCTGGCTGGAAGGCGAGCTGTCCAACCTGCGCCGGGGCCCCGGCGGCCACCTCTACTTCACTCTCAAGGACGGCGTCGCCCAGGTGCGCTGCGTCATGTTCGGCGGCCAGTGGCGGGCGGCAGGGCTCGAGAACGGGCAACAGGTCCTCGCCCATGGCCGGGTGGACTTTTGGGAGGTGCGCGGCGAGCTGCAGTTTTATGTCGACTTCGTGCAGCCCGCCGGCGTGGGTGTGTGGCAGGCCCAGTTCGAGATGCTCAAGGCCAGGCTGGCGGCGGAAGGGCTCTTCGACCCGGCCCGCAAGCGCCCCCTGCCGCCATTCCCGCGGCGCATCGGCGTGGCGACCTCGCCCGCGGGCCACGTCTTCCACGACATATGTCAGGTCATCGGCCGCCGCTGGCCGTTGGCCGAGATCGTCCTGGCGCCGACGCCCGTGCAGGGCGCCGACGCGGTGCCCGGTCTGGTGTGGGCCATCCGTCGCCTGAACGAGGAGGGGGTGGACGTCATCATCGTGGCCCGGGGCGGCGGCTCCGCGGAGGAGCTGTGGGCCTTCAACGAGGAGCAGGTGGCGCGGGCCATCTTCGCCAGCAGAGTGCCCGTCATCAGCGGGGTGGGCCACGAGCCCGATGTCACCATCGCTGACCTGGTGGCGGACGTCCGCGCCCCCACGCCTTCGGCGGCGGCAGAGATGGCGGTGCCCGACTGCGCCCACCTGCGGGAGCGCATGGCCTCCCTGGCCTGGGCGCTGGAGTCGGGCATCGACGAAGTAATGGCGGCACGCCTCAGGGAGCTGTCGCAGGCGGAGACTCGCCTGGAACGTGCTCTGCCGGACATAGCCTCCCTGGCGCAGAGGGCCCGGGCGCTGGGCGAACGCTGCCTGCTCCTCGCGGGGCAGCGGCTGCAGCAACTGGAAGAGCGGGTCAGGTCGCTGGGCCAGCGCCTCGGCTCCCTTGACCCCAGGGCCACGCTGGCCCGCGGCTACGCCATCGTCCGTCTGCGGGCCGGGCCGGTGGTCACCAGCCTTTCCCAGGTGAAGGCCGGCGACCTGCTGGACGTCCAGGTGGCCGACGGCCAGTTCCCTGCCGAGGTGAAGCGGCAATATGGTTTCTGAGGACGACACCTCCTTCGAACAGCTCTACCGGCGACTGGAGGAGGTGGTGCAGCGACTGGAGCAGGGAGGCCTCGGGCTGGAAGAGGCCATCGCCCTGTACGAGGAAGGAATGCGATTGGCCGCCCGTTGCCACCGCATGCTCGAGCAGGCCCAGCTCCGGGTGACCCGCCTGCGCGAAGAGCTGGGCCTGTATACTGGAGGAGGGGAGAGCGGTATGCCTCGCCCCGCTTACGACGGCACCGTGCCGGACCCGGAGCTGGACTGATGGCGACCCGAACCCTGAGGGCCGACCTGCACTGCCACACCTACTACTCGCCCGACGCCCTCACATCGCCGGGCAAGTTCGTCGCCGCCTGCCTGGAGCGGGACATCAATTGCGTAGCCATCACCGACCACAACACCATCGAGGGGGCGCTGCTGATGCGGCGCGTCTGCCCCTTCCAGGTGATCGTGGGCGAAGAGGTGAGGACGCAAGAGGGCGACCTCATCGGCCTCTTCCTCGAGCAGGCCGTGCCGCCCCACCTTTCCCTCGAGGAGACAGTGGAGCGCATTAAGGCCCAGGGCGGTCTGGTGATGGTCCCCCACCCGTTCGACCGGTTCCGCCGATCCATCGGCGAGGACGGGCTGCGGCGCATCCTGCCGGCAGTGGACCTCATCGAGGTCTTCAACGCCCGCGCCTTCGTGTCGGCTGACAACGAGCGGGCAAGGCGCTTCGCCGAGGAGCACGGCATCCCCGGTGTGGCGGTCAGCGACACTCACTCCCCGCGAGAGGTGGGCCGGGCATTCATGGAGCTCCCCGCCTTCGACGGGCCAGAGTCCTTCCTCGCCGCCGTGCGCCAGGCGCGGCTGGTCCAGCGGCCATCGAGTCCCCTGGTGCATATGGCCAGCCGCTGGGCTGTGCTGCGCCGTCAACTCCTGGGCTGGCAGCCCACCGGGTCGTGAGGCCCATGCTGCGCATCGGCTGGTTCTCTACCGCTCGTGGCGAGACCTCCCGCCGGCTGCTGGAGGCGGTGCAGGCGGCAGTCCGCAGCGGCTACGTGGATGGCCGTATCGAGGTCGTATTCTGCAACCGCGAGCCCGGCGAGGATGCCAACACTGACCGCTTCCTGGAGGAGGTGCGCTCGTACGGCATCCCCCTGGTCTGGCTGTCGTACACCCGCTACCGGCGCGAGCGGGGGCTGCCGCCGGTGCGGCAGGGGGAACCGCTGCCCGCCTGGCGTCGCGACTACGACCGCGAGGTCATGCGCCTTCTCGACCCATACCGCTTCGACGTGGCCATGCTGGCGGGCTACATGCTGGTAGCCAGCGATGTTCTCTGCGAGCGCTACGCCCTGCTGAACCTGCACCCGGCGCCGCCTGGCGGGCCGGTAGGAATCTGGCAAGAGGTCATCTGGCAACTGATCGCCGTGCGGGCCCGCCAGTCGGGCGTCATGGTGCACCTGGCCACCCCCGAAGTGGACCGCGGGCCGCCGGTGACGTACTGCCTGTATTCCCTCTGCGGCCCGCAAATGGACCCCCTGTGGCAGGAGGTGGCAGGCAAAAGCGTCCCCCAGCTCCGGAGCGAATGGGGGGAGGGCCTCCCTCTGTTCCAGGAGGTGCGCCGCCAGGGAGTGGCCCGCGAGCTGCCCCTGGTGGTGGAGACTCTGCGCGCCCTGGCCCAGGGGAGGGCCAGGATCGACGGCCAGAAGGTAATCGGGCCGTCGGGGGAGGAGATACACGGCCTGGACCTGACACCGGAGATCGAGGTCCTGGTGGCGGCCAGGCAGGCCGGTCAGCCATGGCCCTGGGAAGCGCCCGCCGAGGCGGCGGGGAGGTGAAGCCCGTGCTCTGCCCTCAGTGCAAGGCCGTCTGCACGCCCGAGGACAACTACTGCCATCGCTGCGGACAGTACCTGCGCCTGTACCGCCTCCCCGTGGAGGCCCCGCGGCGAGCCCTGGCCCCCTCCGGCAGGGTCGCCCCGGCGCTCATGCGAGGAGGCATGTACCTGGCCCTCATGGCCCTCGGCCAGTGGGCGCTGCGCCAGGGTGTGCGGGCGTTGGTATCGCGGGCGCTCGCCCCTCGCCAGCGGAGGCCCCTGCCCGCCCCACGACGAAGCGAACTGCCCTCCCCCACGGGGGCAGACGACGAGCAGAGCGTCGCCTTCTTCTACAGCGAGACGCTGGTGGTGCGACGCGTCCTGCGCCGTCGCTAGGGCCCCGGCAGAGCGCCCCCGCTCTTGCGTCCCCTGCTTCAGTCGGCTACCTTTGATGCCAACTCGGACATTTCAGCGGGGGGAAGCATGATCGGCATCAGCGTAAAGAGGCGGGAGGACCCCCGCCTGGTGACCGGCAGGGGCACCTTCACCGACGACCTCCGCCCCCCAGGCCTCTGCTA
>ERZ511473.1163-NODE-1163-length-25873-cov-3.600287_pt1 | contig 25873 bp, 28 predicted proteins | sample MGYA00374947_ERZ511473 | MGnify/ENA primary metagenome ERZ511473 (study PRJEB26303, sample SAMN06343854) | sediment metagenome | isolation source: hot spring sediment | place: Canada: British Columbia | collected 2012-09-26 ... | reverse complement strand
TCCTCGACGATCAGCTCGGCCAGCGCTGCCTGTGCCCGCTCCGGCAAGCCGTGCAGCGGCCGGCTCTGCTTCTCCGAGAGCCGGCCGGCCCGGATCTCTGCCTGCACCGGCTCCGGCAGCTTCTCGGTGCTCAGGAGCTGGAACAGCCGGCTGCGCTTGATCCCGACCGCTTCGGCCACCTGCTCCCAGGGCGCGTCGCCCATCTGCCGCTTCAGCCGGCGCAGCGCCGCCGCCCGGTCCAGCGCGTTCAGATCCTCGCGCAGGATGTTCTCCATGAGCTGCTGGATCAGCCGCTGCTCGTCGCCCACCTCGCGGACGATCGCCGGGATGCTCTCCAGCCCGGCGAGCTGAGCCGCCCGCCAGCGACGCTCGCCGTGGATGATCACGTAGCGGTCGCGCTCGGCGTCGTAGCGCACCGCGATCGGCTGGAGCACCCCCTCGAGACGGATCGAAGCCGCCAGCTCCTCCAGCCGCTCCTCATCGAAGGAGCGTCGTGGCTGGTCGGGGTCGGGCTCGATACGATCCAGCCGGATCTCTTTCGCCGTCGCCAGCTCGCGCGTGCCGACTGCCCGCGGCGAGGTATCGGCGAAGAGCGCGTCTACCGTGAAGCGGCGGCGCCGGCGCAGCGGCTGGCTGCCGGTGGTCGCCTGGTCACCGTGGATCTGTCGCAGCGATGGGGCTGGATCTTGGAGCGGGCGCGCTTCAGACATGGCTGGGGCTCCCTACGCGTCGAGCGATCTCGGCCGCCGCCTGCCGGTAGGCGGCCGCCAGCGAGGATCGCGGCTGGTACTGCAGGATCGAGCTGTGCTCGGCCACCGACTCGGCTCCCTTGACCGAGAGCGGGATCGGGGGCAAGAGCGGCAAGTCCGGGAACTGCTCGCGCAGCGTCGCCAGCATGTCGGCGGCCAGGCGAGAGGAGTGATGGACTTTCGTGGGCAGGAAACCCAGCACCTCGAGCCGCGGGTTGAGCCGGCGCACCCGGTTGACGGTCTCGAAGAGCCGGCGCAGCACCATCAGCGAGAGGGGGTGCGGCTCGATCGGGATGACCAGCGTGTCGGCAGCCACCAGGATGTTGATGCTGAGGATATTGAGCGCCGGCGGGCTATCGATCAACACCACGTCGTACGGGAGCGGCTGGGCGGCCCGGAGCTTGAGGCTCAGCTTGCGCTCGCGCTCTAGCTCGCTCAGCAGCTCCAGCTCGGCGGCCGCGAGGTCTGGGTGGCTCGGCACGAGGTCGAACCCGGGGATGCGGGTGGGTTGTGCCACTTCGGCCAGCATGACCGCCTCGTCGACCAGCAGGTCGTAGACGGAGAGCGGGAGCGATTGGACATCGATGCCGAGCGCCATCGTCAGGCTGGCCTGGGGATCGAGGTCGAAGGCCAGGACGCGGAGCCCCTGCTCGGCCATGGCGGCCCCGACGTTGAGGGTGCTGGTGGTCTTGGCAGTCCCACCCTTCTGGTTGAAGAAGGCGACAGCCGGCGTCATCGAGATCGTCCCCCTGCGAATCTGTACGTACAGTCGCCTCTGTAGCCTACCAGAACCGGGCGGGTTGTGTCCAGCGGGCACGCCTCCTCTCAGGACACCGCGCACCGCCCGCCGATCGCTTGCGACATGTGCGCCGGGTCTTGCCTATCTGGCCACCAGCTCGCCTGGCGAAACAGGGCGGGAGCCAGCCGCGCTCGACGCTCGCGGCCGAGGCTGGATCAGCCAGGCGAGGGTAGCACTAGAGCGGCCCGGCGCCTAGAGCAGGTACTCGCCGGCAAAGCACGTGGTCGTCTTCCCGCCGACCCAGACGGTGCCCTCGCCGTCCTGATCGATCACGACCCGGCCGGAGCGTCCGAGGCGCGTCCCCTGGGAAGCGACATACGGCACCCGCGCACGGCCGGAGGCGAGGAGCCACTGCGCGGCCGACGCGTTGAAGCTGCCCGTGACCGGATCTTCGACGATACCGCCCTTGTGGTCGCTGAAGAACGTGCGTAGCTCGAAGGCAACCGGGCTACCGGGCGGGTACGGGCCGACGACGCCGATATCGACGCGGGTCGGGAACTGCCGGAGCGGCTCGAGGGCCAGCACCTCTTCTGCCGACGCGAGGAGGACGCCGACCCAGCCCGGCCCGTTATCCACCCACTGGACATCGACGAAGCGCGACCGGTCGAGCTGGAGAACCGTCTCGATCGTGCGAAGCGTGGGCTCATCGACGGGGCCACTGCGAATGAGGGGCGGCGCGGCGAACGATAGGAGACCCTGCTGGCGGCGGACCCGAACGAGCCCCACCCCGCATTCCTGCACGATCTCGTCGGCGCTCTGCGGCATGCCACCGGCTACGAGCCAGGCATGGCAACTCCCCAGTGTCGGGTGGCCGGCGAACGGCATCTCTCGCTCCAACGTGAAGATGCGGACGCGATAGTCGGCATCCCTGGCCGTCGGCGGCAAGAGGAAGGCTGTCTCCGACAGATTCAGCCAGCGAGCGATCCGCTGCATCTCCTCAGTGGATAGCCCCTCGGCATCGAGAATCACGGCGAGCGGGTTACCGGAGAACTGCTGCTCGTGAAAGACATCGACGAGCTGGAAACGGCGACTCATGATCCACCTCCTTAAAGGATCTCTAGAGTAAATGACCTCTGGGGCGCATCTCCCTCGGCAACGCGGTATGGCCGGCAACCGCGGCTAAGCGCGGCGGGCGCGCATCTCCTGCACGAGCTCCCAGGTTGCCCCGCCGTCCTTCGACACCTCTCCGAGCCAGCGGAAGGAGTCCGGCGCGATCTCGGTGAACCGCCAGCGCTCGCATTGGCCGCCGGCTACGGGGAAGAGGACCTCTTGCACGATGTCGTCGCCGACCTGCCGGCCCTGGAGATAGACGAACTCGCCGCTCGCCGGCTGCATCCAGGCGATGTGCCAGGCATCCTTCTCCGGATCGTAGCAGCGCAGCGTCGTGCCGAACCTGTCCGGTGGCGCACCGGCACCGTAGAGCACGTCCTGAACCCCACGCCCGCCGAGCACCCAGGCAAAGTGCCACTCGCCCGTACTCCGGCGAACCTCTTCGCTGTCGTACCAGGTCGCTTCGACGTCCCAGGAGCCGACGAACCGGCCATAGAGCATGACGCGCTCGGCATAGCTAGCGAACGGGCCGGACGCTGCCAGCAAGTCGAGCACATCGCGAGATCGCATCGTATTCCTCCTCTCACCGGCATAGTGGCTCGGATCCGGTTAGTATAGGCGGGATTGTACAACGGTAGAGGCGAGCCGGCATTGCAAGGGTACGACCGCGCCCTGAGCGAGGAGGAGTTAACTGGCGCGATTCCTTCCCCCAGGTCTGCCTGTGATCGGCCGGCGGCGAGCCCGCCCTTGCGCCCACCGGTCAGGCTGCTAGGATGGACGCGCGCTGGCAAACGCGTCCGGCGGAGGGAGGTTGACCGTGGGCCGGTGGAAGGATGGCGCGCAGTGCGCCGTGATGCTGACCTTCGATCTCGACGCGGAGACGCTCTGGCTGGCCGGGTCGCTGGAGAATCTCGACAAGCCGGGCATGCTCTCGCACGGCACCTACGGCGCCCGGGTCGGGACGCCCCTGATCCTCCAGCTCCTGCGCCAGAACGACATCAAGGCCACGTTCTTCGTCCCGGGGTGGACGGTCGAGCAGCACCCGGACATCATCGAGGCTATCCGCGACCAGGGGCACGAGCTCGCGCACCACGGCTACCTGCACGAGCGGCCGACCGAGCTGACCCGCGAGCAGGAGGCCGAGGTGCTGGTCAAGGGCATCGAGGCGCTCCGGCGGATCACCGGCGAAGCGCCCCGCGGCTACCGCTCGCCGGCCTGGGAGTTCTCGGCCAATACGCTCCAGCTCCTCGAGGAGCACGGCTTTCGCTACTCCTCGAACCTGATGAGCCACTTTCTCCCCTGGCAGCATCCAGATACCGAGATCATCGAGCTGCCAGTGCAGTGGCTGCTCGATGACGCGCCCTTCTTCCTCTTTCGCTCCGGCCCCGGCTCGCGGCCCATCCAGCCCGCGGCGGTGGCATACCAGGCGTGGACGGAGGAATTCCGCGGCATCTATCACTACGGCGGGCTGTTCAATCTGACCATGCATCCTCAGCTCATCGGCCGACCGGGCCGAGTGCTGATGCTTCAGCAGGTGATCGACTTCATCCGGAGCTTCCCTCACGTCTGGTTCGCGACCGGCAGCGAGGTGGCCGAGTACTGGGCGCAGCACGTGCGCGAGAACCCGGATGAGGGGCGTCAGGGGCGGATCTATGACCCGGTCAGTTCTTCCCGGCCGCTTGGCCGATAAGCGCGCGATCGTCACCGGCGCCGGCCGGGGGATCGGACTGGCCATCGCCACCGCCTTCCTGCAGGAAGGCGCCCGGGTGCTGGCCAACGATATGCAGGCCGAACTCCTCGAGCGTGCCCGCTTGCGCCTGCCCGCTGCGACCGGGCACGTCGCCTTTCACCAGGGCGATGTCTCCGATCCTGGAGCGGTGGCCGAGATGGTGACGCTGGCCCGCGAGGCCTTCGGCGGGGTCGACGTGCTGGTCAACAACGCGGCCATCGGCGGCACCGGCAAGACGCTGCTCGAGCTCTCGCTCGAGGAGTGGGAGCGCTTCCTGCGCGTCGACCTGACGAGCGTCTTCCTCTGCTGCCAGGCCGTGGTGCCGCTGATGATCGAGCAGGGGCGGGGCAGCATCATCAACCTGTCCTCGATCACGGGCTTGGCCGGGACGGCTGGCAGCATCCCGTACGCGGCCGCCAAGGCCGGCGTGCTCGGCCTCACCAAGTCGCTCGCCAAGGAGCTGGCTCCGCATCGGATCAACGTGAACGCGATCGCGCCGGGGCTGATCGACACCGAGATGTCGCGAGCGCGCGGGCAGGAAGAGTCACGCCGGGCCGTCCTCTGGCCGCGGATCGGGACGCCGGAGGACGTCGCCTGGCTGGCGGTGTACCTGGCCTCCGATGAGGCGGAGTTCGTGACCAGCTCCGCTGGTTAGCTGAAGAACTAAGATCTAACTTCGGCGTCACGCTCCTTGACACGCTAGAGCAACGGCTATAAACTGCAGCTGGTCGGTATGATGCGCGTCACAGGATAAGGAATGGCGTTATGGCAAAAGAGGTCTTCTGCGCCTTCGGAGTCGACGTCGATGCCGTGGCTGGGTGGCTCGGCTCGTACGGAGGTGAAGATTCGCCCTGCGACATCACGCGTGGTCTTTTTGCGGGCGAAGTAGGCACACCAAGGCTACTTAAACTCTTTGATAAGTATGGTATCCGAACCTCATGGTTCATTCCCGGCCATTCTATCGAGACCTTTCCGAAGCAGATGAAGATGGTAGCAGATGCTGGTCATGAGATCGGATTGCACGGCTACTCTCATGAGAATCCGATCGCAATGACCGCCGAACAAGAGGAGGCTGTTCTCCTCAAGACTATTGATCTTGCAGAAAAGCTGAGTGGGCGCCGCCCTGTTGGGTATGTCGCTCCATGGTGGGAGCTTTCACCCAATACCGTCGCTCTCCTACTCAAGCATGGCATTAAGTACGACCACAGTCGGATGGACAATGATTTCCACCCCTTCTATGCTCGAGTTGGAGATAGCTGGACAAAGATTGACTACTCATAGCCAGCCGACACATGGATGAAGCCCTTAATTCGTGGCGAAGAGACAGACATAGTTGAGATCCCGGCAAACTGGTATCTTGATGACCTCCCCCCAATGATGTTCATCAAGAAGGCTCCGAATAGTCATGGCTTTATTAACCCCCGTGATATTGAACAGATGTGGATCGACCAGTTCGATTGGGTCTATCGTGAATATGACTACGCTATCTTCCCGATAACCATTCATCCCGACGTTAGTGGTCGCCCGCAAGTCCTGCTAATGCTTGAACGCGTGATCAGTCACATCAACCAGCACCCTGGCGTCCGCTGGGTCACCTTCGAGGAAATCGCCGACGACTTCAAGGCGCGCTATCCGCGCGGCAGTGGCAATAAACCTGAGAGCGCTATCGATGCATGGCCACCGCGGTAGTGAACCGCCACTGATTTAAGGATGACACACGATGTGCACTCTGTGTGCCATCATGGCAGAAGCAGATCATTGGTCTGATTTCCGGGCGGCGGCGTCACCATCTCATCATCGGCACGTCTCCCTGGAGGATCATCTAGCGCGACGTGGTGAGCGGCTGCGGGATCGAGCGAGGCGAGCACGACTCGCCTCGCTCATACTCCGCCCGTGGCGGATCTCTGTATCCGACTGGGAAGGAGGAATGTATCTGTTAAGAACATTGACGGGGAAGCACGGGATTGCGCCAAACCTCCAGAGCCTTTGGGTCGTTGCAGAAGAGTTAGCCGGCGTTCCCATTGATCCTCTCGAACCAGGTTATCTGGCTTTCCTTACCTCAGACGCGCCGTCTTCGTAGGTTCGGGTGTTGATGATGGTACGCATTCTTGTCGTCTCCGGCTTTCTCGGCAGTGGTAAGAGCAGCCTCCTACGCTGCTTACTTAAAGACGTACGACTGTCCAACGCACGCCTCATCATCAACGAGTTCGGAGAAGTGCCGATAGATCACGTACTACTGCGGGTGGCCGCCGAGCGTACCCGTGTTCTAAGCGGTGGCTGTCTCTGCTGCGCTTTCCGTGACGACCTATCGCTGGAGATTCGTTCTCTCATCGACGAGATGCGAGTAAATGGTGATTACGAATCACAGGCATACATCATTATCGAGACCAGTGGATTGGCAGATCCAGTTGCGATTCAGCATACGTTGGTGGCAGATCCTGTTCTCCGGAACCAGGTAAGGCTGCAGCACATCGTTGTGACAGTTGATGCGACCAATTTCCTTGAATCCGTACAGCGATTCCCGGAAGTTCAACACCAAGTAGTTGCTGCCGATACCCTCGTCATCACGAAGCGCGATCTTGCAGATGACGGGGTAATCGAGACCGTTCTCTCAACCCTTAACGCCCTCAACCCTGCCGGACTTGTGGTGTTCGCGGATCATGGTGTACCGGACGTTGACCTTGTTGACCGCACCACTCAACCCGGGAATCTTGCGCTGCGGGAGAATGGCGCAATTGAACACCAGTCAGTTCAGTTCGTACACACAGATCACTTAGTGAGTGGTATCCTTGAGTTACCACGCGAAATCGATTGGAGTGCTTTCGTTTTCTGGCTTAGCCTACTCCTTCACCGCCATGGAGCCAAGGTGCTGCGCGTAAAGGGGATCGTGCATCCGGCCGACTCACAACATCCCGTTGCCATCCACGCCGCCCAACACGTCATGCATTATCCTGAACATATTCAGGATACGAGTTGCGAAGCACGAAATCGCCTCGTAGTGGTGACACGCGGTCTTCCACCCGGCTTACTGGCTCAGTCGTTGGCCGCGTTCCAGAGTGCAGCCTGCAGGCTGTAGTTGAGACAGGAGTGTAAGGCGATAGGAAGGTTGAGGAAGGAGACCAACAGATGTTGGATACTCGGTTCAAGTTGACCCGCCGTGCTGTCCTGGTCGGAGCTTTGAGCAGTGCCGCCGGCCTCCTCCTCGCTGCCTGCGGTGAAACTGGCACATCGTCTACCCCCACATCGAACCAGACCTCTAGTGGTGGCCAACCCTCGCCCTCCGCTCCGGCTGTCATTAGCGGCGTCACGCTCCGTGTCGTCGGCACCGGGGTGACCCTGCTCGAACCGATCAGAACCCAGGCCGAGCAGGATCTAGGTATCAAGCTCGAGTACGACGTCAAGGACGGCCCAGGAGCGCAGCAGAAAGCCGTTACCCAGCCACAGGCGTGGGATCTGTACGACCAATGGTTCAACTCGGTGAAAATCGTGTGGGGGTCCGGTGTTGCTGCGCCGATCGACGTCACCCGACTGCCCGACTGGCCTAAGCTCATGCCCCTCACCACAGAAGGCCGTCTCTGCCCGGACGCTCGTGAAGGCGATGGTGACGCTCCCTTCCGCCTGCTGTATGTCCAAAGCGACTGGACTCTCGGATCAAACAAGACCGACAATATTTCCATGCTGCCGCTTACGTTTAACGTCGACTCCTTTGGTTACAACACAGACAAGGTCACCGAAGAGGATGCCCAATCCTGGTCAATCTTCTTCAGCGATAAGTACGCCGGTGCTATCGGGCTCTACAGCGACCCGAGCACAGGCCTCATGGATCTTGCACTCGGTGCGCAGGCGGCAGGTTTGATGACATTTCAAAACATCGGCAATATGTCACAGCAGGAGATTGATGGCATTATGAAACTTCTGATTGATTATAAGAAAAGGGTCAGTTCCGTGCCTTCTGGAATTCCTTTGATGAGTCTGTAAACTTGATGGCCGCGGGCGAGGTTGTCGTGGAGAGCATGTGGTCTCCAGCTGTAACCGCTCTCCGTGTCCGGGGTTTCCCTGTCCGTTACGCAGCCCCGAAGGAGGGGTATCGAGGCTGGCACGGCGGGATTATGCTCAACAAGCAAGCAACGGGCAAGGTCTTGGATGCTTGTTACGAGTATCTTAACTGGTGGCTTTCTGGATGGGCTGGCTCAGTGGTGGCACGTCAGGGATACTATTTCTCGATCCCTGAAAACGCAAAGAAATATCTATCACAGGCAGAATGGGAGTATTGGTACGAGGGGAAGCCCGCTAGCGAGGATTTGCTTGACCCGTTTGGGAACGTGGTCGTGAAGAAAGGCGAAGTTCGCGACGGAGGCAGTCTGGAAGACCGCGTCTGCAAGATCGGTATCGCAGTATGGAACAGCGTGATGGACAATCACCAATATCTCGTGACCAAATGGAACGAGTTCCTGAACGCGTAGCCTCGACTGAACAGGTTCGTACGCGATGGAGAAGGTAGCGACCTTCGACACCCAGCCATACCAGCAAGAGCCAGCACGACGCGGTGCTGTGACGATTACGGGTATCCAGAAGCGATTCGGGGCGACCGTTGCGCTCGCCGGCATCGATCTCACGATCGATGCCGGCACCTACATAGTCCTGCTCGGCCCCTCGGGTTGCGGTAAGACAACCCTCCTGCGAATTATCGGTGGCCATGAATCGCCTGACGCTGGAGACGTACTGCTCGACGGTCGCAGTATCCTGGGGCTTCCTCCGCATCTCCGTGATATCTCGACCGTATTTCAGCACTACGCTCTCTTCCCTCATAAAACCGTGTACGAAAATGTCGAGTTCGGCCTGCGCATGAGAAAGATCCAGCAGCAGGAGCGCCATCAGCGCGTTCAGGAGGCGCTACGCCTACTAGATCTTGAATCCTTATCGACACGGTATCCAAGGCAACTCTCTGGGGGGCAACAGCAACGCGTCGCTTTGGCGCGCGCACTCGTGACGCGACCGACATTGCTGCTTCTCGACGAACCACTTGGAGACCTCGATCGCCTTCTACAGCTCCGGATGCGACGCGAGTTGCGCGAATTGCAACGGCGCCTCGGCATCACGTTCATTCATGTGACCCATAACCAAGAGGAGGCGCTGGCCATCGCCGACCAAATCGTCGTAATGAATGCCGGCGAAATCCAGCAGCATGGCCATCCTGCGACGATCTACGAACACCCACAGCGCCTGTTTGTCGCTGCCTTTATGGGCGACAACAACGTCCTATCGGGAACCGTAGACGCTGTCGAGGACGAGTGGATCGTGGTGCGCATCGGAGACATTCTCATACGAGGCATCGCCGAAAATGCGAGGCCTCGCATCGGCGATACCGTCCACGCCGCCGTGAGGGCTGCTAGCATCCGTGTCACAGGTGACGCCAATCTCGCTGCAGCACCTCATAACACCGTGACCGCGCGCCTCGTCTTTAAGGAGTATCTTGGAGATCTCACGAAGCTGTACGTATACCACTCCGTTCTCGGTGAACTTCTCGTTAAGACCTTTGATCAGTCCCTCGCTTCCAGCGTAGGTGAGGGGGACATTCTCACCCTCTCATGGGAGGCCAAGCATGTGCGCATACTTACGCAGTGAGCAACAACGGTCCATTGAACGATCACCGCTTGCCGGCGTACGGGGGATATGGACTCTGCTGCTCGCGATCCCAGGGGCCTGGCTTGGCTGGTTCCTTCTGGCCCCCGTCGTCATCCTACTTCTGGTCAGCTGGTTGACTCCGACCATCAGCGGCTTTGTGTATGAGTTCACGTCCGCAAACTACTCTAGTCTCCTTACCTCCGGCTCCTTCATTCAGACCCTACTGACCACCATCTTCAATGCTCTACTCACCACTGTCATCACCCTTCTTATCGGCTATCCAGTCGCCTATTACCTGGCATTTGTCATCCCTACTCTTCGCCTTCGCTTCGCGCTCTTCCTCATAGCGCTCGCGCCGTTCTTTACCAGCTCAGTAGTCCGCGCAATCGCGTGGATCCCAATGATGGGGCGCGAGGGTGCCCTCAACTGGATCCTGACGACCACTGGCATCATTGACCAGCCTCTTGATATCCTCCTGTTCTCCAATTTCGCTGTGCGTATAGCCATGGTCCAGATTTACTTACTATTCATGATCTCACCGATCTTCTTCTCGCTTTCCACAATTGACCACTCACTCATTGAGGCGGCACGAGACATGGGTGCAGGTTTCACCCGGATTCTGATTGAGGTTATTTTCCCGCTCAGTCGCCAGGGCGTTTTCGTAGGTGCAATTTTCGTTTTTGTCCTGGCAATGGGTGATTTCGCCACCGTACGCCTCATCGGCGGAGGAGCTGCAGCATCAGTGGGTTTAGCGATCCAGAATTTTATGCTCTTTATGCAGTTCCCTCTCGCTGCCGCTGCAGCAAGCCTCCTTGTCGTCGTCACCGTCGCTGGCGTTGTTATCCTCGTGAAGTACGGTCGTATCCTTGAGGGCTTGTGAGATGATGATGGATCGGTGGCGCACCAGAATACTTGCCGTCTACTTCTGGCTTATCATCTGTTTCCTGTATGGCCCTATCTTCATCATGGCCGTACTTTCCCTTCAGGGCCCAAATGGGGGCATGACATTACCGATGTACGGTGTGAGCTTACACTGGTGGCAGCGGCTCTTCACCGTGCGACTTACCGAACTTCGTGGCCCACTGTTCCGTTCGCTGGCGGTAGCTGTTGAAACCGGGATTATTGTCGCTGTTCTTGGCTTTCTCGCTGGTCTAGCAGTCCGAAGACAGGTCAAAGGATCCTCGCTTCTAACCTGGGGCATTTTCTTAGCGCTGATGACTCCAGGAATTCTACTTGGACTCGGGATGAGCCTCTGGTGGCGATTTCTTCGTTTGGAACCAGGACACTTGCCGTTGCTGGGAGTTCACGTGATCTGGGCACTACCGTTTGCGTACTTGATTTTGGTTGCGGTGCTTAGCCGGATCGATCCTCGCCTCGAGGAGTCAGCTCGCGACCTTGGCGCTTCCGGCTTCGCAACGTTCACGGAGGTTCTGCTCCCCTTAGTTTGGCCCGGCATCCTCAGCGCTGCCCTATTCGGCTTCACGCTCTCCCTAAATGAATTTGAACGGAGTATTCTTGTAACGTCCGAGAATACTCTACCCTTACAGCTCTGGTCTATCGTGACAGTCAGAGTCCTAGATCCTGATGTATATGCTCTTGGAACCCTTACTGTCCTGATTACTCTTGCGATCGTCTTCGTTCTCCTCGTTCCGTCGATCGTCGCGCAAGTTCGGCGATTCCGAAGGGATTAGGTAGCCATGGCGCAGTCTCGGCTCCTTATGATTACCACAGGAGGGACAATCGCTAGCCGCCTCGATCCTCACACAGGTGCCGCCGTACCTGCTTCCTCAGGTTGTGACCTCATTGGAGCGTTGCCCGAGCTTTCGCGCGTCGCGGATTGCGACGTTATCGACTTCTGTCTAATTGGCAGCTGGGATATGACTCCTCTCCTGCACTATCGACTTGCGCGACTCATTCTAGAACGGCTCGAGGATGCAGCCTATGATGGAGTTGTCATTACTCACGGAACTGATACAGTTGAAGAAACAGCTTTTTCCCTCGACTTGCTACTTAATATTCACATCCCGGTCGTCCTAACAGGCGCGATGCTACATTCAACGGAGGTCGGTGCTGATGGCCCCCGCAACTTACTTGCTGCAGCACGCGTCGCAGTTTCTAGTATGGCGAGGGGACTTGGTGTATGTATCGTCCTCAACCAGGAGATCCACGCTGCACGGTGGGCCATGAAGCTTGACTCAAATGCACCTCATGCCTTTGGTTCCCCAAATCATGGGGCAATCGGACGCGTAGACGGAGACATTGTCACGTTTCGAACCGTACGGGCGCGGCCGACGGTAACCATTCCGCTCACCGAACCGAACGCGCGCGTGATTCTCATTCGTATGGCTGCCGGCCTTGACGTCGAGCCATATCTCTATTGGCTGAATACAGGCCTACGCGTTGACGGTTTTGTCATTGAAGCTTTTGGTAGTGGCAATGTCTTTTCCGAGTGGGAGGACTTTCTTCATACATGTGTTGAGCGAGATGTGCCCGTGGTTCTATGCAGCAGGTGCTTGTCCGGGCCGTTGACCTTGAGTTACGGTGGCAAGGGCGGGGGGCGTTCAATCGCTGAGTTGGTCATCCCCGCATCGTACTTGCCAGGCCCGAAGGCGCGCCTCGCCCTGATTTTTGCCCTCTCCGCAGGATACTCGCGAACCCAGCTTGTTCAACTTTTCCAGGACCTATCGCGGGCCCCCTGGTAGAAGAAGGTGCTCCGAGCACTTCTAGGCGCCCATAACATCGAGCTTTCAAGCATAGATGAGCTTGTGATCCACTTCTATACATGTGGGGACTCTCAAGGTTAGTGTTTGCCCAAGATTTAGCTAGCTATATTGCCACGGTTAGTTGGTGCAATCTCATGGCACTCACTATGTAGCACACGCCACCTCGCCAGCAGTAAGGATCTCTAGGGAGGTATAACGCCACTATCCGAACACTACGTAAAGCTGGGTCGCGCCGAACATAGGAGTAGTATCCTGCGGGAAATTGCCACCTTCGAACGGCAACTCGAGACGGCCTGGCACTTTGCCCAACGCTACTGTCCTACCCCAGAGGAGGAACACGGATGAGCATCACCGCGCATGATTACGAGCGCCTCCGCGACAGCTTTCTGCGGGGTAAGCTCGTTGCCTTCCTCGAAAAGGGAGAGCTGCTCGATCCCGCTCGCGCTGAAGCTGTTGCTCACGCACTCGTCGATATCGCCGAGGCACTCTCCGAGATCTACGGGGAGATCGTCCCCCGCCTCCTCGAGGCACACGATCTAGAGGCGTTTCGCGATGCCCTGCTCGACCTGAGCGAGGCATTCCGCCACGTCGATTACCACATCCACGACGCCGGCCTTACCGACCTCTAGCGATGGCGTACCCCAGGCGGAAACACCCAGCGCCCGGGAGCGCGAGCTCACCAGGGAACCACCCGCCGGTCGGAGCATGGGGGCCATCAGCCAGTGGCACAGCGATTGCGCTGCGCGCGCTGCGCGGCGACAATGCCGCCGCGATGGCGGAGGAGTCCGAACTGCTGCTGGCTCAGGTCTGGAACGCCCAGTGGCTCGCTCCCGAGCTGCGGACGAGCGAGGGGCACGCGCTGCGCGTGGTCTACCGCGGGGTCTGGACTCACGCCGAGGGCCCCGACTTCACCGGCGCGCTGCTCGAGCTCGACGGCCGGCTGGTCAGCGGCGACGTCGAGCTACACCGGCGCGCATCCGACTGGCTCGCCCACGGCCACCACCTGGATCCGGCCTACGACCGGGTCACCCTGCATGTGGTGCTCGAGGACGACCTGGGCCAGCCCGTCCGGCGCCGTACTGGCGAGCGCGTGCCGACGCTCGTCTTGAGCACCTGCCTACCGGGCCCGCTGGCGAGCTTCCCGGCGCTGTCCGGCCTGCGCCCGCTCGGCGCCATCGGCTTCGACTACTGCGCGCCGCAGGTCGCCGCCGCTGCGCCGGAGCGCCTGATCCAGGTCTGGGAAGCGGCCGGTGACGCGCGGCTAGCAGACAAAGTCGCGCGGATCGCGGCCCGGCTCGCCCTGGAGCCACCCGCCCAGACGCTTTACTGGCTCCTGCTCGATGCCCTCGGCTATAGCCGTAACCGCGAGGGCATGCGGGCGATCGCCGAGCGCTTGCCCTACGACCACCTGGATAGCCGGGTGGCCGACCGGTCGACAGACGAGCGCTGGCGACGAGCGGCTGGACTCCTGCTCGGCGTCGCCGGGTTCCTGCCGCTGTCGCCGGCCGACCAGGAGCTGGCCGGGTTGAGCCCACGCGAGGCGCGCGCAGTCGAGCAGGCCTGGCAGGCCCACGGCGGAGCCCGGCGAGGGCTAGAGCTAGCTCCGACCACCTGGCGGCTGCACCGCCAGCGGCCAGCCAACCACCCGCTCCGCCGGCTCCTCGCCCTGGCCTGGCTGCTCGCCAGGGACGACCAGGGGCTGCTGCCCGCGCTTCTGAGCCGCCTGCTCCAGCCGGACGCAGCGCTAGCCCTCCGGAGCTGGCTGGCTCGAGACAACCCCTACCTCGGGGAGGAGCGGGCGCACGAGATCGTGGTCAACGTGGTGGTACCGTTCGCATTGGCCTACGGCGAGGCCGTGGAGCAGGAGGAGCTGGTCTCCGCAGCCGGCGAGCTCTGGGCCAGGCTCCCAGCCGGCCGCGGCAACGCGATCGTGCGCCGGACAGCCGAGCAGATCTGTGGCCCCCACCGGCTCCGCGTGCCGACAGCCCGGGCCGAGCAGGGCCTGCTCCAGCTCTACCACGCCGGGTGCCGCCAGCTCCGCTGCTACGAGTGCCCGATCGCTCACCTGGCGCTCGCCTGGGAACGAGGGAGCGATGAAGGAGCTGTCATCAGCAAAGCAGACCAGGCGGAACCTGCCGGGTCACCGGGCGATCCGCTCCCGTGAGCGGCATACCGCGCTCATCTCATCGCTTGGCCGGTGGGCTCACCGCGCTGTTTAACGAGGGTCGATTGCTACCCTGGCCCGATATGGCCGATCAACCAAGGAGGTCGGCGACGGCGAGCGCGCGGTCGGGGAAGGCTGAGGGGGCGATCGAATCGGTGCGGTGGAGCACCTGAACCGCGCGATAGCCGTCGGGGGCCGGATCACGGTACACGGTCAGCGTCTCCTGCTGGAGGTCGAGAAGCCAGACTTCGGGGATGCCGCTCCGGGCGTAGAGCGGGATCTTCACCCGCCGATCGAGCTCGGCGGAGGCGTCGGCAACCTCGACGAGCAGGAAGACGTCGGGCGGAGCCGGGTGGCCGGAGGCGTAGAAGTCAGCGCGGCGACGCAAGAGGGCCAGATCGGGCTGCGGCTCGCTGTGCTCACCGAGGCGGACAGGGTTCTGAACCGCCACGACGGCAACATCCGCAAATGCTCGGACAAAGCGTTCATTCAGTCGATTCACGCACCCGGCGTGACGGTCCCCGATGGGCGGCATTTCGACGATCTCGCCCTCGATGAGCTCGACACGGTCGTCCTCGCCCAGGATGCCTGCCTGAGCCATCTGGTGGTACTCGGCTACGGTAAAGCGCCGTCGCGGCAGGTGCAGTGCCATCGCAGGCCTCCAGCTCCAGTATAGCTCATGAAGCGATGCTGCTCGCCGGATGGCTGGTCGCCGGGCGGCTGCCCCACCCGGCGACGCTTGCGATGACGCTGGGGCTCTGCGCCTCGCTGCCGCTGGCCTGGCACTGGCGCTGACCGCCCCTAGCCAGCTATCGCGCTGGGCGGCTTTGCGGCCGGAATCGCGTCCACGTTTCCACTAAGGCTGAGCGCGGCGGATCGCCTGCCGGTGCAAGCCATCCTCCATCGCTGACGCGGCGCCTCTTGATCGATCTTGTGTGAGCAGCACATCCGGCTTGACCACCTGGCGTGGTGACGGGCTTGGCAGCAGGCTTGACAGGCGCGCCACTCCCGGTTATGCTAATCCCGACTAATTTAGTCAGGATTCTCGCCACAGGGATGGGGGGACAGCGTGGCGACATCAGCGGAGACGATCGAGATCTCTCACGGAGCGCTCGGCGGCGCGGCCGTGCTCGAGCTGCTCCGCGCGCGGCGAAGCATGCCGCGCGTCCGGCCGGAGTGTCCACGTCGCGAGCTCATCGAGCAGGTGCTCGAGGCGGCAGTCTGGGCACCGAACCACCACCTGACGCAACCCTGGCGCTTCATCGTGCTCACCGGCGAGGCCCGCCGGGAACTCGGCGAGGCGATGGCGCGCGGAAAGGTAGCCCGAGAGAGGGAAGTAGATCCGGCGAAACTCGACGCCCTGCGCCGCAAGCCACTCCGCGCCCCGGTCATCGTCGCCGTCGGCGTCATTCCTGCATCTCGAAAACCCGAAGTCGAGATCGAGGAGATCTGCGCCGGCGCGGCGGCGATCCAGAACCTGCTCCTGGCGGCGCACGGCCTGGGGCTGGCTGCGATCTGGCGCACAGGCGAGGCCGCCTTCGACCCTGAGGTGAAGGCGTTCCTGGGTCTGCCTCCCGACGCCCACCTGCTCGGCTTCGTCTACCTCGGCTATCCCGATGGCGAACCGCCTCAGCGCCCGCGTCGCCCGGCGGTAGAGGTCACCCGCTGGTTGGGCTGGGAATAGGGAAGGGAGCAGCACTCGGCTCCCACCGGAGACAGCGCCGATCCGCTCGAGCAACGAGTCCTGACCACGGAGCGCCTCCCGGAGTCTCTCGCACGCGAGAGGTGAGTCCAGTCTAGCCACGAGGAGGTGGTGTAGCAGCGATGCCTTCCGTCACCCGTGCTTCGACTAGACGAGTCCACCCGGGTGGTGAACACCAGACCGATCAACGTGACTGTGGAGTCGGACGGATCGCCAGTGCGCGCCAGCACCGGCCAACGCAGCTCGCGCGACGGCTCGCTGCTGCCGGCACCACCCCTGCGGCGTGCCAGGTCGAGGGCGCGGGCAGCCGAATAGCAGGCCCTGATGCACCTGAGAAGGAGGGAGGACGATGGATAGACTGCAGCTCGTCGTCCACGGGTTGAGCTGGTGCCTGCACCACGGGCATCCAGTGCTGGTACTGCGCGGAGCTGGCACGGATCTGTTCGCTTGGGTCAGCCTAGCGCCGGAGGACGCCGAGGCGATGGCGCCAGCGACGACCCGGCGACCGGGAATCAAGGCCAGGGCCTACGAGCTGATCGAGCATTTGATCGACCGGCTGGGCGGTCAACTCCGCCAGGTCACCCTCTGGCCCGGCCCACAGGCAGTGCTGCAGGCCGAATTGGAGCTCGATGGCCCGCTCGGACTGGCGCCGGTTCGGGCGCACTGCATCGACGCGATCGTTTTGGCCTGGCGGCAAGGCTGCCCGATCTGGATCGACCGCGCGGTGATGGAGGCATTGGCCGGCCCACCGGCCCCAGGTGTCGAGACCCCGGCTTCCGCTTCTGATTCCCCGAGTACGCAGGCCAACCCGTTCCAGGAATTCATCGCCTCACTCGACATCGAGTTGCCGGAGCCGCCCTCGACGAGGCGCGAGCGTGGAAGCGAGCGTTGCTGACGCATCACTCGATCTCCGCGAGAAAGGAGGAAGGAATGACGAACGAGCCACGACGGCGCTTGTCTCGCCGGGCTGTGATCCGGCAGCTCGGGCTGCTCGGCGGGGCAGTGGCGCTGGCCCCATTGCTCTCGGCCTGCGGCCGTGGAGAGCCCGCCGTGGAGTCACCGGCGCCGGCTCCCACCCAGACACGCGTCGCCTCTCCGACCGCATCGGCCGCTGGAGCAGCGACGCCGACGCCCGCATCCCCGACGCCGACGTCCACTCCCGCCGGCGAGCGAGTTGTCCGGCATGCTATGGGCCAGGCTACGGTGCCGGCCGCCCCGCAGCGGGTCGTCGTGCTCGATATGGGCGAGCTGGACATCGCCCTGGCGCTCGGCGTGCAACCGATCGGGTATGCCACCTACACGGCAAACGAGGAGCTCGCGCCATATCTCCAGGAGCGGATGACCGAGAGCACCTGGGTCGGCACGGTGACCGAGCCGGATCTGGAGCTCGTCCTCTCGCTCCAGCCCGACCTGATCCTGACCAACAAGCTGCGCCACGAGGCGATCTACCAGCAACTCTCCCAGATCGCCCCAACGGTTTGCAGCGAGACGGTCGGCGTCGTCTGGAAGGAGAACCTACAGCTCTTCGCCGAAGCGCTCGGCAAGGCTGAAGAGGGCGAGCGCCTGATGGCCGACTACTTCGCTCGCCTGGAGGAGTTCAAGCGCGCAATGGGGCCGCGCCTGGATGAGACGGAGGTCTCGCTCGTCCGCTCCTTCCCCGACCACGTCCGGATCTACATGAAGGCCTCGTTCATGGGATCGGTGGTCGAAGACGCCGGCTTGCCCCGTCCACCTGCGCAGGACAAGGACATCTTCATGGAAGAGGCAACCGCCGAGCGCATCCGCGACCTCGACGGCGATGTGATGTTCATCATGTACTGGAATCGCCAGCAGGGTGAGCAACTGTCGCAACTCATGCAGCACCCGCTCTGGTCTCGGCTCGACGTCGTCCAGCAGGGCCGCGTCTACGAAGTCGACGATCGCATCTGGGGCACCGGGCTCGGCCCGCTGGCTGCCAACCGCATCATCGACGACCTCTTCAAGTACCTGGTAGAGGAGTGGGCCTAGCGCTCGCTGGCCCGTCGTCGCGGTGCTCGCGCCGCCCCGGCCAGCAACCCCTACGCCCGCTGCCGGGTGTCCGATCTGGCGAATTCCCCGGCAGCGGTTGGGCGGGTAAACACGCGATCGCTGCTCGCGCGCCGCAGGCGTGCCTGGAGCGAGGCAGGAGATGCTGGAGCTGTCGGTTCGTGAGAGTCCCCAAGTCGCTCCACTGGCGAAGGCCCGGCGAGCCCTACGGCTTGATCGCCATGGAGAGCACGTCGGGGTACGGTCGCCACGAGGGGAGGGGGCGCGCCTCGGCCTGGAAGCCAGCCGAGCGGAGGACCGCTAGGGACTCATCCGTATCCATGAAGCAGAGCGTCACTCCCCTGGTCGGCCCGAAATGCGTCATCAGCCACTCCTGCGCATAGGTCACCGCGTACTTCCAACGAGGTCGCCGAACCTGGCTCTTCCAGAGGAAGACGCCACCGGGCTCGAGCAGCCGGTAGGCATTCGCGATCACTTCCCGCTGCGCCGGCTACTGGCCCTGGCCTGGCTGCTCGCCAGGGACGACCACGGGCTGCTGCCCGCGCTCCTGAGCCGCCTGCTCCAGCCGGACGCAGCGCGGGCCCTCCAGCACTGGCTAGTCCGCGACAACCCCTACCTCGGGCAGGATCGCGCGCACGAGATCGTGGTCAACGTGGTGGCGCCGTTCGCGCTCGCCTACGGCGAGGCCGTGCAGCAAGAGGAGCTGGTCTGTGCAGCCGGCGAGCTCTGGGCCAGGCTCCCAGCCGGGCGCGGCAACGCCATCGTGCGCCGCACCGCCGAGCAGATCTGCGGCCCCCACCGGCTCCGCGTGCCGACAGCCCGGGCCAAGCAGGGCCTGCTCCACCTCTACTACGCCGGGTGCCGCCAGCTCCGCTGCTACGAGTGCCCGATCGCCCACCTGGCGCTCGCCTGGAGACGAGCGCGTGCCGAAGGGGCTCCGCTCGACGAAGCAGACCAGCCAGAACCAGCGGCGCAGCCGGGTGAGCAGCTCTGGTGAGCGGTGCACCGCGATCGCCCAGCCACCTGGCCAGTGAGCTCGTTGCGCTGGCGCACCAGGGTTGAGCCATCCGCTCACCACGGGCGAGCCGGCTACCCGAGGAGGTCGGCAACCGCGAGCGCGCGGTCGGGAAAGGCAGCGGGAGCGATCGAATCGCCGCGATGGAGCACCTGCACCGCCCGATAGCCGTCGGGGGTCGGATCGCGGTACACAGTCAGCGTCTCCTGCTGGAGCTCGATGAGCCAGACCTCGGGGATGCCACCCCGGGCATAGAGCGGCACCTTCACCCGCCGGTCGAACTCAGCCGAGGTGTCGGCGACCTCGACGAGCAGCAAGACGTCCGGCGGAGCCGGATGGCCAGAGGCGTAGAAGTCAGCGCGGCGGCGCAGGAGCGCTAGATCGGGCTGCGGCTCACTGTGCTCACCGAGACGAACAGGGTTCTGAACGCGCACGATGGCGGCGTCGCTGAATCGCTGAACGAAGCGCTCAGTCAGTCGATCCACACTCGCAGCGTGACGGTCTCCAATGGGCGGCATTTCGACGATCTCGCCCTCGATGAGCTCGACACGGTCGTCCTCGCCCAGGATGCCTGCCTGAGCCATCTGGTGGTACTCGGCTACGGTAAAGCGCCGTCGCGGCAGGTGCAGTGCCATCGCAGGCCTCCGGCTCCAGTATAGCAGGGGCCCCGACCGCCCGAGAATGCGTACGGACTGCCCGCAGCACCGCCGGCCGGGCCACACTGCCCTGGATCGCACCAGGCAGGCCTTGCCTCCTGCCCAGAGGTTAGTGCGGAATGTGGCGCGACAGCACCGGGAACGAAGCCACCGGCTGGCGGCTACCGAAGGCACGTCGAGGCGAGCGGGCAGCCAGTCTCGACCGGCCCGCTCGCCTGGTCGGGGGTGGACGCTACGGCTGCCGCACCTCGGCCACCACCTCCATCTCGCCCGCGCGCTCGAAGCGGAGCGTGACGGTCACGCGGTCACCCACCTCGAGATCGCGCTTCAGCCCGATGAGCATGATGTGGAGCCCGCCCGGCTTCAGCTCCACGTCGCTGCCAGCCGGCACCTCGATCGCCTGCACCGGCTCCATCTTCATCATGCCCCCGTCCATCGTCGTCCGGTGCAATTCGACTGTCTCCGCCACGTCGCTCTCGGCATGGAGCAGGCGGTCCGTTTCCTGTCCCTGGTTGCGAATGACCAAGTAGACCGCGCTCGTCGACATCTCACCTGCCTGGGCCGACGGCCGCGCCCAGGGATCGAGGATACGGATCAGTGCCTCCCCCGTACCGGAGCTACTTTCGTCCTGCTCCGGAGCCGTGGGGCTGGACGCCATCCCGAGCCTCGACGACGGCGTCGGTGACGGTGAAGCCGCTGGTTGACCCGCCTCACCGCACGCGCTGAGCGCTAGCAGAGCCACCACAACCACGGCGAGAACGACCGCTGGCCGCGCCAGCAGGCGCCGGTGTATCGTCATGATCTTGCTCCCGTACGTCCAAACGGTTGACCGTGCTAGTCGCGCCGCAGCAGATACCGCACGTCCTCGGCGAGCTGCTCGGCGGTCAGATCGTATGGGGCCAGGATACGCAGGCGACCCTGGCGGTCGAGGATGAAGCTCGACGTCGTGTGTTCGACCAGGTAACCGAGCGCCGTGTCCGACTCGTAGGGCGCGTAGTACACCCCGAACGCCGCTGCCAGCTCCTGGATCGTCGCCTCGTCTCCGGTCAAGCCGAGGAAGTCAACCCCGTACACTGCGAGGTACTCCCGCAGCCGGCCGGCGGTATCCCGCTGGGGATCGACGGTCACCATCACCACCTGGACATCCTCGGCCCGCTCACCGAGCGCGGCTTTGACGCGCGCGAACTTGCCCAGTGTCATCGGGCAGGCATCGGGGCAGGTGGTATAGCCGAAGTAGACGAGGACGACCTTGCCGCGGAAATCCTGCAGACTGTGCTCTCGGCCGTCCGACCCCTGCAGTCTCAACGCCGGCACTTGCCGCGGAGACTCGAACTCCACCCCGTTGGGCGAACCAGCGCCGGATGTGGCGCGCCACCACCAGCCGGCGACGCCGAGCAGCGACGCCGCAAGCAGGCTCACGAGAGCGACGAGCACGAGCTGTTGCCTCGACCAACGCATCGTAGGTTCCTCACGGCACTCGGCAGGTCAAGCGGTGCAACCCCTCGTACAGCAGCCGCTTCACCCCTCGCGCGCCCGCGATCTCCTTCTCCAGCACCCTCAAGTCGTCCTGCACCACGGCGGGCGCTGGCAGAGGCGCTCGGTAGACCGCGCGAACGACCCCTGCCGGGTCGACGAGCACCAGCAGCGGGTCGACGCGCGATGTTCCGTCGGCTCGAACCGCCACCGGCACGCGAAACCCCTGCCGGACGAGCCGCGAGGCCGTCTCGTCACCACCCAGGACGCTCCAGGTGTCGCTCGACGCTCCGGTGGTCGCGGCAATCGCCTGGAGTCGCTCGAGGTTCACCGGCTCGACGACGACCGTTACCAGTCGCACCGGCGCGGCCCACTCCTTCCTGGTCTCCGGCTCTAGCGCGCGCATGAGATCGAGCGTCGCCGCACAGGCTTCATCGCACTGGGCATCGACAAAGGAGTAGAGCACGACGGAGCCCAGGAAGTCGGTACCAGAGACTGGCTGGGCATCCTGTCCGGTGAGCTGGTAGTTCGGCGCGAGATCGAGCCGCGGCAAGACACGCGCCGGTTCGACTGCGAAGACGAGCAGCGCCCCGAGCACCAGCAGAATGGGTGGACCAGCGAGCAGGAGCTTCGTGTCCATGAGTGCCCCCTTGTCCTGGTCAGAACGGTACATGGTCGATCGTCGGCTGCGCGCGTCGCGCGACCGCGCTAGGCCGTTGCCAGTTTCGGCGGAGGCGGTCCGGGAGCACGCCGGAGGCCGGACAGGCGCTGGCCCGAGTGCCACGGCATCACCGTCCGGCCGAACTCCGGCAACGCGATGATCGTCGCCCAGAGAGCGATCGCGCTTCCCCAGGTCAGTGCGACGTCCCCGCTCCTGATGGTCTCGACGTCGCCCGATCCACCCGGCAATGCGTGGTGCTCGTGCTCATGCGCGTGCCCGTGGCCGTGGTCGTGCCTGCCCGGCGCGTGCGCGTGCCCGGGAATCTCAAACAGGGTATGGGCATGGGGGAGATCGGCGCCGCAGCGACAGACGGTGGGGATCGTCAGCAACCCGACAACCAGCACCCAGACGGGCAGGACGGCGACCATCACCGCCAGGAGACGCCGATAGGTGGTGAGCGCGCGGTTCATGACCGACCTCTGCTGGGGTTCTCCGGCCAGGCTTTACCCCCCAGCTTCACATCTCGTGGCAAGTCTAGCACTTGTGCATATGATCACAAATAGCCGAGTCGGCCGCTCGCGCGGGCTCACCACGCGCTCGGGTCCGATGAGACACTCCCACGCCGGAGTTGCCCGCGTCGGCGTGCCCGCTCTCGCTCCAGAACGAGGCCGGCTGCCGGGTCGGCGGCGATGGCTTCCAGCAGCTCGCGCTGCTCCTCGGAACGTATCAGCGCCGTAAAGACATCGATCAGGTCGATCAGCGCCTTGACGCTCGGGAGCCTCACCCGCAGCGATCCGTCCTCCAGCGACACGCCCGGAATCCGCGCCGCCAGCTCGGTCGCGCGCTGGAGTCGCACCAGGGCCTCGACCGGCCGGGCCGGGCGAGGGGGGAGGAGGTGGCTTTTCCCGATTTCGCGGTGGCGGTGCGCGGTCAGGCGGTCCTGGAGGCCGCCGCCCTCTCAGCCCGGGAGGGGCGGTGGGTGCCGGTTCCGGCGGTGGGTTAAGAGACCACCCGCCGCCAGCGGCGGCGCCGGCACATCGCCCGCTGGACGAGGAGGCAGACACCTAGCGCGATCAGCACATCGCCCAGGCTGAAGGCGAGCGGGCCGGTGGGCAGGGGCAGCAGGAGCACGTCGCCCAGGAACGGGAGAAGCGTCTGGTCGGTGATCGGAGCGGTGTTGCGGACGACGGCCCCGACGCCGGGCCCGGTCCCGGGCCGGAGCGTGGGCATCAGCCCGCCGTTGAGGGTGATCACCAGGAGATTGGAGCCGACGCCCAGGCAGAGGAGTCCCCAGGCGGGGAGCGACCGGTTCAGACCCAGGAAGAGAAGCACGGGCAGGTACGAGCCGAGGTAGAGCCAGCGGTAGCCATCGCCCAGGGCGGCCGCCACCGGGGGGAGCGAGAAGAGGGCCAGTTGCCCGAGCAGCGACAGGCCCAGCAGCCACGGCCAGCGCAGCTCCAGGGTTGCCAGGCGCAGCAGGCTTCCCCCGCGCGCCCAGCCGACCAGCAGACCTACCAGAATCGCCCCGAGGAGCAGCATCGAAGGGTGCCTCCGCCTAGCGTCTGGCCGTCTCCCGCGCGTCTATTTTCTCCTCCGGCGCCCGGAGAGGCAGTTTGAAGAAGAACGTGCTGCCTTTCCCTTCCGCGCTCTCCACCCAGATCCTCCCGCCGTGGGCTTCGACCAGCTGTTTGCAGATCGCCAGCCCCAGTCCCAGGCCGCGGGACTGTCGTCCGGCCGTGGGCAGCCGGTAGAACTTTTCGAAGATCCGTGACAGTTTGTCGGCCGGAATGCCGATCCCCTGGTCGCGGACCGCCACGACCACGCCGGGCTCACTGTCATCCGTGGACCGGGCGACCGAGACGGTGATCTGGCCGCCGTCGGGCGAGTACCGCACGGCGTTCGCCAGCAGGTTATACAGCACCTGACGGATGCGGCGGGGGTCGAGCCAGAGGGTGGGCAGGTCGGGGGCGATGACCGCCACGATGTCGTGCTGGGTGGCCGACAGGCGAAACTCCTCGACCACCGTGGTGACCAGGTCCTCCAGCCGCGTCTCGGTTCGCTCCAGGACCAGACGGCCCGACTCGATCCGCGAGATGTCCAGCAGGTCGTCGACGATCTTGCTGAGATGCAGACCGGCCTCCAGCACCCGCTCGGCCATCCAGCGGGTCTCCGCGGGGGAGGGAGCGGTTTTGGCCAGCAGTTCGCTGTACCCCACGACCAGGGTCAACGGGGTGCGGAGCTCGTGCGAGACCAGGGAGAGGAACTCGGTCTTCAGACGGTCGAGCTCCCGCAGCGCTTCGATCTGGCCGACCTCCTGAAAGAGGACGGCGTTCTCCAGGGCCGCTCCGGCCCGGTCGGCCAGGGCCTGGAGAAACTGCCGGTCGGCTTCGTCGGCGAAGCCGCCGGATGGCGGGGCCACGACCAGCAGGGCGGGCGCCCGCCCGCGCAGGCCGATCTCGACGACGGGGACGGCCGTCTCCCCGTACGGGAGGGTCCGCCGGCGGGGCTCGACGGGCCAGTCGCCGCTGCTCCAGCGGGTCAACACCACCTCCGGGCGGTAGACCGTCCGGAGCCAGGTCGCCAGGGGATGATCGGCGGGCGCCAGGTAGCAGCGGACGGCCTCGGGCTGGGGGGCGGTGAGCACGAGCAGGGCCAGTCCGCCGCTGGCCTCGGCCAGCGTGGCCGCGATCGCCGTTCCCACCGCCTCGATCTCGAGGCTGGCGGTGAAGCGCTGGCCAGCCAGGGCCAGCGAGGCCATCCGCTGGCGCTCGCGGACCTCGTGACTGTAGAGGCGGCTGTTCTCCAGGGCGGCGGCCACCTGGTGGGCGAAGATCGCGATGACCTGAGACTGGTCGGGGCTCAGGGTGGCACCGGGGCCGGCGATCAGGAGACCGCCCACGATCTTCTCCTTGACGACGAGCGGCAGCCCCAGCAGGGGCTGGCCGCGGAGGGCCGGGTCGAGGGGTGGGTCCACCGGCTGCCCCGCGCTGAGGGCGGTGAGGAGTGTCAGCGGGAGGGTGCGACCGGTGAGGGCGGGGGCGGCCGGTCCGCGGCTTTCCAGGAGCACCAGCCGGGGGCAGTCGCCCTCGACCACGCCGAGGGCCACGGTTGTGCCTTCAGGCAGACGGGTACTCAGCTGGTCGACGGCGATCCGGGCGACGGCGGCTGTCTCCAGGGTGGCGGTGAGGAGAGTGCTGGCGGTGTACAGGTGGGCCAGGTCGTCGGCCTTGCGGCGGGTCTCGGCCAGGAGGTGGGCGTTGTGAGCGGCGTGGTCCTCCAGGCTGCGGATGTAGCGGAAGCAGAGGTAGGTGATGGCGGCCGGCACCAGGGTCAGGGTGCTCCAGAAGGGGTTGGTGCGCCAGAGATAGGCCAGGAGGGCGCCGATGGTCGCCAGGCCCAGGTTGGGCAGAACGATGGCGTGGTGGTTCGCCCACCAGACCTGCCAGGGGGGACTGTGGCTGACCAGGGCCAGGACGGTGCTGGTCAGGCCGCTGTTCAGGAT
>ERZ511473.1156-NODE-1156-length-26227-cov-11.236902_pt1 | contig 26227 bp, 26 predicted proteins | sample MGYA00374947_ERZ511473 | MGnify/ENA primary metagenome ERZ511473 (study PRJEB26303, sample SAMN06343854) | sediment metagenome | isolation source: hot spring sediment | place: Canada: British Columbia | collected 2012-09-26 ... | reverse complement strand
CCAAAATAAATAATTTTAAAACGCTTTTTGTAAATTATTGATTATCAATAACTTAATACTATTTATTGGACAAAGTAGAATAATTCAATCAAAAGGCAAACTTCTAATGCTTTAAAATTTTAAACAATCTATTATGAAAATTGCTATTGGCTCAGACCATAGAGGTTATAAACTAAAAGAGATAATTAAGAATTATCTTAAAGAGATTAATGTAGAATATGAGGATTTTGGTGTTTTTTCTGAAGAATCCTCTGATTATCCTGATATTTCAATAAAGGTTGGAGAGAGTATTTCAAAAGGTTTATTTGATTTTGGTATTCTTATATGCTCAACAGGTCAGGGAACAAACATAACTGCAAATAAAGTAAGAGGTATAAGGTCAGCCTTATGTTTTAATGCTACATTTGCTAGACTTTCAAGAGAACATAACGACGCTAATGTTTTATCATTGCCAGCAGACTTTATAAGTTATGAAGATGCTAAAACAATAGTTTTTGTTTTTTTAAATGCTAGATTCCTTAAAGGAAGACATGAAAGAAGAGTAAATAAAATAAAAGCTTATGAAGGAGGTGATTATGAAAAGCTATAAGTACATAATTTTCTTTTCTCTTATTGCTTGTGAAGGTGAGAAGATAGATTGGGCAAAAGCAAAGATTGAAGATGCTTACAGACCTTATGCTATTGAAAAGGGGTTTATTGAATACAAGTACTCAGGTGAAGAGGAAGGTAAAGAAATGCTTATATTTAAAGATTATGGACACTGGCAGTTTAGAAGTAAAGAAACAAGAGCTCAAAATGTTCCTCTAAAAAAAATTGAAATAATATCACCTGCTGAAATTGTGAACTATAAATCAACTTGTAAATGCCTTGAATATAAGATAGTTAAAGATACAAGTGATGAAAATAGGGGTATTTATTATTATGACACATTAAAAGGTGAGTATGTTCCTGGAAATCCTTATTGTATAAAACAGAAGAAAGAAATTAAAGAAGTTAATGGTATAAAGCAATTAGTTTGTACTGAATATGACTGGGAAGGCTCAATAAGGCCTAATGCCATGTACTATGTTTTGTCTTCAATATGGGATACTGCTTCACCAAAAACAAAACAGAAATTAGGACCACTTATGCGCCAATTTGCTAAGGAGATGTCAATTGGATTTATTTATGCTGCTGCCATTGTAGAAATGCCAACAAAAAAAGATATTGCTGGCAAAAAAACAACATTCTATAAAGTCCAAGGAAAAGATATAAGAATTTTCTTATGGAATAATATCATTCTTGGAAGCGAAGTTATAAGTGAAACAGGAAAGAAAATTATTGTAGAAGCTATAAAAGTTGATGAAAATCCTAAAATTACAGATGATATATTCAAAATTCCTTCTGATTTTCCACCACCTGTAAAATATGATACAACATCCTTCATATTTAAAAAAGAGAAAAATTTAGCGGAACAATTAGTTAATATATATCTTTCTGAAAAAGGAGCAAATAAATAAGCTTTGAATTTACTAACAGTCATTTCAAAAAATTATAAAATTTTTTTAATAAATTTGATTATAATTGTTTTTTTAGGAATAATTTTTACAATTTTTGAGAAAACGTGGACAACCTATATTTCTGAAATTAAAATATTTTCAGAGCCAGTTCAAACTGAGAGTAAAAACTTGCTTCCATATTTGTACTCTTATTCATCGGATGAACAAAATAATCAAATTTTAATAGCAGACATAATAAGCAGAGATTTAATAGAAGGTTTTATTAAGAAATACAATTATAATTTTAAAATTGTTTCAAAGCAACCAAAAAATTTAATAATTTACGATATTATTGTTAATGTTCCAATTGAACCGCAAAAAATATATAAAATAAAAACAAATGAAAATGGAGATATATTTATAAGGAGCTCAATAGATGGATATGTTGAATTACAAGGATTAAACTTATATGATGCCTATAATAACTTTTTATCAAATATGAAGATTTCCACATATTCCCTTGATGAAATTATTGGAAATAAAAAACAAAACAATATAATGGGTATAGGTGAATCACAACTTAAAATTATTTCTATATCGTTATATTCATCAGAACCATTCATAAATGAAATTGCTAAAAAATTTAAGGATTTTCTAATTGAATACAACTTAAATAAAAAAATGAAAAAGTTTAAAAATAGTAAAGATTTTATTAGTAGGCAAATTGAAAATTATTTATCTGAACTTGATAATTTAAATTATAAAATAAGGCAAATTCAAATGATGAATAATTTATCATTAGATGACGCAAAAAATCCTATTTTAAACGAGCTTTTTGAAATAAAAAAGAAACAAACATCCTTAGTTTTTGAAATTCAATCTTTAAACGATTGGCTTAAAAACCCTTATGATGAAAATGAAATCATAACATCTGACCCTGTTATACAAAAAGCTATAACTAACTTACTAATTTTTAAAGATACGTTAAATATATTACTTGTTAAATTTGGAAATAGTAGTTATGAATATATTTCAGTTTATAATGCATATAAAAAATTAAAAGAAGATTTAAAGCAAAAAGTCATTGAAAGGATAAAAAATTTACAATCTCAATTGAATTTATTAAGAAAAAATGAATTAAAACTCAGAAATGAGCTTTCATCAACATTCGAAACAGAAAAGGAAGCCATAACACTAATTTCAAGGAAAAAGGCTATTGAAGATATAATAACAGTTTTATCTCAAAGAATGGAGGAGATAAAAATTCAAGAAGCGGAAATTGTTCCAGATTTTAAAATTCTTGAATTTACAGAAAAACCTTATATTGAAATAAAAGGAAGAAATTGGTTAAGAAATTTGATATTTTCAGCTATATTTTCATTATTTTTATCAGTGGTTCTAGTTATTATTAAAAATTATACTTCCAATGTTATTAAGGAACTAGATGACTTATCAAAATTTGGTATAAATAAAGTTTATATTATTCCAGAAATTTCTGATGAAAATTATCTTCCTTTAACTATTCTAAAAAATAGAGATTACAAAAAAATTATAGAAGGGCATATATATTTGGAAAGTTTTAGAATTGTTGTTTTAGAAAATTCATTAAATAATTTGAAACTATTTGGAATTACAAGTTCAATTCAAGGTGATGGAAAAAGTTATATCTCTATAAATTTGGCAAGTACTATTGCTATGATGAATAAAAATGTTATTCTTTTAGATTGTGATTTAAGAAAAGGTGATATTACGGAAATGACGGGAAATTCAAAGAAATTAGGTTTATCTGATATATTAAGTTCTAACTTTGAGAATTTAATTTATAACTATTTGGAAAATTTATTTGTTGTTCCAAAAGGATTAACATTTATTGACCCAATAGCAATATTTTCAAGTAATAAATTTGACGAATTTTTAAAATTCTTAAAAGATAAATTTGATGTTATTATCTTAGATTTACCTCCAATTTTAAGAGTAGCTGAAACAAAAATTATTATTGATAAATTAGAAAATTTCATTTTTGTTTTGAGAATAAATTTAACACCAACAGATAATTTAAGAGAGGCAATTTTAAGAATATCAAAGGAAAAAATCAAAGTTTATATTGCAAATGGATTTGATTTAAGTACAAGTTATGGTTATAAACAAAAGTCCTATTATAGATCAAGATGAGAGCTCTTGTATTGAGTGGAGGTTCAAATAAGGGAGCAATTCAAGTTGGAGCTCTTAAAGCCCTATTAGAACAAAACATTAATTTTGATTTGGTAATAGGAGTTTCAATTGGTTCCTTAAATAGTGTTTATTTTGCTTATAAACCAAATTTAGAAGGAATTAGGGAACTTGAAAAAATATGGTTAAATGTAAAAAAAGAAGATATATTTGGAAATGTTAGAATTTCTGCTATTATGAACTTTTTAAGAAATAAAGAAAGTTTATTTTCAAATGATAAATTTAGGGAATTTATTGTTAAAAATTCACCAGTTAAAACATTTTCAGAATTAAATTTAAAATGTTATATTATGGCTCTTGATATTAAAACAGGAAAAGAATATATTTTTGGTAAAAATAAGTATGAAAGAATTTTAGATGCTATTCTTTCTTCAACTGCACTTGTTCCATTTTTTCCGCCCTATAAATATAAAAATATGGAATTAATAGATGGGGGGTTTTATAGCAATTTACCATATAAAGTTGCAATTGATGATGGTGCAAAGGAAATATGGGCACTTCATATTAAGGGCAAAAGAGAAGAATTTAAATTTTTTAAAATTTTAAATGTAATAAATGCTTCAATTTCTTATCTTCTTGAAAAAAGAATAGAAGAACAAGAAAATTTAGCAAAGTATAAAAAAGTAAAAATTCATTATATTCCCTTAGAGTGTCCTTATAATTTATCCATATTTGATTTTGATAAAACAAGAAAGTTAATTGATTTAGGTTATGAAATCACAAAAAATTATTTAAAAAATATCAAATTAGAAAATGGCATAATAAAACAAATAAAAAAAGTTTTAAAGTTTTTTAAGTGATAGTTGGATATTTAATTTTTTCAATTCTAACAATTTTAACAATTTTAAGATTTTTTATAAAAAACAATATATTTTGGACAATTTTAAAATTGATTTTGGCATTATTAATTAGCATTAGCTTTCCTCTGAACTTTAACTTTCAGTTAAAAACCCTTATTTTTGGAGTTATTCTCTTTATTTTAAGTGTAATTTATTTTTTACTTTCAAGCTTTGTTTTTAACTTTCAAATTTTAAAAGGTCTTTCTAAAATTAAAGAATATAATTTTTTATTTAGGATTTTAGCAGGTTTGATTGCGGGAATAAGTGAAGAAATTATTTATAGAGGATTTTTAGTTATTTTTTTGAATGGTTTTTTTCATAATATTTTTATTTCATCAACAATTTCAATTTTTTTATTTTTAATTGTTCATATTCCAATATGGGGCATTTTAGCTTCTATACAAATTTCAATATGGTCAATAATGTTATATGTATATTTTGCTAATACAAATGATATTTTAGCATTAATAGTGGCACACAGCTTAAATGATATTTTTTTCTTTTGTTGCTTTAAATATCGTACAAGCACCAAGTGTTAAATCAATAATCTCAACATTTTCAAATCCTACACTCTCAATAATTTCCTTAAATTCCTTTCTTCTTGGAAAATTCGTTACAGAATTGTAAAGATAGATATATGCTTCTTTTTGGGATGTAAATAGATTTGCTATGAAGGGTATTATATTCTTCAAATAGAAGAAAAAAGGATATTTTAGGAAGTTTTGTGGTCCAAGCATTTCAAGAATAACTAAAACTCCATTTTCCTTTAAAACTCTATAAAATTCGCTTAAAGCAAGTATTTTATTTGATATATTCCTAATTCCAAATGCAATTATTAAACTATCAAAAGAATTACTTTTAAATGGTAGTTTTTCTCCACTGCCAAAAATATAAAAAACATTTTTATAATTTTTATTTAAAACAGCTTTCTTTAACATTTCATTGGCTAAATCAATACCAATAATTATTTTATAATTTTTATGTTTTACAATTTTTTTTATGACTTCACCAGTTCCCGTTGCTACATCTAAAATTTTTCCGTCATTTAGTAATTTAACTGCTTTCTCTCTCCAATACTCATCTAAATAAAATGAGAATAGATGATTAAGAAATTCATATTTTTCTGATATTTTATTAAACATTTGGGGGACTGAAAAGTCCCCTTTCATTTTAATGTTTTTAAATATTCATATATTGCTTCTGCTTCTTCTTTACTAACAGGTTTCAAAGACATCATTCTAACATTATTATATTCTTTAAGCAGTTGTTTCGCTATTGGATCATTATTTAACATAGAATCTGTTTTATAAATCATAGATATTATCCAATCTTTTGTTCTTCTTTGTGTAACACCTTTTAGACCTGGACCTACAAGTTTTTGTTCAGTTATATTGTGGCAAGTATTACAACCTTTTTCACTAAATAGTTTTTTTCCCAATTCTGTTAAATTAGTTGAAGATGTTTTCATTGTATCCTGCTTTTTCATATCTACGTTATTTAAAGATACTTTTGAAACCAATTCAATTTCTTTCGCTTTTATTCTACCCTCATCTATCAATTTTAAAACATAGTACTTATCAGGATTTGATAAGTATTCAACAGGATATTTTATTTTTCTCCAAGACATTACAAGCATAGCAAGTGCAACTTTTTCCTTGTCGCTAAATCCATAATTTGGCATTACACTCCCTGGAACAACTTTTTGTGGGTTTTCAAAGTGAAGTATATGCCAAGTAAATACAGTTTTTGGTAATTCTCTTTCTTCTAAATCTGCCTCAACATGTGAAAAATCAAATAATTCATGTGATTTATCTCCTTCATATGTTAGAGCTGGTCCTATGTTTCCACCATATCCATCAATAACATGGCACTGGCGACAATTCTTCTCTTGAACTATTTGTTTTGCCAAATTTATATAATCCATACCTGGTGTTTCTTTATCAAATCTATGACAATGATTACAATTTATTTGAATCATTACAAGTCTATTTTCTTGTATTTTATAATGCTTTTGCATCTCTCTTGTATAAACTGGCCATAACCACCTAACACCTTTTCCTGCGTGAGCCTGTTTTACAGTTAAAGCAGGTCCCTGACCACCATGACAGCTTGTACAACCAAACTTTTCAATCGGATGTTTATCCATTATTCCATCCGGATTAGGGTGTGTTCTAAATACAACCGGAACATCTTCACCTTCAAGTCCCTTAATTTCAACACCCATATGACAAGTTATACATCTATCTGCAATATTTGGTCCCATAATATCTGGATTCCAAATTTGCTTAATACCAAAATCTATCTTTTTAGCAACATCTGGACCAAGCTTTTTTTCAACAACCTTTTTAAACTCCTTTTGATAATTTTTCCATTCAGGATTTAAAGAACGATAAAATACAATACCCATAAATATAAGGATAATAAAACCAAAAGCATACATCCATAAAGAATCGTACCAGTACCTATCGGGAACAAATTCCTTTTTTTCTTCCATTGTAAGCCTCCTTTTTAGAACATATGTGGTATTTCAGGCCATCTCCAAGGCCAATAAACTTGCCAATATGGACCTCTGAAATACATAGCAAATATAGTAATCCCTATAAGATAAAGCATTATAATAGCAAAGATAATATTGTGAATTATTCTACTTCTGTGGAACCAAATACCTGTTGCTTCATCCGGACTTTTATCTAAGTAGGGCCATATTGCCCAAAGAAAGACAAGGAGAGCTGGAATTAAAGCACCTCCAATAAATCCTCCATTTATTGTAAAATCTCCAATTTTAATAGTAGTTATTGCTATTAATTCCTGTATCCATAAAAAGTACCAAGGTGCTTTTGCTGGATTTGGTGTCCATGTAGGATCAGCCGGTTCTTCAAGGGGAGCTTTCGCAAATATTGTAAAAAATAGAACGATAGCGGTTGTTATTAAGAATACTAAAAATGCTCTTCTAAACATAAATGGAATTGTAAATGTTGTATATTCATCTTGAATTAATCTTTTATTTAACTTTTTGGCTTCAATTTTGTACTGCTCACTAACAGCCAATCCTCCATCTTTCCTAACTCTCCACATATGATAAGATGAAAGAATTAAAAGAAGTAAAGGTAGGAATATACAATGTAAAACATAAAATCTAATTAATGTTGGTTGATCTATTTGTGTTCCTCCTGCTAAGAAGAAATATAAATTTTTTCCAACTATACTTTCGGGAGGAACAGATTTTGCTATATTAGCACCTATTACAATAGCCCAAAGTGCTAACTGATCCCAAGGCAATAAATATCCTGTGTAGGATAAACCAAGTGTTAAAACTAATAAAATTACACCAACAATCCAATTTAGTGGTCTGTTTGATTCGGGATTACCGCCATTTTTATAAGCACCTGTAAAGAATACTCTCATCATATGTAGAAATACCGTTGTTACCATGAGGTGTGCAGCCCATCTATGAGCATTTCTTAAAAACCAACCAAAGCTTACAGAATTTTCCAAGTCCTTAATTGTCCAATATGCTCTTTCAGCTGATGGAATATATAAGAACATTAAAATAACACCAGTTATTGTAAGGATAAGAAAAAGTGAAAACAAAACTGTTCCAAGCCAAAATGAATATGTCCAGGACATGCTTTTATAAGTTATACGGGCAGGAAACCAGTGTAACCAAAAATTCTTACTTGTTGCTTTTGTTGCTTCTATCTTATCTTTCGGATCAAATGACCAAGTTAAACTTCTCCAAACTTCCTTTATTTTGTTCATAACTTAACCTCCCTTATCCAAGATTTTCAACTATAAGTCTAAATTTATGATCAACTTCCGTATTAGCATCTACAACAAGTTGCCCATCTGGACCTATATCAAGTTTGTACCATGGAAGTGGTCTTGGAGCAGGTCCTCCATAGTTAGTTCCTTCGCCATAATATTGAGAACCGTGACAGGGACAGAAGAACTCCCATTTTTGTTTGTATTCTTTTCCTTTTATTTTAACTACTTCTTGTTTTGGAGGAATAACATTGACATTACAACCAAGATGCTGACAAACCGCTGAAATTACCCAAAAACTATTTCTTTCTCTAATAACAAATAATCTATATTTAGCAACAAATGTTATACCTTCTGGATAATCTTTTGGATAGCCTATTCTAAATTTTTTAGGAGGCTCGTATAAAGTGTTTGGAACAAGGGATCTAAAATAAGCAAATGCTTGTCCTAAAAATGTTAAAACAACAGCTGTTCTCCCGATATAGGCTAAGAATTTTCTGCGATCCATAGGCTGAAAATTTTAAAGTTCTTACTTAAAGCTACAAATGTTGAACCACTTCCGCTTAAAAAAACCAAATCAAAATTCAAATTTTCAATAGCTTTTTTATAATTTAAAAGTTCTTCATCTAAAACGCTTTCAAAAGCATTATAAAAATTTTCTTTTAATAATTCTAATTTATTTTCTTCAATAGCTTTTTTTATATTTAAAATTTTTCTTTCGGCATCTTCTTTATTGTCATAGGTTTTAATTTTTTCATACATTTCTTTCGTTGATAAAATTTTATTTGGAAAGAATAAATTGATAAAGCATTTTAAATTGCTGTTAAATGGCTCTAAAATTTCGCCTCTCCCTCTACCAATAGCACAACTTTCATTTAAAATAAAAAATGGAACATCTGAACCAATTTTTTTTGAAATTTCAATTAAATCATTTTTACTCAATTTCAAATTATAAAAATTATTTAAAAATTTTAAAATTACCCCACAATTTGAAGAACCACCACCCAAGCCACCACCTATTGGAATTCTCTTAAAAACTCTAATTTTTAAATTAAATGATTTTCCTGTTAGTTTTGAAAGTTCAATTATTCCTCTTAAAATTGTATTGTTTTCAATTTGAAAAACTTTTCCATCCTTTATAAAATCAATTTCAAGTTTTTTATTTTCAAGAATTTCAATTTCATCATAAAATGGAATTTTATGAAAAATCGTTAAAATTTCATGATAATTATCTTCTCTTTTTGAAAGAATAAATAATCCTAAGTTTATTTTGGCAGGCGATTTTATTTTGAGTTGCATTTTAGGTAATATCTATAAGCATCTTCTCCGTTTGAATAAAATTTTTTAATTGTTGTAATTTTCTTAAATCCAAGGCTTTCGTACAATTTTATAGCAATCTGATTACTAACCTTTACTTCTAAATATATGTCCTTTTTTAATTTTATAATCTCTTTAATTAGGGTTTTTGCTATTCCATTATTTCTATAATTTGGATGAACCGCAATGCTTTTTATATGAATAACCTTTCCCTCATCAGAAAATGCACAATATCCAAGAATTTCTCCATTGTCTGCAACGATAATTTTATTGTAAGGAATCTCTAAGAATTTTTCTAAGAAAAATAATCCCCAACCCTCAAATTCAAATGATAACCTTTCAATTTCAGCAATTCTTATTAAATCGTTTCTATTAGCTTCTCTTATTATAAACTGCATCTGGCTCTCTTATATAATTCAATTGAAAGTTTTCAATGTCAATGTAATTTTCAAATTTTGAAAGTAATATAAGGTTTCTTGCACTTGGTATATCTTCAAATATAATAAAGTTTTTGAATTCATTTTTTAAGAATTCTAAATTATAGATGCCTTCCTCTAAAATTAAATGAAAATTTTCATCAAATGCACAAGCATAAACCATATTTTTTGGTGCCTTTATAGTAGGTATAACCTTATATCCTTTTAACTTAAAAGCTATGTTTTTTAAGGAACTTATTGCTTTGAATTTTATATTTTCATTAAAAATTTTCAGAGCTTTTGAAAATGCAAGTGAAATTCTTAATGAACTGAAAAATCCAGGACCTCTTGAAATGATAATTTCTTTTATTTTTGAAAAGTCAATTTTTAAATCATCTAAAATTTTATTTAACATTTCACAATGATAAAATTCGCGAAAATAATTTAATTCTAAAATTATATCATCATAACTACTAGCAATAGCAATAGATAAAAATTGAGTTGATGTTTCAATAGCAATTATCATATCTTATCAAGTGCTTGTTTTAAATCATTTATTAAATCTTGGACATCTTCAATCCCAATTGAAAGTCTAATCATACTTTCAGTTATTCCAATTTTTAATTTTTCACTATTTTCAATGTCTGAGTGTGTCATAGACCAGGGATGTTCAGCAAGGGATTCTGTTCCTCCAAGGCTAACTGCAATTTTAAAAACTTTTAAATTATCTAAAAATTTAAATGCTGTTTCTTCATTTCCATTAATATCAAACGAAATCATAGCACCAGGTCCAAGGCATTGTTTTTTATAAATTTCATATTGTTTCCCTTCTGAAAATAATGGATAATATACTTTTTTAACATTTTTATGTTCTTTTAAGAAATGAGCAATTTTAATTGCATTTTCAGTTTGTTTTTCAAAACGAATTTTTAATGTTTCAAGACTTCTTAATAATAACCAGGCGTTTATTGGGTCGGTTATTGTTCCAAGAAATGTCCTTGTTTTTTTAATTTCATTTATGTAATTTTTATATCCAACAACTGCACCTGCTACTACATCACTATGACCGCAAATATACTTAGTGGCAGAGTAAATGACAATATCTGCACCAAATTTCAATGGTTTTTGGTAAATTGGACCGAGAAATGTATTATCAACTATTAAAATTGAATTTATTTCTTTTGAAATTTTGGAAAATTTTTCAATATCAATCATTTGTAATGTTGGATTTGTTGGTGTTTCGATATAAATGATTTTTGGTTTTTCTCTTAAAATTAAATTTATTACATTATCCTCATTTTCATGTAGATAAAATTTAAGAACTTTTATATCCATACTTTTTAAGAAATGTTCAAAAAGATAATATGTGCCACCATATAAAGGTGTTGAATAAACAATTTTATCGCCGGGTTTTAAGAATGTTAAAATTGTCGTTGAAATTGCTGACATTCCACTTGAAAATACAGCACAATCTTCCGCTTCATCATATAATGTTAATCTATCTTCAAGAATTTCAAGATTAGGATTGTTTAGCCTACTATAAATTAAACCAATTTGTTCAGATGGTTCTTTTTCTCTTAATCCATAAGCAAGTTCAAAAAACTTTTTCCCATCTTTTGCACTTTTAAAAACAAATGTAGATGTTTGATATATAGGAGGTTTTAAGGCATATTCTGACCATTCTGGAACATAACCATAGCTTAAAATTAATGTTTCTGGTTTGTAGTTCTCTTTTTTCTTATAATCCATAACTTTGAAATTTTAAAGCATTTATTTTCAGTAGAATGCCTTGTCCAATAATTCTAAAACTATTTATTTTACTTCGGCTTATAAATACCCATTTTTCGGCATCAGGGGGGCAAAGCCCTACTTAAATTCCCCATAAAATAAATAATTTTAAAACGCTTTTTGTAAATTATTGACTATCAATAACTTAACACTATTTATTGGACAAAGCATTATATAAGGACTTATTTTATAACTAAAACTAAGTTTGTCCCTATAAAGTTTTGATTTTCTGTTAAAAACGAAATACATTCAACCTCTTTATTATCTTCACATTCAAGCCAAAATACAGTTCCTGGTGCAAATGCTCTTTTTGTTTTTATTCCAAGATTTTTTGAATTTAGTCCAATTATACTATATTTTGAAAAGCACATTGAAGTAATTTTAAATCCATTTATTTTTGGAATTTTACTATCAAAAATGCCATAGCTTAAAAATAAAATTTTAATTTTATCACCTTTTTTAATTTCAATTTTTTCAGGTAGTTTAAGCTCATTTTTCAAATAGTTTATAAAATCATTCCCTTCAACCTTATATCTTACATTTCTCATTTCACCACCGAGTTTTAAAACTTTTGGTTCATTATTGAAAAAGTTTAAAATGTCATTTTCATTATTAAATCCCGAATTTTGAAAATCAAAATCTGCCCAAAAAACGAAGTTTATATCTTTTTTTAATTGAAGAAATTTTATTCTATAAAGTGAATCTTCTTTTCCTCCCACAGAATATAATGAAGGGTCTATTTTTACTCCAATTCTTTGGTCATATTCAAAAATATCTTTTGTTTTTAAAATATGTTTTTCATCTATTTTTTGATTATTTATCCAAGCTTTTAGTCCTTCAATTGATATGAAACCATCAAAAGATTCAATTTCTTCATCACCTTTATAAATGGGAAGTTTTTCTATTTCTTTTGGCTTATTTGTATTTTCATAGCTAAATAGCTTTAAAGTTAATTCCATAGGCTCAACAATAAATAAATTTTTAATATCTTCCTTTTTCCTTTCTCCAAATATATTTTGTGGTTTTGGAAAATAGATTTTTCCATCTTTTTCAATAAAAGGTCCATAAACCGCTTTGAGAATTTTTGAAACATTTATTCCTTTTTGTGAATAAATTTTTGAGCATATAGCACCTGCAAAGGTTGTAGGATGAGGTGGAAATATGGATTGAACAGATTCTCCAACATTAAAAGGTTTCCCACTTCCAAAGAACAAAACATCATAAGGTTTTATTGTGAATTTGAGCATGTTATACCTCCTTTTTATGGGAAGATTTTTGTTTTTGTTTTATTTTTAACAAAATCTGAAAGTAAATTCCACTTAACATTTTGAATTTCAGGATGAAATTTAAATTTATGATTGTCATTTGGTTTAGATACTACGAACAGTAAAACATAATCGCTAATTACCTTTATTACTTTAAATATTAAAAGCGAAGCCCTTCTTAAATTTCTATATTTTCTGTCACCAACAATAGGGAGCCCAAAAACTATTCTATCATCCAGTCGTTTTGTTCTTCTGAAATTTTTATATTCTTCTCCAGCTTTATTTAACAGATTTTCCCAATTGTTGTCCTGATTAAAAAGATAAATCTCAAAGTTATTAAAGACATATGGAATATCGTCTCTTGGTTTAGGATTTAAAACTTTCTGAATTTCTTGAAGGTTTTTGTTTATCCATTCTTTTAGCTCGCTATTTGGTATAAAATCCAAACCAAAACAATTATTAGTTATATTTTTTTCTTTTTGAGTATCATTCTCCTTGATTATTTCAAAAATCTCTTCAATCATAACTGAACCAAAACCTCTTCTTGCCCTACTTCCAAAATTTCCAAGATTAAAAGCAAGCCATAAGGCACAGAAAAATTTTTTAATATCATTATCAGTAGCTTTTGGATGAAAAGAAATTTTTAGATTAAAAGATTGGTTTTCTTTTAGGTATTCTCGCTGAATTTTGCCTTTCTGATCTTCTCTAAATCTCTGGTCAAGAGAAAAGCCTAAATAATTTATACCTCTACCTTGCTTTACTCTTCCTAAGCTATCAAATTCTTTTGAAAATTTTTGTTTTTGAAGTTTATCAAAATCTTTTATAAAAATCCTCACCAATCCTTGATTTGACTTTTCACTAGCCCATCCGAAAAGCCTTTTTTCATCTTCAATAGAACCACCTAAAACCCTAAACCACCATCTCAAAACACCATTTATACTTTGCGTTCTTAGTTCTGGTTGCTGATTTGCTCCACCCATAAATAAAGGAGTTATAATTTTACATTTAACTTTAAATGTCTTCATCATATTCAAACCTCCTTTATTTCAAAGTTGTCTAATGTACTTATTTGACTTGTAAAATTGTCAAACTTATTCCATCCTTCATAAACCAAAACCACACCAAAATAATTATTATTTTTAGTTTTCTTTATCTGAATTATTACAGGTGAAACCTCACGCTCGCCGTTTGATGGCTTATAAGCAATTTTTCCCATTCCTAATTGATTTTTCATCTTTCTATAAAAATTATCTCTTAAATTATCCATAGCAAAACTCCAAGAATCCCAAAAGTCACTTTTTGGTTTTATCAAATAAATTTTAGTATTTGAAATGCTCATAAAGTTATCTGGCTTATTATTACCTTTTAAATTCTTTATTTTGCCTATTATTTCATTACTCAAACTTTCAAGTGTATTTGATTCTAATTCGAAATTTTTAATCTGAACACTTCCAAAACCCCTTCTCCATCTTGCACCTATTCCACCAAACAAAGATAAAAACATAAGGGAATTTTCAAGCTCTTTTTGATAATTAAAATGTGGTAAAAATTTAAAAATAAGTTCAAAAGATTGTGAAGGTGAAAAAGACAGTCTTTTGATAGCTAAAAACAAACTGGAATTTTCAGTTGAGCCAAAAACCTCACTTTCAAAATTTCTCAATTCATCAACATCTAAAAAACTTGATTTATAAAACCTAAACCACCATCTTAAAATTCCTTTTATTGAAGGTATCCTTAATTCTACTTTATTTTTATCAGTTCCTGCCATTATTATTGGTGTTATAATTTCAAAGTCTTTGATCATACCTTAACCTCCCCAGCAATCTTTCTTGAAATTATAATTAGATTGGCAAAGTTATATGTTTCAAGCTCATCAAACCACTTTAAAACTTCTTCAAAGAATTCTTTAACTTTCTCTTTATCTTCAACCTTTCTGAAAAATACTCTTTTAAGTTCTGACCTTAGGATTTCCTTTACCTTTCCTTTATCTCCCTTTTCATTTTCATCATAAAGCTTCTCAACAATTTCAAAATAATCATAAGGAAATCTTGAAGATATTTCTTCATTTTTGAATTTACAAATAAGTTCATTTATAAATCCAACAAGTTTCCAATTACCACCGCATTCCCTTTGCTCTCCACTACGACTTAAAAACCTCAAACAAAAACCATTTTTTCCATAATGTTTCTTTGTCCTTTTTTCAGCATTATTTACCTCCTCTAAGGCAAGATATAGTGGGTATTTATGATGAACAATCAAAATTCCAGCACTCATTGAAGCATTTGGACTTAAAACATCTTTAAAAGTTTTTTGTAAATTATAAGCACAATTTAAAACCTCTTCAATGGGCAAAAATGCCAAAACATCATCACCACCTGCATAAACAAGTTTTCCATAATGGTCATCTTCCACAATTTTTCTAACATGTTCAAGGGCAAATGTTGAAAGTCTTCTACTAAATGCTTGATGAATTGAAGGTGATGCTGGGTGTTTTGAGCAAAGGATTTTTTGAAGTTTTTCTCTATCTTCTCCTTCTGAATACGCAATTAAAGCATCTTTTACTTTTTGGTGGATTGTATCTTCTATTTTTGGATTGAATTTACCTCTTAACCATCTGCCCATATTATCACCATCAGCTTGTAGTATAGCGTAGTATTTAGATGGATTTATACTATGTTTTTTTAAAGTTTCCAAGATATTTTGGAAATCACTTTCATTTACTTTTATGCCATATTCCTTTTCAAAATAATCAACCCTATAAGTTTCTTTCATAAGGAATTGTCCATCTATTTCGTAAAGTATATCGTTTTTGAGTTTTGGAACGGAAATTGAGGAAGGAAGATTTAGGTTTTGGTTTTTATTTTTAATTTTTTGACAAAAGGCTTTAAATTTATTCTTAAATTCCTTTTTAATCTCTTCACTTAGTTTTCTTTTTTCTCCAATACTTGCCATTTCAGAAGTTGAAGGGAATTTAATTTCATTGGATAATTTAAGTTCTTCTTTTATTATCTCTGGAAATAATCTTTTTGTTAAGCAAATGCCGCAGAGGCGTTCATCCTGTTTTAATTTTGCAATTGAAGATAAGTTACTCCACAATTGTTTATTTTCTTCTATTTTGCTCTTATTTCTCCAATCTTCTTCTTTTTGTTTCTGGTTTCCTTTCCACTTTGATGTATCACTTAAAAGCCACAAAACCTCATATTCACCACACAAATGGCACTTTTCACCGAGTTGTTCCAAAGGTTCAAAATCTCTTACACTTTTCCTTGCACCAAGAAGTTTTTCTGTAAGTTCTAAAAGTAAAGAATAGGCAGAACCTACATTAGCAGGTTTATAATAGGGATGATTGACAATTTCATTTATTGTGTTATAAACTTCATTTTCACTAAAAAGCTCTTTATAATCGTTTAAAGCATCATTTGGGGGATTACTTACCCAAGGCATAATAACCCAATAAACTTGGAAGTGATTGAGAAGTTGGTTTTGTATGTCGTTTTGAAGATTAGAGTTTGAAGAATAGCTTTTTATTTTTTCATAAACTTTTTGGGAAATATCTTTTAAAGCCTTTTCAAAAGCATTTTTACAATCTTCTGACTTGTTTTTATCAAAAGGAATTACTGCTAAAAATCTATTTGGTAAATTGGCAATAAGGAGTTTTTCTTCTAATTCTTTTGCCAAGTCTTTTTCATCATCGCTTTTATTTTCTTTTTCATAAATTAGCCACTTTTCAAACCATTCTTTAAATTTTGATTCATCTAAATTAACAACAGGTGAATTCTTAAAAACTTCAAGATAAAGCCATCTATCAACAAGTGGTTGTCTTAAAAGGTTAGGGAATATAATAATATCAGGTCCAAATTTTTCAACTAATGGTTTCATACTATTCCATATAAGATATGAGAGCATATAACTACCTGCCCATAAATCCGATGTTTTCCTTGCTTTTGATATAAAACTTTGAACTGGTCCAATGGTGAATAATAAAAATGCAGGTTTTGGTAAAGCGGAAACGATAGCGGAAGTTTGAACTAAATGGTCGTAAATAGAGTGATTTGGTGCCCTTGAATCGGCAGGATGTTTTTCAATTTCTGGGAAAATTTCAGGATAAAAACGCCAAAGGAAGAGAAAGATAAATTTCGCCCGTTCTTCTGGTGTTGAGAAAGTTAGATTTTTAAGTTTTTCAAATAATTCTTTTACTTTTTCTTCATTAGGTGATTGAATTGGCTCTTTTCTTTCGGAGAAAATATCAATAAATTGGCATTCGTTGTAATTAACTTGGGAAGCGTTTTCAAATTCTTTTTCTTTTTCTTTTTTTTTATCTTGAAATTGTGGTTTTACTATAATTCTACTTTGTGCGGAGGCTAAACGATCTGCCTTATTAACATTTTCATCTTCAAGTGTATCATTTGGAAATATAATTTTAAAGAGTTCTTCAGCTTCACTATAATGTGTTTGAATAACCTTTGCCTTATAAGGTGGGTCATGAAGTAGTGCTTTTAATTTAAGCATCCAACCCATAATTCACCTCCTTGGTACTTCATTTAACAAAAAATGTTGAATTTTGTTCTGATAAACATCTGACTTGAAAGTTATACCAGACCCTCGAATAAAAATAAAGTCTAAAAGTCCATGATGAGCAAAAAAATTTCTTTGAAATCGTTTATCATCTGAAGGAAGTATTGTTTGTTTTCGTTGTTTAGGTTTTGAAAATCTCTTTATTTCAAGCTTTATTCTATCTCTTAAAATAGAAATTCTCATATACAAAAATTTTGATAAATTTTCAAGCTTATCTATACTTAGATTAGATTGATTTTTATATTCCTTTTTATCTAAAATATAAGATATTAAGTAAATTTTTACTAAATCTGAAAAATTTTCTGAAATTGAAATTTTTCTTTCAACAGATTTATTCTGATTAATAAAAATGTTTGAATAAAAACTTTTTAATTCATTTTGAAGATCTGTCTGTAAGTTGTTTAAATCGGGCATAAAGTAATAGATGAAGTAAGGAAGACCATGAATAATTGAAGAAGCAAAACAATAGTAATTTACTAAGTTGTCTTTTTGATTTTGATCAATTTTTTGCTTTAAGTTATTTAATAAGTTGTGGTCTATATAGACAGGAAGTTTTGGAAATACTTGAAAATTAGCAATCTGGTTAATTCTATACTTCTTGTTATTTGATGTTGGAATTACAGGTTCAGAATAAAGAACCTTTATATTTACCTTATAGAAGTAAGACAAAATTTGAGCAATTTCATATACTACCTCATAGCTAAAAATAATTTGATAATTTTGACCATGCGTAATATCAAAAATTATTTCCATTTCTTTAAATTTTGAATTAAGAACACTTTGAACTATATAATCAACAATTTCATAAAGTGTAATATGATAAAAATCTCTTGAACTTCCTATAAAGGATGAATAAGAATAATATCCAACACCTGGAGAAACTGTTATTTTATTTATTTTTATTCTATGCTGACTAATTACACTCATAGCACAATTTTTAGCCCTATCTTTAACATCATTATAATCCTTGAATGGCTGTGAATTATAACAATTACAATGATTTTTATTACTTTTTGGAAGAAAACTTAAATCAGCAAGCGTATCAGATATTATAACAATTGTATGATTAGGATTTTCAACTTGTTGAATTAATTCCAAACTCGTTGAAGCAGTGGTGCTTTGACCCTCATATTCATAATCTACAATATCCCAAACACATGGATTTCCCCACGTTGCTATAAGAACTTTCATTTTTTAGCCTCCTTCTGTTTCTCTTATTATAACATCAAAAACTTTAACTTTTTTACTATTTGTTGAAACATAAACAAAATATCTATCATAATTTAAAGAATAAAAAGCACCTGCTATACCTTGAACCTTTTGTCCTCCTGTTGTATCAATCAAAATTTCATTGTCTTTCAAAGGTTTTTCCTTTAAAGTTTTAAATGCCTCTTCCAAGGCTAATATATTTTCTTCAAGATTTTCAAAATCTATTGGTTCTCTATGAACAATAATTTCTAAATTTGGAAAGAATTTCTTAACAAGTTGTTCAAAGATTTTAATTTGACTATAAGAACCATTTTCACTTGCAATAACATAAAGATATTTAATTTCTTTATATTCATCTAAAATCCTAATTTGCATTTCCCAAGGACATTTCAAGCAATTATAAAAACCTTGAAGATCCTTAAAATTACAAGCATTAAAATTTTGGGGGATATTTGTCCAATGACTCAAAAACATAACCAAACCTTTTATATTTTTTGGTGAAACTTCTTTAACTGAAAATCTTAAATCTGAATTTCTTATATATAACCAAATTATTAAAAATGTGATTGAAGATAATGAAAATTGAATAAATGCTAATAAATTTTCCTTTAAAAATTCCCTTAAAGCGAAAGCAAAAAGAAGAACAACAAAAGCACAAGTTAAAATAGCTAAAAATAAGTGATTTTCGTTTATTTTACTTAATTTTCCAATAAGCCAATAAAGAATTAAATTTAAAGTAATAATTACCGCTGAAATTAATACAAAATTTAAATTACCTTCATATAGTAATTTTAAAAATTCTACAAATCCATCAGCAAGCCAAGAAATTGAAATGATAAAAATTAGTGCAATTATAAAAGTAGGAAATTTTTTAATTCTACCTAATTGTTTAATTAAAAATTCCATAGCCAAGTCTCGTTTTAGCACCTACTCCAAATTCTTTTAGAGCTTTTTCTACCCATCTTATTAAATCATTTTTTAGTTGATAAAAATTATTTTGTTTTAAATCCTTTAAGACATTTTTAGCATTTTGAGAAAAATCCTCATTACCAAGTAATAAGTTAGCTCTATGTTCATCAAACAACACATAAAAGCAAAATTCAACCCCTTCTTTTACAGTTAAAAACGTTATAGGCGTTGGACTTTCCCAATCACCAGGAATTCCATTTTGAGTATAATAACTTTTATAATGAACATTCATAATATCAAGTTCAAAAATTTCTTGATTTTCTTGAATAAGAGGATAAGCATCAAGGAAAACCAAAAGTCCTTTAAAGCTTTGTGTTCCAAATAAAAGTTTATGTTTTAGGATTTCTTTATCTTCATTATTTGAAATTTCTTTATCATAAAGTTGTTCTTGAAGTTCTTCTATTTCTTTTTCAATCTTTTTATTTAAATTTTGAGCAATCTCCCAAAAACTAACCATCCTAACAACACCTTTTAAAGCACTTGAAGGAATATATGGAATACCAAAAATATGATGCAAAGTTAATGAAGTTTCAAGAACATGTTCTGAACCAAGTCCAATAACAAGACGGGAAGAGGTTTTAAGTTTTAGATCACTTTCAAAAATGTTTATATAACCTTGTTTTTTAAGAGATTCAACTTGTAAAGAAATTCTATTTTTAAAATCAATAATAACTTTTGGAACTTTTTTTATAGCATTTAAAAATTTTGATTTTTCCTTTGTTTGCTCAACAATTTCTTTTTTAATAAATTTATTGAGAGCAAGGGATAGATTTTGACATTTTGAAAAGTCAATATTATTTTTATTGTAAATATGCTCCAACAACTCCTTAAAACTTCTCATTTTCCACCTCCATTAAACAGCACTCAATTCTAAATAGGAAAGTTAGTCTATTTCTATTTTTAACCTTTTGCATATCTTAACCTCCTTTTAAAAAACTAAATTTCTCAAAATAAACTTACCTTTGCTTGTTATTCTCAATCTATAAACTTCTTTATCCCTTTCAATATCAACAAGACCATAAATTTCAAGCCTTATTAGTTCATCATTATATTTATTAAAAAGGCTTTTAGCATCTTCTCCACTTATAACTTCTTCTTTTGATAATGTTTTTAAAATTTCTATTTCTTTTCCCTTTGGTAAATAAAATAGTTTAGGAAGAAAAACAACTTTATTAAATTCCTCATTCATATAATATATATCGCAATTAAGTAAAAATCCTGCTAGGGCACACGTTATAACATGCGCTTTAAGTCCTCCTGTTGGATTAAAATAAACATAATATCCTTCATTCACCTTCTTATTAGCAATTGAAATTAATCTATCTAAAAGTTCAACTATTCCTTTTTTAAATTCATCCTTTGCATATTCTTCATCAAATTGAGCTTCAGAGAAATACCCTGAAACTTCATAAGGATTATAAAGTTTTATACCTATTTCTTTTAAATAACTTTCTATTGCTCTTCTTGCAAGCTCATTTGAATTTGTATTTGTACCAAAAAGATAAACTTCAATATTATCATAATCTTTACCTTCAATAACCCCTAAAAGTGTGTTTAGCTCAGCACAACTTTGTCTTGGATTTTGTCTTATAAAATCTTTGAGTTTTTCAATTGTTTGAGGATTTTCCAAAAGAAGCTTCCATTTATTTTCATCAGCTATTTTTATATCACTTTCAATAACATTTTTTCTTTGAGCATTTATTATAAGTGAAACCCCCGTGCTTACTATGTGAAACTCCTTCATAATTTAACCTCCTTTTTAACTTTTTTGAACCTTTCTATAAGGTTTTCTTGTAAAACACTTTCAAATTCAGAAAGCCATTTTAAAATATAGTTTTCATTTATTTTTTTGTTTTTCAAGAGAATTGACTTTACATCTTCTAAATCCCTTTCCCTCCCTGCTATAATTTTGTGAATTACCAAATCTTCAATTGAAGCATAATTTACTTTAACCTCGTCAACTTTAATCTTTTTTACTCTTTTCAATGCTTCCTTTTCGTAATTTGAAAACGAGAAAATAAAATCAATTCTAATTTTAGTTTTTTCGTCAATAGTCGGAAGAACCATTGTTTCTTCAAGGAATTTTTTATAATTCTTTGGAATAATTTTTAAGTTGAGTTCTTTTATAATTTTTTTTAATTTTTCAAGACCATTTATATCTAATCCAATTGTAATATCAATATCTTTCGTCATTCTTGGTTCTCCATAAATTAAAACTGCCTGTCCACCTATAATCATATATTTTATCCTATTTTTCTTTAAGGCTCTTGCCAAATTTTTTATTAGTTCTTTTAATTCCATTTATCGCCCTCGCATATTTTATATCAATTTCAATACCTTTGAGAATATCCTTTGTAGGGAATTTCCCAATTTCCTTTGCGAATTTATAAAGTTCATTAAGAATAAAAAACTTTTTCTCAATATCAATTTTTGAATTTTTTATAAGTTCTTTTTCAAAATTTTCAAGAAGCTTTTTATTTTTCATCTTCAATTTCCACTTCAACTATTCTTTTAAGCCAATTGGCAATAGCGAGGGCTTCAATTGTAGCAAGGCGAAGTTTTTGGAAATCAGCTTTAACAAGGTATTCCAGCGCATCATTTGATACATATCCCCTTTCTTTCAACCATTCATTAATTATTTCATAAACAGGCTTTCTTTCTTCTTTTGATTTATAAAATGCAAGTGTTGGGATTAAACCATTGGAAACAATAAATGAAGGCAAACTTCTTGCATAAGATTTAAACTTTTTCTTATTAGTAATTTCTTTTACTTTTTTCACTTTCTCTAAGCAAAAACTTGCCCTCTCCTGCTCTAAGGTTTTCCTTATATTAGTCATAGCTAACCTCCTTAATCATCCTTTTTATCATTTCAAAACTCCTTACTCTTTATGGCTTTGTTGTTTATTACCTTCGCAAAACTTAACCTTCATCAATCCTTTACCAAGTGTCTCATCACCGCCGAGTTGGAATAATGAAGAATTTTCAAACAAATTTTTCATTTCACTATAAACACTATCAACATTACTTATAGATGCATTTTGTTTGAAAGGATTCGTTATAAACATAATTGAATAAAACACACTTTCAGAAGGTATAAGTTCCTCGCTGAATAATGCTCTCTCCTTAACAGTTCCTGTTGCTTGGTCAATTCTGATTCTTGTTCTAATTTCAACCGCATAATTTACAAAGTCTACAAAAACATTATCGGAAACTATGGCGAGGTGATCCTTAAGGAATTTTTTCTTTTCTTCTTCATTATTACCAAATTCAAGTTGCGGAAGAAATTGGAAAATCTCTTTAGCCAAATTATCTGCATTTTGATTATTATGATTATTAGAATTATCAACCTCAAAAACAAACTCTTCAAGGACAACTTGATTATTATCTATCTTCAAAGCACTACTATTTGAAACTAAAACTTTATCATCTGAAACATCAAAAATTTGAACATTTAAGTCAATTCCAACAGCCTTTAAATCCTCTTTAAATCTCCTCAAAACAAATGGACAAGTTATCCAAGCAAAAACACCTCTCATAGAACGAACAGGATAAAGTAAAATTTTAGCATCAGTTATACTTATACAACTTGCAAAATCAGAAGAGCCATCCTCGGGACCAAAAATTATTTCTACTTTATCTTTTTTATCTTTATCATTTTTATCTTTTTTATCTTTATCATTCCATTCTCTCATAGCCATATCTCTCAAAACACCCTTTATACCACTAGACCATAGGATTGGAAAATTAGTATGTCTTTCTCTTTGAACAGGATTATCAACATATGAAACACTCTGTCCAGCTCCCATATGAACTGGTGTTTCTGCATAAAAGGTAATTAAACAACTTTTCTTATACATAATTTTACCTCCTATGTTTAAACAAAAACACCAAATTTTAAAGCCTTTTTTAAATTCTAAAAATTAACAAAAATCAATAAATTTTTAAATTTCATTTTTAAAATTATTGAAAATACTAATTTTTGAATTTCATTAATTTCAAAAAGAAGATGCTTTAAAATTTTAGATTTCATTTTTAGAACGAGTGAAAAAAATAATAAAAGGCAAATTTAAGGAAGGTATAGTTTTTTAAGCCGAAAGCTTATTTTTAGGGTGGATGGGAAAAAATACTTTGTCTAATAAATAATGTTAAGTCTTTGATATTCTCTGAAAAACTTTTCAAAACTATTGATTTAAAGCACCCAAAGCCGAAAAAAAGCCTTTATTTCAGGAATGCAAATTTATTTTCCTTTAAAATTTAAGTATGAAGGAGCTAAACTTAAAAATTGAATGGGAACCAACAGATGAGATTATAAAAAACAGCAACATATATAAAGTTTTAAAAGATGAAAACTTGACTTATGAATCATTTTTGGAAAAGTCTTTTAGTGATTATGAGTGGTTTTGGAGAAGATTTTTTAAAGATATAAATTTCAAGTGGGATAAGGAATTTGATAAAGTTATTGATATTTCAAATGGGAAAGAATTTCCAAAATGGTTTTTAAACGGAAAATTAAATATATCAAAGAATTGTCTTGATTATAATAATCAAAATAAAATCGCTTTAATATCAGAAAACGAAGAACGAATAGTAAGAATTTATACTTATAATGAGCTTCTTAAAGAAGTTAATAAGTTATCTAATGCACTTTTAAATTTAGGAGTAAGTGAGGGTGATAGAGTTGCTTTATACTTACCATTTATTCCTGAAGTTGTTATAAGTCTTTTAGCAATAAGTAGAATTGGAGCAATAGCTGTTCCATTATTTTCAGGTTTTAGTGAAGAACCAATTAAATTAAGATTAAATATATCAAAAGCAAAAGCAGTTATAACTGCTGATGGATTTAAAAGAAGAGGAAAAATTATTAGAATGAAAGATATTCTTGATAAAGCTTTATTAGATTGCCAAAGTGTTCAATTTGTTATTGTTTATAAAAATTTAGGAATTGACTTAAATTTAACTAAAAATAGAGATTATCTTTGGGATGAAGTTTGTAAAGATGAAAAATTTGAACCAAAATCATTTGATAGTGAAAAACCACTTATGATAATTTATACCTCTGGAACTACAGGAAAACCAAAAGGAGCTTTTCATACACATAATGGATTTCCAATAAAGTCCGCACAAGATATGTTTCATTTATTTGATATAAAAGAAAATGATATTATTACTTGGATTACAGATATTGGTTGGATGATGGGACCTTGGCTCATATTTGGAGGATTAATTAATCATTCAACAATTTTTATTTACGATGGAGCTATTGATTATCCAAATGAAAATAGCATCTTTGAACTTATTAATAAACATAGAATTACAATTCTTGGAATTTCTCCTACAATTATAAGGAGTATTATGCCAAAATCAAATCCTAATAAATATGATTTAAGCTCTTTAAGAATTATTGGTTCAACGGGAGAACCTTGGAATGTTGAACCTTGGAGATGGACATTAAGAGAAATTGGGAAAAATAGAGTTCCAATTATAAATTATTCAGGTGGGACTGAAATATCAGGTGGAATTCTTGGATGTGTTGTTATTAAACCACTTAAACCTATGAGTTTTAATACACCAAATCCGGGTGTTTTTGCTGATGTTTTTGACGAAAATGGAAATTCAATAAGGGGAGAAATAGGTTATCTTGTAGTTAGAAATTTAAATCCTGGAATGACAAGGGGATTTTATGAAGAAAACGAAAGATATATTGAAACTTATTGGAGTAAATATAAAGATGTTTGGTACCATGGGGACTTGGCATATATTGATGAAGACGGATTTTTCTACATCCTTGGAAGAGCTGATGATACACTAAAAATAGCAGGAAAAAGAGTTGGACCTGCTGAAATTGAAACCATTATTGTTGAGCATCCAAAAGTTAAAGAAAGTGCAGTTATTGGAATTCCAGATGAAATTAAGGGGCAAGTACCAGTTGCTTTCGTTGTTCTAAAAGAAAAAGAGGAAAACGTTGAAAAAATAAAGGAGGAAATAAAAGATATTGTTATTAAGAAAATGGGAAAAGCATTTGCTTTAAAGGAAGTTTATTTCGTTTCAGATTTGCCTAAAACTAGAAATGCTAAAATAATGAGAAGAATTATAAGGAATGCCTATTTAAATGAACCTCTTGGTGATATTTCATCTCTTGTAAATCCTGAATGTCTTGAAGAGATAAAAAATGTTAAATGAAGAATTTAAGAATTTCTTAGAGAGGCTTAAAATACTTATTAAGGAAAATCCAAAGTAATGTTTTTACTTTAAGAATTATCGGAAATAAAACCCACGGAGATTTAGCAGAAATAGCACTTGTTACTTTGTCCAATAAATAGTGTTAAGTTATTGATAGTCAATAATTTACAAAAAGCGTTTTAAAATTATTTATTTTATGG
>ERZ511473.1148-NODE-1148-length-26535-cov-3.938733_pt1 | contig 26535 bp, 26 predicted proteins | sample MGYA00374947_ERZ511473 | MGnify/ENA primary metagenome ERZ511473 (study PRJEB26303, sample SAMN06343854) | sediment metagenome | isolation source: hot spring sediment | place: Canada: British Columbia | collected 2012-09-26 ... | reverse complement strand
GGCTCTCCGTCGGTGGTAGCTGCCAGGCCTTCGATCGTGGTCACCGTCGCGCCGTCTGCCTGGACCGCCAGCATGGTGCACGCCTTCACCGCCATCCCATCGACCAGCACCGTGCACGCGCCGCACTGGCTCGTGTCGCAGCCGATGTTCGTGCCGGTCAGCCCTAGCACATCGCGCAGATAGTGCACCAGCAATAGACGCGGCTCCACCTCATGGGTGCGTGTGACCCCATTCACGGTGATAGAAACGGGCAGTTTCATAGGGTTCCCTCCTTTGTGCGAACGGAAGCCAGAGATGCCAGGGTGACAATCCTCAGATGTCACATTCCTCACGTCACAAACGTGCAGTTGAAGCAGATCACCTCCTTTCAATCATCCTCCCCTCCCGTTTCCTCCCCTAAAGAGGGAGGGGTGGGGGGAGATGCTTCAATAGGGACAGATCTCGGACCTCCCTACTCCGCGAGGCGCGTCCTGGGCATGGGCCGTTCGGGCACGTCCTCCAACAGGCCGCCATGACCCAGGCCGACGATGTCACGGCGGGTGAGCCGGTCGCCGGCCAGCAGGCGCGGCAACACCCAATCCACGACGTTCACCTTGCGGCTGCGGGCGCAACCGGGCGCGCCCAGGATGGGGACCGCGCCCAGATAGGCGATCAGCAACAGGTTGCCGGGGTCCACCGGCGCGCCCACACAAGTCACCTCGCCCCCGGCGCGCTCAATGGCGCGCGGCGCGATGTCGTGCCGGTCCATGATCGCTGTCTCCCCGGCCAGGACGATCAGCCCCGCGCCCCCCGCCGCGTGCTGGCGCAGCCGCTCCGCCAGGGCGAATTCCCCGCGCTCGTCCTCCAGCGGCACAAAGTCCAGCACCCAAATGCTGGACCCCAGCGCCTCAATGCGCGCCCGCAGCGGCGGCTCAAAGTCGGCGATGACACGCTCGCGCACCGAGGGCGAGCCGGAGAGGATCACCGAGACGGGTCGGGGAGGCAGCGCGTCCACGCGGATGAGCGGCCCGCCCTCCAGCGCGATCTGCTCGGCCTGGCGCAAGGTCGCTTCGGGCACGGCAAAGGGGATGATCTTCACGGTGGCGACCATCTGGCGGGGTTGCACGGCGGTATGCGAGGTCAGGGTCGCCAGGGTGATCCCCTCGCACTCATTGAGCCGGGTCAACCGCTCCACGTCCACGCGCAGCACGCCCAGCGCCGTCGCCAGGAAATTCACCCGTCCGGAGGCCGGCCCGGAGAGGCGCACGCCGTCGCCCATGGCCGCCTCGGCCACGCGGCGCGCCGCCCAGTCCTCGTCCACATCGTCCGGGTCAAGGTCGGCGACGTAAACTACCTGGCGGCCCATCTCGCGCAGCGCGGCCACATCCGCTGCGGTGAGCGGCTTGCCCTTGCGCAAGGCGCGCCGCCCATCCAGCCCGGCGATATTGTGGCCGAGGATTTTGCCCTCCGCCTGATCCAACGAAACAGGCCCGAATTTCATAGACCCTCACACTCCGAACACCCTCTCCCTCCCCCATCCAGTAGGGGCGGTTCACGAACCGCCCCTACTGGGGCACGGCGCCGCTGTGCCCCTACCCCCCCCTTGTGGGGGAGGGTTAGGGTGGGGGGACTATGGCTACCTCAGACTCCACGCGCCACACGGAAGCCGATATTCGGGGCGAGAAATTCCGGCGATGCGGCCAGGCGGCGCGTCGGGCGGATATTCTCCGCCGAGTCAAGCCACGAGCCGCCCCGCAAGACGCGCCCACCCGCCGCCACCAGGTCCTCGCGCCCATCATCGGCGCGGTAAGGGACGTCCGCGTACAGACTGTTACACCACTCCCACACATTTCCGAGCATGTCCATGACGCCATAGGGGCCTGCACCGCTGGCATAATAGTCCACCGGCGTCGTCCCGCCCAGGCCCGACTCGCGGCTGTTGCACAGGCGGGGGTCAAAGTCACTCCCCCAGGGATAGGCGCGGCCATCCGTGCCCCGGGCCGCCTTCTCCCATTCCGCCTCCGTCGGCAGGCGATAGGGGGAGCCGGTGGTCGCACTCAGCCAGTGGCAATAGGCCAGCGCATCATGCCAGGAGACGTTCACCACCGGATGGCGGCTGAGCGCCTCAGGGGGCTGCTCGCCCGGCCAGTGGGGTGGGGGACGGTAGCCGGTGGCCACCACGAAGGCGGCGTAATCCGCGTTCGTGACCGGGTGCCTGGCGATGTAGAACGCGGGCACATGGACGGTAGTGCTCGCCTGGCCTTCGCCCATGACAAATGGCCCCTCCGGGATCAGGACCATCTCGGCGGCTACTTCAACTTCAATGCGCTTCTTGACGCAATCAAAGAACGCACCGGTGAGCTTCTGGGTCACGCCGCCCATCACCCGCGCCGCCGTGCTGGCGATCGTCCCCACGATGGTCATATCCACCGACCAGCGCATCTCGGTGACGCCGTTGGCGCCATCGGAGAGCACCATCTCGCTCGTCGCATCCACCGCGCTGCCCGGCGCCACGCCATGCACCTTCATGCTCGCCCGATTAGGCGGGTCTATGTCCAGCCACTCCACGTCGCCCGTGAACCGGGCGCGCACCGTGCCCAGGCCGACAGAGGCCACCGCCCGGAACTTATGGTTCGGCTCAATGATCTCCAGCGATTCCAGCCCCGGCGCACACTGGCTCACAGCGTAGGGGTCAGTGAGAAACCGCCACACCCGCTCGCGGGGGGCTTTGATGGTCACCACGCCTTCAAAATGCATACACACTCTCCCTCATGGTCAGGTGATTCAGGCTTCAACCTGGTGATAGCGTTCCGGCTCCTCCTCAAAGGCCCGCTTGCACCCGGCTGAGCAAAAATAGACCTTCTGTCCGTTGTACTCGGTGATATAACGTGCTGTAGCGACCTCCACCGTCATGCCGCACACCGGGTCCAGCGCCTCCTCTCCCCAAGCTTGGAGAGAGGGGGTTGGGGGTGAGGGGTGAAGGGCGCGCCGACGCACCTGAACGATCTCGGCCAGGATGCTCAAGGCGATCTCCTCAGGCGTCACGGCGCCCAGATCAAGCCCGGCGGGGTACTTGACCTGGGCCAGGCGCTCCTCAGGCAGGCCGGCCTGGCGCAGGACCTGGATCAGCGCCTCGGCCCGCTTCTTACTGGCGACGAGCGCGATGTAAGGGGGCAACTCCGGGCCGGCGTTCAGCACGCCCGCCAACGCCTCCTCATCGTAGTTGCCGTGACTGGCGACGACGACATAGGTTTGCGGCGTCATCTGGACCTGGGTGAAATCCAGGCGGTTGAGCACGTGGTCGGCCTGGGAGAACCGGTCGGGCGTGCTGTCCAGGCTCATGACGGTGACACGATAGCCCAGGCCCTTACCCAGCGTCACCAGCGCTTCCACCACCGACAGGTGGCCGATGGCCACGAGGTGCGGTTGGGGCAGATAGGGTTCAATGTAAACCTCCAATGTCCCTCCACTGATACAGGTCAGCGTGACCTCGGTCACGCCTTGCTGGGGGGCCGCGCCGAGCTTCTCCGGTGGGCACAGGCGCAGCAGGCGCGGCTGGCCGTCCTGCAGCGCCTTGAGCGCCTCGCGGATCACCGTGGGCTGGGCGCAACTGCCGCCCACCCAACCGGTGAGCGTGCCATCGGCGGTGATAATGGCCTTCGCGCCGGGCCGCGCTGAGGCCGGCTTTTCGGCGCGGACAACCATGGCCAGGGCAAAGGGCTGCCCGGCCTGGTCTAGCGCGTATATTCTCTTCAGGAAATTGTCAGGCAATAGTCTTCTCCTATCTTACGGTTGGGGAAGATGCTGCCAACGGATACCCCTCACCCCCTCCTTGCCCCTCCCCCTGGATGGGGGAGGGCGGGGGTAATAGCCATCCGTTCAACCCGTTCCCCGAATCCACCAGCCATCCGTTCAATCCGTTCCCCGAATCCGTTGACAGCCCCCCGTCCTCAGGGCAGGCCCTGGATAATGCGCGCCATCTCTTCCTCGCTAAAGCAACGCATCGTCGTAGTGCGAACGTTGCCTTGCATCCCGGTGGCCACGAGGAACCGGGTGGCGGTCTCGTCATCCGGTGCCTCAAAGATAAACACACCATCGTACTGGCCCAACGTCCACCAGATGCCGATTTTCCGACCGCCTATGGCCTGCAACGCCTGTTCAACAGCCTTCGCCCGATTGACGGTGTCTTTGGCGTTGCGTATGCCCTGGTCGGTCCAATTGAATAGGGTAATATAGGCTGGCATGGTATCCTCCTTAGTTCTACTCTTCCAGCGCCACCCCCTTCTCCTTCAAGATCGCCCACACCTTGGGTGGGGTGATGGGGATGTCTATATGGCGCACGCCGAGGTGCCAGAGCGCGTCCACGACCGCGTTGGCGATGGCGGCGGGTGCGCCCACCGTCGCCGACTCCCCCACGCCTTTGGCCCCGATGGGGTGGTGCGGCGAGGGCGTTACCGTCTCGCCTGTCTCCCACTTCGGCGTCTCCACGGCGGTTGGGAGCAGGTAGTCCATGAACGTCCCGCCGTAGATGTTGCCGTCTGCATCGTATTGGATCTCCTCCATCAGCGCCGGCGCCAGGCCCATCGTCAGGCCGCCGTGGATCTGCCCCTCCACAATCATGGGATTGATGCGCACGCCGCAGTCGTCCACGGCCACGAAGCGCCGCACCTTGACCTGGCCGGTGCCCCGGTCAATATCCACCACGCAGATGTACGAGCCGAACGGGTACGTCAGATTGGGCGGATCGTAGTAGGATACGGCCTCTAGACCCGCCTCCATTCCCGGCGGGTGGTTGGTGTAGGCGGCAAAGGCGATCTCCTGGATGGTCTTGGCCCGGTCAGGTGAACCTCTCACGTAGAATTTGCCCCGCTCCCACACCAGGTCTTCTTCTGCCGCCTCCAACAGGTGCGCGGCGATCTTGCGGGCCTTGTCGCGGATCTTGCGCGCCGCCATGGCCCCCGCCGCGCCTGCTGTCGGCGTGCTACGGCTGGCGTAGGTGCCCAGACCATAGGGCGCGGTGTCGGTATCCCCCTCCTCAACGCGGATGTCCTCCGGTGGGATGCCCAGCTCCTCGGCGATGATCTGGGCGTAAGTCGTCTCGTGCCCTTGCCCCTGGCTCTTGGTGCCGAAGCGGGCGATGGCCTTGCCGGTGGGATGGATGCGGATTTCGCAGGAGTCAAACATCTTCAGGCCGAGGATGTCAAAGGTGTGCGATGGCCCGGCGCCGACGATCTCGGTGAACGAGGAGATGCCAATGCCCATGAGTTCGCCGCGGGCGCGCTTTTCGGCCTGCTCCCGGCGTAGCTCCTCGTAGCCGATCATGTCCATGGCCTTGCGCAGCGCCGCCGCGTAGTTGCCGCTGTCATACTCCCAGCCCAGAGCGGAGCGGTAGGGGAACTGCTCCGGCCTGATGAAGTTCTTCAAGCGGAACTCCGCCGGGTCCATGCCCAGTTCATGCGCCATCAGGTCGGCCATGCGCTCAATGGTGAACACGGCCTCGGTGACGCGGAAGGAGCAGCGGTAGGCAATGCCGCCCGGCGGCTTGTTGGTGTACACGCCGTCCACCTCTACGAAGGCATTCTTGAAGTCATACGAGCCGGTGCAGATGTGGAACAGCCCCGCCGGGAACTTGGAGGGGTTCGCCGCTGCATCGGTATAGCCGTGGTCGGCGATGGTTTTCACCCGCACCGCGGTGAGCGTGCCGTCGCGCTTGGCCGCCAGTTCGGCGGTGATGTGGTAATCGCGGGCGAACGAGTCGGCCTGCAGGTTCTCGGAGCGGTCTTCAATCCACTTGACCGGCTTGCCGGTGAGCACCGAGGCGGCCACCGCCAGCACGTAGCCGGGGTACACCGGCACTTTGCCGCCGAAACCGCCGCCGATGTCCGGCGAGATCACGCGGATGTTGTGTTCGGCCAGCCCCAGGTGCCCGGCGACGAGGGCGACGACCGTGCGGATGGCGTGTGGCGCCTGCGTGGTCATCCACAACGTCAGTTTCCCTTCAATGGGATCCCAACTCGCCACGCAGCCGCAGGTCTCAATGGAGGCGACGTGAATGCGCGGAATGTAGATGTCCTGTTTGACCACCACGTCGGCCTCCTGGAAGGCGCGCTCGGTGGCCGCTTTGTCGCCGACCTCCCAGTGCCAGATGTGGTTGCTTTCCTTGTCCTCGCGCACCTTCGGCGCGCCCGGCTCCAGCGCCTTGAATGGGTCCACCACGACCGGCAGCGGCTCGTACTCCACCTCCACCGCCGCGACACCATCCGCCGCCGCATAGCGGCTGGTGGCGATCACCGCCGCCACCTCCTGCGCCTGGTATTTAACTGTATCAATCGGCAGGACCATCTGCCGGTCGCTCATCAGCGTGGGCATCCAGGCCAGCCCATATTTGTCCAGGTCCTTGCCGGTGATTACGGCGAGCACACCGGGGATTTTCAACGCCTTCTCGGTGTTGATGCTCAGGATTTTGGCGTGTGCGTAGGGGCTGCGAACAATATCCAGATAGAGCATCCCCGGCAGCTTGATGTCATCTACATATGTGCCCTTCCCCTGTAAAAAGCGCGGGTCCTCTTTGCGTTTGATCGCGTGCCCCAGACCGTGAACTTCGGGTGACATGGTATGCTTCCTCCTCTTCTCGCGTGCACGTAGGGCGTGAAACGCCATTGTCACGTTGGGCGTTTCATGCCCTCATCTTCTCCGCCGCGTACTGAATCGCCTTCACAATATTGACATAGCCGGTGCAGCGGCACAGGTTGCCGGAGATAGCCCAGCGGATGTCGTCCTCGGTGGGGTTGGGGTTCTTCTGAAGGAAGGCATAAGCCGTCATCATCATTCCCGGCGTGCAGAAGCCGCACTGCAGACCGTGCTTCTCCCAGAAGCCCTCCTGGATGGGGTGCAGCTTGCCATTCTGCGCCAGGCCCTCCACCGTCATGAGCGTACCGCCGTCAGCTTGAACCGCGAACACCGTGCAACTCTTCACCGGCTTGCCGTTCAGGATCACGGTGCACGCGCCGCACGATGTAGTATCGCAGCCGATGTGCGTCCCGGTGAGGTTCAGGTCCTCGCGGATGAAATGGACAAGGAGCAGCCGCGCTTCCACGTCGGCTTCTCTAGGCACACCGTTGACGGTCAGGCGGATATGATGCATGCTCATGGTGACCCTCCTCCCTGTGCTCGTGCGATGGCCTGGCGCAACGCCCGGACGGTGAGTGTCTTGACCAGGCTGCGTTTGTACTCCTCCGAGCCGCGCTGATCGCTGATCGGTTGAGCGGCCTCTGCCGCCAGTTCTGCTGCCCGACGGAGAGTGGCCTCGTCCGGCGGCTGGCCCTTGAGCGCGGCCTCGGCGGCGGTCGCCTTGATCGGGGTCAGCCCCACGTTGGTCAGGCCGATGCCGGCGGATTCAATTCTTCCACTGGCATCCAGCGTGATCTGCGCGGCAACAGCGGCGGTGGCGAAGTCCCCCACTTTGCGCTCCACCTTCATATAGGCCCCGCCGCTGCCGGGCCGGGGGGCGGGGATGCGGATTTCGGTGAGGATCTCCTCGTGGGTGAGCGCGGTCTGGAAAGCATCCAGGAAGAAGTCTTCGGCGGGGATCACGCGTTCGCCCTGGGGGCCAGCGGCGACGATCTGCGCGCCATAGGCCAGCATCGTCGCGGGGTGGTCGTTAGCCGGGTCGGCATGGGCCAGGTTGCCGCCGACGGTGGCCATGTTGCGCACCAGCGGGTCGGCGATCACGCGGGTGGTGTCGGCCAGGAGCGGGTACTTCTGTTGGACCAGGGCCGACTCGTCCAGGTCAACCTCGCGGGTGAGCGCACCGATCTTCAGCCAGCCCCCCTCCTCGCGGATGTAGCTCAACTCGCTCAGGCGATTGATATCTACAAGCAAAGCGGGCGACGCCAGCCTGAGTTTCATGAGGGGGATCAGGCTGTGGCCGCCCGCCAGCACCTTCGCCTCCGGATTTTGCGCCAGGAGCGCGATGGCCTCAGCAAGTGTCTTCGGGGCTACGTAGTCAAAGGCAGGTGGAATCATATTGGGAGCCTCCTCGTGCGACAGACACAGATACAATCAGCGACGCAGGTTAAATCGGACGATCGTGCATACCTATTCCTCTCCCTCCTTTCAAGGTGTGTCCTGGGCTATAGCATGCCCTGTAATCTGTTGTCCGGCATCGGTTCCCGGTGGGGGTAAAAGGGCGGATGCCTTGGCGCAGGGTGGAGGCGGCATAAGCTCCAGCGCTCGGTCAACGATGCGCCCCAGGCATATGGACTGCATCCGAAGCGATCAACGCCCATCTCAACGATTCATCAGATGCATCTGGCACAATCCACGCGACTCCAGCATCGGCTCCGCCCGTTGGACCGGAAGCGGCCAGACCCCGAGGCCTCTGAATCAGGGCCGTCCCAATACGCAAACAGGGACAGGTGCCCGATCAGGATCGGACAATGTGGAGCTTATTTATCCCGATACGATTATATATCTTTACTTTTGCCTTTGTCAACTGGTTCAGTGATGGATTCATGCTTGACTTTTATGGACACTCGTAATAGAATCAGATACATTCCTAAATCTATATGGTCTCAGGTCCAGGGAGCTTGAGACTGTTCTTTAATATGGAGCCGGGGATAATGGCTGCGATCCGGCGCGCAAGGAGAAGGGGGGTGATTGAGCCTGAAGCTTAGGGGAAGCGAGCCTAGGGGTTGTCCGGCCCGCTATGGGGATAGGCGCCCCGCTGATGCAGGGGGTGATGTTGAGCGTATCACCCGTCATCGCTAAACGAACTCTACAGAAAAAGTAGGAGGAGAATTCGCCATGAAAGTGATCAAACTGCTGAGCGTGATCGTCATCGTTGGGCTGCTGGCGGCGGCCTGCGGCCCCCAGCCGGCCGCCGCCCCTACCGCTGCGCCTGCGACGCAAGCGCCACAGCCGACGCAGCCGCCGGCACCCGCGAAGTTTGAGTGCAAGGACCCCATCGGCTGCGTGGACATCGGCCCGGGTGAGCCTATTCACATCGCCTATGCCCTGGTCGTGGCCGGCCCCAACGAGTCGCTGGGCATTGATTCGCGCAACGGTGTGGAGATCGCCATTGACGATGTGGGCGGCAAGATCCTGGACCACCCCATCAAGTTTGATGGCGAGGACTCCGGCTGTAGCGCTGAGGGCGGCCAGGCCGCAGGCACGAAGCTTGCCGCCGACCCCACCATCGTGGCTGTGATCGGCACCTCGTGCTCCAGCGAGGCCCGCGTGGCGGTGCCCCTGCTCTCCAAGGCGGGGTTCGCCATTGTCTCGCCCTCCAACACGGCGCCCGACCTGACCGAGAAGGGCAACCCCAACAATCACCCCGGCTATCTGCGCACGGCGCACAATGACCTGGTTCAGGCCGCGGCCGCCAAGTTCGCCTGGGAGTACCTCAAGGTGAAGAAGGCCGCCACTATCCACGATGGCAGCCTGTACGCCGACAAGCTGCAGCAGGTCTTCGCCGAGAACTTCAAGAAGTTGGGCGGCGAGATCACGGTGCAGGAGGCCATTGACCCCAACCAGACCGACATGTCCGGCGTGCTCACCCGCATCGCTGCCGGCCAGCCGGAGCTGATCTACTTCCCCATTTTCCTGCCCGCAGGCGGCTTCATCATCCGCCAGGCGAAGGCCACCGCCGGGCTGGAGAAGACCATCCTGATGGGCGCGGACGGCCTGTTCTCGCCGGACGTGGTCACGGCGGCTGGGGATGATGTGGAGGGCTTCTATGTCTCCAGCCCCTCCGTCACCGGCGCGGCCTATGACGAGTTCGTGGCGAAGTACAAGGCCAAGTTCGGGAAGGAGCCGATCAGCATCTTCCATGCGCATGCCTATGATGCCTTCATGATGATCAAGGCGGCCATTGAGAAGGTGGCGGTGAAGGACCCGGATGGCACGCTGCACATCCCGCGCCAGGCGCTGCGCGATGCGCTCTACGCCACCAAGGACTTCAAGGGGTTGACGGGCAACCTGACCTGCACCGAGACGGGGGACTGCGCGGACCCGCATATTGCGGTGTACCAGTATCATAAGGGCAAGTACCCGCCGGAGAAGATCTGGCCCTAGCCCCTCACTTAGGTAAGTGGAAGAACAGTACAGGCGGGGCGGGGGCAACCTCGCCCCGCCTGTGGAATCGCGATAAGTCCGTAGGGGCACGGCGCGCCGTGCCCCTACAAGGGGGGAAAGATATGTTACAAGCATGGCGTCAACGTCTTACGCTCACAGATGTTCTGATATGGGCTATCGGCCTGTCTATCGGCGTGGTCGTCGTGGTCGGCTCTGCCGCGACGTTCGGCCTGGGTAAGTACACCTGGCTGAACTGGCTGGACCTGGCGATTAAGGGCCTGGCGCTGGGCGGCGTGTACGCTCTGATCGCCCTGGGCTATACGCTGGTCTACGGCATCCTGCGCATGATCAACTTTGCTCACAGCGAGGTGTTCATGAGTGGGCCGTTCACGGCGGTCTTCCTGGCCAATGCCCTGGACCGCTCCGGCTTCCTGGACCAGCAGCCCGTCCTGAGCCTGCTCATGGTCGCGGCCCTCTCTATGGCGGTCTCCACCACCGTGGCCGTGCTGCTGGAACGCATCGCCTACCGCCCCCTACGCACCGCTCCCCGCCTGGTGCCCTTGATCACGGCCATCGGCGCGTCCTTCTTCCTGCAATACACCTTCCGTGGCCTGTACGGCTCCGGTTTTAAGGCTTATCCCTCCATCCCGCTCCTGGAAGGGGGCTGGACGCTGGGCGAGGTCCGCATTTTTAAAACCCATGTAGTGGTGATTGTCAGCGCTATCCTCTTGATGTTGGCGCTCTATACTATCGTGCAGCGGACCAAGATGGGCAAGGCCATGCGGGCGGTGTCTGAGGATAAAGAAGCTGCCGCGCTCATGGGGATTGACGTGGACCGTGTGATCGTGTTCACCTTCGCCCTGGGGGGGGCTTCTGCCGGATTGGCGGGCGTGTTGTACGTGCTGCTGTTCCCGGTAGTCAATTTCTTCATGGGCTTTATCCCCGGCCTGAAAGCCTTCACCGCGGCGGTGCTGGGGGGGATCGGCAATGTGCCCGGCGCCATGCTGGGGGCGATGGTCCTGGGCCTGGTGGAATCCATTGGCCCGAACCTGTTCCTGGATGGGTTGGGCATTCCCAACCCGAACCAGCTTAAGGACATGATCGCCTTTATCGTTCTGGTGTTTATTTTGATCTTCCGTCCCACCGGGATCCTGGGTGAGCGCCTGGCCGCAGCCAAGGCGTGAAGTGAGCGTGAGCTATGATGGTAGAGAACCCCCTCAGTCATTGGAAACAAACCCTGACGACCGGCCTGATTGGGGGCGCGATCGTGGTGTTGGTGTCGCTGGTGGGCATGGTCGCAGCCTTCAACCAGCGTGACATCATTTACACGGCGATCACGATGGGCCAGGTCCTGTTCCTGGCGCCGCTGGTGCTGGTGGGCTACGTCGCGGCCTATCGCGTGGCGGATCGTCACGCTCAGGCGCCTGTGCCGATCCTGCTCGCTGGCGGCGGAGCGGGTCTGGCTGGAGGCAGCGTGATCGCTGCCTTGATCGTCATTGGACAGGCGATTGATCTGCGGGCTGTGTTCGTCAATGCTTCACCGACCCTGTATCAGGTGCTTATGTTTGGGCGCGAATACCCGCTGGGGGCCGGGCTGCCTGTGCTGGCCGGGCTGGTGGCCGGGGGCCTGGGCGCCGGAGCCTTTCTCTTGCCGCCCCGCCTGCGCCCGGCGATCATCCAGGCCATCATTTGGGTCGTTCTGATCGGCCTGCTGCGCGACCTGCTGATGACCGTCATTGGCCTATGGGGGCCGGTCAAGCCAGCAGTGCAATGGCTGTTCGCCCAGAGCGGGCTTTCGCCGATAGGGGCCGTGGCGCTGTTTGCCGTCACGGGCGGCCTGTCCCTGTGGCGCTCCACCCGATCCGTTCAGGCCCGCATCACCCGCTCACCCGCACAGCAGCGCCTGATCCGCTGGGGAACGCTGGCCGTCGTGGGGGTGATCCTGCTGGCGTTGCCCTGGGTGTTGGGCATCTTCTTTAGCGAGGTCCTGGACAATGTTGGGCTGTATATCTTGATGGGGCTGGGCCTGAACATCTTTGTGGGCTTCGCCGGCCTGTTGGACCTGGGCTATGTGGCCTTCTACGCCATCGGCGCGTACTCTATGGGCGTGCTCACCTCGCCGGAGTTGGGTTTCTTCAACCTGACCTACTGGCAGGCCCTGCCTATCGCCCTGGCGGTGGCGGTCCTGGCGGGTGTGCTCCTGGGCCTGCCTGTGCTCAAGATGCGCGGCGACTACCTGGCCATCGTCACCCTGGGCTTCGGTGAGATCATCCGCATCCTGGTGCTGTCGGACTGGCTGCGCCCTTATCTGGGAGGGTCGCACGGGATTCAGTTGATCGCCCGTCCGCGCTTTGGCCCGTTGGAACTGGTCACCCAGCAACAGCTTTACTATGTAATCCTGGCAGGTTGCTTTATCGCCGGTCTGATCGCCTGGCGGCTGAAGGATTCGCGCCTGGGCCGTGCCTGGATGGCTATTCGTGAGGATGAGGATGTGGCCCAGGCGTTGGGGGTCAACCCGGTGACGACCAAGCTGCTGGCCTTCGCTATGGGCGCGCTCTTCTCCGGCCTGAGCGGCACCATCTTCGCGGCCAAGCTGGGGTCAACCATCCCCGGCGACTTCGGCTTCCTGGTCTCCATCAACGTCCTATCCCTGATCATCATTGGCGGGATGGGCAGCATCCCCGGCGTGGTGGTGGGGGCATTGGCCCTGGTGGGCCTGCCGGGTTTGTTGCGCGAGTTCGCCGAGTTCCGCCTGCTGGTCTATGGCGCGGTGTTGGTGGTGATGATGTTGATGCGGCCGGAGGGCCTGTGGCCGGAGGCTCGCCGCCAACTGGAGTTGCATGAAGAGGCTGAAGAAGTCCCGGCGGCAGGGGAGGCGGTACCCGCGCCCCCAACGCCCGCCCCTGCGTTCTCCCCCACGATGGGGGACGGGGGGGAAAGCTAATCGTCAGGAGAGAACGCGATGGCCAAGACAGTGCTATCGGCCCATAAAGTGACCAAACGCTTCGGCGGTCTGGAAGCCCTGCGAGACGTTGACCTGGAGATCCCCGAGGGCGCCATCTGGAGCATCATCGGCCCGAATGGCGCCGGCAAGACCACCTTCTTCAACTGCGTCACCGGCTTCTACAAGCCCGAAGCCGGGCATATCTACCTGGATGGGCTGGAGATCACGGGCCTGTCCCCCGACCGCATCAGTCGGCTGGGGATCGCCCGCACCTATCAGAACATCCGCCTGTTCAAGAACATGACCGCGATTGAGAACATCCAGGTGGGGATGCACACCCATCTGAAAGCCGGGCTGTTGGGGAGCATCATACGCGATCCGGCGACCCAACGTGAGGAACAGGTCTCGGTAGAGGAAGCGCGTCGCCTGCTGCGGCTGGTGGGGCTGACCGGCAAAGGGGATATGCTCGCCAAGAACCTGCCCTATGGCGATCAGCGCAAGCTGGAAATCGCCCGCGCCCTCGCCAGCCGCCCCAAGCTGCTCCTGCTGGACGAGCCGACAGCGGGCATGAATCCCCACGAAACGCAGGAGATGATGGCCTTCATCCGCCGCCTGCGCGATGAACTGGGCATCACCATCCTGCTGATTGAGCACCAGATGCGCGTGGTCATGGGCATCTCGGAGAGGATCAGCGTCCTGGACTATGGGGTGAAGATCGCGGAGGGCACGCCAGCGGAGATCCAGAACAACCCCAGGGTCATTGAAGCTTACCTCGGTCGCGGTGCAGCTTCTTTCGCGCCGGGCCAGCCGGCCCAATCGGCGGCCTAGAGCACGCAGCCGTGTAAGGGGCACGGCGCGTTGTGCCCCTACCGGAGAGGATAGAGAATTAAGGTTATTCGTCTATGGCTATTTTGGAAGTTGATCACGTTCACACTTATTATGGCAACATCCATGCCCTGAAGGGGATTTCGTTCACCGTGGAGCAGGGGGAGATCGTCACCCTGATCGGGGCCAACGGCGCGGGCAAAACCACCACGCTGCGGACGATCAGCGGGGTGCTGCGCCCGCGTCAGGGGCACGTGCGCCTGGAGGGGGAGGAACTGAGTGTCTATCCGCCCCATGAGATTGTGGCCAAAGGCGTGGTCCAGGTGCCGGAGGGGCGGCGTATCTTCGGGCGGCTGACGGTGACCGAGAACCTGGAGATGGGCGCCTTCACCCTGAAGGACCGGGCGGAAATCGCCCGGCGCATGGACTTCGTCTTCACCATCTTCCCCCGCCTGAAGGAGCGCAGGCACCAACTCGGCGGGACACTCTCCGGCGGCGAGCAGCAGATGCTGGCGATTGGCCGGGCGCTGATGACGCAACCGCGCATCCTGCTTATGGACGAGCCTTCTATGGGCCTGGCGCCGGTGTTGGTGGAGAGCATTTATGAGGTGATCCGCCAACTGAACCAGCAGGGGACGACCATCCTGTTGGTGGAGCAGAACGCGGCCATGGCGCTGTCTGTAGCCCATCGCGGCTACGTCCTGGAGACCGGGCGCATCGTCCTGCAGGGCAGCGCCCAGGAACTGGCCGCCAACCCCCAGGTCCAGGCCGCTTATCTCGGCGTTTAAGGATAGCGGACGACCGATGATTCCCACTCTGCCACGCCTCGGTCGTCCGCTGCTTCTACCCCACTCCAGACACGCTACGAACAGGCGCATAGATGGCTGACACCAGGCGCATCGCCCGGAACATCACGCAGACCCTATTCGTGGCGCAGGCGCTGGCTTCGGCGGGCTTCATTGTGATCGCGACGGTGAATGCGATCGTCGGGGCGCAATTGAGCGGGCGGCCGGCCTGGGCGGGCGTGCCGGGCGGGGTCTACCAGTTGGGAGGCGCCCTGGCCGCGCTGGGCTGGGGATATGGCCTGGACTGGCTGGGGCGGCGCAACGGCTTGGCGCTGGGCCTGGCGTTGGGCGTGATCGGCTCGGCCCTGGCCGGCGGCGCCTTGATCGGGCACTCGTTCCTGGTCTTCCTGGCCGGGCTATCGCTCATGGGCGCAGCGAATGCCGCCATGCAGCTTGGCCGGTTTGCCGCCGCGGAGGTGCACCTGCCTGCGGAACGCGGTCGCGCCATCTCCACTGTCGTGCTCGCCGGGACCATTGGGGCGATCTTCGGGCCGCTCCTGGTGGGGCCGGTGGGCCAGGGTGCGCAACGGCTGGGGTTAGATGAGTTGGTCGGGCCTTACGGCGCCAGCCTGGCGCTATTCGTCTGTGCCGCCGCTGTGATCCTGGTGCGCCTGCGCCCCGATCCGCGCGACGTGGGGCGGGAGCTGGCCCGGCTTCACCCCGAAACCACCCCTTATCATGGGCCAACCCGTTCCATTGCGGCGATCTTGCGTGAACCGGCGGTGCTGGTGGCCATGGCCGCGATGGTCTTCGGCCAGCTCACCATGGTCATGCTCATGGTGATCACCTCGCTGCACATGAAGGGCCATCACCACCCCCTCACCGCGATCTCCCTGACCATCTCCGCGCATACCGTCGGCATGTTCGCTTTCTCCATCCTCTCCGGGCGGCTGGCCGACCGTTGGGGGCGCGGCCCGGTGATCCTGATCGGGGCGGGCACGCTGGCTGTGGCCTGCCTGACGGCGCCCCTATCGCCTGATGTATTGCCTATTGCGGCGGCGCTCTTCCTGCTCGGTCTGGGGTGGAACTTCTGCTATGTCGGCGGCTCATCGCTCCTGGCCGATCAGCTTTCGCCCGCAGAGCGGGCCAGGACGCAGGGGTTCAATGACCTGCTGATCGCGCTGGTCTCGGCGTTGGGCAGCCTGGGGAGCGGTGTGGTCTTTGCCACGCTGGGATATAGCGCGATGGGGCTGGTGGGCGCGGTGGCGGCGCTGATCCCGCTGGTGCTGGCGCTGTGGTGGCAGGTCGGCCAGCGCGCCGCGATTGTGGCGCAGAGGCCGGAGTAACGCGCCGCAACGTATCGGGGCTAAGGGATGCCTGTGTTTGAGCATCGTGGTGAGCCTTTGCTCCCCAGGAGGGCTTTTGCGCTGCGCCTGGCCCGGTTTGGGGGCCTGGCGCTGCTTATCATTCTAGGCTCGTTGGGGATCGGCATTCTGGGCTATCATACGTTTGAGGGCCTGGGGTGGGTGGACGCCACGTTGAACGCTGCCATGATCCTGGGCGGCATGGGGCCGGTAAACGAGTTGCATACGCGCAACGGCAAGTTGTTTGCCGCCTGCTACGCACTCTTTTCGGGTGTGGTCTTCCTGGTAGCGGTCGGTGTGTTTCTGGCGCCGATCGTTCACCGCTTTTTCCATCATTTCCACCTGGAACTGGGGACAGAAGACCCGGCTGAAGAATCACAACGTTGAGCGCGGTGTGCCGATAGAGTAGCGCAGCATTACGTTATGTTGATCAACAGTTGATTTCTGAGACAAAATAGAGTAAAATGGTCTTAGATTAATGAGCCCGGCTCGTTAATCGGATGGAGGGCAGTCCATGCCCATCTTCAATGCCCCTCCTATCCGTATCTTCTTGCTGGGCCGCTTTGAGGTGGTTCAGGGGGAGCGCAGGCTGCGCGCGGCCGACTGGCTGCGTCGCAAAGCCGCCGCGCTGTTGCAACGCCTGGCGCTGGAACGCCGTTTGATCAAAGACCAGGCGATAGATTTCCTCTGGCCAGAAGCCGATCTGACCTCTGGGGCCAACAACCTCTACCGCACCCTCCATGCGCTGCGCCAGACGCTGGATACCGCCCTGGGCCCCGGTGCGGCAGAGGCCACCTTCACCTTCCAAGATGGTGTGCTCACACTAGAAGCGTCTGTCTGGGTGGATGCACACGAGTTTGAGCGGCTGTGTTCAACGCCGCCCACCGCGCCTGTTGAGGAGCGTGTGGCGAATCTCCAGCAGGCGCTTGGCCTGTACCAGGGCGACCTGCTCCCCGACGATGTATATGCCGAATGGACAGCCCTACCACGCGACGTGTTCCGCCGGTGGTACCGCGAGGCCAGCCTGAAGCTGGCGGCCCATGCCCGCGACGCCCGCGATTACCCCACTGTCATCGCCCTTCTCACCCCGCTGTTAGCGCGTGATGCGGCGGACGAGCCTGTCCATCGCGAGTTGATGCGCACCTATGCGCTCGCCGGCCGCCGCCACGAGGCGCTGCGCCAATACCAGATGTGCGTGGATGCGCTTGCCAAAGAATTCGACGCCCCGCCGGAGCCGGAGACCTCGGCGCTGTACGCGCAGATCCAAAGCGGGGCACTCGCGCCGCGGCCGACGCCTGCTGCCGGTGCGGGGACGCCGTCCCTCAACGGGCTCAGGACAGCGTCTGCGCCATTCGCCCTTCAGCCGAGCGCGATGCTTGTCGGGCGCGAGCAAGAATTCGCGGCTTTGCGCGCTCACCTGCGTGAGGCGGAGAGCGGACGCGGGCACACGATTCTCATTGCTGGCGAGCCGGGTGTGGGCAAGACCTTGCTGGCAGGCGAAGCGCTGTGTGCGGCGCTGGGCGCGCGGAACAGGCACGCCGATCCGTGGAAAATCCGATCACGCATTTCAAGCGCACGGGTTCGGCGGATCCGCAGCAAGAGCAGTGGGCGATGTTCAAATCGGTTGCGGCGTTTCTGAGCGACTTGCCCCCGCCGCTCGTCCTCGGCATAGATGATCTGCACGCGGCAGATGAAGCCAGTTTGCGCCTCTTCCACTATCTGGCGCGCTCGGCGCGCAGCACGCCGCTCATCCTGCTTGCCACCTACCGCCCCGATGTCCTGGCAGATGCCAAACCCTTTGCTGCCCTCCTCAACACCCTTTTCCGCGAGCGGCTGAGCGAAACGATCAGCCTCAAACCGCTGGGATTGGAGGCCTCCGCCCAGGTACTGGAGCAAACGCTGGCGGGAGAGGTCTCGGCAGACCTGGCGACGGCGGTATACGAGGTCACCGAAGGCAACCCCTTCTACGTTCAACAAGTCGCGCGGGCATTGCAAAAAGACCGACAGAGTGAACTGCGCGGCGGCGCGTGGACATGGCGGGAGAACGCTCAGGCGGCGATGAAGCTCCCTGCCGACCTGAAGGGGCTGCTGCGTGAACGCGTCGAGCGCCTGGGCGCGCCCGTCGCAGCCGCGCTAAACACCGCGGCGGTGATCGGACGCGAGTTTGATTACCCATTGCTGCGGAGCGCCGCGGCGCTCTCGGATGCGGCGCTCTTGGATGCGCTAGACGCCGCGCTCGCCGCTCACTTGCTGGAAGAGACCGAAACGGGCTATCGCTTTTCCCACGGGCTCATCCGCCGTGCCTTGTACGACTCGCTCAGCCGCGCCCGCCGCGCCCATCTGCACACGCGCGTCGCCGAAGCCATCGAAGCAGTTGCGCTGCGTATTATGGCAGGCGCGATGCCCTACATGGAACTGCTCGCCTTTCACTATGACCTGAGCGATCGCCGCGACCGCGCTCTGGATTACCTTATTCGCGCCGGTGAAAAAGCCGCCGATATTTTTGCGTTTGAAATAGCGGTGGATTATTTTCATCGCGCTCTGGCGCTGATGGATGCGCTTGGCGCCGAGGACCCGGCGCGGCGGTTCACGCTCCTCGAAGCCCTCGGTTGGTGGCAGAACATCCTGGCCGATACGCCGCGCGCAGTGGAGTGCTTTGAGCAGGCGATTGCGCTTGCCCCACGCAGCGGGATCGCGTGCGCTTGCACGCCGGCGCGACCACTGCGCTCATCACCGCTGGCGATCTCGATGCCGCCCAGACGCATTTGCAGGAGGCGCTGGCGGTAGTGGATGAGCGCGAAGACGCGCCAGAGTATGCCGACGTGCTCTACAACGTCGCCCAGGTTCACTGGCATCGCGGCAAGTATGGCGAAGCGTTTGAGGCGGCGCAAAAAAGCCTGGGCATGGCCGAGCGCCTCAACAAAGCGGAGGCCATCGCGCGCGCCTTTGAGATGCTGGCGCTGGCCTGTCACTCGCTGGGCGAATGGCAGGCGGGCATTCAGTACGAGCAAAAACGCGCTGCGGTCGTCGGTCCCACGCTGGATGTGAGCGACGCCTTTGATGTGCACCTCTGACTGTGGGAGTATCACCTGTACGGTGATAGGGGTTACGCAGAAGTGAAACAGGCGGTGGCGCAGACGTATGAGCAGGCGCGGCGGATGAACGCGCCGCGCGCCATTGCGCTGTGCCAATGCTTCAACGGCGCGCTGGAATTTCAGGCGGGGAACTGGCGCGAGGCTGAAGCCGCACTGCGCGACTCGATCAAATTGCACCGCGAGATCGGCGCGGCCTCGGGCGAGGCGCTGGCATGTCAACGGTTGGGTGCGCTCCTCACCGCGCGCGGCCGACTCGATGAAGCAATGGCGGTGCTGGAGGAAGGGGTGATCGCGGCGGAACGTGCCCTGTTGCGCGCTCATTGCCTGGCGCGCTTGTACGCGGCGATGGTGCGCAATCGTTTGGACGCGGGCGACGTGGTGATGGCCGCGCATGCGCTGGCGCAGGGTCTCGCCATGCACGAGCGGCACGGGCATTGCCATACCTGCGACGCGCTGCTTTTTCCCGTCGCGGTCAGTCTGCGCATCCGACAGGGCGAGTTGGCTGCCGCCGAGGATTTCTGCAACCAATTTGAACAAGCCGCGCAAAAGTACGCCAGCCGTATGTGGATTGCCATGGCGCTGGCCTCGCGCGCCGAACTCGCCGCGGCGCAAGGCGACTGGGATGGCGCCATTGCCGGTTACGACCAGGCGCATGAAAACTTTGCCGCGGCGGGCAACCTTTATGAATCAGCGTGCTGCCTTGCGGCTGCCGGCGCGGCGCGTTTGCGGCGCGGCGCAGCGGGAGATGTGGAAGCGGCGCAGAGGGCGATGGAGGAAGCGCAGGCCATTGGAGAACGGATCGGATTCCCCATGGCGAATTAGGGTGACCCACGCGATGATCCGCAGAGTCGAGAGACAGGTTCTCTCGACTTTTTGTTTGTGGTCAGGTCATAGTAAGACACAAGTAAGAACTTTGGGAGGTCGTTGGAGTATGCTGGGATTATCTCAAGAAAGGAGAGAAAAATGAGTACACCAGGAACAACGACCATGGTCAATGGGGTCAACGTGGATCAGTTGGTCGCTACGATCAACGCCATCAAAGCCAACCCCGATCTGGCCCGCTTCAAGTTCCGCGCCGAGAATCAGTGGGTGAACGGCGGGCACTCCCGCACCATGATCAAGGGGTTCTACGGCGCGGGCGGTGAAGACGCCTCGCGCGCCTATCCGTTCATCCTCGAGGGGGATGAGCCGCCGGTGCTGCTGGGGAATAACGCCGGTCCGAACGCGGTGGAGGCGGTGCTGCACGCGCTCGCTTCATGTCTTGCCGTTGGTTTCGTCTACAACGCGGCGGCTCAAGGGATTCGGGTTGAGAAACTCGATTTCACCCTGGAAGGCGACATTGACCTGCACGGCTTTCTCGGCTTGTCCGACAGGGTGCGCCCTGGCTATCAGAACATCCGCCTGACGTATCGCGTCAAGAGCAACGCCCCGCGCGAAAAGGTCGAGGCATTGTGCGACTACGTCCAAAAGACCTCGCCGGTGCTGGACATCATCCGCAACCCGGTGCCGGTCACCGTCACACTGGAGGATTGATCCTTTGGGGCAGGGAGGCTTGCCGGTCGGCTTTCCTGCCCCAGATCAAGTGCTGATTAGCCTACTCACCGATAAAGTAAAGTAAGGGGTTAAACCATGTCGGAAAAATTCGCGGCCATCACAGGGAAGAACTTTAACTCGCCTGACGAGACCCGCCGACCCTTCGAGAAGGGTCGCATTGATGTCGTTACCGTCGGTGGATTGACATTCTATAGGGAGACCCTCGAGCCTGGTTGGCAGTGGTCGAAGCACGTCAGGCCTGTTGTTGGTGGAGAAAGTTGTCAGCTGTTCATCCTACAACCGTAGGATGGCTCAAGGCCGAAGGGCAAGTCTAACGAGGCCTGCCCTTCGGCCACCCAAGCTGTGCTATCTCTCGCTCAGGGTGGAAGACCTACGATAACTGCATTTCAATATGGGGCGCGGCCCAACCCGGCGCTGCAGCGGACTGGCTTCGCCGGCCGCTGAGCGCCAGGACGTTAGACCGGGCAAGGAGGAAATACGATCATGGACACTCCCTCTCACCTGAAATGGACGGCTGAGGAAGCCGCGCGCCTCGTGCGCGAGTCGTACGGCTCTGTCATACCTCAGGGACTGGGCGTGGCGGAAAGTTTGTACACGCCCGACGAAATCGCCTGGCTGCCCGAATCGGTCACCACGTACGCGCTGGGGCTGGGCAATCCGATTCGCTACGCGGATTTGCAGCCGGGCGAAAACGTGCTGGACGTGGGCTGCGGCGCGGGGATTGACACCTTCCTGGCCGCCCGCCAAGTCGCTCCCACAGGTATCGCCATCGGTCTGGATATGACGCCGGAGATGCTGGCACGCGCTCGGGCCAATCAGAAAACCCTCGGCCTGACCAACGTTGAGTTCCGCGAAGGCAGGATGGAAAACATCCCTCTGCCCGATGCCAGCGTGGACGTGGTCATCTCCAATGGCGTCCTCAATCTTTCCACCGAAAAGGGACAGACCTTTCGCGAACTGTATCGCGTGCTCAAGCCCGGCGGGCGGCTGGTCTTCTCCGATTCGGTCGTCAACGGGCAACTGCCGCGCGCCGTGCTGGACAGCGAAGCCGCGTTCGCGGGCTGACTGGCCGGTGCCCTCTCGGAGAGAGGACTGATTCGCGAAGCTAAGAACGCCGGCTTTACCGACGCGCACATCCTGAGCAAGGAGGCGGTCAGCAAAGAGCGCCTGAAACTCTACCCGCTGTTTAGCGTGGAATTTCTCGACTGGCTGTTTGCCCAGTTTCCGGAGCAGGAGTTGCCGGTTTATCTTGCCCACTTCCGATTTACCAAACCGTCACCGGAAGAAAAGGCGACGTGAGCCGTTATGCGCAGTGCGGCGGATCAGGACGATGCAAGCGAAAACAAATGAAAGGAAAAAGTTATGGCCGGTGGAATAAACGCAGCGATTGTCCCTTGCCTGAGATGCGTCGGGCCAGCACATAGAACTTCCGAAGGTCTGGAGAATGATTATTACAAGTGTAGTCAATGTGGGTATGAATTTGGCGTTGATTGGGCATACGCTGGGCTTCCACAAAAACCTTGCTGGCCTATTTCCGAAGAAGAGACTCGGAGAAGACGCCAAGAAGCGGATCATCTGTTCAAACAATCCCGAAGCATCTGAACCGGAGCGTTAGGCGATTTCTTGATCAAGGAGAGAGTCCTATGACACCAGCCGATGTTCAAGCGATGATCAACCAGGCTTACGAGCATGTGGATGCGATCGACTGGTCGCGCTGGGTTCCTGACCAAAGAGACCGGTTGCTTACGCATCGAGTAACGGGGGACAAGCCACCTCTCACGCTGTTGATGGTGGCGGACTACGTTAACTTCTACGCCTGGGTGTGGCAGAGGAAGCCGCCCGGCGAAGAGGTTGAGTGGGTCACGCATCGCCTGATTGATCTATGGACCCGTTCATTTATCTATATGGACTACTCCGGCATGCGCGACGTGTTGGCAAAGATCGTGCTCTTCGCAGCTATTTGGGAGCACCCTCAACGCGAGGCGATCCGAACTAGTTTACGGAAGGCGCTGCCGGAGGGTTCGTACGGCGAACTGGAGCAACGACCGCAGGTGCCCCCAGGAGAAGCCGACTCTGAAGTCAGTGACACTCAGGCGGACAAGATCGTGCGCGACTCGCAAATGCAAAACAAGCTCTTTATAGATGTGCTCCGACACATGGCGGGACTTCCGAGCAGGCCCCCCGGTTTCTTCTAGGCCTTTGGAGGGGGCAGTTGAAGCATGTTGCAGCACGCTGTGCGAATACGAGCTCCTGCTGTGCATCAAAGGCGGGGGAGGCAACATCGCGGGCCTGGCCACGGCCGATGGCGCGCCGATCTCGACATGTCGCTCATGCGAGGTGTCTGGGTGCCCCCACAGGGAAAGGTTGCCCACGCACAGGCTGGTTGTCTGCTGGCGACATGGACCGCGAAACGCGGATCCACAATGACATGCTCCTAGGCGGCTAGATAGCGAGGCGGCGATTATGCTCAACCGAACACTTATCCGACTCGTGGCTCCTGTGATGGCGGCAATGCTGGCCTGCAACTTCGGAGCGGAGCCGACCCGGCCGGCTGTTGAGCCATCCCCGGCGGCGACTCTACCCGAGGATAGAAACATGGCAGAGGGCAACATTCCGTCTTCCCTACTCGGGACGTGGGTACAAGATGACACAGGCCCTGTTGCGACCTATCGGAAGGCCTATGAGTTCAGACCGGACGGATCATACGAGTTCGTATTCACGGTCCGAAACAGGGGCTCTGTTGACCAGACGGTCTTGGTTCGCGAAGATGGAAGCTTCGCCGTGCAAGGCGATCGGCTCGTAATCTCTCCCCGATCCGGCCCCGCCAGGGCCTTTCCATGGAGGGTCGACCGGGACCCGTACACCGGTGACGCGCGGTTAGTCATGCTTCTTCCGGATGGTACTTGGGACGTATTCTTTCGGCCCTGAATTGCAGCCGCTGAGCTGGCGATGGAATCCCTGCGGCCTGAACGCGGTGTCTCACCCCTTCCCCTTGCGAGGGAGGGCGGGGAGGGAGAGAACCGGGCTGAAGCCCCATACTGGGCGCTGCGCTCAGCTTGACTGAGGCTGTGAAAGGAGGTGATAGGACACAAGTGAGTTCACCAAGGGAGACTGCATTTGGGGAGGTAGGGGGCGCTATCTCTCAGAATAGCGCAAATCCTTTAGGAGGTTCACAATGGGATACGAACTACAAGGCCGTTTGCTTGAAGTGTGCACCTGCAACGTCATCTGCCCTTGCTGGGTCGGCGAGGACCCGGATGGCGGCAAGTGCGATGGGCTGATCGCCTGGCACATTGACCAGGGCAGCATCAATGGCGTGGATGTCTCCGGGCTAACCGTGGCAACCTTGAACCACATCCCCGGCAACGTGCTGAAGAAGGGCACCTGGCGCACCGTAGTCTACCTGAACGACACGGCCACACCACAGCAGCAGGACGCGCTGCTCCAGGTGTGGACGGGGAAACTAGGCGGCCCGGTCGCCGACCTGATCCAGTTGGTCGGCGAAGTCATGGGCCTGGAACGCGTGCCGATTGACTTCCGCATTGAGGGGGGCAAGGGGACAGTGAGGATCGGCTCAGCCGTGGAGGCCGAACTCGTGCCGCTCCAGGGGGCGACCGGCGCGACGACGTTGCACGACAGCGTGTTCTCGACGATCCCCGGTTCGCCCGCCTTTTTGGCCAAGGCGCCTGTGTACCGGGCGAAGGCACCCAATTACGGGTTCGAGATCGAGCTCCAGAACCGCAATGCGGTCCAGGGAGACTTTCGCTTTGTCGCCTGATCCGCGATGGGAGCCTCTGGCGCCATCATTCTCGCGGGTGACCGATGTGCTGCTCGCCTGCGGTGATCGGTCACCTGCGAGGAGGTAGGAGTATGTGGATACGAGTCAACGACCGTAGGCTGTTCATCTTTCTGATGCTGGTGCTGGTCGCGCTGGCCTGGTCGGTGCTGTGGGTCTGGGGCCAATCCCCCTATGCCCGCTTCCTCAGCCATCATTCGCTGGAAGAGGTGAGAGGCGGTGGCCTGCTCATGCTCGTCTTTGTCGGGGGCTGGCTTGTGATGATCGTCGCGATGATGCTGCCGACAAGCCTGCCCCTGATCGCTTTGTTTCACCGGTTGACCCAGCATAAGCCGAATCGTCCCCGGCTGGTGGCGTTGCTCCTCACCGGCTATATCGGCGTCTGGACGCTGTTCGGCGTCTCGGTCTATTTCGGCGATTGGGTGTTGCACCAGGCCGTTGAGCAGAGCGCGTGGCTGGAGGGGCACGCTTGGGTCATTGGGGCAGCGACGCTAGTCCTGGCTGGGCTGTATCAGTTTACGCCGCTGAAGTATTACTGTCTCGATCAATGCCGCTCGCCGCTGAGCTTCATCGCCGGGCATTGGCGTGGTGGCGCCGAACAGGTGCAAGCCCTGCGGCTGGGGCTGCATCATGGGCTGTTCTGTCTGGGCTGCTGTTGGTCGCTCATGCTCATAATGTTCGTCGTCGGCATCGGCAATCTGGGCTGGATGCTGGCGTTGGGGATGGTCATGGCCGCCGAGAAGAACCTGCCGTGGGGCCGGCGGATCAGCGCCCCTCTCGGCGTGGCGCTTATGGGGTGGGGCCTGGTGTTGGCCCTCACGTCATAGAAAGCTAAACATTCATGGGCGCGCCTCCAGTTCGCTGCGCGAGGCTGTATACAACTCCGTCAAGATGAGGGCGCAGGGGATGCAGCCTGAGCGATTCTCGTATATATTTACGGACGACGATCGCTTTGAAAAGGAGGGAGCGCACGTATGGAGGCATTAGCGCGCATGAAGTGTGTGGCCTGCCGCGCCGGTGAGCCGACGGTGACGGAGGCGGAGGTCGCCGAGTATCACCCCCAGGTGCCGGACTGGCAGATCGTGGAGCGCGAGGGGATCAAGCGCCTGGAGCGTGTCTTCAAGTTCCGCAATTTCGCCCAGGCGCTGGCCTTCACTAACCGCGTGGGCGCGTTGGCCGAGGAGGAGGGGCATCACCCGGCGATCCTGACCGAGTGGGGCAAGGTGACGGTGACCTGGTGGACGCACAAGATCAAGGGGCTGCATCGCAACGACTTCATCATGGCTGCCAAGACCGACGAAATCTATCGTGAGGGGTGATGTCAGATGTGGGTTATTGGCCACGCTGGCCCTGTATCGCTGGCTGGCGCAGGAGACGGCGGCACAGCTAGGGTATGCGTATCCGGCGGAGGTGGATGAGCGGGTGACGGGGTGGGTAGAGATGTGTCTGGCAGGGAGAGCGGTGCCCTCCGATTGAAATTGCTTCAACCGTCTCAATGGTTAGCCACTGGGGTAGGAACAGCACCGGCGGTGATTGTGCTCGCCGCCGGTTGCTGAGGCCAGGCGTAACCTCCTTCGTCTCGTGCTGTGGGCTTTCCGATGGCGTGCGCGAACGGGGCTTGTTAGGACCAGTGTACTATTGGAGCATGCTCTCCTTGCATTTAGAATTGATTGCATAACCAACCGTGTCAAGGGGGCTATATGTCTTTCTGTAGAACAATCAAGCCGCTTCTCCTTATGCTCGCTGTCCTTGCTGCCGTTGATTTATTCATCTGCTTTGATACTTATGAAGAAGCGAGGCAGAAATCGGTGGAGAACAGGCCAATGGTTAGATACTACGATCAGGTGCGCCAGCAGCGTACCTAATCACCCGCAACCAAAAGGAGAGTGGGTTCCGGAGACGAATCACTGGGTGTTATACGCGAATAGTTTCTATAACAATTGGATGTTGGGCGGGCTTCGGATAAACCTGCAATTAGCATAATTTGCACCTTATAATTGGCAAGTATGGGATTATAAACGATGAGCGTTTATAGAAGACAGGTAACTACCTACCCTCGTGTGAGTAGGGAAACCGGCTGACGGGCGAAGAGATGACGCAAAGCCATAAAGATGGGGCG
>ERZ511473.1138-NODE-1138-length-26790-cov-3.497585_pt1 | contig 26790 bp, 18 predicted proteins | sample MGYA00374947_ERZ511473 | MGnify/ENA primary metagenome ERZ511473 (study PRJEB26303, sample SAMN06343854) | sediment metagenome | isolation source: hot spring sediment | place: Canada: British Columbia | collected 2012-09-26 ... | reverse complement strand
CGATCCGGGTGCGCATCGGCCAGACGCCCAGCGAGCTGCCGCGTGTGGCCGAGGAGATCGAGAGGGCATGCGCCGGGCTCCAGCTCGACATGCTGCGCACGCTCGATCTGGGCTCCGGTCTCTGCTACGTCACGCTCGCCGGTGAGCGCGACGAAGAGCTGCGGGAGTCCTGGGACCGGCTGGCTCGCCTGGGACTGCACGCCACGCTGCTGAGCGCCCCGCCTGGAGTCAAGGTCGACACCGATGTGTTCGGCCGGCAGCCGGCCGGGCTCGCGGTGATGCAGGCGCTGAAGGAGACGTTCGATCCGAAGAGCATCCTCAACCCTGGCCGCTTCGTTGGCTGGCTCTAGGCTTCGGCCGCTGGAACGAGGAGCATACACGATGGTCGTTGCAGAAGAGCGCGTTGTCCTTCGTGGCTTCGGCGGGCACGACGTCCCCGATTTCGACGTGATCCGCTCCTGTGTCCACTGCGGGTTCTGCCTGCCGGTGTGCCCGACCTATCGCGTGACCGGGCGAGAGCGTTCCTCGCCGCGCGGCCGCATCTGGCTGATGAAGTCGATCGCCGAGGGGCGGCTGGACCTCCTCGACCCGCTCTTCGAGGACGAGATGACGCTCTGCCTCAACTGCCGCGCCTGCGAAGCGGTCTGCCCGTCCGGCGTGCGCTACGGCGAGATCCTGGAGGCTTCGCGGGCTCAGCTCGTCCAGCACCGGCCGCAGACGGCCAGGGAACGCCTCTTCCGCTTCCTGGGCTTCCAGGTGCTGCTGGGCGACATGCGGCGCTTCCGGGCCGCGAACCGGCTGCTCCGGCTCTACCAGCGGAGCGGCCTGCGGGCCCTGGCCCGCCGGAGCGGCATCTTGCGCCTCCTGGGGATGGAGCACGCCGACCGGTTGATGCCGGAGATCAGCGACCGGTTCGTGGTCGCCGATGGGAGCTTCTACCCGGCTCTCGGAGAGCGACGCGGCCGGGTGGCGCTGTTCGTCGGCTGCGTAATGGGCACCTCCTATGCACACGTCCATGAGGCGACTGTCCGGGTGTTGACGCGCAACGGGTTCGATGTCGCCTTGATTCCAGGGCAGGGGTGCTGCGGCGCGCTCCATGTCCACGGTGGCGACCCCGAGAGCGGGCGCCGGCTGGCCCGGCGCAACATCGACGCGCTCGACAGCCCGTATTTCGACGCGATCATCGTCAACGCTGCCGGCTGCGGGGCCATGCTCAAGGAGTACCCGCACCTGCTCCGCGATGACCACGACTACGCCGAGCGGGCACGGGCCTTCTCAGCCAAGGTTCGGGACGCAATCGAATTTCTCGCCGAGCGCGGCCTCTCGGCTCAACCCGGCTCGCTGCCGATGACGGTGACCTACCAGGAACCCTGCCACCTGGCTCATGCCCAGCGCATCACCAGGCAGCCGCGTGCGCTCCTGGAAGCGATTCCCGAGCTGAAGCTGGTCGAGATGGCCGAGTCGGCGCTCTGCTGCGGCAGCGCGGGGATCTACAACCTGCTGCGCCCAGAGATGGCCTCCACGCTGCTCGACCGCAAGCTGAACAACGCGCTAGCGACCGGCGCCGAGGTGATCGTCTCGGCCAACCCCGGCTGCATGCTGCAGCTCCAGGCCGGGCTGCGGGCCCGCGGGGAACGAATCCCGGTGCTGCACCTGATCGAGGTGCTCGACCGCGCCTACGCCGCCGCGCCGGCGGGCCGGCCAGCCGAAGCCCTCGCCGCGGGCTGAGCGGAGGCGCGGGCAGGCGACGCGTCAGCGCTCGCGCTCGGCTCCGGCCTCGCTGCTGGGGCCTGGCGTTCAGTCGCCGCGACCAGCACCGCGCTGAGCAGGCTACGCTTTACCAGCATGTCGCCGAGGACCAACCTCCTGAACAGGGCGGCCGTCCCCTGATCGGGCGCTGCCGCTCGCCCGGTCACGATGCCGACTTCCCCGGATCGGCTCGTTGTCTTACTATACCCTGAGCACTGCCCGCATCCGAAGGAGGTCCCCATGACGTTCACCGTGATCGGCCGGTGTTCCCGTACCGGAATACTCGGGATCGCCACCGCGACACACTCCTACGCTGTCGGCGTTCGCGTGCCGTTCGTGCGCGCGCGGCTGGGAGCCGTCGCCATCATGGCTGTCGCCGACCAGCGGCTCGGTCACACGGCGCTGAAACTGCTCGAGCTCGGCTACAAGGCGCCCGCGGTCATCGAGGAGCTGGTGCGGGCCGACCCGTACCACGAGTATCGCCAGCTCGGGGTGGTCGACGACGACGGCTTCGCCGCGGCACGCACCGGCGCGATGAACCGCCACTGGTGCGGCCACCGCGTCGGTGATGGATACGTGGTTTTGGGCAACGCGATCGCCAGCGAACAGGTCGTCGACGCGATGGAGCGGGCCTACCTGGCCGATCCCTCTCTCGATCTCGAGGAGCGACTGCTCCGGAGTATCGAAGCGGGGCGCGATGCGGGCGGGCAGCCGGAAGGGCAGCGCTCGGCGGCGCTGGTCGTGTACGACCGGAAGGATTTCGCGCGAGTCGACTTGCGTGTCGACCTGCACGAGGAGCCGGTCGGCGAGCTGCGCCGGATCTTCGAGATCTACCGGCCGGCGATCCCGTACTACGAGCAGCGGCAGGTCGATCCGCGTGTCCCGCCGCTCGATGAGTGGCTGGCCGAGTAGACGACGTATACCGCGTAGCGAAGACTCGCCTCCTCGCTGCCGGGATCGGGCCCGCGTGACCCTGCTACACTTCTGGCGGTCGGCGCGGCCCGGATGCGCCGCGATGTCGCGTGAGGGAGACACGGCTCGTCGATGCGTCGGATGCTCATCCTGCTCCTCCTCGCTCTCAGCGTGCTGCCCTGGCCGGTCGCAGCGGCCGAGACTGGCTCGATCAGCGGAGTCGTGCGCAACGGCACCGCGGGCGGCGGGGGCGTGGAGGGGCTGACCGTCACGCTGCGGCGCTTCCGCGGGATGGAACTGGCCCAGGAGTACACCGCGACGGTCGGCGCCGATGGACGGTTCACATTCACCGATCTCCCGGTCGCCGATGGCGAGGCCTACCTCGCCGTCGTGACCTACCAGGGCGTCGAGTATTCGAGCTCGATGATCCAGCTCACCCAAAACCCCAATACTCAGACCGAGATCACGGTCTACGAGACCACGACCGACCCCAGCGTCGCCAGCATCGGCTCGCGCTCCCTGGTCGTCGCGGGTGCGGCGCCGGAGCTGAAGACCATCGACGTCATGGACATCGTGATCGTGAACAACCAGAGCGACCGCACCTACCTCGGCGGTCCGGACGGCACTGTCCTGCGACTGCCGCTCCCGGAAGGCGCGCTGGAGATCAGCCCGCAGCCGGGGTTCGATTACGGCCAGCCGCGGCTCGAGGCGGACGGCACCCTGGTCACGACGGGACCGCTGCCGCCGGGCACGCACAACGTCGTCCTCAGCTACAGCGTGCCCTACTCCGGTACGCGCGCCACATTGACGATCGGTACTGCGATGCCGACAGGCACGCTGCGCGTGCTGGTGCGGGAGGGGACGTATGAGCTCAGCTCGCGCTCGCTGCTAGACAGCGGGACGGTCGAGGTGAGCGGTGTCTCGTACCAGGTCTTCTCGATCGACGGGCCAGTGGTCGGCGATCGGATGACGGTACAGGTCTCGAAGCTCCCGCGCGCTGGCGGCGGGCTGCTCGACCTCCCGCTCGGCCCGCTGATCGCTGCGGTCGTGGCTGGGATCGGGCTGGTCATCGCTAGCGTGCTCACCTACCAGCTCCTGAGGCAACGGCGTGCTCCGGTAGAGCCAGTGCTTGAAGATGCCGGCGCGGAGGCGGAAGAGCGATCGCCTGCGGCCGAACCGGTACCGGGGGACCAGCGGCTGGAGCTGGCGGCGGCGCTCAACCGGCTGGACGAGCAGCGGGCCGCCGGGGAGATCGACGAGGAGAGCTACCAGGTGCAGCGCGAGGAGATCCTGGGCCGGCTGCGCGCGCTCGTCCTGCGCCAGCGCGGGCTGGACGAGGCCGTGCACTGACCCCGTCTCGCGGCCGTCGCTTCGCGCCGGGGACTGCGCGGGGCATCGCGGCGCTGGGCCTGCAGCGCCCCTGCCTCCGGTTCTCGTGTCCCCGCTTCCGCACGCAGTGTTCGCCAGCGCAGGCTGTGCTAGCATGGTCCGCGGCGCGAGAGCGAGGGAGAGGGAAGGCGATGGCCGAAGAGCGCACTGGAAAGCGGCGGCTGGCACCGGAGGACATCTACGAGATCGCGCTGGTGAGCGACGCGCAGATCTCGCCGGATGGGCAGCGCGTCGCCTTTGTCCGCACGGTGCTCGACCGGGAGCGCAACGACTACCGGTCCTCGATCTGGCTCGTCGACGTGGCCGGCGGCGAGCCGGTCCGCTTCACGGCTGCCGACGCCCGCGACAGCTTTCCGCGCTGGTCGCCCCGCGGCGACTGGCTGGCGTTCCTCTCGAACCGGTCGGGCAAGGATCAGGTCTGGCTAATTAGCCTTGGGGGCGGCGAGGCCCAGCAGCTCACCCGCTTCCCGGAGCCAGTGACGTACTTCGCCTGGTCGCCCGACGGCACGACGCTCGCCGTGGTGACGAAGGCGGAGACCGCCGGGCCGCCGGAGAAGGAGCCGGAGCCCGAGACCGACGTCGTGCGCATCACTCGCATTCGCTATCGCTCCGATGGCACTCCCGGCTTCCTCGACGACAAGCGATCGCACATCTGGTGCGTCCCAGTGGACGGTGGTCGCCCTTGGCAGGTCACATCCGGTGACTTCGACGAGAGCTGGCCGGCCTGGTCGCCGAGCGGCCACGAGATCGCCTTCGTCTCCAACCGGACGCCGGACCGCGAGTACAACACCGTGAGCGAGATCTGGGCGGTGCGGGCGAGCGGCGGGGAGCCGCGCCCGGTGGCGACCGGTGACGCCGCCTACTTCTTCAAGCCGGTCTGGTCGCCGGACGGCACCGCCCTGGCCTTCACCGGGCACCGCGAGCCCTTTGCTGGCTCGTCGCGCAATCACCAGCTCTGGGCGGTTGCCGCCGGTGGCGGGGAGCCGGCGAGCCTCACTGCCGGGCTCGACCGCTCGGTGGAAGACGAGGTGCTGACCGACACGGCGGCGAGCTCGAAGCCAGGGCCGATCTGGGCGCCGGACGGGCAGTGGATCTACACGCAGGTCAGCGACCAGGGCAACGTGCATCTCTACCGGATCCCGGCCGGCGGGGGAGAGCCGCAGCTCGTCGTCGGCGGCCGGCGCCGGGTAGTCGACTTTAGCCTCAGTGCGGACGGCTCGCTCATCGCCTGCACCGTCTCAGAGCCGCTGAATCCCTGCGACGTGATCGTCTGCTCGGCGGATGGCTCGGGCGAGCGCAGATTGACGCGGGTGAACGAGGAGTTCTTCGCGACGGTCGAGCTCTCGGAGCCGGAGGAGGTCTGGCTGCCGAGCGCGAGCGAAGACCGCCGGCCGATCCACGCCTGGATCATGAAGCCGATCGGATTCCGCGAGGGGGTCCGCTACCCGCTCGTGCTGGAGATCCACGGCGGGCCACACGCGATGTACGGGAACGTCTACTTCCACGAGTTCCAGCTCCTGGCCGCGCAAGGCTACGTCGTCCTGTACACAAACCCCCGCGGGAGCCAGGGCTACGGGCAGCAGTTCCTCTCCTGCACGCGCGGTGCCTGGGGCGAGGCTGACATGCCCGACCTGATGGGAGCGGTCGATGCGGTGATCGAGCGTGGCTACATCGATCCGAGCCGGCTCGGCGTCACCGGCGGCTCCTACGGCGGCTTCATGACCAACTGGGTGATCGGCCATACCGACCGGTTCAAGGCAGCGGTGACCCAGCGCTGCGTCTCCAACCTGGCGAGCTTCTACGGAACCAGCGACATCGGTTTCCACTTCGGCGAGCACGAGATCGGTGGTACGCCCTGGGAGCAGCCGGAGCTCTACCGGCGGCTCTCGCCGCTCACCTACGCGCCGCAGATGAAGACGCCGCTCCTGATCCTGCACAGCGAGCAGGACTACCGCTGTCCCATCGAGCAGGCCGAGCAGCTCTACGTCTGGCTCAAGAAGCTGGGCCGCACGGTGGAGTTCGTGCGCTTCCCGGACGAGAGCCACGGGCTCTCGCGGTCGGGCAAGCCTAAGCACCGGGTCGAGCGACTCCAGCATATCCTGCGCTGGTTCGCCGAGTACCTGTAGCGGGCGCCGGCCGGCGTGCCCCGTTCGCAGGCCGTGGCTGAGCGCACAGTCTCTGAGGGGCACCGCGCGTGCTCGCGAAGGGACTGAATGCCGAACTTCGCCTGCGTGTATGCCGCCTGGGGCAATTGATCTGTAGGGGCGAGTGAACTTTCGCCCTTACCGCTCCTTCAGAGCCTGGCCGGTACCTGGTCCGTCGCCGAGCGGAGGGCATGTCAAAGGTCCTGCTTGGAGCTCGCTTCCTCAGCGCTCAGCCGGGTAACCACCTCGAACCAGCGATCCTCGCCCTTCCGCTGCTCGACCGCGTCCATGATCTCTTTCGTCTTCTTGAAGACCTCCGTCTCGTGCCAGGCCTCCCAGTCGGCGCGGGAGCGCCAGGTGCCGACGACGACGCGCTGGTTCGGCGCGTCGACCGGGATCAGGAGCTGAACCTCGATCCAGCCCGGTTGGTTGCGCACGTCGTCGATCCTCTCCTGGAAGGCGCGATCCCATTGCGGTTCCTGGCCCGGCTCGATCGTGACCTCGGTGATGACCGTCATCATGGCCGTCCACCTCCGTTTCTGGGATGCGGTTTGTCCGGAGAATTGCCGAGCGGTCGCATGTGAACCGTTGGGCTACGAGTATACGCTCTGCTGCTGGTGGTCGGCTATCGCGATCATTGTTCCCCTTCGGGAGATCGTGGTATACTCTTGCGTTGACGGGGAGTGGCGCAGCCCGGTTAGCGCGCCGCGTTCGGGACGCGGAGGTCGGAGGTTCAAATCCTCTCTCCCCGACCTGGAGGACGGTGCGAGCCGTCCTCCCTTGCTTTCTGCCTTCGGCTCCCGATCGGCCCTCTGCCTTCTAGATAGGGAGGGAACCATCCTCGCTCCAATCGCGGTACGCTATCCTCGCGGGTCAGGCAAGCGTGGATCCAGTATCGCGGTCGTGATCGAAAGGGCATTCAGGGATGGCTGAGCACGTTCCCGGGTCATCGTCCCTGGCTGAGCCTGAGCCAGAGCGGCAGCAGCGTCTCCGCCAGATCCCGTCCATCAGCGCGATCCTGGCCTATCCTGAGCTGGAAGGCTATCTGGAGCGATTCCCTAACGAGGTGGTGACGCAGGTCGCCCAGCAGGTCGTCGGCCGTGTTCGCACCGCGATGTTGAGTGGCTCGGCAGAGGTCCATCCGGACCAGATCATCGACGCGGTCAGGCGAGAGCTGGATCAACTGGAGCGCCCGCGCCTGTCACCGATCATCAATGGGACCGGCGTGATCATCCACACGAATCTGGGGCGCGCTCCCGTCAGCGCGGAGACGGCAGAAGCGATGGCCGAGGCCGCCTCGCGTTACACCCCCCTCGAGCTCGAGCTCGACAGCGGTCGCCGGGGCGGGCGCATGGTCGAGATCAGCCGGCTGCTTCGCTTGCTGGTCGGGGCCGAGTCGTCGCTGGTCGTCAACAACAATGCCGCCGCCGTGCTGCTGGTGCTGAGCGCGCTCTGCGCCGGGCGCGAGGTCATCGTCTCGCGCAGCCAGTCCATCGAGATCGGCGGGGGATTCCGGATCCCGGAGGTCCTCGCGCAGAGTGGCGCTCGGCTGGTGGAGGTCGGGACCACCAACCGGACCTACGTGCGCGACTACGCGGCCGCGATCACCTCGGAGACGGCGGCCATCCTCTCGGTGCACTGGAGCAACTTCCGGATCGTCGGGTTCACTGCCCAGCCGGCGCTGGCCGAGCTGGCCGAGCTGGCCCACCAGCGTGGCCTCGTCCTGATCGAGGACCTGGGCAGCGGGGCGCTGCTCGACACCGCGCTCTTCGGCCTGGCCCACGAGCCGACCGTGGGGGAGGCGCTCTCCGCCGCAGCCGACATCGTCTGCTTCTCCGGCGACAAGCTGCTGGGCGGGCCGCAGGCCGGCATCATCTCCGGCAAGTGGGATCTAGTGAGCCGTGTGGCCGCGCACCCGCTGGCACGAGCCGTGCGGGCCGATAAGACGGCGCTGGCGGGCATCGCCGCGACCCTGCGACACTATCTCTATCACGAAGCGTTGACCAAGGTGCCGGTGTGGCGAATGATCAGCGGGCCGCTGGACCAGCTCGAGGCTCGGTGCCGGTCGTGGCTCGCCCAGCTCGGCCATCTGACTGGCCTGGCAGTGGTCGAGAGCCAGGCGACGGTCGGGGGCGGCTCACTGCCTGGCGAGACGCTCCCGAGCCGGGCGCTGGCGATCCCGGAGGCGGTTGCTCGCGCGCATGGCCTCACTCTCGACCAGCTCGCGCAACGACTGCGGACCGGCCGGCCGGCGGTGATGCCGCGGGTCGAGAACGGGCGCCTGCTGATCGACGCCCGCACCGTGCTGCCCGGCGAGGACGGCGATCTCGTCCAGGCGCTCCGGCAGGCACTTGGGCGAGGCTGAGGTGGCTCGGGAGCAGCAGATCCGGCAGGTTCGAGAGCGGCCGGCAGAGCGCCGGCCGCTGGCGCGGCTGCTCGTACTGGCGGCGGCCGTGCTCTGGGGTACGACTGGTACCGCCCAGGCCCTCGCGCCGGGTAGTGCTGACCCGGCTGCGGTCGGCGGCGTGCGCGTACTGATCGGTGGCCTTGCGTTGCTAATGCTCGCCCGGCTCCGTGGCGGGCTGGGCCGGCCTGGAAGCTGGCTACGCCTTGCGACCGCCCTGGCCGCGGCTGGCGTGGCCGCATACCAGATCTGCTTCTTCTCCGGTGTCGCCCGCACCGGTGTGGCCCTGGGCACCATCGTGACCATCGGGAGCTCGCCGGCATTCGCTGGGCTGCTCGGCCTGCTGGCCCGCCGCGAGCGCCCCGAGCCGGGCTGGGGCATGGCGACGGCGCTGACAGTGGCCGGCGCAGCCCTGCTGGTTCTGCCGGGACAGGAGGTCGGTGTCGATCCCCGCGGGGTCGTCCTCAATCTCGGAGCAGGTGCAGCCTACGCGACCTTTGCGGTCGCCAGCAAGGCGCTGATGGATGCTGGGCGACCGCCAGTGGCGATCATGGGGCTTGCCTTCAGCGGTGGCGCGCTTCTGCTCCTGCCCGCAGTAGTGACCTCGGATCTGACCTGGCTTCTCCAGCCGCGCGGGATGGCCGTGGCCTTGCACCTAGGCCTGGTGGCGACGGCGCTTGCCTATGTGCTGTTCGGTCGCGGGCTCCAGGGAACGCCGGTGACGACCGCGGCGACGCTGTCGCTGGCCGAGCCGCTGACGGCTGCCAGCCTGGGCCTGCTCCTGCTCGGCGAGCGGCTGACGGCGCTCGGGCTCGCCGGGGCCGGGCTCCTGTTCGCCGGCCTCGTCCTGCTCGCGCGCCCGCCGGGCCTGAGGCTGCGCGCGAGTCGCAGCGTGCCTAGCTGAGATGAATTAGATATCGATGATGAAAACGCCTGCTATGCTGCTTGCTCGTGTCCATAGGAGAAGAGTCCAGATTTTCATCTGCCCAGGATCTGCCACAGCCACTAGCCAAATCCGGTCGTGAAGAGATCGCTGCCTCTCTCCGAAGAGGACAAGCGGGAAGGGTTGTGTCTCGCGGAGAGGGGAGCACATGGCAGCGTCGCGATTGACCGACCGTGATAACCGCCATCGCTGGCTCGTCGGGTTGTTGGTGATGCTGCTCGCATCAGCTTTCGTGCTTGCCACCCTGGGTCAGTCAACCGCCGGCAGGGCGTTCGCTGAGACGGTGCTTTACGTGGACGATGATGCGCCTTCTGGTGGGAATGGATCATCCAGCCATCCCTTCCGCACCCTACAGGAGGCTCTCGATGCGGTGCAGCCGGGACAGGTTATTCGAATCCGAAGTGGCGTCTATCCAAGTAACGCCGAGACACGCCGGGACGGGCCGGTACTGATTGAACCCGATGCTGGCGCGTCGGTGATTCTGGATGGCCAGGGTGGCACCCTTAATGGGCCGCGCTTCGTTCACTCTTCGTACACAGTACGAGGGCTAGAGGTGCGAAACACCAAAGAGGGCGTCCGGATTGAGCGGGCTCGCGGTGTCATCCTGGAGGGACTCCACATCCATCACGTGAAGAATGAGTGCGTCCGGCTGCGTTACCAGACAACTGACAGTGTCGTGCGTAACAGCCGGATACACGATTGCGGGCTGGATGGCAATGGCGAGGGGATCTACCTCGGCACCGCGCCGGAGCAGCGGTACAAGAACGGTGGCAAGCCCGATGAGACCGACCGGAACCTCATCGAGGGAAACGAGATCTGGGCCGTCGAGGAGGGGATCGACATTAAAGAGGATAGCTCGCATAACGTCTTGCGGATCAACGTGGTTCACCACACGACGGATGAGAACAGCGGTGGGCTCAACGTTCGCTCGGACGATAACCAGATCCTGGGTAACTATTCCTACGCGAACCGCGGGGCTGGCTTCCGATTCGGTGGCGACATCGCCTGGCATCCTCTCTACGGCGACGGCTATCACTACGGTGTCCGCAATCTGCTCCGCGACAACCGGGCGGATGGGAACGCCCGCTATGGCTACAAGTTCATGCATGGCCCGCAAGATGCTGACTGCTCTAACACCGGTGAGGGCAATGGTGGAGACCTGTACCACTTCGGAGGCGAGTCGTTTCCAATTCCATGCCCTGGGACGCCAGTGTCGACGCCGAGTCCCGTCCCTGCGCCGGATTTCACCCCGACTCCGGCGCCTTCACCGGACCAGGGCGCGCAACAGCCCCCACCAGCGACCAGCGCGACCTTCTCCGCCAGCGATGACGCTCGCGTACGTGCCGATCGGCCCACGAAGAACTTCGGCACTGAGACCAAGATCCGTATAGATGCGGATCCGGAAACCGACGTCTATCTCAAGTTCGCTGTCGCTGGCAGTGCTGGCCGGTCTGTCGTCTCAGCCAAGTTGCGGCTCTACGTGGTAGAGTCCGGCAAGGGTGGTATGGTGGTCCGCTCGGTGACCGATACTGGCTGGGTGGAGAGCGCCATAACCTACGCTAATCGGCCACCGATCGATGGGCCAGTACTGGTGCAGATTGATAATGCCCTCGCCAGCGGAAGCTGGATCGAACTTGATGTCACCGCTGCAGTGAATGGCGATGGAGCTTACAGCTTTGCAATCGAGAGCTTGAACACGGATGGCATCGGATTTGCCAGCCGCAATGCCAAGCGGAATCAGCCGCAGCTAGTCGTCACCTACGGCCCGTGATGGAGCCGACGGCATCGGTATGCCTGATGGCTCATAGGAATGAGCGTCCTTCGTGGTGAATGATTCTGGTGGGGGCCGATACTTCGCATATTCGCAATCGATACGGTACTTTCGTCCCTTGCGCGTGTGGTCAAATCCTGGTACCTTGGGGCTAGGTAACAGGGAGGGTGGTACCTAGGAAAGGATTTTTGTACAAGCCTTCCGTTGCTGATTGTGACTAGGCTCTCAGGGCGTTAACGACTGATACGATTTTAAGCGCGGCAGCGTTGAAGCGCGGGTTGTACTCTGGGCACCTGACCCGTGCGGAGCGAGTGGTGCACCCGGCCGACGGTGAGTCGAGCCGGATTTTTGTACTTGGCCAATAAGCAAATATCTGCAGTTGATTGCTGGGGGCGAATATCGATCAGGAGGGAGGAGAGAGCCGGGACGCAGCTAGGTTCATCGACAGATGGAGTTTTGTAGCGCATATTGGATCGGTACGGGAGGGAGAAGCGCGAGGATCGATACTCCGTCGCACTTCCGAGGGGAAAAGTGTCCCACCTGGTGGCGGCCAGGTGGGACAGGACGCATGCGGGGACGGTAGCAGGCATACCCCACACGCGCACTTCAATTATACACAGGCTAACCATCTCTGGTTCCTACCTGAAGCGCGCGTGGGGCGTAAGAAGGAGAAAGCCCCATGGCACGGATTGTTGTCGTCGGTTCAGGTGTCGTTGGCCGGGCAACCGGCAAGGGATTTCTTGCTAAGGGTCATCATGTCGTGTTCGTCGATATCAACTCTGGGATCATCGAGCGGTTGCGGAGCGAGGGCTACTACGCGTCCTTCCCGCCTGAAGTCGACTGGGCTGCAGCCGACATCATCATGCTCTCGGTCAACACCCCAACCGTCGGCGGGCAGATCGTCTTGGACTACCTGCTCCAGGCAGTCGAGACGGTCGCACGAGGGCTAGCAGCGGCGCCGGGCTACCCGGTGGTTGTGGTGCGGAGCACGGTCGTCCCTACGACGACCGAGCAGGTCATCAAGCCACTACTCGAGGAGGTCTCCGGACGCAGAGTGGGCGTGGATCTCGGGCTCTGCATGAACCCGGAGTTCCTGCGCCAGGTTAGCGCAGAGGAAGACTTCATCAACCCGTGGATCACCGTGGTCGGGTCATGCTCGCCGATCGAAGCTGGGGTCATGCACGAGCTCTACGTGCCGTTCGGAGCACCGATCATCCATACCGATTGCACGACGGCCGAGACCATCAAGTATGCGAATAACCTCTATAACGCGACGAAGATCTCGTTCTTCAACGAGTTCTTCCTCGTCTGCGAACGTCTCGGGATCGATCACGCCGTTGTTAGCCGTACTGTGGCGCGTAGTGCGGAAGGGATGTGGAATCCCTATTACGGCACGATCGGTGGCTGGCCTTATGGTGGCGCCTGCCTGCCCAAGGATACGGCTGCATTCCTCGCTTTTGCCGATGCCCTTGGGCTCGAGATGCCGGTACTCACGGGCACCATGCGCATGAACCAGATCATGGAGCAACGTGCGCCGGCTCCAGCCTCTCTGCACGAGGTGCTCGGACCGGCACTGGCCGGAGCAGAGCGGCAGCTTGAACCGGTCGCAGACGAGCGCTTCGCCTACTCGGGTGGTGCCAGGGCGGTGCCGCTGGCCTCGGTCGATACGGTGTTGCAGGGAGAGTAGCAGAGCAGCGAGACCAGGGATGGCCGGTCCGGTAGGGCAACCAGCAGCGAGCGTGCGGTACCAGGCGGGCGCGAGGCGCGTGCCGAGACGCCTTCGTGCCCGCCTCCTGTCCTTTCTGGCAGTCGCCTTCGTCCTACCCGCCGCCATCCAGGCACCGGAGCAGGTTGGTGCGCTGGCGGCCTGGGCGAGTGATCGCTACCCCTATCTCCTACTCTACATCCCGCTCGGGCTCTTTGGTGCGCTGCGGTGGTTCACCTGGCTTATGCGCAAGATTCCCGCCATGCTCTACCGACCGGCGATAACGCCGTATCGAGCGACCACCGCCATCGTCACCCCGGTGTACAGGGAGGACCCGGAAATCTTCCGTCGTGCGATCGAGTCTTGGATCGCGAATCGCCCGAACGAGATCATCGCTGTGATCGATGTCACGGACACGACATGCCTGCGCATTGCTCAGGAGTACCCTGAGGTGAGAGTTATTGTCACTGATGTTCCGGGTAAGCGACCGGCGTTGGTGGAGGGGATTTTGGCAGCTCGATCCGAGATCGTCGTCCTGGTCGATTCGGATACCATCTTCGCTTCGCAGGTGATCGATCAGGTTCTGCGACCTTTCGCCGATCCGCGCGTCGGTGGGGTCGGTACCCGGCAAAAGGTGTACCAGCCGCGCACAATCTGGCAGCGCATCGCTGATATCTATCTCGACATGCGTTATGCAGACGAGGCTCCGGCCCTGACACAAATGGGCCAGGCCGTCTCCTGCCTCTCAGGGCGCACCGCTGCCTACCGGCGTGCGATTCTGCTGCCGTTGCTCGACGATTTTCTGCATGAAACGTTCCTAGGCAAAGCGTGTATGAGCGGGGAGGACAAGCGGCTGACCACGCTGGTGTTACGGGCTGGCTACCGGACCTATCACCAGGGTTCGGCGCTGGTCTGGTCGACGTTTCCACCCGACTTCCGTACATTCGTCAAGCAGCGTATCCGCTGGACTCGCAACTCCTACCGCTCTGACTTGCGGGCGATGTGGGAAGGGTGGGTATGGCGGCATCCATATCTGGCGTTCGTCCTGCTCGACAAAGCGATCTCGCCATACACCCTGCTCGTCGGGCTCACAGCCTTCCTCTTTGCCTTGGGCCGCGGCCATTGGGCGGTGGCGCTCCTGATCGCCATCTGGTGGCTGCTCAGCCGTGCAATCAAGATCTGGCCGCACTTGCGCCGTCACCCACGAGACATCGCCATTCTGCCCGTCTTCATCCTGGTGACCTTCTTGATGAGCTTTGTCAAAGCCTATGCTTTGGCGACTGTCCACCATCATAAGTGGCTGACCAGGCCAGTCGAAGTCGTGAACGACCAGGTGGTGCGCAGTGACCAGGCCGCGACAGTGCTCCCGCAGCGGACGCCACTGTTGACCCGCACGCTGGGATCGATGCTCGTGGCGACGCTTGTTAGCCTTGTCCAGGTGCTGGCGCTGGTACTCGGAGGAGGGCTGCGATGAAGCGACTTCCGGGGAAGGAGGCCCTGGGACTGATCGCCATCGTGGCAGTGCTGCTATCCGTCTCTCTTACCGGTCTTGGCTTCTCAAGCTGGCTCCGCCTCGACCGTGACTCAGGCTTACCGCTTCCGGCCGAAGATCGCCAGTCCTCTCCCGTTACGCCGGTGCCAGGTGGCCGCGTCCTACACGTCGATCGTGAGCGTGGTAGCGAGCGTGGTACAGGCGGCGTGCAGGATCCGTTTGACTCGATCGCTCAGGCGATCCAGGTCGTCCGACCCGGAGATCGGGTCGAGATCGCTTCGGGAGTCTACCGGGAGCAACTCACGTTGAAGCGTTCTGGCACTCCGGATCAGCCGATCATTCTAGCTGCTGCCTCCGGTGCTGATGTTCGTATCGAGGGGGCAGTGGTTACACTCGATGCGGACTACATTACTCTCGAAGGGATTACCGTCGAGGGAGCCCAAGATAAAGAGCGAGGCGGCCTCTTCGTTGTCGGCGGCACGGGGATTACTCTCCGACATATCACTGCCCGTGGGAACGAAGGTGCCGGCGTTCGCGTGAAGCCGATCGAGCGCCCGGTCACACGCTTACAGATCATCGGTGGAGTGTTCTCTGCCAACGACGGTGCCGGCATCGCTGCGACGGGAGAACTGGAACTGCGGGACCTGTTGATCGATAGCGTGGTCGCTCACGACAACGACGGTGATGGCATCCAAGTAGAGCGAGCCACCAATGTTCGGATTCTGCACTCGACCACGACGAAAAACGGAGAGGGCGACGAGCGCAATGGGGTCTTCCTCAAAGAGGTGGAGGATGCACTGGTCTACGGCCTGCACACGCAGGATAACGGGCACAATGGCCTGGCTCTTCGGTCCGTCTTCGGGGTGACCGTCGCACGCTCGATCAGCGTGAAGAACGATCACCACGGCTTCGACAGCATCGAGCGCAGCCGCTCAGTCTCTTACATCAACAATGTAGCCTATGCCAATGGTGACGACGAAGAGGATAAGGGCTTATACGTTACTGCAACGGATGGGATCCGCATTGTAAACAATATCTTCGCACTCAACGCAGGAGACCAGCTTGCCTTTTCCGATGAGGGTGGTCCAGTCGTCGGCATTTTCTCGGACCATAACCTGTTCTGGCGTGCCGATGGTGAGCGACTGGTGCGCTGGTTCGATGCCTACTTCGACGACCTGGCGAGCTATCAGGCGGCGAGCGGACTCGATCGCTCATCGCTCCAGGCCGAGCCTGGTTTCGTCAATGCGAGCGATCGTGACTTTCGGTTGAGCGCGACCTCACCAGCGCTTGATGCCGGAGCACCGGTGGAAGGGGTGATCGGCCGGTATTGTGGGCAAGCACCCGATATTGGAGCGGTAGAGCAGGCGTGTGGGGCTGCTGAAGTCCGTTGAGGGCACAGGTGACTCGTAAAGAAATGGAGCCAACTATGGGAATGCAGCAGATCTCAGGAGTGGCGATTCGATTGTTCGTGGCCCTCGCGGTGGCCGTTGGGCTGACCTTACCGCTGCTCGATGCTCGCCCGGCGGCTGCGGCCGGTACCTGCCTTGGCTCAGCCATCCGGCAGATCACCTATACCTCCGACGGGGTGATCCATCTCAAGGGTTGCGATCAGGTCTTTACGCTCACTGACGTAGCATCGGCTTCGGTCGTCGGGCCAGGGAAGCTGGAACTGGTCGATCCGATCAACAAGATCTGGTACCTAAAGGTCAATCTCCTGGTGGAGGAGGGCGCCACGCTGCGGATCGTCGGCGGCCCGAGCGGCGACGCGAACTGGCTGCGCCTGCGGAGTGACAGCACGGGGCACGTCTGGCTCCGCACCGCCAACGGCAACCTCTTACTTCAGGACACGAAAGTGACCTCCTGGAACGCGAGCACGAACACCTACGACACTGACTACACCACGATGGGCCGTGCCTACATCGCGGCGCGTTCGATTTGGACACAGGGCCGCGAGACGACCCCACCGACGCCCTGCTCGGTGAACGGAGGTTCGCAGGAGTATTACGAGGCCCGGCTCGACATCATCAACTCCGAACTGGCCTATCTTGGTTACAGCGGCTCGGAAGCATACGGCGTGGTCTGGAAGGTCTATAGCAAGACTCCGCCTCCCGGCCGCCAGCTCTACGAGATGGTCGATATCTTCGGTACAGTGACCGGAAGCTGGTTCCATCACAACTACTTTGGTGCCTACACGTACGGCGGCTACTGCATGACCTTCCGCGATAACGTGTTTGAGCACAACGTGCAGTACGGCCTCGATCCGCACGATGACTCCGACTACCTCACGATTGACAACAACATCTCGCGGTTCAACGGCAACCACGGAATCATCTGCTCGATCTACTGCGACCACATTGTGATTACAAACAACGAGACTTATGGCAACGCTGGCAATGGCATCATGATTCATCGCCGGGTCGATGGCGCCATTATCGAAGGGAATAACAGCTATGACAACAATGACAGCGGGATTGCGATCTTCGACTCGCACGACTCTGTTATTCGCAGCAACACGCTGAGCAACAACGGGAAAGCGGCGATTCGGCTCAGCGTCGGGGCGTCTGGAAACCTGATCGAGAACAACGTGATGGTGGGTCGCGCTGCCAACCAGAGCGGGAGCGGTTACGTCGTCTACACGTACAAGGGATCGGACGCACCCACTGAGCCGGGCGATGGCCGGCCGAAGAACAACATCCTTCGAAACAACCAGATAACGGGGTACAAGAGCCTGATTCTCAAGATTAACGATGGAACGGCGAACCGATTCGAAAACAACACGATCGATGGCTCGGGCACTGCGTTCGAGTTTCGAAACGGCGTAGACAATGTAGTCGAAGGTAACCAGTTCGGGCCGGGAGTCTCGAGCCACATCTCAACCACGGGCAGCTCAACATTACCCGCCACGACGTTCGTCCGTAATAGCCAGGTCGGTGCAACTCTCACCTTGCGCCTGGGTTCCTACAGCACCACGACACTGGAAGACAGCGAGTACCATGTCTGGCTCTTGCCCGAGACTGGGTTGCCCACACTTGCCCGGCCAGGCGGCACGAGCCTGTCTCTTACGCCTAGTAACGCCGGGAGCCGCGAGCTAGTAACGACTTTGGACTTTGTCGTTCACCCGCTGGACGGGGAGATCAGCGTTCAGCCGACGCTCTGGGAGACGAGCGCCCCTTATCGGAAGGGCTGGAGCGAGTCCTCGACGACCGCAATGAATCCGGTAGCACACCGGGTCGGAAATCTCGAGGCCGGTGCATGCTATGAGGTGACCGCCAGTGGCTCATCGATCGGTCTCTTCACGGCCGATAGCAACGGCCGGATCAGCTTCGTCTATTCGTCGGGCTATGCCACTGAACCGGTCTCCTTCACCGTCGAACCGGCGACCGGCTGCGGTGAGGCGATCGATACGACGATTACCTCAGGCCCGTCCGGAACCGTCACCAGCAACTCGGCGACGTTCACCTACTCGTCCAATGTCTCAGGCGCGAGCTTCCAGTGCCGGCTGGATGGCGAGAGCTTCAGCCCCTGCCCAGCTACTGGCCAGTCCTACACTGATCTTGCCGATGGCACTCACACCTTCGAGGTGCGGGCCGTCGCACCAGGTGGTGCTATCGACCCCTCGCCGGCTAGTCGTACGTGGACAATCGATGCGACTCCACCTGACGTCACGGCTGACCCGGCCGGTGGAGTCTACACCAGTCCAGTGCTCGTGACGCTGAGCGCCTCGGAGCCCGCGACGATCTACTACACGATCGACGGCACCGATCCAACGCTGAGTAGCAGCGTGTACAACGAGCCGGTTGCAATCTCCGAGAATACTACGTTGAAGTTCTTTGCTGTGGATGCTGCCGGCACCCAGTCGATCATCGTGACCGAGATCTATACCTTCGAAGCGGATACCACGCCGCCGGTAGTGACGGCTGATCCTCCGGGAGGTGACTACAGCAGCCCGCAGGGGGTGAGACTAACGGCGTCGGAACCGGCGACGATCTACTACACCACCGACGGCAGCGAACCGACCGTGCAGAGCGCCGTGTACAGCGGACCGATCACAGTTAGCGCCGACACCACCTTGAAGTTCTTCGCGGTAGATACGGCCGGGAACGCATCCGACGTCGTGACCGAGATCTACACGTTCAGCTTCTCGTTCAGCGACGGCTTCGAGACCGGCGACCTCTCGCGATGGAGCTATGGGAATGGGCTCGTCGTGCAGGCCGGGGATACCCACAGCGGAAGCTATGCTGCTCGTGCGACCAGCACAAGTGGCACGCTTGCCTACGCACGCCTTAATCTTCCGGTGGCACAGGATGAGCTGTACTATCAGACATCTTTCAAGCTGATTAGCCAGGGAAATAACTCCGTCACGCTGCTCCGGTTGCGCCAGGCAGACGGGCAGACCATGATCGTCACTGTCTACGTCACTGCGAAGGGGAAGCTGGCGATCCGGAACGACGTCGCTGGGGTGAGCACGACAACCTCGACGACGGTCGAGCCGGGCATCTGGCATGACGTGAAGCTCCATGTGGTGATTAACGGCAATCAGAGCCTGCTCGAGGTGTGGTACAACGGCACACTTCTCGTGAGCCAGACAGCGTCGCTCGGCACCAACTTGATCGGCCAAGCTCAGCTCGGAGAGAGTGCCTCGAACCGAATTTACGATGTGATCTTCGACGATGTGAGCATCGGGACAGCGCAGTAGCTGGATTGCGCGGTCCGGGGAGCCATCACCTTCTTCGGGCCGGGCTGCGCCAATCGTCGAGGAGCGTTGAATGGCCTCGTTGAGTCGTGCTTCTCTCCGCTGGCCGAGCAAGCGCTGGCAGATCAGTCTCATTCTTGCAGCTGGCCTGGTGGTGGTTGGCAGCGTTGTGTTCGCCCGCATGCTTTTTATCGGTGATGCGATGTCGCCTGCAAGCGAGCTGCCTGCCAGCGACCAACAGCATCGCAGCAACCCCACCATGCCTGCTGGAACCGTGCCTGAGGATGAGAGCGCAGAGCCTACCCCGACGGTAACAGATACTGTAGGTAGTCGCCCAACGCCGAATCCTAAAACTGTGGAAGCACCAGCCTTTGTTCTGGGGGCGACGGTCGACTCTGAGGACTCCCTCGTGTTGTACGTCGCGCCGGACGGATCGGATGAGGCTCCGGGAACGATCGAGGAACCACTGCGGACGCTTCAGCGTGCGCTGGATCTCGCCCAACCGGGAACGACAATCATCCTGCGTGGAGGGGTGTATGCGCTCGAGGAGACGGTGCTGACAAGGCGCGATGGCAGCGAGGAGGCACCGATCACAATTCGCTCGATGGAAGGCGAGGTCGCACGGCTGCGTGGCCCGGAGGAAGATCGCGGGGTACAGATCGAGCACGACTGGTACATACTGGAGGGGCTCGACTTGAGCGGAGCCGATGTGCTCCTTCGACTGGAGGGAGCCGAGCACGTGCTGGTTACCTGGTCGACCTTTCACAATGCTGGCAGTGAGTGTGTGCGCTTAGCCAACCAAGCTCGCTACAACACCTTCAGCTACAACCGTGTCTGGAATTGTGGCCGCGAGGACTTCGATCTGGAGGCGGGACACAAAAACGGTGAGGGAATCTATATCGGTACGGCGCCTGAGCAGCGGGATGAGATCGGGGGGGTGCCCGATTCCTGCACGGATAACGTGATCGAGCACAACGTGTTCTATACGAACGGCTCCGAGGCGGTGGATATCAAGGAGGACTCGGAACGGAACGTCATCCGCTACAACGTGGGGTCAGGGAACCGTGATCCGGAAGGCGCCGTCTTCAGTAGCCGAGGCGACTTCAATGTGTTCCTGTACAACGAGGCATTCGGCAGCCTTGGAGCTGGCTTCAGGACGGGCGGCGATTCTGTCGATGGCCGCATCTACGGAACGAACAACGTTTTCAGAGGCAACGACAGTCACCACAACCAAGGGTATGGCTACAAGTTCATGGTCTGGCCGCAGGACGTGGATTGCAGCAACACTGGGTATGCCAACGCTGGCCAGCTCTTCTACATCGACGACGAGCAGGCGCAGATTGCGTGTTCTCCAGGCGAGCATACCCCCTGAGCGGAATAACCGCGCGAGGTTGCTGGACGAGCGTGCCATGCCCGCGTAAGATCGGGACGTCGATGCGGCGTGCGACAGCGGCACGCCGGGTGCTCGATTGCGTGCTCGCGCGGAGGCGGAAGCGTGGTGCTCGAGGAGCAGGCGTGGAGCAGCCCTGCGGGGGCGATGACCGGCGAGGAGGTCCTCCCAGCGGAGGAGCTGGCCAGGATTTCCCAGCGGCTGGCTGATGCGATCGCCGAGCGCTTCGGCGACGCGCCGGGGCTGGTGCTCGTCGGGGTCAAGCGGCGCGGTGATCTGCTCGCGCGACGCCTGAGCCAGCTCCTTGCGGAGCGGCTCGGCCGCGAGGTACCGGTCGGGTCGCTCGATATCACGCTGTACCGCGACGATTTCGACAGCCTCAGCGAGCAGCCGATCGTCGGGCAGACGGAGATCGCCTTCCCGCTCGAGGGGCGCACAGTGGTCCTGGTCGACGACGTGCTCTTCACTGGCCGCACGGTGCGGGCCGCGCTCGACGAGCTGCTCGACCTCGGCCGGCCGGCCCGGATCGTCCTGGCTGTCCTGATCGACCGGGGCGGCCGGGAGCTCCCGATCTGTGCCGATATCGTGGGCCAGACGCTCACCGTCGAGCCGGGCGATCAGGTCCAGGTGCTGCTCAGCGAGCTGGACGGCCGCGACGCCGTCATCCTCTTCCGCGCGGCTCACCCCTAGACTGCTCGCTCTGATCCGAAGGCCGATCGGCCGCTCGGTTGCCGGTGGTGCCTGCGGCACGGCGTTTGCGCTACTCAGCACGGTGCCGATCGGCTACAGTTAGCCCATGAGCGCGGTACGTGAGCTCGCACCGAGCGTCGATCGCCAGCGGATCCTCTCCGAGCTACGGGCGTTCGCCCGCATCGGCTACAGCCCGGACGGAGGGATCAACCGGCTCGCCTTCAGCCGCGCCGACCGGCAGGCACGCCAGGTGCTGCTCCACCGCCTGCGCAGCCTGGGACTGGAGCCGCGAGTAGACGCCTTCGGCAACGTCTTCGGCCGCCTACCGGTCGCCCGCGAGCCCGCCCTACCCCCGGTGCTGGTCGGCTCCCACCTGGACACCGTGCCTGGTGGCGGGCGGTTCGACGGCGCGGCCGGGGTGGTGGCTGCGCTCGAGGTGGTCGCGGCCATACGCCAGCACGGCGTGGTGCCGCGCCGGCCGGTCGAGGTGGTCTCGTTCGCCTGCGAGGAGTCGAGCCGCTTCGGGCGAGGCACGCTCGGCAGCGCGCTCGTCGCCGGGACGGTGGAGCCGGAGGAGATCCTGGGGCTCCGCGATGCCCGCGGGCTCACCCTGCGCCAGGTGCTGGAACTGGTCGGGCTCCAGCCAGACCGGTTGGCGACGGCCAGACGGCAGCCCGGCGACTACACCGCCTATCTCGAGCTGCACATCGAGCAGGGACGAGTGCTGGAGGAGACGGGGGTTCGGCTGGGGATCGTCGAAGCGATCGCCGCTCCAACAAGGCTGCGGTTAGAGCTCGTGGGCCGGGCCGATCACTCCGGAGCTACGCCGATGCCGCTCCGGAGGGACGCGCTGGCCGGCGCGGCCGAGGTTATCCTCGCGGTCGAGCGCCTGGCGCGGGATGCTCCTGGGGTGGTCGGTACCGTGGGTACGATCCGGATCGAGCCGGGAGCGATCAACGTGGTACCGGGACGAGCCGAGCTGGGTATCGACGTTCGCAGCAGCGATCGGGAGACGAAGGCGAGCGTGGTAGAGGCGCTGCGGCGGGAGATCGAGGAGATGGCCCGCCGGCGCGGGCTGGAGCGATCGGTTCAGACGCTGACCGACGAGGCGCCGGTCGCCTTGCACCCGGCTCTCGCCGCGCTGCTTGAACGCTGCGCGCGGGCGAGAGGATTGCCAGCGCTCCGGATGGTCTCCGGCGCGGGGCACGATGCGATGCAGATAGCCCGGATCTGCCCGTCCGGCATGGTTCTAGTGCCGAGCCGCGAGGGAATCAGCCACAGCCGCCAGGAGTGGACGCCACCGGACGACATCGTGTTCGGCACGCAGGTTCTGCTCGATGCCGTGCTCCACTTGGCCGAGCATGGCCTGCCGGAAGGCTGAGCGACGAGGCGGAACCCCGGAACATAGCCGGCTACCAGGCCCGGGCGCACCGGATCGACTAAGCAGGCGCTGCTCGAGAGCCGGCGTGCTCGGACGCCCCGAGCCGCTCTCCCACCGCGCGCTGAACCGTCCACGCGCGATACCGCGCAGCCCGCGTCGGCCTACGTTGCCAGGAAAGCCTCCTCGATCGCCCGCAGTGCCTGCGTGAAGCAGACGGCCGGAGGCCGGACGATGCCAGCGCCCACCTGGCCGATCCCCGGCTCCCGGTGGGCGATGCCGGTGTCGATGACCGGCAGGATGCCGGTTCGGACGACGGCCAGCACGTCGATCCCGGTGGGGGTGCCACGGAAGTTGAGCGCGGGGATGCGGAAGAGCTCGTGCTCGGCCACGGTAATCTCGTACATGTCGAGCGTGGCCTGCAGCGCGTCGGACGGCGAGCCGCCGATGAACTGGACGATCGCCGGGGCGCCAGCGAGCGCGAAGCCGCCCAGCCCTACCGTCTCGGTAATGGCGCTGTCTCCGATATCTGGGTTCGCGTCGGCGGGGCCGTAGCCGGGGAAGAAGAGGCCGGCGGGCGTCTCGGCCGGTCCGGTGAACCAGCGGTCTCCCAGCCCGCTGACCCGGATCCCGAACTCCGTGCCGTTGCGCGCAAGCGTAGTCACCACGGTGCTGCGCTCGACCCCGTGGGCCGCATCGGCCATGGTCTTGGCGGCTGCCATGGCCAGGTTCAGGAAGAAGTGGTCGTTGCCGTGGATGAAGCGCAGGACGGCAGCGATCTCGGCCGGCGGCGCCCCCGTCTCGAGCAGAAGCGGCGCGAGCTCGCGGTAGAAGAGTGAGGTGCCGGCCTTGTTCCGATTGTGGCACTCGTCGCCCATCTGCACTGCCTGGGCGATGAGCTGGCGCACGTCGATCCCCTCCGAGCGTACCAGCGCCGCCTTCACGAGCGGGGCCAGCACCTGCTCGATCCAGCGAAGCCGCTCGATCACGTCGTCGCCGTAGGCTCCGTAGCGGAGCACCTTGCCGAGCCCCTCGTTGAAGGTACTGTAGGCCCGGTTGCCTCCCTGGGCGTTCTCCACCACCATGAGCGGCATCGAGGGGGAGATGACGCCGGCCATCGGGCCCACCGCCTGTCGCTCGTGGCAGGGAGCCAGCTCGATCTCGCCTCGCTCGGCCAGGCGGATCGCCTCCTCGGGAGAAGAGGCCAGCCCCTCGTACAGCATGGCGCCGATCAGCGCGCCGCGGAGCGGCCCCGAGGCGTGGGCCCAGTCGATCGGCGGGCCAGCATGCAGGAAGGTGCGCGCCGTCATGCCCGGCAGCACGTCGTCGGCCCGAGCGACGTCGACCAGCACCGGCTGCGCGCCCATCATTTGCCGCACGGCTTCCTGGTTAGCAGCGGCGATCGCCGGATCGTTGAAGAGCGGCAGCGCCTCCGGCCGGGGCTCGACCAGCGGCGGCCGCCAGGCAACCCGCACCGCCTCGACCCCCTGCTGGGCCAGCGCATCCGCGAAGAGGTCGAGCCCGACGTTGATCGGACGGATCCCCTCGCTCAGCAGTGCCCTGATGGGGCCGATTCCCTCCAGACCCATCGCTCGGCTCCCTCCGCACCTCGAGGTGGTCGCTCCCGGACCCAGCGTGACTGCGCGGCTAGGCCGGGTCAATCAGGGCGCCGGAACCGTCGCCGAAGTGCCGCCGTCGCACCGGGCGCCGCGCTCGGGTGTCTGCGGCCCGAGCCGGAAGGCCCGGATGAACTGCTCGAGTCTCGGATCGTTCGCCGATTCGAGCCGGACCTGCTTACCCCAGGCGGAGGCGACGACCGGCGTGGGCAGGTCAGGGTAGGGGCTCACTAGGATGAACGTCTGGCTCTCGGCGATCTGGCGCAGTCGCTCCACCTGGTCGGCCGGCAGGTCTGGCCGGTAGGTGATCCAGACCGCGCCGTGCTCGAGCGAGTGCACGGCAGTCTCGTTGGCGACCGGCTGGCTGTAGAACCCGCAGTTCTGCCAGATCGGTGAGTGCGGTCCACCTACCGGCGGCACCTGGTCGTAGGTGACCTCTCCCTGGGTGTGGTCGCGCGAGAGGTTCGTGAACGAGACGACGCCTTCCGGCGGCTGCCGTTCACGCTGGCCCTGCACGTAGACATAAGCACCAACGCCGAGGCCAGCCAGCACCAGAACCGCTGCCGTGGCGATGATGGCCCGCGCCATGCGCTGCTGGCGGCGGTGGCGCTCGGCCGCTTTGAGCCGCCCCTCGCGCCGTCGGCGGCCCGTCGCGGGTCGCTCGCCTTGAGGCGGGCGCTTCACCATAGCTGTGCCCCCTTCACGATTTATCTCCCTCCACGCCGCCATGGGTCGGTCTACGGGCTCCGGCCACGATGCGGCCGGCAAGCTGAGCCGCGATGACGTTGCTCGTGCTCACCAGCGCCCCCGCTGCCTCGAGCTTCGCTCGCTGGGCCGAGAGCCGCTGTGGGTCGTGCTCGGTGCCGACCAGCGAGACCACGATCGGGAGCGCGCGGCCATCTGCGGCGGCCCGCGAGCGCGCTGCCTCCAGCGCCGGGGCGAGCGTGCCCGCCGGGTCGGGGTGAGCTCCGTAACCCAGCACCACGTCGAGCAGGATACAGGCGGTGGCGGGGTCGGCAGCCTCCTCAAGCAGCCGCTCGATGCGCAGCGTGGGGTCGATCATGGGGTGCGGTCGACCGACCGTCAGTTCGTCGGCGCCCAGATCGAGCAGCGTGTGCTCCCGGCTCCGGCGCGGGTCGGGAAGCCGGTATCCCGGCTCCAGCGGGACATTCGACCAGATCGGCCCCAACACCGGCGAGAGCACCCAGATCGCCTCCTCGCAGAGCGTGCCGCCGGAAAAGAGCCCGCGCGCGAAGCGCTGCGTCGGAGTCAGGCCGGCGCGAGCGCGGGCGAGCGCTGCCTCGTCGACCGCCTCGTCCAACCGAACGGTCTCAGCCGGCCGGCTAGTCGCGAGCGCGACCGCGTGCCGCGCTGCCTCGGCCAGCGTCGGCACGCAGGTAACGCCCGGCCGGGACGGCAGCTCGGCTCCGAGGAAGGCGGCCACGACCGGCTTGCCGTGGGCCACCGCTGCTGCCAGCACGCGGTCGGCGATCGCCGGATCCGGGGGCTTCGAGATCAAGACCAGCACCTCGGTCTCGGGATCAGCACCGAGTGCCTCGATCGCGGCCAGCGTCGTCAGGCCGCCGACCGGGGCGCTCAGATCACGGCCGCCGGTGCCGATGCCGTGGCTGATGCCGCCGCCGAGCTGGTCGATCAGGCAGGCGACGTGCTGCAAGCCGGTGCCCGAGGCGGCGATCAGGCCGATCGGCCCGCGGCGAACGACGTTGGCGAAGCCGAGGCCGACGCCGTTGATCAGCGCGGTGCCGCAGTCCGGCCCCATCAGGAGCAGGCCCAGCTCGGTGGCCAGGCGCTTGAGCCGGATCTCTTCGGCGAGCGGCACGTTGTCGCTGAAGAGGAAGACGTGGCGGCCGGCCCGTAGCGCCTCTTCGGCCTCGATCGGGGCGAACGGCCCAGGGACGGAGACCAGTGTCAGGTTCGCCTCCGGGGCGCGCCGCAGTGCCGAGCGGAGCGATCGCGGGCGCTCCTCGACCTGGCCGACCGGCGTGGCACCGATTTCGGCCAGCCGCCGGGCTGCCTCGGCCAGCGCGCCCCGGGCGGTCGACTCGTCGGTCGCCTGGACGACGATGACCAGGTCATTGGGGCCGGCCGCTTCGACCTCCGGCGTCGACAGGCCACCCTCGGCCAGCAGCTCGCGGTTCAGGCTGGTGCCCATCACCAGAGCGGCGCCGGTGATGCCGGGCAACTGGTTGAGCGCGGCCGAAACCGCCATCAGGGTGACGGAGTCGTGATAGGTTCCAGGCCGGACTTCAGCGACGACGACCATCCGAGTCCTTCCTCACGCACCCGCAGTATACCGCCGGATGAGCGCCTGCCCGGCGGTGAGCAGGCCGCGAAGGGTGCAGCGTCCGGAGCTCGCTCCCAGGCGCACCAGCGTGTCCGCGGCAGCTAAGATCGCCGGCCTGTCTCTCGAAGCGAGCGCCTGCCCGAGATCGGAAGAGCACACGTCTGAACTCCAGTCACCTTGTAATCTCGTATGCCGTCTTCTGCTTGAAA
>ERZ511473.1136-NODE-1136-length-26844-cov-5.124668_pt1 | contig 26844 bp, 29 predicted proteins | sample MGYA00374947_ERZ511473 | MGnify/ENA primary metagenome ERZ511473 (study PRJEB26303, sample SAMN06343854) | sediment metagenome | isolation source: hot spring sediment | place: Canada: British Columbia | collected 2012-09-26 ... | reverse complement strand
CGGACCGCTCCGCGCCTCCCCACCCATCCTTTCGGGACATCCCGTCAGGCGACGAAGCCGTGCGTCCAAGGCCCTCCCCCCGTGGGGGAGGTGTCGGCGCAGCCGACGGAGGGGGGAGTATCAGGCCGATGCCCAGATCGACGATCTTCGATCCCAAACCTCCCCCCACCGGCCTTCGGCCGCCTCCCCCACGGGGGGAGGGCTCAGTCGCCCGGAAACCCGTCCGTCTGCCTAAGCGCTTCGCCCAGGGCCATGGCCGCCGTGGTCGCCAGGTTCATCGAGCGGGCCTCGGGGCGCAGGGGAATCGTCAGGCGCGAAAAGGCCGCGTCGTGAACCTCAGGTGGCGCTCCGCGGCTCTCATTGCCGAACAACAGGGTGTCGCCTGCCTGAAAGTCGAACTTGTGGAACGGGGCGGTCGCCTTGGTGGTGAACAGCAGCAATCGCCCCGCGCGACGTTCTGGCGCGGCCAGGAACGCCTCCCACGAGGCGTGGCGCGTCATATGGGTAAGCGGACCATAATCCAGGGCCGCGCGCTTCAAGCTCTTGTCGTCCAAGGGAAAACTGCAGGGCTCGATGACGTCCAGACCCACGCCCAGGCAGGCGCCCAGACGGATCGCGGCGCCCACGTTCTGAGGAATGCCGGGTTGAAAAAGCGCGAGCCGCATTCTAAGCGAACCACCATAGAGCCAGCAGGGGCATTTGCTGCGAATCGAAAGGGCTTGCGGACTTCGTCCGCGCGTCCGATAGGACGATCCGCTTTTGCCTCTTGTGGCGAAGACCCGTTCGCGGGTCCAGATAGTATGCGCCGACAGGCGTTTCTCCAGGCCGGGCCGTCTTTGGCGGCGCGGCGGCATCGAAGGGTGACTTGGGTGGCCGACACCGCCGTGGGCGCAAAAACTGATCCGGCGCATGGGGAAGACCCCAGCCGCCGGGATTTCATCTATATCGCAACGATGGCGGCCGCCGCAGGCGGCGCCGCCGCGATCGCGTGGCCGTTCATCGACCAGATGAACCCCTCCGCCGACACGCGGGCCCTGGCGTCGATCGAGTTCGACATCACCAAGGTCGGCGAAGGCCAGCAGGTCGTCGTCAAGTGGCGCGGCAAGCCGCTGTTCGTGCGTAACCGCACCAAGGCCGAGATCGCCAAGGCGGTCGCGGACGACAGCGCGTCGATGAAGGATCCGGAAAAGGACGCCGACCGCGTGAAGCCGGGCAAGTCCCAGTGGCTGATCGTCGGCGGCAACTGCACCCACCTGGGTTGCGTCCCCACCTTCGGCGGCGGCGAGTACGGCGGCTGGTTCTGCCCGTGCCACGGCTCGGTCTACGACACCTCGGGACGTATCCGTAAGGGCCCCGCGCCCACGAACCTGGTGGTTCCGGAGTACGCCTTCGTTTCCGACACCAAGGTCAAGATCGGCTAAGAGAGATGAGCGGACATTCGACCTACGAACCCAAGACCGGTTTCGAGCGTTGGCTCGACGCCCGTCTGCCGATCGTGCGCCTGGGCTACGACAGCTTCGTCGACTACCCCACGCCGCGTAACCTGAACTACTGGTGGACCTTCGGCGGCATCCTGTCGCTGTGCCTGGCCTCGCAGCTGATCACCGGCATCATCCTGGTGATGCACTACACGCCGAGCGCCGACCACGCCTTCGCCAGCGTCGAGCACATCATGCGCGACGTGAACTACGGCTGGCTGATCCGCTACATGCACGCCAACGGCGCGTCGATGTTCTTCATCGCCGTCTATATCCACATGCTTCGCGGCCTCTACTACGGCTCCTACAAGGCGCCGCGTGAAGTGCTGTGGCTGCTGGGCTGCGTGATCTATCTGCTGATGATGGCCACCGCCTTCATGGGCTACGTCCTGCCCTGGGGCCAGATGAGCTTCCACGGCGCGGTCGTGATCACCAACCTGTTCGGCGCCCTGCCGCTGGTCGGCGAGAGCATCACCACCTGGCTGTGGGGCGGCTTCGCGGTCGATAACCCCACCCTGAACCGCTTCTTCTCGCTGCACTACCTTCTGCCCTTCATGATCGCCGGCGTGGTGATCCTGCACATCTGGGCGCTGCACGTGGTGGGCCAGAACAACCCGACCGGCGTCGAGCCGAAGTCGAAGTCCGACACCCTGCCCTTCACCCCGTACGCGACGGTGAAGGACGGGTTCGCGATGAGCGTCTTCATGATCCTCTTCGCCTTCTTCGTCTTCTTCATGCCCAACGCCCTGGGTCACGCCGACAACTACATCCCGGCCAACCCGCTGGTGACGCCGTCGCACATCGTTCCGGAATGGTACTTCCTGCCGTTCTACGCGATCCTCCGCGCCGTTCCGGACAAGCTGATGGGCGTGCTGGCCATGTTCGGCGCCATCGCCTGTCTGTTCGCCCTGCCGTGGCTGGACACGTCGAAGGTGCGCTCGATGCGCTACCGCCCGACCGCGAAGATCCACTTCTTCATCTTCCTGGTCGCGTGCTGCGTGCTGGGCGTCTGCGGCGCCAAGCTGCCGGACGATCCGGTGATCCCGGGCCTGACCACGTTCCAGCTGATGGCTTCGGACCTGAACAGCTATGTGTGGCTCAGCCGGGCGGCTTCGCTCTACTACTTCGCTTTCTTCCTGGTGATCCTGCCGGTGCTGGGCCTGACCGAAAAGACCCTGCCGGTGCCGGATTCCATCGCCTCTCCCGCCCTGTCGCATCCGGCCGCCGCTCCGGCCGAAGCGACCGCCGCGCCTGAAATGAAGGGCTGATCCCGATGCTGCGCAAACTCTCCGTCCTCGCAGCGGTCGCCGGTCTCCTGACGGCCGGCCTGGCCGGCCAGGCCCTGGCCAGCGGTCATCCCCTGCCGGCCAAGAATCTGGCCTGGTCGTTCGAAGGTCCGTTCGGCAAGTTCGACCAGGCCCAGATGCAACGCGGCTACAAGGTCTATCGCGAGGTCTGCTCGGCCTGTCACGCGATGAGCCTGGTTTCGTTCCGGAACCTCGGCGACAAGGGCGCTCCGTTCTACAACGAGAAGTACCCGAACTCGAACGACAACCCGTGGGTCAAGGCGATCGCCAAGGACTACGAGGTCGCCGACATCGACAACGAGACCGGCGATGTGATCAAGCGTCCGGCCACCGCGGCCGACCGCTTCCCCTCGCCGTTCGCCAACGAAGCCGCGGCTCGCGCCAGCAACGGCGGCGCCCTGCCGCCGGACATGTCGCTGCTGGCCAAGGCCCGCACGGCGGGTCCGGACTACATCTATTCGATCCTGACCGGCTATGCGACGCCGCCGGCCGGCCTGCGGGTCGAGCCGCCGTCGCACTACAACCAGTACATGGCGGGCGACCTGACCTCGTACTGGTCGGGCGATCACAAGCACGTGCCCCCGGGCGGCTTCATCGCCATGGCCCCGCCGCTCAAGGCGGGCCAGGTGACCTTCGACGACGGTACGCCGTCGACGGTGGAACAGCAGGCCAAGGACGTCTCGGCCTTCCTGATGTGGGCCGCCGAGCCCAAGCTGGAAGAGCGCAAGCAGACCGGCTTCGCCGTGCTGATCTATCTGCTGCTGTTCGCGGGCCTGCTCTACGCCAGCTACCGCAAGGTCTGGAAGAACGAGTCGCACTGACCCGTTCATCTCCCCGAGAGATCGGGGCCTGAAAAGATCAGGGCTCGGCGGTGACGCCGGGCCCTTTTTCTTTGTCCGCTGTCAGGGGCGCCGCAGCCGGCGTCAGCCACAGGCGCAGGGCCTGGGGGTCCAGCCGCAGGCGATAGGCCGACAGCACCTCGACCCCCACCGCCCCGACCACCCCGTCGGGCAGGTCGCCGGCCACCACGGCCGGTAGCCCTTGGCGCAGGGTTCCGTTCAGCGACAGGCCGCGCAGGGTTCCGGCCGGCTTCTGGCGGGGTCCGTCGGCCGCCCCCCGGGCCCGCACGCCGCCGGCCGAGGCGGTGTCCAGGGCGAAGGGGCCGGAAACCCCCGTCAGGCCGTTCGAGGCCGCCGCCAGGATGGTCGGCACGCCGCCCACCATGACGACGCGGATCGCACCCTTCTCGGGACTGGGCGCGGATCCCAGGCCCTCCAGCCGTAGGCGGCACGGGGCGAAATCCAGGGTGACCACATAGCGGTCCAGGATGTCGGCCCCGATCACCCCGGTGATCGGCGTGAAGAAACCGACCCCGCGATAGTCGAGATCCTCGACGCTGACCGCCGTCGCCGGCGACTGCTGTCCGGCCACCCGCACCGGCAGGGTCAGGGCCGTGTCGGCATAGCCGCCGCGCTGGGCGGCGGTGTTGTGAAGCAGGGTGCGAGGGGCGGACAGATCGATCACATAGTCGCCCGCCAGGTCGCCGATCGCGGCGGGGGCGACCACGGCGCCGTTCTCGAACCAGCAGGCGGTCTCTCCGGCCATGGCCGCGCCGCCGCCGCCCGTCAGGACGCTGAGGATCAGGAGAGGGGCAAGCCGACGCATGCGGTGATCCTAGACAAGGTTTCACCCGTCGGCGACCATCCAGAGCGACCGATGTTCGGTGGTCAGGATGGTTTCCCGCCGCCCAAGCCCAGGCCCAGGAAAGGGTCCTCATCCTGAGCTTGTCGAAGGACGAGGACGAGGACGAGGACCAGGCGCCAGGTTTGCAGGGCGGAACTAGGCTTCGCCCCGCCCGCCGCCCGCCCGCTGAAATAGCTGCAGGGTGCGCAGCATGGCCAGTCTGGCGCTGTCGTCGTGCCGCCCGCTGGGCGCGACGAAGGCGTGGCCGGCGTCGTACAGCCAGACCGGCAGGTCGGGATGCGCCGCCGTGATCGCCTCGACGTCGGTCAACGGGATCATCGAGTCGGCGCGGCCAAAATGCAGGATGGTCGGGACCTTGGGCTGCTCGTTGGCGTAGGCGGCGATGTCGCCGCCATAGAAGCACGACACCGCCGTCAGGCCCGTGCAGCGGGCCGCGGCCAGCCAGGCCGTCGTGCCGCCAAAGCAGAAGCCCAGGGCGAAGACCTTGCCGGCCCCGGAAAGCGCGTCGATGGCCGCCTGCACGCGGGGAAGGGCGGTCGCGCCCCAGCCGCTGGCCAGGCCCATCGCCATGCGCGCGTCCAAGTTCGGCGGATCCATGTCGGCGACGGGAAACGGGCTGTCGGGGCCGTCCAGCAGGCTGGGGGCGATCACCTCATAGCCCTGCTCGGCCAGGCCGTCGGCAAGCTCCCGGAGGTGCGGGGTGACGCCCCAGATGGCGTGCAGGATCACCAGTCCGCCGCGCCGCGCCTCCAGCGCCGGCGCATGGTAGGCGGCGACGGGCTGGCCCGCCGCCGTCGTCAGCGTGATGCGAGCGCCGGCCTCAGCCGCCACGCTTGTTGCCCGTCGCCGCGCCGCACGCCGCGCCGGCCGCCTTGGCGTCCTTGCAAGTGATGGCCGAGAGGCTGGCCGTCGATCCTGGGGCGGGCGCATCGACGATGTAGCCGTCGGCGCCCTTGCAGCTGAGTTCGTAGCGGATGATCGCCGGCTGGCCGCCCTGACCCAGATAGGCGCCGTCCTGCAGCTGGCACGTGGGCGCGGCCTTTGCGGCCAAGGCCGAGAGGCCTGGGCGGGTGCTGCCGTTATCGGGTAGAAGACACATCGCCTCGGGAGACCAGCTCTTGCCGGCCGCCTTGGCCGACGTCTCCAGCGCCAGGCAGTTGAACGCCTCGGTCACGCCATCGGACTGCTTGGTGATGATCCAGCCGAAGTCGTCGCGGCAGGCGATTTCGTAGCTGATGACGCGCACCTTGCCGTTGGGGCCCTTGATGTCGTGCTTGGCGATCGGGCCGGCGTCGATCACCCTGCAGGCCACGCCCAGCTCGGCGGCCATCGCCTTGGCCTCGCTGATCTGCGGCGGATTGCCCGAAGCTCGGAAGCGGTGCGACTGGCGGGTGGCCGCGTCGCGCTTGTTGTCGAAGTCACCGGAAGGGCGGATCGCCTGGGACGGTCGAGGAAGCTGCGCCAAAGCGGCGGCGGGCAGGGCGGCCGTCAGGGCCAAGCCCAATAGGCAAGCAATCAAACGCATTCCAAGATCTCCCCCAGGGTGCAGACGCCGTGATCCTGTCGCAAACCTCGCGCCATGCAAAGCCTTTCGACCGGCCAGGAGCGTCAGACCGCGCCGTTGGCCTGGAACAGCTCCAGCGTGCGTCGCCGCGCCAGCTCGGCGTCGCCGAGGTCGGAGTCCGGGCGGCCGTCGTTGTTGAACCCGTGGCCGCTGTTCTCGTAAATGTGGACCGGAACCTCGGGATGGGCCGCGGCCAGCTTGGACTTCACGTCGTCGGCCGGGATGTGCCCGTCCTTGCGGCCCAGGTGGACGATCACCGGCGCGTTCAGCGGCAGCTCGGCGTTGGCCGCGATCATGCTGCCGTAATAGGCCGAACCCGCCGCCAGGCCCGTCAGCTTGCTCGCCGCCAGCCAGACCAGCGAACCCCCCAGGCAGTAGCCGACCGCGAACACCGGCCCGCGCGGGGCCAGGTCGTCGATGCAGGCCTGGATGTCGGACAGCATCGTCTCCGTGCCGATCGCGTTGACGTGGGCGACGCCGGTCTGGAAGCCTTGCGGGCCGTGCTCGCCGACATAGCCGACCTCGGCGCGGTCGAAGATCGCCGGGGCCAGAACCTCGAAGCCCAGGGCCGACCAGCGGGCCACGTCGGCCTGGACGTACTGGTCGAGACCGAAGATCTCCTGGATGACCACGATCCCGCCTTTGCGCTGGCCCTGGGGGTCGGCGTGGAGGGCGGTGAAGGCAAAGCCGTCGGTGACGGAGGTCAGGGTGCGGGTGTCGGTCATTCGGCCTGGGCTTCAAGATTCGGCGGTTTGACGAGCCGGATCGAGGCCGAGCGGCCGTCCGGCGTGGGTGTGAGCAGGATCTCGCCGCCCAGCACGTTGACGACCGCCCCGTCAGCGGTGCGCTTGGCGGACACGATTCCGATATAGGCCGCGCGGCGCGGCCAGCGGACCTCGACCATCATTTCCGCCTCGCCTGCGGCGTTCCACTTGCGAAAGACATAGTTCAGGGAAAGGGGAACGCCGAAGTCGGCTGGGCCTGGGGTGACCTCCAGCGGCGCCGCAAATAGGGCCTGACCGGTGCTCAGCATGGTGGGATAGAGCCCGCCGCTCATCACCATCTGGGTCGCGCCGGTGGGGATCTCGACGAAGCAGTTCGTGCTCCACGCTTCTTTGCCCGGGCGGCTGTCGGTTGCGACCGGCGCGCACCAGACTACCTGCGGCCCGCCTTTCGACGACACCATGGGCATGCCGAAGGCCGGCGCGCCGGCGACGATGGTTTTGGAGAACAGGACGCCGGGAACCGTCTTGGTGACATGGCCAGTGTAGGCGTGTCGCACGGGCACGCGGACGATCGGCTCGCCCTTGCCGACCTGGCCCGTAGCGACGAAGGCTGGTTCTCCGGTCGCCACGAGTCCGTTGGGTAGGCCTTGGGTGGAGACGGCGGCGGGCGTCTCGGTGGCGTCGGCCGAGGCCTCTTGAGCGCTGGCTTGGCCCACAAGGGCCAGGGCGAAGCCAAGCGCGACGATCGTTCTCATCCCCAGCCCCCGGCGTTGTTCTAGACGTTGAACCGGAAGTGCATCACGTCGCCGTCCTTGACGACATAGTCCTTGCCTTCGGCCCGCATCTTGCCGGCTTCCTTGGCGCCGTTTTCGCCGCCCAGCTTGATGAAGTCGTCGAACGCGATGGTCTCGGCGCGGATGTAGCCCTTCTCGAAGTCGGTGTGGATCACGCCGGCCGCCTGCGGGCCGGTGTCGCCCACGTGGATGGTCCAGGCGCGGGCTTCCTTGGGGCCGACCGTGAAATAGGTCTGCAGGTCCAGCAGGCTGTAGGCCTCGCGGATCAGGCGGTTGAGGCCCGGCTCTTCCAGGCCCAGGGTCTCGAGGAACTCGGCCCTTTCCTCCGCATCAAGCAAGGCGATCTCGCTCTCGATCTGGGCCGAGATGACCACCGACTTGGCGTTGTCCTTGGCGGCGCGTTCGGCGACCAGGTCGCTGTAGCTGTTGCCCTTGTCGGCGCTGCCTTCGTCGACATTGCAGACATAGAGGGCCGGCAGCGCGGTCAGCAGCTGCAGCATGTGCCAGGCCTTCTCGTCGTCGGCGTCGATCTTGGCGGCGCGGGCCGGACGGCCTTCGCGCAGCAGGTTCAGGGCGATCGTGGCCAGGCGCAGGGTGTTGGCGCTGTCCTTGTCGCCGCCGGTCTTGGCGCGCTTCTCCAGGGCGGGAACGCGCTTTTCCAGGCTTTCCAGGTCGGCCAGCATTAGCTCCATCTCGATGATCTCGAGATCGCTGATCGGGTCGATGCGGCCTTCCACGTGGACGATGTCGCCGTCCTCGAAGCAGCGGGCCACGAAGGCCACGGCGTCGCAGTCGCGGATATTGGCCAGGAACTGGTTGCCCAGGCCCTCGCCCTTGGACGCGCCGCGCACCAGGCCGGCGATGTCGACGAAGGTGATCCGGGCCGGGATGATTTCCTTGGAGCCGGCGACCTTGGCCAGGGCGTCCAGGCGCGGCTCGGGCACGGCCACTTCGCCGGTGTTGGGCTCGATCGTGCAGAACGGATAGTTGGCGGCCTGGGCCGACGCCGTCTGGGTCAGGGCGTTGAACAGGGTGGACTTGCCGACATTGGGCAGGCCGACGATGGCGACTTTAAGGGCCATGGAACTCTCATGAATTTCGTTGGCGCGCGATTAGCATGGATCGGCGGGGAAGTCGCGCGGCGCCGTCCAGAGCCGTGCGGCGCCTTCCCGCGCCGGGGACATGCTCTCACGGCAGGGTCCCTGCACATTGATCCCGAACCGTGGGGTGAGTGCGTGTCCCCACCGTCGGTCACAGCGCCGGCGATCATCCTGAAACTCAGCGAACGAAGAGGGGGACACGCACTCACATCAGGCGCCCCGCATAACCGGTCGGCGCGCTGCTGTGAGAGCATGTCCCCGCTGGCGTCTAGCCCTTCACGTGCGTCGTCGGGCGATCGTCGCCCGCCGACAGCTCGTCGTGCCACTGGCCCTTGGTGTCTTCGTACGAGATGCCCGTATCCTCGCCCGAGATCCGCTGCTCGCCCGCCGCGCGCTGGGCGGCGTGCAGGGCCGCGTCGTGAGTCTTGAAGGTCTCGGAGAACACGTCGCCCACCTTGTAGGCCCAGCCGCCGTCGTGTTCGACGATGATGTAGGTGATGTCGGTCATGGTTGGGCTCCGTTGCGGACTGAGGTTTGGAAACTGCGCCTCGATGGCCATGGTTCCAAGCGCGAAGTCTTGAACGGAGCGGTCGTGATCCTTCTCCCGCAAGGGGAGAAGGAAAGACTCTAGGCCACCTTCACCCGCGCCGCGCTCTCGGGCAGATCCGTCCCGAACGCCCGCTGGTAGAACTCGGCCACCGTCGGCCGTTCAAGCTCGTCGCACTTGTTCAGGAAGGTCAGGCGGAACGCCAGGCCGATGTCCCGGTCGAAGATGTCGGCGTTCTGGGCCCAGGTGATCACCGTGCGCGGGCTCATGACGGTGCTGATGTCGCCGTTCATGAAGGCGTTGCGGGTCATGTCGGCGACGCGGACCATGGCCGCGATCGTGCGCTTGCCTTCCGGGGTGTCGTAGGACGGGTTCTTGGCCAGGACGATGCCGGCCTCGACGTCGTGGTCGAGGTAGTTGAGCGTCGTGACGATGCTCCAACGGTCCATCTGGCCTTGGTTGATCTGCTGGGTGCCGTGATAGAGCCCGGTGGTGTCGCCCAGGCCGATGGTGTTGGTGGTGCTGAACAGCCGGAAATAGGGGTTGGCGCGGATCACGCGGTTCTGGTCCAGCAGGGTCAGCTTGCCGCCGGCCTCCAGCACGCGCTGGATGACGAACATCACGTCCGGGCGGCCGGCGTCGTATTCGTCGAACACCAGGGCGATCGGGCGCTGCAGGGCCCAGGGCAGGATGCCTTCGCGGAATTCGGTGACCTGCTTGCCTTCTTTCAGGACGATGGCGTCCTTGCCGACCAGGTCGATCCGCGAAACGTGGCTGTCGAGGTTCACCCGCACCAGCGGCCAGTTCAGCCGGGCGGCGATCTGCTCGATGTGGGTGGACTTGCCGGTGCCGTGATAGCCCTGGACCATCACCCGGCGGTCGTGAGCGAAGCCGGCGCAGATCGCCTTTGTGGTCTGCGGGTCGAACCTGTAGGCCGCGTCGATCTCGGGGACGTGGCTGTCCTTGTGGCTGAAGTACGGGACCTTCATGTCGCTATCGACGCCGAACGCGTCACGAAGCGTCACCCACTTGTCGGGGGCCAGGGTGATCAGGGGATCGGCGGCGTGGGCGTCGGTCAGGTCGGGCATGCATTCCGATTACCGCCTTGACCCAGGGGAGGGGAAGGGGCGAGGGCCCTTTCAGGCCTGAAAAAACGCAAACGCCCTGGGCGGCGGAGCCGTCCGGGGCGCTCGAAGGAGGTCCTTTGGAAAGGGCCTAGTTGTTGGCGATGATCACCGAGGCGATCAGGCCGGTGGCCACGGCGGCCAGGATGTAGCTGTTGTCCACACGCTGCCAGCGATAGCCGCGGGGCGGGGCGCGCAGGCCGTAGCGGTTGTAGTCGCGGACATAGTAGCCGTTACCGCGATAGCGGGCGTCCAGGCGCTGGCCGCGCTGCCAGCGACGATAGTCGCGACGCTCGTCCCGACGGTCGGCGCGGTGATCGCGACGGTCGTCGCGGCGGTCATAACGGCTGTCGTGGCGGCCATCGTGGCGACCGTCATGACGTTGGTCGTAGCGACCGCGGTCGTCGTAACGTTGGCCGGCGGCCATGGCGGTGCCCGACAGGGCGGTGCCGGCCAGCAGGGTGGCGGCCAGGGCGGTGATGATCAGACGCTTCATAACGAGGTCCTTTCCTGTTGTGTGGCAGTCCGACACTGCCGAACCTCTTCGATAGTTCGACACTAGCGAGGGTGGTTTGGACCGGGGATGAACGGCGCTGGTCAGGAATGGTTCATCTTGTTTCCAGGACGAAACATTTCGCCGACCCTTGAATACAAGGCGGCGCTAAATCGAGGCTTGTGCGTTCACTTGCCCATGATGCGATTTTCCGCCTTTCAACCTCGCCGGGATTTGCCGCGACTGCTGACCGCGGCGCGAAACGAGCTGGGCGCCGTGGCCGCGCTGCTGGTGCTGGCCGGCGGGGCGATGATGTTCCTGGAGGTATCCGACGACGTGGCCGAGGGCGACACCACCGCCTTCGACCTGGCGGTGCTCAAGGCGCTGCGGCTGCCGGGCGATCCCAACAGCCTGATCGGGCCCGAATGGCTGCATGTGGCGGCGGCCGACATCACGGCGATGGGCTCGGTGACGGTGCTGGGCCTGATCGTGGCCCTGGCCGTCGGCCTGATGCTGTGCCTGAAACGCTGGAGCGAGGCGCTGGTGGTGCTGATCGGGGCCGGCGGCGGGGTGGCGATCAGCCAGGGCCTGAAGCAGCTGTTCGGGCGCGAGCGGCCGGATCTGGTCTATCGCGCGGTCGAGGCGGCCAATCCCAGCTTCCCGTCCGGCCACGCCATGCTCTCGGCCGTGGTGTTCCTGACCCTGGGCGCCCTGGCGGCCCGGTTCGCGCCCCGCAAGCGGATCAAGGCCCTGGCCCTGGGGGCGGCGGTGGTGATCAGCCTGCTGGTGGGGGCGTCGCGGATCTATCTGGGCGTCCACTGGACCAGCGACGTCCTGGCCGGCTGGAGCCTGGGCGCGGCCTGGGCCATGGCCTGCTGGGTGGCGGCCTGGGCGTGGGAGCGGAAGTGGGGCAGGCCGGGGACGTCGGCGCCTTTCCCTCCCCTTCATGGGGAGGGTGGCCCGCGTAGCGGGTCGGGTGGGGTTTGATGAGTCGAGACTATCGGGCGCCGGAGGCCCCACCCACCAGCTTCGCTGGTCCCCCCTCCCCATAAAGGGGAGGGAAAGCGCTTCCTACTTCGCCAGTCCCGACTTCTGCAGGGTCTTGTAGGCCTTGATCACCCGCTGGAGCTTGTGTTCGGCGCTGCGGTCGCCGCCGTTCATGTCGGGGTGGCAGCGCTTGAGCAGGTCCTTGTACTTGGCGCGGATCGCCGCGCCGTCGGCGCCGGCTTCCAGATCCAGGTCGGCCAGGGCCTGGCGTTCCAGCTTGCCCAGGGGACGGCCGGAGGGGGCCGATTCGGCCTTGCGCTGCTGGGCGCGGAACAGACCGAAGGGGTCGTTGAGGTGGCGGGCGTCGCGCGCGGCGGCGGCGGCGGCCTCGCGGGAATTGGAGTCGGCCTTCATCGACCAGGTCGGACGGCCCCCGGTCATCTTCTCCTTTTCCTGCAAGGCGCGGATCTGGCCCTCGCTCATGCCGGCGTAGAAGTTCCAGTTCTTGTTGTACTCGGCCGCGTGACGCTGGCAGAAATTATAGTAAGCCCCCGGCATGTCGCGCGACTTGGGCGCCTTGGCCGTGGAGGCCGAGCGACACTCGGGGTGATCGCAGCGCACTTCGCCCGGTTTCAGGGCGAAGACGTCGTTCTCCCGAGCCGCCTCCTCCGGCGATTTCGGGGGGCGGACACGGATGTCGAAAAACTTGGGGCGATATTCGAAGTCAGCGCTCATGGCGCTTAGAGTAAGCCGCAGCTATTTCCGTTCAAGGATTGACAAGCAAGGAAGCCATCATGGGCGCCGTCGCCGATGCCATCGCCGCCAAACTAACCACCGCTTTTTCGCCGACGAGGCTGGAAGTCGTCGACGACAGCGACCGCCATCACGGCCATGCCGGACATCGCGAGGGCGGGGAGAGCCACTTCAACCTGCTGATCGAGGCCCAGGCCTTTGCCGGTAAGGCCCGGGTGGCCCGCCAGCGTCTGATTTTCCAGGTCCTGTCCGAGGAAATGTCGGGCCCCGTCCACGCCCTGTCGATCGTCGCCAAGGCGCCTGGAGAAGCGTGACCCTGGCCGCGAAAACGGGCTTGCCAGCGCGGCCCGCGACTGATTGCCTCTCCGCCCGGCGCGCCCCGCAAAAAGGCGGGAAACGCCGGCGAACGAGGCCGGCATGAGCGCGACAGACAATTCCACCCCGATCCCGATCTTTCTGGACCAGGACAGCGAGGCCGCCCTGGCGGCGGCCTTGCCGGCGCTGTTGGCGCGGTCCTACGCCCGGTATTCGAACTTCACGGTCGCCGCGGCGGTCATCGACGAGGACGGCCGCGCCCATCTGGGGGTGAATGTCGAGAACGCCGCCTATCCGTCCGGCACCTGCGCCGAGCAGACGGCGATCGGGGCCATGGTCACGGCCGGCGGGCGCGGTATCGCCAAGGTGCTGATCGCCGCCGGCTCGGACGCGGTGGTCCAGCCGTGCGGCGCGTGCCGCCAGCGCATCGCCGAATTCGCGACAGACACGTGCGAGATCGTCTCGGTCCAGGCCGGCAAGGCCACCCGCCGCACGCCGTTCTGGAGACTGCTGCCCGAATCGTTCGGTCCCCGCGACCTGGACTAGGCCGGCGGGGGCCTCCCGGAGCCGCGCCTAGACCACCTGGGCGGCCAGGCCTTCCAGCACCTTGCGCAGGTCGGCTTCGCGGAACGGCTTCTGCAGGACGGTCGCGCCCTTGTGGCCTTCCGACAGGCCGGCCTCGCCATAGCCGCTGGCGAAGGCGAACGGCACGCCGCGCGCCTTCAGAGCGTCGGCGACCGGGAAGATCGGGCGTCCTCCCAGATTGACGTCCAGCAGGGCCGCGTCGATGTCAGCGCTGCCGGCCAGTCGCAGGGCTTCCTCCAGTTCGGCGGCGGGACCGACGACGATGCAGCCAAGGTCGCTGAGCATGTCTTCCACCAACATGGAGACCAGCGCCTCGTCTTCGACCACCAGAACCTTAAGGGCGGCGAGGGTCTTCATTGTTCAGGGCTCCAAAGCACGGATCGGCAACCTCATGGTGCATACGAGGCCGAGGCTATCATAGGCTAGGTCAACCTGTGCGGACAGTTCGCCCGCCAGGCCCTTTTCGAGAAGACGTGCGCCAAATCCGTGACGCGTCGGCGGCGCGACCGGCGGCCCGTCCTGTTCCGTCCAGGTCAGGCGCAGGCGGGGATCATCGCCGGAACCCTGGCGTTCGCCCGGCTCCAGCGCCCAGACCACCCGCACCACGCCGCCGGGAACCGACAGGGCGCCGTACTTCAGCGCGTTGGTCGCCAGTTCGTGGACGGCCATGCCCAAGACCACCGTCGCCTTGGGGCTCAGTTGCAGGTCGCTGGCATAGTCGAAATCGACGCGGTCGCGCGGCGCGAAGGCCTGAAGCTCGAAATCGAAGATATCGCGCAGGCTGACGCCTTCCCAGTTCTGCTCGGTCAGCAGGTTGTGCGTGTGCGACAAGGCCATGATCCGGCCCTCGAAGGCGTCGCGAAAGGCCTCGGGCGTGCCGGTCGTGCGCAGGGTCTGGCTGGCGATCGACTGCACCGACACCAGGGTGTTCTTCACCCGGTGGTTCAGTTCGTTGACCAGCAGCTTCTGGCGTTCCTCGGCGCGCTTGCGCTCGGTGACGTCCAGCGACACGCCGGCCATGCGCCGGGCTCCGCCGTGATCGGCCGTCTGGGCCGCGCGGCCCCGGGCGTGCACCCAGCGCGTCTCGCCGCCCGGCGTGCGCACCCGATACTCGATATCGTATTCCGCCCCGTGACGAATGGCGTCCTCGATGGCGACGCTCATCCGATCGCGATCGCCAGGATGCACCGAGGCGATCAGGTCGGCGAAGGCGAAGTCGTCGTCCGGGCCGCGCCCGTAATTGGCCTTGCAGATGTCCGACGCCGTGTAGTCGCGGGTCTCGACGTCCAGCTCCCACGCGCCCAGGCGCCCCGAATCCAGGGCGAATTTCAGGCGCTCCTCGGCGTCGCGGCGCTGGGCTAGCTCGGCCTGGGCGGCGTCGCGGGCCCGCACGGACTCGATCGCGACCGCCGCCTGGGCGGCCAGACCGATCAACAGCGTTTCGGCCCGCGTATCGAAGCGACCGGTCGCCGAATGGCCGAAGAACAGGCCGCCCAGCACCGCCCCCTCGCGGGTGACCACGGGCACGGCCAGATAGCTGCGCACTGTCAGATGCCCCTCGGGCATGCCGCGACGCGGCGCGTTGTGGCCGTAACGGCGGTCCTGGGTGATGTCGTCCGACCGCACCACGCCCTCGCCGTTGAAGGTGGGCGCGAAGACGGCGGTGTTGCGCGGCATCGGGAAGGCTTCGAAGGCCGAGCGCGGCGCGCCCGACAGGCTGTAGAGCATGAAGCCCTCGCCGGCCGCGTCGATGACATTGTAGAAGAACGCGCCGAACTGCGCGCCGGTCAGTTCCACGCCGCCGTCGACCACCGTCTGGACCAGCTCGTCGGTGTCGTGCCCGGCCCCGATGGCTTCGGCGATGCGATTGAGGGCGCGTGAGCGGCGCACCTCCTCGGCCAGGGCCTGTTCGGCCGTGTTGAGGCGCGCGACAAGGTCCTCGAACCCGTCCTCCTCGGCGCGGCTCATCGCCTTGACCAAGCCTTGATCCCCCAACCACCCATCTCCGGGCGCGCTCACCAACGCGCGGCTACGGTGATGGTTCCCTAAACGGCATCCTGCGCTCGACCAAGGCGGCTTCAAAGCGGTTCATTGCGGAAAGTCGCCGAAATCAAGCGGTTGCGGCGGATTGCCGACAAGGGGGTTATCGCTCGCTTTCTTCCAGCCGGCCGCTGATCCGCAGGCCCGTGATCTGGTTGCGCTGGCGGCGCAGCACCTGGAAACGATGGTGGTGGAAGATGAAGATCTGGCCCGGCTCGGGAATGGTCTGGGCCTCGTGGATCACTAGGCCGGCGATCGTCACCGCGTCGCCTTCCGGCAGGCGCCAGTCCATGGCCCGGTTCAGATCGCGCACGGTGACATGGCCGTCGACATGCACCGAACCGTCGACCTGGGCGCGCAGGCCCTCGACCTTGGTGTCGTGCTCGTCCTCGATCTCGCCGACGATCTCCTCGAGGATGTCCTCCAGGGTCACCAGGCCCTGCAGCGCGCCGTATTCATCGACCACCAAGGCGAAGTGGCTGCGGCGCTTGAGAAAGGCGTTCAGCTGGTCCTTGAGGTTGGTGGTGTCGGGAATGAACCACGGCTCGCGCTGGATGGTCGCCACGTCGATGTCGTCGATCGCCCCGTTGGCGGCGGCCAGGGCGCGCAGCAGGTCGCGGGCGTGCAGCACGCCGACGATGTTGTCCGCGTTCTCGCGATAAAGCGGGATGCGGGTGTGCTGGGCCTCCAGGGCCTCGGCCACCAGCGCGCGGATCGGCAGGTCGGCGTCGATCAGGGTGATCGACTTGCGGTGGACCATGATCTCCGACACGTCCATGTCCGACAGGTCCAGAACCCCGCCCAGCATCCGCCGGTCGCCGCTCTCCACGCCGCCTTCGGAGTGGTGGTACTCGACCGCGCCGCGGATCTCCTCGTGGGCGGCCAGCACGTCGACCTCCATGTCCAGCCTGACGCCGAACACCCGTAGCGTGCGCCGGACGATCCACTGGATCGTGTAGATGATCGGTCCGAACACCCGCACCACCAGCAGGGTGGGACCCGACAGGAAGCGGGCCACGTCGTCGGACTTCAGGATCGCCAGGGTCTTGGGCAGCACCTCGGCGAACACCAGGACCAGCACGGTCATCGCGCCGGTCGCCGCCGCCACGCCCCAGGGGCCGGGGATGGCGGTGGTCAGCACCTGGGTCGCCAGGGCCGAGGCCAGGATGTTGACCAGGTTGTTGCCCAGCAGCACCGCCCCGATCATCGTCTCCTGGTCGGACAGCAGCTTGTTGACCCGCTTGGCCGGCCGATCGCCCTCGCGCTCCAGCTGGTGCATGCGGGCCCGGGAGGCGGCGGTCAGCGAGGTCTCGGCGGCCGAGAACAGCGCCGAAATGGCCAGCAACAGGATGACGATCGGCGCGAGGCCGAGGATGGCGGTCAGGATCATGGAGGGGTTGTAGGGCGCCGCCGCCTCGATGGGGAGGCGCGACTCAAATCACAATCGTCGCCGGTGGGGCGACGTTGAGGCTTCGGGACCCCGTTTCGACCGCGAAGCGAGAGGCCGACACTCCTGAGCGGTCATGACCTTGGCGGTCTTGCGCCGCCTAGACCGCGCCTTCCTCGATCAGGAACTCACGCAGCGCCGCGCGGTCCACGTCCTTGGCCACGAAGGCCTCGCCGATGCCGCGCACCAGGATGAAGGTCAGCAACCCGCCCTCGGCCTTCTTGTCCTGGGCGCTGTGGGCGATCAGGGCGTCGGCGCTGAACGGTTCGGGGCGGATGTCCGACAGCCTGGTCGGCAGGCCGGCGGCCTTGATCGCCGCCTCGGCCCGGGCGGCGTCCTGGCTGGAGCACAGGCCCTGGCGCGCCGAGAAGCGAAAGGCCTGCGCCATGCCCAGGCCCACGGCCTCGCCATGCTTGAGCGCGTCGCCGAAGCCCATCTCGCCCTCGACCGCGTGGCCGAAGGTGTGCCCCAGGTTCAGCAGGGCGCGGCGGCCGGCCTCCTTCTCGTCCTCGGCGACGATCTCGGCTTTCATCTCCACCGACCGGCCGACGGCGCGGACCAGGGCGCTGGTGTCGCGCTCCAGCACCGCCTGGACATTGGCCTCCAGCCACTCGAAGAACGGAAAGTCGCCCAGCAGGCCGTATTTGATGATCTCGGCATAGCCGCAGGCCAGCTCGCGGGCCGGCAGGGTGGCCAGGATGTCGAGGTCGGCCAGCACCAGGCGCGGCTGGTGGAAGGCGCCGATCAGGTTCTTGCCGCGCGGGGTGTCGATGGCGGTCTTTCCGCCGACGGACGAATCCACCTGGGCCAGCAGGGTGGTGGGGATCTGGATGAAGTCGATGCCGCGCTTGTAGATCGCCGCGGCGAAGCCGGTCAGGTCGCCGACCACCCCGCCGCCGAACGCGATGACCATGTCGCCGCGCTCCAGCTTCAGGGCCAGCAGGCGGTCCGACAGGTCGGCCAGGCCCTCGAAGCTCTTGGTCTCCTCGCCGGGGGGCACCAGGATCACGTCGGTGGCGATCCCGGCATGTTCCAGGGCATTGGCCAGCCGCTCGCCGTGGTGCTCGCCGACGATGGTGTCGGTGACGATGGCCACCCGCTTGCGTTTCAGCAGCGGGGCGACGTGCTCGCCCGCCCGATCGATCAGGCCGGTGCCGACGACCACGTCATAGGCGCGCGCGCCCAGGCCCACGGGGATGGTGGTGATCACGTGGCTTCACTTTCGGACTGGGTTTGCAGATGGCTCCTCAGAGCCTGGATCACGGCTTCGACCGCCACGCCATGGGCGGTGTCGCCGGTCTCGACGGCCAGATGGGCCTCGCCATAGGCGGGATAGCGCAGGGCGGCGTGCTCGCGCAGCACGTCCATCGGGTCGCGGCCCTTCAGCAGCGGCCGGCCCTCCTTGCGGCCCACGCGGCGGGCCAGCAGTTCCAGGTCGGCCTTCAGCCAGACGGCGACGGCCTTGGACTTGATCAGGGCGCGGGTCTCGGCGTTGACGAAGGCCCCGCCGCCGGTGGCCAGCACGTGCGGCGGCTCGTCCAGCAGCCGGGCGATCACCCGCCGCTCGCCGTCGCGAAAGGCCGGCTCGCCCATCTCGGCGAAGATCTCGGGGATCGAGCGGCCGGCGGCGGCCTCGACCTCGTTGTCGGCGTCGCGGAACGGCAGGTCCAGGGCCGTGGCCAGCCGGCGGCCGACGCTGGACTTGCCCACGCCCATCAGCCCGACCAGGACGATGGTCCTGTGACGCAAGGCGGCCCTCGGGTCCGGGCCCTGGGCGTCAGGGCTCTGGATTTCGGGACGGGAAGGGGCGGGGTCGTCGGTCATGCCTGCTCGCGGTTTACACGACGGCGAGGCGTCCCGCCAAGGTTTGGACCAAAGCCGCGTCCAGGGTGTTGCTCAGGGCGAAAAGTTTCGCCAACCCCTGTCCTGCGGCATAGTTGATCCATGGCTCCTTCCAAGCGACTCACGACCTGTTCGGCCCTCGTCCCCCTCGCACTCGTCTGGGCGGTCGCCCTGACCTGGGCCGGATCGGCCTCGACCCAGGCCTTTGCTCAGGTGCAGGTCCAGTCCCTGGCCGCCCCGGATCTGTTCTCGCCGTCGGCGGCCGAGACGGGGCTGTCTGGCGACCTCTGGAAGGACGCCTCGCCCGGCGTCGTCCGGGAGGCCCTGCCCAAGCTGGCCGCCAAGCCGCTGTCGCCGGCCGCCGCCGGCCTGGCGCGGCGGGTGCTGGCCACCGGCGCCGCGGCCCCGGCCGGGATCGGCGACGATCCGGAGCTGGGCGCGACCCGAGCCATGGCCCTGATCGCCCTGGGCGAGGCCAGGGGCGCCGACGCCGTGCTGGACCGCGTGCCGGGCGTGGCGGGCAGCGCCGAGCTGTCGCTGGCGGCGGCCGAGGCGGCCCTGATCACCGGCGCCGATGACAAGGCCTGCCGGATCGGCGAGACGCTCAGCGTCGAACGAAGCTCGCCCTACTGGCTGCGGTTGCGGGCCTTCTGCCAGGCCCTGGCCGGCCAGAACGGCGCGGCTCAGCTGACCCTGACCCTGGCCGCGCAGCAGACCAAGGACGCCGACTACGCCCGGCTGATGAACGCCCTCCTCTCGGGCACGCCCGCCGGGGCGGCCAACCTGAAGAACGGCATCAACTACGCCCTGTCGCGCAAGCTGGGGCTGGACGTGTCGTCGGCCGCCGCCGTCGCCACGGCCTCGCCGGCGCTGAAGGCGACGTTCAAACCCCCCGAACCGGCCGCGCCGAGCGACCTGACCGCCGGCCAGGCCTCGACCCTCGCGGCGCTCCGCGCGGCCAAGGGCCTGCCCGCCTTCACCGACGCGGCCAAGGCCGCCTTGCCGACGATCGCCGCCCTGGCCCGCGCCGACGCGCCGCTGGAGGATCCGGTCCTGCTGGCCCGCGCCGCCCTGGCCGCCGGCGACCTGGCCACAGCCCAGACCCTCCGGGGCAAGCTGACGGGCGACGCCATTCCCGGCGCCACCACCACCGACCTGGCCCTGCTGGACGCGACCCTGGCCGCCGCCGAGGGCAGGAAAGACAGCCAGATCCTCGACGGCCTGATCGAGCGCGGCGTCCAGGGCGGCGCCAAGTCGCCCGCCCAGCCGGCCGCGATGATCCTGGCCGCGTTCGGCGCGCCCATGGGGCCGGACGCCCGCGCGGCGTTCGCGATGTTCGACCCCGGCAAGCCCGCCGCCATGGCCGGGCGGCTGATCGTGCTGGACGACGCGGCCGCCGCCGGTCGTCAGGGCGAAACGGCCCTGCTGGCCCTGTCGATCGCCGCCGACGCCGGTCCCGCCGGGCCCGGTCCGGTCGATCGCGCCCGCCTGGTCCGCGCCCTGCTGAAGGCCGGTCTGGACGCCGACGCCCGCGCCTTCGCCGTGGAGGGGCTGCTGGCGCTGCAGGTGAAATGAGCGCGTCCACCAAGGCTTCGGGCTGGATCGACGCCTTCCTGGAGATGATGGCCGTCGAGCGCGCGGCCGCCCGCAACACCCTGACCGCCTACGAGAAGGACCTGATCGACGCCCGGCTGTTCCTGGCCGCGCGCGGCGACCTGGACGGGGCGTCGGCCGAGGCGATCGAGGCCTATTTCGCCGAGCTGGGGGCGCGCGGCCTGTCGCCGGCCACCGCCGCGCGGCGGCGTTCGGCTTTGCGCCAGTTCTACCGTTTCGTGCTGGGCGAGGGCTGGCGCGACGACGATCCCTCGCGCCGGGTCGAGGCGCCCAAGGCCGGCCGTCCCCTGCCCAAGGTGTTGTCGCGCGACGCGGTGCTGCGGCTGATCGCGGCGGCCGCGGCCAAGGACGGCAAGCAGGGCCTGCGCCTGGCCTGCATGATCGAGCTGCTCTACGCCTCGGGCCTGCGGATCTCCGAACTGCTGAACCTGCCGCTGGCGGCCCTGGCCCGCGACCCGGCCTTCCTGATGGTCAAGGGCAAGGGCGGCAAGGAGCGGCTGGCCCCGCTGAACGACGCGGCCCGCACGGCGGTGAAGGCCTATTTGGAGGTAAGGTCGCAATTCCTGCCAAAGGGCGCCAAGGACAGCCCGTGGCTGTTCCCGTCGCGCGCCAAGAGCGGCCGGCTGACCGGGCGGCGCGTTTCGCAGCTGCTCGAGGACGCCGCCATCGCCGCCGGAATCGACCGCGAGACCGTCAGCCCTCACGTGCTGCGCCACGCCTTCGCCACCCACCTGCTGGAGGGCGGCGCCGACCTGCGCGTCATCCAGACCCTGCTGGGCCACGCCGACATCGCCACGACCCAGATCTATACGCACGTGGCGGGCGATCATCTGGCCGAGGTGGTGAGGAGCAAGCATCCGCTGGGGCGGAAGAGGTAGTCGGGGCTGAAGCCGGGGACACACATTCATGGCGCCTTCGGCTCCAGGCCTGGCGAGGCCGTGGCGTGTGTGTGTCCCCACCGTCAAGCTCGGCATGACAAGGCGCACCGTCGCCTGCTAAGCACCCCCACCTTTCAGGAGAACGACATGTCGGATGAAACCCGCGACAGCAACGGCACGATCCTGGCCGACGGCGACAACGTCACCCTCATCAAGGACCTCAAGGTCAAGGGCTCGGGCGGCGTGACGCTGAAGCGCGGGACCCTGGTCAAGAACATCCGCCTGACCGGCGACACCGACGAGATCGAAGCCAATGTCGAGAAGGTGCGCGGCCTGGTGCTGCGGGTGGAGTTCGTGAAGAAGGCCTAGCGGCGTCTCACGCAGCCGCCGCCTTACGTGAAGGCGGCGGCGTTCAGGCTCGACACCTGCAAGTCGGTGACTTGGCGGATCATCCGGATGGCCAGGACGCCGGCGGCCAAGGACGTGACGAAGCAGATGATCGTGATGATCGCCGAGGCCGTCTGCCCGCCGGACGTCAGGGTCCTGCTGGCCATGTTCGACAGCGAGCCGGTGATGTTGGCGGTCAGGTGAAAGCCCCACCACCAACGCAGCATCGATGGGGCGTCGAGCCCCCTCCAACGAATGGGGTCGGTGCTGACACGCCAGGTTTGGTCCAGTCCCTGGAACGGCTTCCACAGCGAGGCGAAGGGGACGAAGAAAAAGCCCACGTTCCAGCCGGGGCTCACGTCCATGCCGCTCGACAGGCTTTGCGCATTGCGGTTGGCGCGGTGCACCCACATCAAGAACAGCACCAGGTGAACCACCAGCGTCGCCAGATAAAGAATCGCGGCCAGGCCATAGAGCAGAACGTAGGGCTCGAAGCCCGGTGGCAGGCCATCGATCAGGTCCTGGCTGCCCATGCCCAGCAGCTTGGTTAGCTGGACCAGCGTCAGCACGCCAAGCAGCGCCACCGCCGCCATGTGGATGATCAGTCCGATGATCGCGCCCTTGGCGCGCTTCTTCGGATCCTTCGGCGTGTAGATTTTCTTCTTCTTCATCGATCGCCCCCCAGCGGTGTATCGGAGCTAGACCGTTTTGAAGTCGCCGACAACGCCGTCGTTGCCGCCTCCGCCGCCGCGCTCTAGTTACGCTCCCATGCCCGCCTCCGAGATCGAACCCTTCCACGCCATCGCCATCAGCCGTCTGGCCCACCAGATGAAGGCCGACGGCCAGTCGATCATCCACATGGAGTTTGGCCAGCCCTCGACCGGCGCGCCCAAGGCGGCGATCGCCGTCGCCCACCATGTGCTCGACACCGACGGCATGGGCTATTGGGAAAGCCCCCTGCTGAAGGCGGCGATCGCCAAACGCTACGCCGACCTCGACGGCGTCGCGGTCGATCCCGAGCGGATCATCCTGACCTGCGGCGCCTCGCCGGCCCTGGTGCTGGCCCTGGCCTCCAACTTCCAGCCGGGCGACCGGGTGGCCCTGGCCCGACCCGGCTACGTGGCCTATCGCAACACGCTGAAGGCCCTGAACCTGGTCCCGGTCGAGATCGCCTGCGGCGCCGAGAGCCGCTTCCAGTTGACCGCCGCCCACCTGGCGGCCCTGGAGCCCGCCCCGGCCGGCGCGGTCATCGCCAGCCCGGCCAATCCGACCGGCACGATCATCCCCGCCGCCGAGCTGGAGGCCATCGCCGAGGTCTGTCGCGCGCGCGGAACTCGCGTGATCTCCGACGAGATCTATCACGGCCTCAGCTATGGCGAGCCGGCCCGCTCGATGCTGGCCTTCGCGCCGGACGCCCTGATCGTCAACAGCTTCTCTAAGTACTTCAGCATGGCCGCCTGGCGGCTGGGCTGGGTCGTGGTCCCGGCCGACCAGATCCAGCGGGCCCGGGCCTTCATGGGCAACCTGTTCCTGACCCCGCCGTCGCTGAGCCAGCACGCGGGGCTGGCGGCCATGGACTGCCTGGACGAGCTGGAAGGGCACGTCGCCGTCTACCGCGCCAATCGCCAGCTGCTGCTGGACGCCCTGCCGGCCCTGGGCCTGGCCTCGATCGCCCCGCCCGACGGGGCCTTCTACATCTATGCCGACATTGGCCATTTGACCGACGACAGCCTGGCCTTCTGCGAGGCCCTGCTGCGCGACACCGGCGTGGCCACGGCGCCGGGCGTGGACTTCGATCCGATCGACGGGCGCCGGTTCATCCGCCTCAGCTTCGCGGTCTCGACGGCGGAGATCGAGGAGGCCCTGCGGCGGATCACGCCGTGGTTCGCAGAAAGAAGCCCTCTCCCAGAGGGAGAGGGAGGGGCCCACGCTGAAAGCGTGGGAGGGTGAGGGGTTACACCCTCAACATTTTCTCACCCACGCCCTGCCGGCACGCCGGTTGACGCTTTACCCCCTCACCCTCCCATGCTGCGCATGGGCCCCTCCCTCTCCCCATGGGAGAGGGTTTTGGTTTGCCCGTCCCGGTCAGGTTCTTGCCCGATCCTGCGTGGCGCTTTTCCTCGCCCGGGAGCGTTCCCATCTTCGTGGTGTCGCCGTGATCATGGCGGCTTGCACACCCAACATCAGGAGCTCCCCATGAAGACGCGCAAACTCGGCGACGGGCTGGAAGTCTCGGCGATCGGCCTGGGCTGCATGGGGATGGGCCAGGTCTACGGCACGGCCCTGGACAAGGCCGACGCCTTCAAGGTGCTGGCCCGGGCGGTGGAACTGGGCGTGACCTTCTTCGACACCGCCGAGGTCTACGGCCCCTATCTGAACGAGGTGCTGGTCGGCGAAGGCCTGCGGCCCTTCCGCGACACGATCGTGATCGCCACCAAGTTCGGCTTCGACATCGCCCCGGAGGGCGCGGGCGAGGGCTTCAGCCGCATGCGCGGGACCGACAGCCGCCCCGAGCACATCCGCGCCGTGGCCGAGGCGTCGCTGAAGCGGCTGGGCGTCGAGGTGATCGACCTGTTCTACCAGCACCGCGTCGATCCCAACGTGCCGATCGAGGACGTGGCGGGCGCGGTCAAGGACCTGATCGCCGAGGGCAAGGTCAAGCATTTCGGTCTCTCGGAAGCGGGTCCCGAGACCATCCGCCGGGCCCATGCGGTGCAGCCCGTGGCGGCCCTGCAGAGCGAATATTCGCTGTGGTTCCGCGACCTGGAGGCGACGACCCTGCCGGTGCTGCGGGAGCTGGGGATCGGCCTGGTGCCCTACAGTCCGCTTGGGCGGGGCTTCCTGACCGGCGCCATCAAGGCCGACGCGCCGCTGGCCGATAACGACTTCCGTCGTGGCCTGCCGCGCTTCCAGGGCGAGGCCCTGGCCAAGAACCTGTCGCTGGTCGAGGCCCTGACGGCGATCGCCGCCGACAAGGGCGTCACCCCGGCCCAGCTCGCCCTGGCCTGGATCCTGGCCCAGGGCGAGCACATCGCCCCGATCCCCGGCACGACGAAGATCAGCCGGCTGGAGGAGAACCTCGGCGCGGTCGAGGTCACGCTGTCGGCGGATGACCTGGCCAGGATCGCGGCCGCCGTGCCGGAGACGGCGGTCGAGGGCGCGCGGTACAGCGCGGCGGGCTTGGCGATGGTGGGGCGGTAGAGGGAAACCCTCTCCCGGAGGGGAGAGGGAGGGGCCCGCGACGAAGTCGTGGGAGGGTGAGGGGTGACGCCCTCGCCGATTTCTCGCAAGGCTCTGCCGGCACGCCGTCGGACGCCCAAACCCCTCACCCTCCCATGCTGCGCATGGGCCCCTCCCTCTCCCTCTGGGAGAGGGTTTCAAAGGGGATTGCCCCCCGCCCCAGACCCAGCCCACACTCCGCCCCATGGCCGACAATCCCTTTACCCGCCCCGACGCGATCGAGTTGGTCAAACTGGGCAAGACCACGATCACCCTGGGCGGCCTGGGGGCGGCGATCGTCATCGTGGTGGTGTCGATCTTGCTGTCGCGCCTGGTGGCCTCGGGGCTGCGCAAGCTGCGCGCGCGCTCGGTCGGCGCGGCCCCGGCGCTCTACATCATCGAGAAGCTCAGCACCTACGGCCTGCGGACCATCGGCCTGCTGATCGCCCTGTCGGTGATGGGCGTCAACCTGACCTCTCTGACGGTGTTCGCCGGCGCCCTGGGCGTGGGCGTGGGCCTGGGCTTGCAGGGGCTGGTCAAGGACTTCGCCTCGGGCATCTCGCTGATGTTCGAGCGACTGGTGGCGGTGGGCGATTTCGTCGAACTGGCCAACGGTTCGCGGGGCGTGGTGCATGAGATCGGTCCGCGCTCGACCCGCATCCGCACCAATGACAGCACCGACATCATCGTCCCCAACTCCGTGCTGGTGAACGAGCAGGTGATCAACTGGACCCTCCACCACACCACCCGCCGCATCCACGTGCCGTTCATCACCGCCTTTGGGGTGGACAAGGAGAAGGTGCGCGAGGCGGTGCTGGCGGCGGCCCACTCGGTGTCGTTCACCTCACCCGACGACGCCACCCGCAAGGCCCAGGTCTGGCTGGTCGGCTATGGCGACTCGGCGCTGAAGTTCGAGCTGATCGTCTGGCCGACGGTCGACGCGGTGCGCCGTCCGGCGGCGATCTTCGCGGCCTATACCTGGGCGATCGACGACGCCCTGCGCGGGGCCGGCATCGAGATCCCCTATCCGCAGCGCGACCTGCGCCTGCGCGGGGTATTCGGCGAGGAAGGCGACGACGCCCGCGCCGCCCTGCGCCTGGAGCCGCGCGCGGGCCGCAAGGCCAAGGCCAAGGCCGCCCTGGCCTCCAAGAACGATGCGGCCGAGGACCTCAAGCGCGAGGATCCCGAGGAGCCGCCGCTGCCGCCGCAAGGCCCTCCCATGCCCGACTCCAAGGCCTGACCTTCCCTGAGCGTCAGTCTTGACCCCGCTACCGCGCCGCCGCAATCTTCTCGCAACTGCGAAATAAGAAACGACGCTGGGAGCACGCGCATGAAGACCCCCCGAGGCTTTTTCAAACCGCTGGCCATCGGCGCGCCGACGCCGTGGCGCGAACCGCCGGCCCGGGTGGAACGGATGATCCATTTCGTGCCGCCGCACCTGGACAAGGTGCGCGCCAAGGTCCCTGAAATCGCCTTGAGCGTCGATGTCATCCTGGCCAATCTGGAGGACGCCATCCCCGCCGACGCCAAGGGCGCGGCGCTGGCGGGCGCGGTCGCCATGGCGCGCGAAACCGACTTCAAGGCCATCGGCGTGGGCCTGTGGGTGCGGATCAATTGCCTGAACTCGCCCTGGCACCTGGACGAGGTGGCCACCCTGGTCGAGAAGGCCGGCAACCAGATCGACGTGATCATGGTCCCCAAGGTCGAGGGGCCGTGGGACATTCACTTCGTTGATCAGTATCTGGCGCTGCTCGAAGCCCGCCACCAGATCAAAAAGCCGATTCTGATCCATGCTCTGCTAGAAACCGCCCAGGGCATGGTCAATCTGGAAGAAATTGCCGGTGCCAGCCCCCGCATGCACGGCTTCAGTCTGGGGCCGGCTGATCTCGCCGCTTCGCGTGGCATGAAGACGACCCGTGTCGGCGGCGGGCACCCCTTCTA
>ERZ511473.1134-NODE-1134-length-26862-cov-5.639873_pt1 | contig 26862 bp, 23 predicted proteins | sample MGYA00374947_ERZ511473 | MGnify/ENA primary metagenome ERZ511473 (study PRJEB26303, sample SAMN06343854) | sediment metagenome | isolation source: hot spring sediment | place: Canada: British Columbia | collected 2012-09-26 ... | reverse complement strand
AAGAACGTTTCCCAGATTTGTTGATGCTATCGCACTCTCCAGGACTGTCACTAAAAACCCTTCCGGTTTTTAATCTTACTTATTTTTTTACCACCCTAACCTCTCTCTCAATTCCCTTTCTCCCAAAGCGGATGCAAAGGTAAAAAACTATTCCAAATTTACCAAACTTTAACGAAAATAAATTTAGACAAAATAGAAGATTTCAAAAATTCCAACAATCTCGTTTAATTGATGCCCCCGTTTCTGTAAGGGAGTGCAAAGATAGAGGAAAGAATGAAAGAAAAAAACATGTTGATAGGATTTTTCTATATAAGTTATTAAATCTATTAATAAAGTAATAACTACCTATTTAATAAATAGTTAAATACATTAAACAAGCTATACTATTGCCAATCTGTATATTATATCTATATTAAAATCTAACAGACTTATTAAACAATACTTTATACTATTATTAAAACAAGTAATTATCGTAAAAAATAAGAGAAACAAACAAAATATTACATCAAATGCTTTTAACCTTAGGTTTTTTATAAACAGGGACAGTACTACAAGGTTCGCCAAACATGATACTACTGGCATAAGGTAAGAGCATACGAGTCAGCTCTCCATAAGCATATAATGGAACAGGGAATTTGCTACATCCTTTTACAACCAGTTTAGCATCCTTATATTCATTAGGATTAATAGTAGAAAGCTGACTATTAAAAAGAGCTTGTTCCAATTGTTCCGAACTACCAATAATAACATGTTTAGCAAAAGGTTGTATTTTAGAAATTAACAACATATAGGCCCAAGTCGGGATGATAGCATCTGCTGTACAAGTAATATTTACATACTTATTAAGATAGAAACTCCAATCAAACTCTTTAATAAAGGTTCTAAAATCATTTTCCTTAAGAACTAAACCCTGATATAAGTTAATACCTATATCATATTGGGCTCTTTCACCATGTAGGTAATAATCTTCAAGGTCAAAGGTTATTAAGCCTGCATTTTCAATTCTATTTACAATTTCTTCAGCCATATTATGAGTTCAATTTTGAAGCAGATACAAATTCCTTTAAATAGTTTGGTTCAAAATATATAACATTTTCAAAGTCAGATATTTCAAATTTCTTTAAAGCCAATTTGCCAATACCTTTTGCTGATGGATAAATATTTGGTAAAAATTTAGCATTTCGCTTGTTACCCAGTAAATGATAGAACTTGTCTGAACCATTACCAAAGAAGAAAATTTGAGTATTTTCTAATTCAATCTCAAACGAATCAACACTTAGTACTTTAGGTAATGAAGGAGACAATACATTCAGACGGCTATCAAGCAATGCGCAATAAACCTCCATTCGACGTGCATCTAACATGGGACAAATTATACTATCAGGTTCAACAAATTCTGCAACCATCGCTCCCATAGAGTATAGAGTATCTACTGCAATAAGTGGAATTTCCAGGGAGTAACATAGACCTTTGGCTACAGAAGCACCAATGCGAAGTCCGGTATATGAGCCAGGGCCTGCTGAAACAGCAACAGCATTTAGATCACTTAGTTTATATCCTGCTTGTTCAACACATTGCTGAATCATAACAGTAAGCAAAGATGAATGCGACTTTTGAACCAGAATTTCTGAACATGAAATAAGTTCAGTATAATTATATAAGGCTACAGAACAAACGTTGCTTGACGTTTCAAGACTTATAATAAGGGCCATTATGAATATTGAATAATCTCGTAGATTTTTTTTATTATAACGATAAACAAGAACAATCCATAAATATAGCTAATTTTTGTTTGACTTATTTTTTTAGCTGTCTTTACACCTAAAGGAGTACCAACCAAACCACCTAGTGATAAGAAAAAAACGACAGGATAAATAATGTACCCTTGAGCATAATTATACTGAAAGATAACTCTAGGTGATTCAAACAAATTAACAAGAGTAATAAAAAATGAAGTAATAGAAATAACACCAAGAGAAATGGACCCGGCTTTGCGAATGTCAACATGCATTAACGAGTTTAAAATAGGAATGATGATAACACCACCACCTAATCCTGATAAAGCAGACACAACTCCCCCGGCAATTCCCACAAAACTAAGCTTCCAACCCTTAAGTGACTCTAAAGGTGAAAAATATACCTTTTTAGCAGAAAGAATTGTGCTATAAAGCATATAAATAAGCAAAATAATTAGAATAATATTAAAAGTATAAATGGAATAATTTGGTGTATTTACAATATACTTAATTGTAAGTGTGGAGCTTATAATGCCTAGAAAACCAATAATAAATACTTCTTTCCAAAAAAAATTACCAGATTTAATATTTATAAAATTAGCAATAAGACTTGAACAAAAAATTGCAAAAATAGAATTAGCAATTGTATACTGTGGAACCTCTAATAAAGGTACCCCAAGATAAAACAAAGCCATAGGTATAATAAAAACATATATAATACCCCCTCCAATGCCTACCAAGCCGGCAATAAACCCTCCAAAAAGTCCCGCTAATAGTAGATAAAAAAGTGATCCCATAGGGATAGTATATTATTTGCCTGAAAGAATGGATTTCAGCTTGATTGGATCAGTAAGAACATTCATAGCAGCCTGTATGTCGGCATCATTATCAAAAGAAGCTTCAATTTTGCCATGTTGAAAATAATATCGCGAGGCAATTTCTTCTTCCAACTGATCGATTATTTCCGAACGAAAAGTAATTAAGTCTTTTTCTTTATTATGACTCATGTTCACTTTTAACTCTTCAATCTGACTTTTGATTGCATCAAAATATTTTTCAGACTTAGCATTTGAGATTAAGTCATCAATTGTGCTTTCTACCTTGGTAATATAATCGTAATCTTTATCTTTTAGCCATTCAACAAATACCAGATATTCAGCATCTGACAATTTAAATTCTTTGGCAGATTTGATGGTTTTATGCTTAAAGGCAAATTCAGTAGCGAAATCAAATATTAGGCCTTTCTGAATCAGACTAATTGTAATAGGAGATAATTTAACATCATCTACTTTAATATCCGGAGTAATACCACCACCATCAAATACTTTGCGTCCGTTTTTGGTTTTAAATTCTGAGCGTAAAGAATCTGGTATTTTGGTAACATCACCTTCTTCGTTGCGTTGACTATAGTCTATAGCCTGAATGCATCTGCCACTTGGTGTGTAATACTTGGCAGTAGTAATTTTAACCTGGCTGTTATAACTTAAAGGTCGTGTAGCTTGAACCAAACCTTTGCCATAACTTTTTTCTCCTACCACAACAGCTCTGTCGTAATCTTGTAAAACGCCGGCAACAATTTCGGAGGCTGAAGCACTTCGATCGCTGGTCAAAACTACTATAGGAATTTCCGTATCAAAAGGGGCATTGAGTGCTGTATAAGTTTTATTCCATTCTTCAACTTTTCCTCGAGTACTAACTACAGGGCTTTGTTTGGGAATAAAAAGATTAGAAATATTTATAGCTTCACTTAGCAAACCACCCGGATTGTCTCGTAAATCAAAAATGGCAGATTGCGCACCTTTTTCTTTCAAAGCCATCAATGCTTTCTTAACTTCTTTGGACGCAGCGGATGTAAAATCAGTTAATTGAAAGTACCCAACTTTATCTGTTATCATTCCATAATAAGGTACAGCATCAATTTTGATTTTTTCACGAATTAGTTCAACCTGAAAAGGTTTTTCGGTGCCGAACCTTCGAATGGTAACCTTTACAGTAGTGTTATATTGACCTTTAAGCAGTTTACTGATGTCGGAGGTTGATTTCTCTTTTACATTTACCCCGTCAATATCCAATATTTCGTCACCAATCTTCAAACCAGCTTTTTCGGCTGGCCAGCCAAGATAAGGCATCAGAATAACAGGAGCATCTTTTCGGCGACCAATTACAGCACCAATGCCTCCATATTGACCGGTGGTCATTGTGCGAAAATCTTCTATTTCATCTTCCGGAATATAATTGGTATAAGGATCCAGCGATTCGAGCATGGCGTCAATACCAACTTTTATAAGTCTACCAGGATTAACCTCATCTACATAATATGTATTAACTTCTTTAAATAGAGTTGCAAAAATGTCTAGATTCTTTGCTATTTCGAAATAGCGTTCACGAGGCTGTTCAAAAGAAAAAATACTAAATACGAGCACAGACAAACAGGACAATAAAAGTGCTTTTTTAAGATGTTTTTTCATCAAGAAATAAGGTGAAAAATGTTTAGGTCTTTCTAAAACGGGATAATACGGCAATTAGTTTACTTTCCAAAACATCATAAGGCAATTTTTCCTTTGCTATATACCCTATAGATAAAAAATCAGGAATTTGGGAGCCATCTAAACCTGCAAAAATTGCTTGCTTATTAAGACGATATATTTCGCGTATTTGTCTTTTCAGTCGATTTCGATCTACTGCTTTTTTAAAATTTCTTTTGGGAACGGAAGTAAGAACCTGAGGAAAAACCCGGGATTCGGTATTGATATTGAGGTAAACAATACGGTATGGATATAAAAAAGTAGAAGAGCCATTTTTATATAGCTCTTCTATATGCTTTTTGCTGCATAACTTTTCCGATTTTGGAAATGTTAGACAGATAGAATTTTCAGAATGTAGATCTGCCTCTTTCATGTTTTACCTAAAGGGCAGAGAAAGCAATTAAGCTTTATGTCTTTTTTCGCAAGAAACAGTAAGCTTCTTTCTACCTTTAGCTCTTCTTGAAGCTATTACTCTTCTACCATTAGCACTTTCCATTCTGTGTCTGAATCCGTGCTTGTTTCTTCTTTTTCTTTGGGAAGGTTGAAACGTTCTTTTCATTTCAGTAAATATTTTTTGGTTACTATATCAGCTGCTAATTATTTCCAATTTGAAAACAGCCCAAAGGCTTAGATTTTTAAATTGGCCTGCAAAGTTACTATGAGATTTTATTAATCACAAATATATCTATAAAGTATTTTTCAAATTTTAACTAATACTTTTGCTATAAGTTTTAAACATATATGGAATACACTATAACAGCTAATGAAGCTTATACCCACTACATTACTATACAGATCAAAATAGACACCCGTAGGTTGGACAAAGTAGTGCTGCAGCTTCCTGCCTGGAGACCTGGCCGTTATGAATTGGCCAATTATGCCAAAAACATACAATATTTTGCAGCTTTTGATGAGCAGGGCAATGAAATTAACTATTCTAAATCCACAAAAGACTGCTGGGAAGTTGACTCAAGCAAGGCTAAAACCACTACCATAAAATATAAATACTTTGCCAAACAAATGGATGCAGGTAACAGCTATGTAGATGAAGAATTATGCTATATTAATTTAATTAACTGCTTACTCTATCAGGAAGAGACAATTAATCAGCCTTGTAGTCTAAAGTTGGAAATAAACCCTGAATATACCATAGCTTGTGGCCTTGAGGTAAAAGATGGAAAAATATATGCAGATTCATATTACGAATTGGCAGATTCGCCATTAATGGCTGCTAAAAATCTACAGTTGCATACATATGAAAGTTTTGGCACCAAATTTAAGATTTGGATACATGGAAATATTTCTAATAAACAGGAGACACTGATACAGGATTTCCAAAAATTTACCGACAAGCAAATAAAACTATTTGGTGAGTTTCCAGAAAAAACATATCACTTTCTGTTTCATATACTTCCATACCAACACTATCATGGTGTGGAACATGCCAGATCTACAGTAATTACATTAGGACCTGCTTCAAGATTTCATGAAAAAGATTTCTATAGCAACCTGTTAGGTATTAGTTCTCATGAGCTGTTTCATGCCTGGAATGTATGCAAAATAAGGCCTTTGGAATTGATTCCCTATAACTTTAAACAAGAAAGCTATTTTGATACCGGATTTGTTGCTGAAGGATTTACAACATACTATGGTGACTTGATGTTAGTAAGGGCTGGTGTTTACTCTGTTGAGGAATATTTTACAGAACTAAATGTGCTATTAAAAAGGCATTATGAGAATTTTGGGAGACAAAACAAATCACTTGCCGAATCATCGGTAGATCTTTGGCTTGATGGCTACACAGCTGGTGTACCAAAAAGAAAAGTATCAATATATGTAAAAGGTGCAATAATGGCTTTTTTCGCTGATTTATGGATTAGAAAGTCAACAAATGCAAGAAAAAGTCTGGATGATATCTTAAAACTGATGTGGGAATACTTTGGAAAAAAAGGGAAAGGATACACTTCGAAAGATATAAAAATTCTATTAGACCAAGTAAGTGGTCAGAATTCTGAGTTTTTATTTGCAAAATATATCTATGGAAAAGAAGATGAAGAAATTGAGTTGAATGAATTGCTGGCTTTTATTGGTTGCGAATTAAAAAAGACTACAAATGATATAGATCATGAACGATTCTATGGTTTCAGAGTAAAAGAAAGCAATGAAAATGTAACGGTAGAACTTATAGTACCGGACTCACCTGCGTCTTTTATATTAGTGGAAAGTGATTCTATAACACATATAGACAATCAGCCGATACATGATGACAATTTTTCTGACTTAACCAAAGGAAAAGAGGAAATGAATCTTCAGGTTACAAGAAATTATAGAACACAAACTTTGGTCTTGAAAAAATGTAAAACTGATTGGCTACCAACTTATAGCATCCGAAAAAAAGAAAATGCTACTGAAATAGAAAAACAAAATTTTAAGTCTTGGATTCATCAGGAGTTTTAGAACGCGGAAATTTTGACTTCCAGTTTGCCTTGTCCTGAAATAATAGCATTGATAGAACCTTTGGAAAGAAATATTTTGGATGGATATAAATGATCTAGTCTGCCGGTAAGTTTTACTTTGTCAAACAATTGACGATTTTCTATCGCATCTTTTACAGCGGTTCGGCCATTGGCCAATGTGGGAGAAAGATCATATTCAAAATACTTAGATATTTTTTTGGCAAATGCACCATGAGCTAACCAATTGGCAGACCTTGCTATTTTACTTTTTGTATTTAGATCGTAATCAAAATCATTTAAATAAAGCTTTTCTGTTTCCTGGTCAAAAATTGGCACTCCGGAAAGAAATATATTTCCTGAAATAGACCCGGACACTTCAAGGTTGGTAACAAGCCGATCCCCACTTGGGTAAATGTGAATTTTATTGACGGTAATATGTTTATTTCCTTTGCTGCCAAATACAAATTTCTTTCCGACTAGTTCTTGTGATGCTAGTTCTGTTGCCTTATCATATGTTAAACTGGATAATACTGAAACATTAAAATACGCACCGGTATAGTTATTCATTTTAAGTTTAGGCAAATCTGTTGGCTTAGATTCAGGCTTTGCCCCGAGTCGCGTGCTGGCTTTACAAACAATGCCAATCAGAATTGAAAGTTTGTCCTTATCGCCATTCAAGGTAGAAACCGACAATTCAATTGGGGTGACTTTCATCCAGAGCTCAGGCTGACTTGATATTTTGACAGGATCATGCATTCTTTTCCACAAAGTGGCAACCTTATCCTTTATAGAAAGGTAAGGCTTAGCCTGCTCATCAATCATACCTGCAAAAGACTTTAATTGTCCCTTGATAATTTTGTCGGCAATCGCAGTAATTGGAACTGAAAAACCTGCAACATCAACAGAAGGTTTCTCAATCCAGGTATAACCATCAGAAACAGTGCTTGACTGAACACTCCAATTTTCATCTATATTTATCCTCGAACTGAAATTCAATTCCAAAGAGAACTCTGTTTCTTTAGTACTTCCAAAATCAATCCCAAAAGATTCTAGCTTTAGAGCTGATTTTACCCATACTTTTAAAGGAATTTTATATTGTAAAGAATTTCCGGAGGCAGAAAGTTGAATATTGCCCAATTTCCAGACTTTTGCTTCCAGATTGTCACCTTCCATAGAATTATCTTCATACAAAAGGCCATTCAATTGTTTGTTGATCTGGGTCTGTAGTGTGGCAACAGGAATTTCGATAGGAATAACAAGTTCAGATACTTCAGAGTCAATGGCATGGTCTTCTACTAATTCTCTGGGAGCTTCAGGCTGAATTGTTTTGCAGGAAAACCCAAAAACAAGAATAGTATAAAGTATAAATCGGGAAAGAACTACCATGTAGCTCCAACCCGATTTTATAAAAATTAGATCCTTATTGAAGAGAGATTTCAAACTGTACTAATTCAACAAACTGAAGAATTCTTTCATCAAGCTCTTTGGCAGATAACGATATAAGTCTTTCTGGACCAAATTTTTCCACACAGAATGAAGCTAGAGCCGAGCCATAAATAATGGCTCTTTTCATATTATCAAAAGAGATATCATCTGTGCTGGCCAAATAACCAACAAATCCGCCGGCAAATGTATCTCCTGCACCGGTTGGGTCATATACCTCTTCAAGTGGCAATGCCGGAGCAAAGAATACCTGATCTTTGTTAAACAATAACGCTCCGTGTTCACCTTTTTTGATAACAACTACTTTTGGCCCCATGCTGAAAATTTTCTTAGCTGCTTTTACCAAAGCAAACTCACCGGTAAGTTGTCTGGCTTCCTCATCATTAAGGCAAATAACATCTACTAAGGCCATGGTTTCTTTCAGATCATCAAGGGCGATATCCATCCAGAAATTCATGGTATCCATTACGATAAGTTTTGGACGTTTCTTTAAACGTTGAATTACGCTGGTTTGAACCTTTGGAGCCAGGTTGCCCAACATCAAATAAGAACAATTCTGATACTGATCGGGGATAATTGGGTCAAAGTCTGCCAATACATTTAGTTCAGTAACAAGAGTATCTCTTGTATTCATATCGTTATGATATTTCCCGGACCAGAAAAAGGTTTTTTCGTCTTCTTTTACCTGCAAACCTTTGGTATCAATTTTATGCTTTTGAAGCATTTCTATACTTTCTTTGGGAAAATCGCCTCCAACAACAGCAACCAGGTTAACTGCGTCTGTTAAGAAGGAAGAAGACAGCGAAAAATATGTAGCACTACCGCCAATTATTTTGTCTGTTTTGCCAAATGGGGTTTCTAAAGCATCAAAAGCCACAGACCCTACTACCAATAAACTCATTTATTTTTTTGTTAAATTTTTAAAAACTAATCAATCATTTTGGCCGCAAAGAACGGCTTGCTTCTGTCAAAAATATATCTGTATGTATAGTGTGTTTTAACCACTTTTGCACCAACTGATTCACAAATGCGAATCATTTTTGGATTAAAGCTACCAATCCAGTTCATTTCAAAATCGGTATATTTGCCCGAAGGCTGTACAATTTTGGCAGCAGCCATTACTATAGCTCCTTCCATACCACGACCTTGGAATTCTGGTATAACGCCAAATGCAACTCCAAACATCTTTTTGCAAACTCCAGTCATTTTATAATACAAGAACTTAAGTTTACCAAACCAGTTTAGGTTTCCATTTAGGTTTTTAAAAATCTGATTCAATTCAGGAATCATAATAAAAAAGGCAACTGGCTCATCGTTGTAATAAGCAAACCAGATTAACTCTTCATCCAACACAGGTTTTAGCTGATTCATATTAGCCATGGCTTGGGCTTTTGACATTTCCCTTACACCGGCATGATTTACCCAAGCTTTGTTGTAAATATACCGGAAATCTTCACCATATTTTTCAAGTTTAGACTTACGAATATGCTCAAATCTGAAGCTGGCATCACGGTTAATTCTGTCGGCTTTTTCCTGATAAATGGGAGGCAAAGGATCTTCAACCTTGCGATGATAGGTATATTGTTCAAAATACACCTTGAAACCATAGGCTTCAAAAAGGTTCTGGTAATAAGGAAAATGATAAGGCATGCAGTAATTTGGTTCTTCAAAACCTTTTACCAATAAACCCCACCAATTATGTCGTTCGCCAAAATTGATAGGACCATCCATAGCTTCCATGCCCCTTTCCAACAGCCAGTTTTTACAAGTATCGAATAGTAAAAATGCGGCTTTTGGGTCATTTATACATTCAAAAAAGCCCATGCCTCCGTTTATATATTCGGTAGTTTTAGCAGTTTTTTTATTGATGAAGGCAGCAACCTGTCCAATGGTTGTGCCAGAATCGTCCAGAAGCAACCACCTGGTAGCTTCGCCATGACGAAAAAACTTATTGACTTTGGGGTCAAAAACACCATTTATATCCTTATCCAGCGGCCGTATCCACGATTTTTCGTTTTTATACAGCCGGGTTGGGAATTCTAAAAATTCTCTTTTTTGAGAACTGTCTACAATTTCAACTATTTTCATTCGGAGCAAAAATATAAAAATAATAAAAGAGGTCGGATAAAAATTTCTCTTCTTACAAATACCTGCTAAGGAAAATCGCAGTAACAAATAAAGAACTCTTCAGGTTATCCTTAGATTACTATCGCAAATAATGAAAAAGATTACTCAAGCATTGGCTATTATATCTCTACTTATGATGTTTTCTTGCGACGAATTGGCTAGCGACAGAGCAAAACCTATAGATGAAATAAAAGAAAAAATTGGCGTAGAGGATTCTACACCAAGGCCTGAAACATCAAAAGACAGTACACAATAAATAAAAGATGCCGGATACATGAAGGATCAAGAACTTTTAAAAATCATCCAAGAATACTCCTATGCAGGAATTTTTGTTTGGTTTGCATTGGTGCAACTTATTTTCCCGATACCACAGGAAATAGCCCTAATCAGTATCGGTTACATTACCACACATATTCATATCAATATAATATTCAGCATACTTTTTTCGACAGTAGGTATAGTTGCTTCGGATATGTTGCTATTTTATCTTTCTCGATCTGGCAGCAAAATCACCAAAAGGCTTATGGATAAATTTAACCAGTCCTGGATTGATAAAACAACCGGCAAATTGGATAAACATTCTTTTTATACCTTATTTATACTACTCTTGCTACCGGAAGCAAGGCTGCTTGCACCACTGCTGAGTGGTGTAACCTCGCTATCAGTAAAGAAGTTTATATTTGTTGATTTGTTAGCGAATCTTTTGATGTGTACAGTATACATTATACTAGGGAAGTTCTTTTACTCTACTTTAAAGGAATTGGGAAGCAAGCTAGACGGGTATAAGCATTTAATTTTCATAGGTGTGATGATAGCTGCTGCTCTTGTAATCATAATATTTTTGAGAAATAAATACCTGAAAAATAAGTAGAAACGGAATTTAGTGAATATTTCCGCTAAAAAATTTCACAATTGATTTGCAAACAGAAAAAAGAATACTACCTTTGCATCTCCAAATTTTAAAAAAGCACTTGCGAAATAAAATTGGAAGACCAAATGGGATGTTAGCTCAGCTGGTTCAGAGCACCTGCCTTACAAGCAGGGGGTCACTGGTTCGAACCCAGTACGTCCCACACTTAAGGGTTTCAGATTTAATATCTGGAACCCTTTTTTTGTATGGTGTAAATTTTTTCAAAAATCACTTTTCCCAACTCTCATCAACGTAGTTGCTGTACTATAAACTGATACCATAAAAGGTGTTATATAAGTCAGTGTAAGTTTGAAATAATTGATCTGGTCAAGTTTGAGAAATGCAATCAATTCTCCCTGGTTAATCATATTAAGTATAGTACCTACAATCAGGCTGAGCATTAAGCCCTTTCTTATAGTAGTCTTGCGGGCAGCAAACCGAGCAAATTGATGTATTTCGGAATTGATAATTAATGCCATTGTGCTTCAATATTCATGTTTTAGAATAAACAATATACACAATTTAGCTGGACACCACTACCAGTAAATATTTCTAAATAAAACTATCCAAGAATACACTTCTCTACAAGTCAAAATTAACATTCAAAAAAGATAGTATTGCTATTATTTATAGAAGTATTTATACTATATTCGCAACTTAGACTCTCTTTATCAATAGGCTGTATGGCTATAATTAAAATAGACAAACTGCAACTTATTGATTAAAAATACTACAAGCATTAACGTGTATGCAGATTAAAATAAAGCTGAACGAAAAGCTTTACCTCAAAGACCCGGAAAATACTGAGTTGGGTAATAGAATAATAATTAAAAGTATAGAACTAATTGATCAAATTGGTTTTGAACATTTCACTTTTAAAAAATTAGCAACGGTAATAGAATCTACAGAGGCCACCATTTATCGATATTTTGAAAATAAACAAAAATTACTAACCTACCTTATTTCCTGGTATTGGGTATGGCTTGATTATTACATAGCAATCAAAACAAACAATATAAATAACCCCGTAGAAAAAATAAAAATCATTTTACAGATCCTGGCTGAATCCCAACTGGATGACCCAAATACAGAAATGGATGAAGCTGCATTGCATAGAATTGTGGTATCAGAATCCTCAAAATCCTATTTGACTAAAGAAGTTGATACTGCAAATAAAGATGGGTTGTATAGAGATTATAAAAACCTCTGCGGTAAAATGGCGGACATCATTTTAGAAATTAATCCTAATTACCGCTATGCGAATTCATTAATTAGCACGATTATTGAAACCTCGCACAATCAACTTTTTTTTGCCAATCATTTACCATCGCTGACCAATATAAAAGTGAGCAAAAACGACTACAGTCAATTAGAAAAATATCTGGAACATATTCTGTTCTCTGCAATACAAGAAAAATATTAACATGTATACCGAAAGTATAAACAAGATACTTGAGCTGGTAATGAATTTTAACAAAATTTCATTTAACCGGAAAGAAGTAGAACTAAGACTCAAAAATCTGTATCAGGATGAAAAAGTAGACAAAAACAGATTTGTGGAACTTCTGGTAGAATCGGGTTCCATATTGCACCTTGCCTATTTCAAGAATTGGATGAGCAAAGAAGAACTGCAATTTCAATTAGAAGATTTTGACTATCCGATTATACTTCTTTCGGGATCAGATAAAGATTTCAACCCTGTTATTCTATACAAAGAAGGCAATAAGATTAATAAATGGGTTTGGGAAGAATCCGCTTTTAGCAAAAAAGAACTAAGTACGGATGATCTGAAGCCTTTAATAGAAACGGTTTCCTATCAGAATATACATCAGACAGACAAAGAAACGCTGGTTCTAACTTGTTTTCCTAATAAACCAGTATTTTCAGACGAAGACGAATCCGAAACTGAAAACACCATACATAAATTTAAAACCTTCAGCAGGTTCCTAAGCCTTCTCAAATCTGAAAAAAGAGAAATAAGTTACTTATATATATATGCAGTAATATCCGGTATTATAGGTTTGTCATTGCCATTGGGTATCCAAAGTATAATTGGCTTTGTATCCAGTGGTCAGGTATTTACTTCGGTGGTGGTGCTTATTATATTTATTATATTGGGTATAATCATTACGGGAGCGTTGCAGGTCATGCAGTTATCGTTGGTAGAACATATTCAGCAATGGCTTTTTACTAAAACGGCTTTTGAGTTTGCGTACAGAATACCCAAATTAAAAATTGAGTCAGTACTCAAATACTACCCACCGGAGTTGATGAACCGCTTTTTTGATATCATTACACTTCAAAAAGGTCTGGCCAAGATCCTGCTCGAATTTTCAGCAGCTCTGTTACAGATTATTCTGGGATTGATTTTGCTTTCACTATACCATTCCTCCTTTATATTTTTGGGGATATTCTTGGTAATTATTCTAACATTAATAATTCGATATACAGGCCCCAAAGGTTTAAAAACCAGCTTGAAAGAATCCAAATTTAAATACATGCTGGCAAATTGGCTGGAAGAAATGGCCAAGTCGCTTCGGACATTCAAAAATGCAGGATACTCAAACCTGCCTTTGGAAAAAACCGACTATTATGTAAGCAACTATCTTTATGCCCGTAAAAGCCACTTCAAAGTATTGGTTTCACAATACATTAGTTTTGTGGCATTTAAAACTTTTATTACAGGTGGTTTGCTCATACTTGGTTGTATACTACTTATCGATAAGCAGATAAACATAGGGCAGTTTGTAGCTTCTGAAATCATTATAATTCTTATAATGACCGCAGTAGAAAAGATCATCATACACCTTGATACTGTATATGACATCCTGACTAGTATAGAAAAAATAGGGAATGTAACGGATCTGCCAATAGAGATTTCCAAAGGAATTAATATTCAGAAAACTGTCAAAGAAAATGGTCTTTCTTTAAAAGTAAAAGGTTTGAAGTACAAATACCCCAATCAGCCTCACTATACAATAAAAGGCATTGACCTGGAGATAAAATCTTCGGAACGCGTTTGTTTGTCAGGCTACAGTAGTTCGGGTAAAACAACTTTTATCAATATTCTGCTTGGTTTCTTAAGTTCATATGAAGGAGTGGTAGCATTCAACAATATATCGCTGCGAAATATTAACAAAAACAGTCTTTTTAGCCTCACCGGCGACAATATCGCTCAGGAGGATTTATTTGATGGAACCTTAATAGAAAACATTTCGCTTGGAAGAGGCAACATAAGTTTGGACGATATCCTTTGGGCAATAGATTTAGTTGGCCTCAATGAATTTGTGCAAACTCAAAAAGACGGGATATATACCAAACTTACCAATGGGAAAGTAGGAATTTCGGAGAGTTTGGCCAGAAGAATCATACTTGCCCAGAGTATAGTAATTAGACCTAAGCTACTTATTCTGGAAGATTTTTTAATGGGAATGGAAAGGGATGCCAAAATGAAGTTAATTGATCTGTTACTGAACAAAAAATATGGTTGGACACTCATAATTATATCCAACGACTCAGATGTAATGCAAAAGTGCGATCGTACTATCATAATGCAGGAAGGAAAGTTGGTTGCCAATGGCAGTTTCGAAAGTATAAAACAGGATGATAGATTTAAAGACATACTATAATGAGCATCTGGACACAATCCAAAGAAGATAATCAGCCAGCGTTTAGAAAACTTTATTCTATTGAACTGGTAAGAAAGACCAATCTGGCACATAAACTTGCATGGTGGTGTGGTGGGCTTTTCTTGCTTGTGGTGCTATCAACTTTACTACCCTGGACACAGAACTTTTCATCCAAAGGCAAAATAACCTCGCTAAACCCGGAAGACAGGCCGCAAACTATACATTCTACCATAGCCGGCAGAATCGAAAAATGGTATGTATCTGAAGGTCAACAAGTCAAAAAAGGAGATACGATTATCCGTCTTTCAGAAGTTAAAGAAAAATATTTTGACCCCAATCTGCTGCAACGTACTGATCAACAAATCAGTTCGAAACAAGAAGCTCTAAAAGCAAACGAAAGCAAAGCTAAAGCCCTCAATAAACAACTAAATGCAATAGCCTCTGGACTTGAATACAGTTTAAACAAAGCCAGAAATAAGGTAATACAGGCACAATTGAAGGTACAAAGCGACAGCATGGACCTGGTAGCAATTGGGATAGACAATCAAATAGCCAAAGATCAATATCAAAGGCAGGAAAAACTATATAATCAGGGATTAAAATCGCTGACTGAACTGGAACAACGAAAGCTCAAGCTTCAGGAATCGACTGCCAAACTCCTTTCTGCCGAGAACAAACTAAACAGTAGCAAAAATGAGCTAAGTAATTCTACGATAGAACTTAGTTCACTTCAAGCCGAATATCAGGACAAAATGGCCAAAGCGGAATCTGAGCTAAACAGCACAATGGCTTATATTTATAACTCAGAAGCCGAAATATCCAAAATGAGCAATGAGTATTCCAACCTCAAAATACGCAATACATACTACTACATCACTGCAGCTCAGGATGGCTTTGTAGTAAAAGCGTTGAAACAAGGTATTGGTGAAACCATAAAAGAAGGCGAATCAGTAGTAAGTATAATACCACTAAATCCAGATCTGGCAGTAGAACTTTATGTAAACCCTATGGATTTGCCTTTGATAAAAATTGGCAGCGAGGTAAGACTTCAATTTGATGGATGGCCGGCATTGGTTTTTTCGGGATGGCCTGATGCAGGTTTTGGTACATTTGGAGGCGAGATAGCTGTAATTGACAATATCGATACCCATGGCAAATACAGAATATTAGTAGTGCCACACAAAAACAGAGACCCTTGGCCGAAACAATTAAGAATTGGTACCGGTGCATATGGTTGGGCTATGCTAAATGATGTGCCAATATACTACGAAATCTGGAGGCAGCTAAATGGCTTCCCTCCTGATTATATGGACGATCATTCGCAGACCCAAGAAATACCAAAGCAAAAAAACGATAATAGCCAAGAATAGACGCTACAATGCTCAGAATACTCTTTGTTCTCAATATTCTAATTCTGACTGCTAACCAAATACAGGCTCAGGATAGCAGTCAGGTCTTTACCATGAAAGACTTTTTTGCGGTAATCCTTACAAACCATCCGGTAGCCAAACAAGCCGGACTTTTGAATGAACAGGCTAAAATGCAGTTACGAATTGCCCGTGGGGAACTTGACCCATATTTGGGTTCCACCTATGACCGCAAGGAATTTAACACTAAAGACTATTATACCTTATGGGACAGCTATCTGAAAATACCTACCTGGTACGGTATTGAGTTTAAAGCCGGTTTTGAAAACAACAACGGTCAATATTTAAACCCTGAAAACAACACACCTTCCAATGGTTTAACCTATCTTGGTTTATCTGTGCCCATTGGCCAGGGTTTATTGATTGACGAAAGAAGATCGCAGATACGGCAGGCCCAACAGTTTGAAATAATTGCCGAAGCTGAAAAAATCAAAATACTCAACAAGCTAATACTACAGGCGGCCAAAGACTATTGGGACTGGATGTATTACTACAACAAACAAAAGTTATATCGCGAAGCAAGAAACCTGGCCAATACCCGATATAAAGCAGTACAAGAGCGAGCTATTAATGGAGATATGGCCGCAATTGACACGGTCGAGGCTATGATGCAGGTACAAAGTTTTGAGATTTTGCTTGCACAATCTGAGGTTGAATTCAAAAATTCTACGCTGGTACTTTCAAACTATTTGTGGAATGAAAACGGTGTACCTGTAGAAGCTTCTGAAAGCCTCAGTCCTTCAGAAGAAGGTTCAGAACTTAGTCCTTTGAGCACAGATTCCCTCAACCAACTGGTTAGCCAGGCAAAAATTAACCACCCGGAACTGGTAAAACTCAATGCAAAACTTAGCCAACTGGCTATAGAAAAACGATATATTTCTGACCAATTCAAACCTAAAATAAACCTCAATTACAACGTATTACAAACAGGGTTTTCAGCAAAAGAAGATATTTTTGCAGGAAGCTATCTGAGCAATAATTATAAAATAGGTGCAAGTTTTAGCTATCCTTTGTTTCTGCGAAAAGAAAGAGGCAAGTTTCAACTCACCAAATTAAAAATTACAGAAGCCAATCTAAGCCTGCAGCAAACCAACCGCGAAATAGAAAATAGTATTCAAACTGCAGCCAACGACTGGATGGCATTTGAACAACAAATCTCCTTTCAGGAAAAGCTGGTAGATAATTCTGACAAATTGAGGTTAGGAGAAATCGAGCGTTTTCAGAATGGGGAAAGTTCAATATTTCTAGTCAATTCCAGAGAAAACTATTTGATTTCCAGCAAAATAAAGCTTTATGAAATGAAAGCCAAATACGCCAAATCAAAAATTATACTTCGTTGGGCAGCCGGTAATATGTTTTAGAAAAACCGCAAATGCTAAAACAACTAGTCGTTAATTATGAGTAATTTTTTGACAAATATTCCTAATTTGCAGTTGTTTACATTTAATTCAGAAAAGTAAAACCAGTCTATTTTTCAATTCCTGATTTGCAGAAATGCTTCATAGAATATTAATCCTACTTTTACTTTTACAGGTTGTTTCTTTATCAGCATTTTCACAAAACAGCTGTCATGTAGGTATAGGAACAGATTGGGGGCTCCCAATTGGTGGTACTTATTCTGAGTCAAAGGATGTGCTAAAATCAAACTCAGGACATATTATCAATGCTTCCTTATTGTTTAATACAATATTGTCTGAACGAATTGGATTTGAAGTAGCTGCCGGGCAAAACAATCAAGTGATAAAATTTTCAGATCAAAAATTCAAAAAAACGCATAATGACAAATATGAGATAAAGATCAAACAGAAGAACTTGTTTCCCAATCTTGAAGCATCAGTTTTTTATCTGGCTCATTATTCTGACAATACAAACCTCTATTTCAAATTGGGTTACCGCTGGAACTATCCAGGTAACAAAATCGACTCCAAGGAAAAATATGTGATATTAGATGGTTCCGATGTGCAAATTGAATCAGCATATACTCAACAAACGGAAGGCATTCTGGGCGAAGTTGGAATAAGAGGCCGCAACAACAATCCATTCTATTTTGGTATAAAGTATTACTATGGCATGTCGCCCAATGTAACAACCGACTATACAGTAAGGCAGAAAACTCTTACCTACAAGGACCAATTTGTATCCAATGGTTCGTTTATAGGCATTGCCTTAGGCTTAAATTTACAAGTATTTGAATGGGACTATCCCAATATCAAGCTACGCTTAAAGCCAAAGAAAAAACCCAACACTAGCACATCACCTTTGCCAAAACCGGAAATAGCGCCAGAACAACGCAAGGAACAAATAATTCGCCGGATGACATTGACCAATCCGGTTATTACTATTAAGGTTTACGACCCAAACAAAATCGACAACGATATTGTGTCTATTAAGCTCAATAACGAATATGTGGTATCTAATCTGGTTGTTGTAAAAGAACCGTGGATAAAAGAAATAATACTCAAAAAAGGCGAAAACCGTCTCACTTTTCAGGCTATGAACTTAGGCAAATACTCACCTAATACTGCCGAAATGATTATACAGGCAGGGCGCGAGGTTTACAAACTGCAATTCAATACTACTTTGGAACTAAATCAGGTATTAATAATAACCATACCATAAAGCTATGCAATATCTACCTATACTATTGTTGTCAGCACTGGTAATGCTTGGTTGTACAAAAAAGAAACTGGAAATTGAGGTGGTTGAAATTGAATGTAAAGATCTAAAACTTTCAAACGTACGACACGAATTAATTACACCTTGTTTAGAAGGCAATAACATAAAACCAACTACCTATTCGGCAAAAATTCATATTGACCACAACAACAAAGCCGCTTGCCTTGATTATATATTTGTTGAAGCAACGTTTAAAAATGAAAATGGAAGCACAGCAACTGGCACATTGGTCAAAAACCGTTTCAAACTTTCAGATCCTGAAGTAAATTTTACCAGCTCAACCCTTTCTATACTGCTTACCTGGCAAATTAGCACTACACATATGCTCACATTTAATACTGCCGAGTTTTCTATACATAGCGAAAACGAAATTGCCAACAAAAGCAATGTGATATACAACACGATTCCTACAAACTGCAAGAGTTCATTCGTCAACAGCGAGGGCAATAATATTGAATATGAACTTGTAGGAAAATTGGATGTAAACAACTCAAGTACAACTATAAAATTCTATGATTTTGGTTCCGAAGACAATGATATAATTGATGTATACGTCAATGAAAAACTGGTTTTAAAAGATCTGAAAATCCTAAACGATGGGGAAAATTTTACTATTGCCCTTCAAAATGGCAAAAACACTATGGTTGTAATAGCAAAAAACGAAGGAAGTGTTCCACCAAATACATGTGGTGTGGGTATCAACAATCAGGTATTTAACCTCACTACCAGCCTCAAAACCGGACAGGCATTGGAGCTTAATTTGTAAGTTGAAAAATGGAGTAAAACTCTTATACCAATTCTTCCTGCAAAGTATCAGAACTCTCAGTTTCCTCACTTTCAATATATTTAAGCTCAGGAATATAAACCGTAAAGGTAGTACCTATGCCTCTTTTGGAAGTTACCTCAATACGACCCTGAATTTTGGCCAAAGCCTCACTGGCTATATACAAACCAAGGCCGCTGCCTTTCGATTTTTCGCTGGATTTGAAAAACATGCCAAAAATCTTTTCAATATGTTGCGGATAGATACCCACCCCGTTATCCTCTACACGTATTACCAATTCATTGTTTGTATAGGATGTGCTTACAGAAATAGTCTTAGTTTCACCATCCGTACGGGCGTATTTTACAGCATTTGAAATCAGATTATTCAGAACAATCCGTAAGCGGTTTTTGTCGGTGCAAAAGTCGTTATCAAAATCAATATTTTTGGTAATTACAAAACTTGGATCAAAGGAGGCATTCATATCCAATACAAAATCAATCTCATCACTAATGTTTACCTTTTCCACTTTCAGAGTCAAACGATTGTTTTTAAGGTAATTAATTATTTCAAAAATAAAATTATCCAACCTTTTCAAACATGCTTCTTTAAGGGTTTCATATTCGGCAAGTTTTTGAGGATCGGTCTCCATTTTTGCCAATTCAATCAGACCCAGAGCAGATGCAATTGGAGCTCTAAGATCATGACTGATGCTGTAAACCAGGTGGTCAAGCTCGCGATTGGTTTTGGTTAGTTCATCATTTTGAGATTCAAGCAATTCTTTGGAGGTCAAAAGAATTTCCTGCGTGCGATTATTGTCTATAACGGTAAGCAGGACAAAAAAACCGCACATCATAAAACTACAAATAATATTTACCTGCCCGTTATACCGGGTAAACTCCTCTGACGGATGATCGATAAAACTCAGATTTTCAAAAGAAAAGCAAAGAATACAAAGCAAAATAGCCAGAAAAAAATGGAAAGCTATTTGACCAATTTTCTTATTATCCAATATATAAGGAATACTTACAATCAATGGCAAATAATATACATGAGAATATGATCCTATGCCCATTTGTAAAACTTGCACAAATAAGGATAGGCTTAAGCTGGTTAGAGCAAAATGTGCTGCTACATTCGTGTAACCCTTTTTATTGATAAATAATGCCACTAACAAAAAGAAAATAGTAGCCGAAATCAAGTACAAGCTACTAATAACCAAATGTATAAACTCAGGAATTGATGAAATCAAAATCAAAACAATAGAAGTGATTATGATTTTTCTGATCAAGTCTGACCGTTTCTTTTCAGGATCAACAGGTAAAATAAAATTGTTCATAAAAAAAATTAGAGCACAATAATTAGTAAAGTACAAAATAAAGCAGATTCGCAATAAATTATTGTTATAAATATTTTACCAAAACCTCTAATTTATAACTGATTAACATTTTGATTGGAGACTTCCGCAATCAAACCGACCTTCTGAGACAGATCATCCACTAAGCAGGAGTAATTTATATCTGATGAATTTTCCTTTTTCACTTACATTCCTTTTTGATTCCCCTGTTTTGTGCTTAACTTCGCAGAATTTTGAAGTTAAGCATTCGAATATATTTAATATTAATATAAAAGGAAAAGTCCTTATACACATCAACTTATTATGCCAAAAGATTCAAGCATTAAGTCAGTATTAATTATCGGTAGTGGTCCAATAGTGATAGGCCAGGCATGTGAATTCGATTATTCGGGCTCGCAGGCTTCCAGGTCACTTAGAGAGGAAGGAATTGAAGTAACCCTTATCAATTCAAACCCGGCTACCATCATGACTGATGAGGTAACTGCAGACAATGTTTACCTAAAGCCTTTAGAAAAAAAATCGATCATAGAGATTCTGGAAAAGCACAAAATTGATGCTGTACTTCCAACTATGGGCGGTCAAACTGCACTGAATCTGGCTATAGAATGCGACAAAGCCGGAGTTTGGAAGAAATACGGAGTCAGAATTATAGGTGTAGATATCAAAGCCATAGAAACTACAGAAGATCGTGAGCTTTTCAGACAAAAAATGATCGAACTGAATGTAGGTGTTTGTAAAGGCGAGACAGCAACATCATTCTTAAAAGGTAAAGAAATTGCTCAGCGTATCGGCTTTCCTCTGGTTATTCGTCCTTCATACACCTTGGGTGGTTCCGGTGGTGGATTTGTAAACGAACCATCCAAATTTGAAAAAGCACTATCAGACGGCCTGGAAGCTTCACCAATACATGAGGTATTGGTAGAACAAAGTATACTTGGCTGGAAAGAATATGAATTAGAGCTGCTACGAGACAATTTAGGCAATGTAGTGATCATTTGCTCAATAGAAAATTTTGACCCAATGGGGGTACATACCGGCGATTCGATAACGGTAGCTCCAGCCATGACCCTGCCGGATACTATTTATCAAAAATTGCGTGACCTGGCCATCAAAATGATGAACGGTATTGGTCAGTTTGCCGGTGGTTGCAACGTACAGTTCTCTGTTAGCCCGTTTGATGATACAATAATTGCCATCGAAATAAACCCAAGAGTTTCCAGGTCATCTGCACTGGCATCGAAAGCCACCGGATATCCAATAGCCAAAATAGCAGCCAAACTTGCTATCGGTTACAATCTGGATGAACTTAAAAATGCCATTACAGGCACTACCAGTGCATTCTTTGAGCCTGCTCTGGATTATGTAATTGTAAAAATACCTCGTTGGAACTTTGACAAATTCAAAGGTACCAACCGCGAACTTGGCCTTTCTATGAAATCAGTAGGCGAAGTAATGGGTATTGGCAGAAACTTTCAGGAAGCTTTGCAAAAAGCCTGTCAGTCTCTGGAAATAAAAAGAAATGGTCTTGGTGCCGACGGCAAAGAACTTCAAAAACAAGACGAAATACTGGAAAGTCTTGAGCACCCTAGCTGGAACCGTTTGTTCCACATAAAGGATGCTTTTACCATGGGTATTCCTTCCAAAACCATCCAGAAGCTTTCCAAAATAGATCCTTGGTTTCTAAACCAAATCGAGGAATTACACCTTTTGGATCGTGAAATCCAGAAATATACACTGGATACTATTCCGGCTAGTTTGATCAGAACAGCAAAAACTAAGGGTTATGCTGACCGCCAGATTGCTCACCTGCTTCGTTGTCTGGAAAGTGAAGTTTTCAACAAAAGAAGAGAATTAAACATAAACAGAGTTTACAAACTGGTAGATACCTGTGCCGCAGAGTTTGAAGCAAAAACTCCTTATTACTACTCAACATTTGAAGGCGAAAACGAATCAGTATCTTCCGATCGCAAGAAAATAATAGTACTAGGATCAGGTCCTAACAGAATTGGCCAGGGTATTGAGTTTGACTACTCATGTGTACACGGTATATTGGCAGCCAAAGAGTGTGGTTACGAAACCATCATGATCAACTGCAACCCTGAAACAGTTTCTACTGACTTTGATATTGCAGACAAACTATACTTCGAACCGGTATTCTGGGAACATATTTACGATATAATACTGCACGAGAAACCAGAAGGTGTAATTGTACAGCTTGGTGGTCAGACTGCACTAAAACTTGCAGAAAAGCTTGACAAGTATGGTATCAAAATCATGGGCACTTCATACAAATCTCTTGACCTTGCCGAAGACAGAGGAAGTTTCTCTACCCTTCTGAAAGAAAACAACATACCATATCCTAAATTTGGTGTAATAACTTCAGCAGACGAGGCTATTGATCTTTCCAAAACGTTGGATTATCCGCTACTTGTTCGTCCATCGTATGTGCTTGGCGGACAAAGTATGAAAATCGTAATCAACGAGGAAGAACTAGAGCAACACGTAGTAGATTTACTCAAAGATCATCCTGATAACAGAGTATTGCTGGATCACTTCCTTGAAAATGCCATTGAAGCTGAAGCAGATGCCATTTGCGATGGTGAAAATGCTTATATAATAGGAATAATGGAGCATATAGAGCCGGCTGGTATTCACTCTGGCGACTCTTATGCAGTGCTTCCTACCTTTGATTTGAGCGAAAATGTATTGAAACAAATTGAAGATTACACTCATAAAATTGCCATTGCGCTTAATACTGTTGGTCTGATCAATATACAGTTTGCCATCAAAGACGAAAAGGTATACATTATTGAGGCCAACCCGAGAGCTTCCAGAACAGTACCATTTATCTGTAAGGCCTACAAAGAACCTTATGTAAATTATGCTACGAAGGTTATGCTTGGCGAGAAAAAGGTAAAAGACTTTGATTTCAAACCGCACAAAAAAGGGTATGCTATCAAAATTCCTGTGTTTTCGCACCACAAATTCCCGGATGTAAAAAAAGAACTAGGTCCGGAAATGAAATCGACCGGAGAGGCAATCTACTTTATAGACGATTTGCAGGACGATTTCTTCAGAAAAGTTTATTCAGAGAGGAACTTATATTTGAGCAAATAGCTTATAACTAAGCAATGGGATTAATTAAGTTTTTAATAATTTGTTTTGGCGTATATCTGTTGTTGAAATGGATGCTTAAACCTGTAATTCAAAGCCTTTTGAACAAAACCTTGCAAGACATGGCAAGGAAACATGGTGGACAGTTTCAGGGAAAATACCAGCAACATTCCCAGCAGACTCAGCAAAAAAAGGAAGGCTCTATACATGTAGATTATGTGCCACCCAAAAGTAAAGACAAAAAAATCTCTGACGACGAAGGAGAATATATAGATTACGAAGAAGTGAAATAACAAAAAGCTGCCTTGTTCATTGAGGCAGCTTTTTTATTTTCAACAATCCGGTGCTGCAATAGCTTTAAATTTGTAAAAGGCGACAGACAATTTCGCTTAGTAACAAAATTGTCGGAAAATTACTATTTATCTGAGTTTCTAAAAAAAATAATTAAGACCAAATGATATATTGCCGTAACTAAGTAAAAATTCACTTGCTTTTTGATTACCAGAACTTTCACTGTATCTATAACCAATCTGTCCAATGCTTGCCTCAAAACCCCATTTAGGAGTTGGAAAAAACACAAAACTAGGCATAAGACCTGCTGCAATCCCGTTTCTTGTAATTTTATTATTAGATGAATATGAAGGCGAATTTGATGAATTACTCATAAAAACTCTGTTATAATTAACACTGCCGGTTATTGAAAAGAGAAATTTGTCGGAGATCTCAAAAAATTGACTTGCAAACAATCCCGGAGAAATTGTATGTGCCTTATTTTTTGTCAAGCCATTTTGACTTGTAGATTTGTTATTTTGTGTTGCAAAACCCAGACTCATTCCTACTGCAAACTTTGAACTTAAAAAATAACCAAATGATGGATTAATACTAAAATAGTTACTATTCCCTTTATTGTATTGGTCATTTTGATTCGTATTTAGAAAATTTAGTTGAAAATCGCCACCTAAATATTTATCGTTATTAGCAAATTGGCCATAAGACATAATTGAACTTTGTAGCAAAATAATTAAAAATAATTGTTTCATTGATTTTATTAAAATGTTAGCTTGTAGATAAAATTGTCTAAATATAGTTTATAGCCTATTAATATATCAATTTATTCGATCAATATTTTCGGTTTATCATTCTTTTTTGTAAATATTACTTTTAACTATTCCTATAATATTACAAGATCAATGACCGTAAAACTTGCATCATTCTGTTTAAATAGGTGATTATGTATAACTTGATCTTTCCACACAGATTTCTAAAATTTCGATTATCGAATATAAAAGTTTTCACCATATAATTAATCACCCTCCAATAGCCCTATATTTTTTTGCAAATAACTAATTTATATTCCAATTTAAGCGATTGGTTAAAACAACTCTTAGCCAGAAAAAATATAAACTTATTTACCCCGTGGTACTAAAATATAACCAAAACCGACATGTATTACTGGCCATACTTTCGGGTGTACTTTTGTGGCTGGCCTGGCCGGTAAAACCATTAGGATTTTTGCTGCATATAGCCCTGGTGCCAATACTTATCATTGAATCAGAAATTAGCACTAAGTATTTTAAGCGTCGCGGGCTACGATTTTTTGGACTGGTATATCTTGCTCTACTTATTTGGAATGCCCTTACTACCTGGTGGGTATACAATGCTACTGCCGGTGGTGGAGTTTTTGCCATTATGGCAAACGCCCTCTTGATGTCAATACCAATGATGCTTTTTTACTTTACCAAAAAATCTGGAGGAGCAAAAGCCGGATATTTTTCCTTTATTATTTACTGGATTGCTTTTGAATATATACACCTAAACTGGTCATTGACCTGGCCCTGGCTGACTTTGGGCAATGGCTTTGCATCATTGCACTATCTGGTCCAATGGTATGAATATACTGGCCATTTAGGCGGCACCTTTTGGGTTTTATTAGGAAATTTAATCTTGTTTCACTCTATCAGGTCTGGCAGGGTAAACATAATGGGAGTAGTTGTATTTTCCTTTCTGTTTATTATACCGTCAATTTATTCATTAATAAGATACTTTACCTATAAAGAAAAAGGCCAGAAAGTAGAGGTAATTGTCATACAGCCCAATATTGACCCTTATGAACAAAAATTTGAGGGCACTCCAAATTTTATCCCATACCAGCATCAGCTGGACAGAATGATTGCACTATCTGAAAAAATGATTTCTCCGCAAACAGAATTTGTTGCCTGGCCAGAAACGGCTTTGCCTTCAGGGTATTGGGAACATGAAATTGAGCACTATGACGAAATTGAGCAATTAAAACAATTTGTAGCCAGAAACCCTCAAATAACATTAATAACTGGCTTGGAGACTTACCAGTCTTACGGAGCAATTGCCAAAACACCAACAGCCAGAAATAGCGTAGCCATTGGCTATTACGATTCTTTTAACTCAGCCATAAAAGTAGATAGTGGAAGCAGTTGCACGATATACCATAAATCTAAGCTGGTACCCGGGGTAGAATCTATCCCACCTGTTATTAAAAATCTTGCTATTGATTTGGGTGGAAATGTGGGTGGCTTGGGTTGTGCTCCGGAGCGTACTGTATTTTTTAATGAAAAAAAGATGGGTGTAGCTCCGGTAATCTGCTATGAATCAATCTTTGGCGAGTTTGTAACCGAATATGTACGAAAAGGTGCTAATTATATTGCCATTATTACCAATGACGG
>ERZ511473.1125-NODE-1125-length-27095-cov-44.354467_pt1 | contig 27095 bp, 28 predicted proteins | sample MGYA00374947_ERZ511473 | MGnify/ENA primary metagenome ERZ511473 (study PRJEB26303, sample SAMN06343854) | sediment metagenome | isolation source: hot spring sediment | place: Canada: British Columbia | collected 2012-09-26 ... | reverse complement strand
ACGAGCCCCCCGGTGATGAACTGGTTGATGGCGTCCACGTCGGAGGTGATGCGGGTCATGAGGCGGCCCACGGGGTTTTTGTCGTAAAAGCCCGGGTGGAGGCGCATGAGCTTGCCGAAGAGGGCGCTCCTTAAGTCGAAGAGCACCCTTTGCCCCACCCACTGGATCAGGTAGGTCTGGCCGTAGGTGGCGGCGAAGTTAACCCCCCGCACCAGGAGGAAACCCAGGCTCACCCAAAGGAGAAGGGTAAAGCGCTCCGCCAGGGGCTTGGCCTCCTTGGGAACCAGGGCCCCGTCGATGGCCCACTTGAAGAAGAGGGGGGTGAGGGCGGCGGTGAGGGTGGTGAGGAGGAGGAAGAGAAGGGCCAAGGCCACCTGGGCCCGGTAGGGCCTCACGTACTGGAGGATGCGGGCGAAGAGGACCCGGTCAAAGGCCTTGGTGTAGGCGTCCTCCTGCTCCCTATGGGAGGCATCCTGGCTCATCCCTCCACCTCCCCTTCCACCTCCATGCGCTGGATGCGATCCAGCTCGGCATAGAGGCCCCCGGCCTCGAGGAGGCTTTCATGGGTGCCCTCCTCCACGATCCTCCCCTCGTCCAGAACGATGATCCAGTCTGCATGGCGCAGGGTGGCGGTGCGGTGGGAGATGAGGAAGGTGGTCTGGCGGCCCAGGACGCCTTTCAAGCCCTGAAGGATCCTGGCCTCGGTTTCCGTGTCCACGGCGCTTAGGGCATCGTCCAGGATGAGGATCTTGGGCCCCTTGGCCAAGGCCCGGGCCAGGGCCACCCGCTGCCGCTGGCCACCCGATAGCGTCACCCCCCGCTCCCCCAGCACGGTCTCGTACCCCTTGGGAAAAGCGAGGATCTCCTCGTGGATGCCGGCAAGCCTCGCCGCCCACTCCACCCGCTCCCGATCCAGGGTTTCCAGGCCGAAAGCGATATTTTCCAGAATGGTTTCGCTAAATAGGAAGGGCTCCTGGGGAACCACCCCCACCGCCTGGCGCAGGGTGGCCAGGGGGATCCTCCGCGCCTCATACCCCCCCACGTAAACCCGCCCCTCCGTGGGATCCATAAGGCGGGGTACGAGGGCGGCAAGGAGGCTTTTCCCCGAGCCCGTGCGCCCGGTGATCCCCAGGGTCATGCCCTCGGGGACGGTGAGGGTGAGGTCCTTAAGAAGCCAGCGCCCATCCCGCCAAAGCCCCACCCCCTCGAGGCGCACCTCCCCGGAAAGATCGGCCACGGAAAGGGGCAGGGGATCCTCGTCGCGAACGGCGGGCTCCCGGTCCAGAAGCTCCAAAAGCCTTTTCAAGCTGGTGAAACCCCGCTGGTACATGGCCATCACCCAGCCGAGGCCCAGAATGGGCCAGGTGAGCTGGGCCAAATAGGCGTTGAACTGCACCAGCTGGCCCACGCTCATCTCTCCCCGGACCACCATCCCCCCGCCCACCCAGAGGACGGTGAGGAAGGCAAACCCCATGAGAAAGCCCAGCAGGGCCTGCATGGGCCCCTCCACCTTGGCCAGGGCCAGGCTCTTGCCCATGTAGATGCGGTTCAGCTCCTGGAAGCGGGATAGCATGCGTCTTTCCAGGGCGTACCCCTTCACCACCCGGATGCCGCTAAAGGCCTCCTGGGCCAGGGTGCTGATCTGGTCAAAGGCCTCCTGGGCCTCCCGGTAACGGCGGTCGATGAGGCGCAGGAGGTAGAACATGGCCAGGGCGATGAAGGGAAGGATCAGGCTGAGGTAGAGGGCCAGCCTGACGTTCACCGCGTACATGGAGAAGAAGGCCAGGAGGACCAGGAAGGAAAGGCGGCTACCCATCATGATCCCCGGCCCCACCATCTCCCGCACCGCGGAGAGATCGGTGTTCAAGCGGTTCATCAGGTCCCCCACCCGGGTGGCGTGGTAGAAGGAGCGGTCCAGGCGGAGAAGGTGGTGGAAGAGATCCTTCCTGAGGTCGTACTCCACCAGGCGGCTGGCCACCACCGCCAAGCGGCGCATGAAGAAGGAGAGAAGGGCGCTGATCCCGGCGGAAAGAAGCAAAAGGGAGGCATAGCGCCCGTAGGGCCCGCCATGACCCAAGGCATCCACGGCCAGGCGCAGGAAGTAGGGGCTCAGCACGAAAAAGAAGATGGAAAGAAGGCCTGCCCCCACCCCGAGGAGGTACGGCCCCCGGTAGGGGGCGAGGTAGGGCAGGAGGCGGCGGAGGGCTGACCGCTCGGTCATGCCTCCCAGTCTACCCTGGCCCGGGCCAGGAAACGGGGTGCCCCCCACTAGATCCCCACTCCACCCGGCAGGGCGTGGCCGGCCAGCGGGAGGGCCCCCTAGGGCCTGGCACGGGGTGGAAAGGGCGCCATCTCCCAGGAGGGCCCGGGGAGAGGGCTAGGGGCGCCCCGGCCTAGCGCAAAAGGAGCCGCACCTCTTTGCCCCGCTCCACCTCCCCCTGCCGGGCCCGCACCTCTAGGGAAAGGGCCCTAAGAGACCCGGTAAGGCTCCGCGCCTCCTTGAGGAGAGCCTCCTCAACCCGGAAGGTTCCCACAAAGACCCACGGGGGGCCCTCCCCTTCCGCCACGAGGGGGAGAGCCCCTGTAGGCAGGAGAAGGTGGACCTCCTCGGCGGGGAAAAGGGTCTCTACCCGCACCTCTACCCTCTCCCCCAGGGAGGCTCGAGGGGGGAAAAGCCGCACCAAGAGGAGGTCCTTTCCCGGGTTAAGGGGGAGGAAGGCCCGGCTCTCCCCCCCTTCTGCCCAAAGGATCACCTCCAGCCTTTCCCGGGCCTCCCAGGGCACCTGGAAAAGGAGGACGAGGTCGTCCCCCTCCCGCCTTTCCTTCAGAACGGGGAGGGAAAACCTCACCTCAGGGAGGGACCCCCCCTCCAGGCGCACCCGCACCTGGGCCACCTCCCCTGGGGCCACCTCGAGGGGCCACTCCACCCGCAGGGGCCTCGCCTGGGGTAGGGGCGCGGTGGGGATAGGGGTGAAGGCGAGAAGGACCTCCCTTTGGCCTAAAGGCTCCAGGGCCACTTCCTCTTCCCCTGCCCGGAAACCGGGGAGGGCTTGGGGAAGGAGGCGGTAGGTCCCCGGGAGGAGGAAGGCCTCCCCGCCACAGGGCACGAAGGCCCCCACCTCCCCCGCCAGGTAGGCCCCCCGCCCCCCACCCTGGCAGCGGAGGCGGAGGAAGGAGGCGGGCCTTAGGGCGAGGACGGGAGGGGGATCCCCCGGTTTCCAGGAAACCTCGGTGGGAAGGGCGAGAAGCGCCTTAGGGGGAAGGGCCTTAAGGCGGACTCCCGCCCTTGGGGCGTAGAGGCGAAACCGCCCTTCCTCATCGGTTTCCACAGGCGCAAGGCCCCCCTCTACCCTCGCCCCCTTTACGGGCTTCCCCAAAAGCTCCACCCGCCCCTCCAGGGGCACCTCCTCGTACCCTCCGAGGGCGAGGGTGGCCTCCTCGGGCACGGGGAAGCGGAAGGCGTAGCTCCCCAAGAGCTGCAACCGGGCTCCTGTAGCCTCCTGCCTCCCCTCGAGCCTCAGGGCGAAGGGGGCCTCCCGCCACTCCAGGAAGCCCCCAAGCCCCGAAGAGGAAAGGTCCAGGCCCAAGGCGAAGGGAGCCTCCCGGTAGCCCACCCCGAGGCCAAAAGAGGTAAAGGGGGCCAAAGAGGGTGCGGGGCCAAGCTCTAGCCGCCCCCCAAGGGAAAAGGGAGGGGCCACGTACCCCGCCCTGAGGCCCAAAGTGGGCCCTCCCCTGTAGCCCACGCCGAGGGCGTAGGTGAAGCTCCCCTCCGACCCCGCGTACCCCAGGCGGAAGGCGGGGCCCGAGGGGGAAAACCCTGCCTCCCCCTCCCACCCCCTAAAGGCGAAGCCCAGGTAGGCCCCGCCCTCCCACCGGGCGTAGAGGCGGGGGTCGCCGTAGCGCTCAAGCCGGAAGGTAATCCCCTCCGGCCTCCCCCAGGGGAGGGTGCCGGAGAAGGCCCAGGTACCATCGGCGAGGCCCAGGGCCAGAGCCTCGGGGGAGAGGCGGAGGCGGTAAAAGGCCGCCCCGGAGTAGCCCACCTCCAGGGCGGGGGGGTAGCCCAAGGCCCCCTCCCAGGGGCCTTCCCGGAAGCCCAAGCGAGCCTCCTCCACCCCCCGCCCTCCCGTGGCCCTAAACCCCAAGGAAAAGCCTCCCGTCCCCACCCCCAGCCTGAGGGAGGGATGGGGGCCTTCCAGGGCCAGGGCGAGGCGCGCCTCCCGGGAAAGAGCTCCCTCCAGGGCAAGCCTCAGGGAAGTTCCCGTACCCAGGGCGTATCCGCCTTCCAGGAGGCCCGAGAGGGTGTAGGGAAGGGGCTTCCCTCCCTCGGGGCGCACCCGGACCAGATAGAAGGCCTCCCCCGCCCCGGAGGCTACCCTAAGCCGGAGGAGGCCGAAGCCCGAAAGGGAAAGCTCCGCCTCCCCCTCCTCCCCGGGGAGGAGGGGGAGGGTGAGAGGAGGAAAGAACACCTCGCTTCCCTCAGCGGGAGCAAGCTGCACCCTTAGGGGCAGGTTCCCCTCGTTCCTTAGGGCGAGGCGGAGGCTTCCCCCCACCGCTTCCCCCGGCACCTTTGCCCTAAGCTTCGCTAGGGCCTCCACGGTCACCTCCCGGCAAAGGGCCTCCCCGCCCAGGGGGCGCAGGCACACCGGGTAGGTCCCGGGGGGAAGGTGGGGGGGCACCTCCACCACCACCAGGACCACCCCCCCGTCCGAGGCCTGGGGGGCGAGGAGGAGGGGAAGGTCGGAGGCCACCTCGAGGGGCCCCGGGGGGAGGCCCAGGAAGGGGAGGGCGACCACCTCCCCGGGCTTGGCCCCCAAGGCCAGGGATAGGAGGGCGAAGAGAGCGGGGGAGAGCCTCTTCATTAGTCCGTCTGGAGGCTATAGCTCAGGGTGAGGACCCCCTGGGTGGGGAGGGAGGAGAAGGCGTCGGTGGGGGAAAGCTCCAGGAAGTAGTAGATCCAGAGTTGCGCGGGGGTAAAGAAGGTGAATGGGCCCACGCTGGCAAGCCCCCGCCCATCGGGCACAGCGGAGAGAAGGGTGGGGGTGGGGACGTGGCTCGTGGCGTTCCCTGAGGCCACCTGGACGAGCACGTAGAGCCTCCCCCCCCAGTCCCCGGGCACGGGGAGGCTTCCCGTCACGCCTGCCCGGAAGCACCAGGTGAAGCCCGCCCCGCAGAGCGTCCCCCCGAAGCCTCCGAAGGTGTAGGTGGTGAGGGTGCAGGCCACCCGCCCTCCTGACCCCCCCACCACCTGCGTGGGGAGGAAGCGCATGGGGGAGGTGCCCGAGAGGAGGAGGAGGTAGGAGGCGAGGTTCGCCACGTAGTAGCTTTCCCCCCCCACGGTGAGGGTCTGGAGGGGGCCGGGGTCGGAGAAGTCAAAGAGGAGGTCGGCGGCGTCGCAGGAGACGGTCTGGGCCAGGGCCCGGGGAAGGGCGAGGAGGAGAAGGGCTAGGGCACGTCCCACGTTCCCTCCGCGGCGTACCGCCCGTAGGTGCCCCCCAGGATCAGGGCCACCCGGTAGCGCCCCCTAGGGAGGGGAGGGTCGGGCCTTAGGGCAAGCTCCCGGTACCCGCCCGGGAAGACGGGGACCTCCTCCAGGGGAAGCCGTGCCACCTCCCTGCCCTCCCCGTCAAAGACCCTGGCCTCCCCTGAAACCCTCTCCAGGACGTTCCCTGGGTTCTCCAGGAGGAGGGGAAGGGCCTCCCCCACTCCCCCCACCCTCGCCCGGAGGGCCGGGCGCTCCGTGCCCCGGAGGGTGAGGTAGACGGCAAGGCCCAGTTCAGGGCGGACGGCCAACCGCACCCCTCCCCTCTCCAAGGGCCTGGGGCTTGCGGAGAAGACCACCAGGCAGGCGAGGGTACCCTCCCCCCCCGGGGGCCTTCACCCGGATGCGGACCCCAGCCTTCCCCCCGGGGGGGAGGAGGAAGGCCGTGGGGGCCACCTCGAGGTGGGGGCAGAGGTTCCGCTCCGGGCTTTCCACCAGGTTCCCCTTGGGGTCCAGGGCGAAGGGGAGGAGGCGGATTTGGATGTTCTCCGGGGTCCCCTGGGAAAGGCCGCTTACCAGGAAGACCTCCTCCTCCGCGCTTGCCCCGGGCAAGAGGGTAAGCTCCAGCCTAGGAGGGGAGAGGGTGAGGTCCGTCTGGGCAGAGGCCGGGGGAAGGAGGAGGGCCAGGGTCAGCCCCGCAGGGGCTAGCTGGATGAGGGCGTTTAGGCCCAGGGCGAGGCGTTTCATGTTCGCCTAAAAAGGGGGAGGGGCCTCCGCCCCTCCCCGGCCTTCCCCCCTCAGGGCGAGGAGAGGAGGAGGTTGAGGGTGATGCTTTCGTTCAGGCCAGCAAGAGGGATGTCGTCGCTGATGTCCATGGTGAAGAGATAGTAGAGCTTGTACACCGACTTGCCCTGCCCCACCGAGCCAGCACCGAAGAGGGAGGGGCCGGAAGCGATAGAGGTGGGCGACGAGGTTAACGAGCTCCCTTTCCCGGAGACCTTCTCGGCGAAGACCTTTACCCGGCCGTTGCCAAGGGTGAGGGTGCCCCCGATGCTGTCAATCTTCACCGTCCACTGGCCCCGGTTGGTAAGGACGGTGACGGTACCGTAGGCGTTGGTCGTTCCCCCAAGGGACGTGGGGGCGAAGTCCTGGGTAGGGCCGCCGGAGTCCAGGAAGTTGAGGTAGGCCGCCCGGGAGGCCTTGGTGTAAGGGGTGCCCCCCACGTTCACCGTCTCGTTCCCGGTGAGGGTGGTGTCCGTGAAGTCGAAGAGGTAGTCCGTGGCGTCCAGGCTGAGCTGGAGAACCGGGGGAATCTTTACCGTGACCGTGTGGCTATCCGTAGCCTGGGCCAGGGCGAGACCGGAAAGGCCCAAAAGGAGCCAGAAGCCGAGGAACTTCTTCATGCTCTGCACCTCCTAGGGCCGGTCGCGCCACTGGCTCCCCCCCGGCCCATGGCGCCCGTCTTGGGCTCGAGGGTTCATCGCCTCCCCCAGGACCAAATTCCTTCGTGTGCTACCTCATAGCTCCCCCCTAGCCATTTTCAAGAGCACCCGGCTACGGATGAGGTTGTGGACCAGCAGGATGAGGTTCACCCGGGCCACTAGACCCCAGTAGGACCGAACCTCTATCCGGTGAAGCCCCAAAGAGCGTACCATCACGCTAAACCGGGTCTCGATCCAGTTGCGTACCCTCCCCATCCACTCTCTCCACCCCGTCTCCACCACCTTTCCTCCCCTAAGCCGGTAGGAAGGTGTCTTGACCCCCTGGACCCAGCGAAAACCCCGGTCACCAAGGACCGCGGGTAAACCCTCCAGAAGCTCCCCTGCCCAGGTCTCCCGGGCATTCCCGGGAAGAAGAGTCCAACGAAAGAAGAGGCCCCGCTCGTTCATCACCGGCACAAGGACGTACCCGCCAAAGGCTCCCAGGGGACCCACCCCCACCGCGGCCTCAGGAAGAGAGAGGCCGTGGATACGGTGGCCGTGGGCCAGGGGGATGGGCTTGAGGTCTACCACCTGGAGCAGGCCTTGTCCCCCGGAGAGCTTTAAGGCGAGGTGGGCCAGCAGCCCATGAGCCTTCTGGAGGATCCGGTAGAAACGGGAGAGGTGGGGGAGGGAGGGGAAGTAAGCCTTCAGGGTAGTCTTGGCCGCGAGGTAGCCTTTGGCGAGGTCCTGGCCCTGAAGGAGGAGGAAGATGGCGAGGGCCAGGAGTTCGGCCAGGGTGGCCTTTTGGTGCTTTTGCTTTTTGGGGAGCTTGAAACCTTGAGCGACGAGGGCTTTGAGTTCGTCATCCACCCAAATGTAGGTAGCCACGATGAGGGTCTCTGCGTCAAGATGGTAGAGGGGGTGCTCACGGTCGTGTGGCATAGCACCCCCTCTTTTTTCACACCCTGGGGGGACAGATCAAGTAGCACACGAAGGAATTTTAGCTGCCTTTGTGAAACCGTGTCAAGGGCCACCGGGGCCTGGGGGCCCTTGGGACCTTGGCCGCACCCCTTCAGGCCCTCCCTGGGAGAAAACCCCAAGCAGGCTTTATGCAGGGGCCCTTATACCCTTTACTTTCGGTTCCTACACTTCCCGGTCTCCCAAAACTTCAGGGAGACCTTCTACCGGGGCCCCCATGCAGGCTTGGGCCTGCATGGGGGGGTATTAAGCCCCCATCTCCTCCTTCAGGGCCTTCAGGGCCACGGTCCAGTCCTCCCCCAGGGTGACCAGGCGGTGGGGCTTGGCAAGCCGCCGCACAGCCTTGCGCAAGATCCCGGGAATGGGGGGACAGGCGTAGGAAACCACCAGCAAAAGGCCCTTCACCCGGCCCAGGCGGTGGAGGTAGTGGACCATGCCCACCAGTTCCCGGTCGGTGGGAAGGTCCATGGGGAGGAGCCTATTCCCCTCCTCCCTGAGCTTCTCCGGGGGCAGGTCGGGGAAGTAGGGGATGAGCCCCTCCCGGGACAAGGCCTCCTCCACCGCCCTCCGGAAGGACTCGTCCTCGAGGAGGTAGGGCTGGGCCACCACCCCCACGCTCCCCAGGGGGGTCTTGAGGGGAGGAAGGGGTTTTAAAAGCCCCCGCACCCGGTCCAGGGCCCGTTCCACCAGCATGGGGTTCTGGGTGAGGAGGTGGCCCACCTCCGCTGCCCGGCCCAGGACCCTTTCGGAAAGCTCGGCAGGCACCTTGAGCACCGGGGGAAGCCCTGGAAAGTAGCGGAGAAGGGTGGCCTCGAGGTCCAAAAGCCACGGGCACTGCCCCCCGCCCTTTTCCGACTCCACCCCCCCTTGGAGGTCGGGAAGGAGCAGGTAATCTACCCCTTGGGCCTTCAGGGCCTCCACCTGGGCCAAAAGCTCCTGCACCGGCAGGCAGTAGGGCTGGTGGCGGGCAGGCGGCACCTCTACCCGCACTGCCTCCACCCCCAAGGCCTTTAAATACGCTTCCCAAAAGCCCAGGTATCGCCGGGACAGGAAGCCCCTCAGGACACCCACGCGCATACGCCCTATCCTACGCCAAGGGCCTTTAAAAAAGCCAGAAGCACCTCCCGTCCCTCCCAAAGGCTTTGGGGAAGCACCCATTCCTCCGGGGTGTGGGCCCCACCCCCCCGGTACACCCCCAGGGCCAAGGCGGGGATACCCCGTTCGATGGCGGCGCTGGCATCGGTGGAACCCGGCTGGAACTGGGGCCTTTCCCCGATCTTGGCCAGCGCCACCTCCGCAGCCTGGAGGAGCCTGGGCGTGGCGGTGCTCCCCGCAGGCCTCCTTCCCAGGACCTCCAGGGAAACCTCCACCCCATGGAGTTGGGCCGCCTCCTCCAGAACCTCCTGGGCCTTGTGGTAGAGGGTGCGAAGCGCCTCCTCCTCCAAAGCGCGGATCTCCAGCAAGGCCGAGGCCTCCTTGGGAATGGCGTTGACCGCCTCGCCCCCCCGAAGGCCGCTGGCGTTCAGGCTGGCCTCACCCCCCACCTCCTTAAACAGGGTGTGCAGCCGGGAAAGCCCCTCCGCCAGGGCAAACACGGGATTGGGGGTCCCCCTGTCCCCCCAGGCGTGGCCGCCCCGGCCCAGAAAGGTGACCCGGAAACGGACCGAGCCCAAAGCCCGGTCCACCACCCCCGGCAGGTACCCATCCACCGCCACCACCACCTCAGGAGCCAGGGTTTCCACCAGGGCCCGGGCCCCCTTGAGGTTCCCCAGACCCTCCTCCCCCACGGTGAAGCCCCGCACCACCCCGGGCATCTCGGGAAGGGAGAGGAGGACGGCCACCCCGCTGGAGTTGTCCCCCACCCCCGGGCCATAGAGCCTCTCCCCCACCCGCCTCAGGGGCTTTGGCGGCAACACCGTGTCCAGATGGGCGAGGAGGAGCACCGGCCCCTCCCCCGCCCACACGTTGCCCAGGCCATCCCTTCGGGCCCTGGGCAGGTGGGCGGCCACGAAGTCTCCCCGCAGCCCCTCTCCCGCCAGGGGGGAGAGCTCCAGAAGAAGCCGCACCGGGTCCACTACTCCTGGGGCTCGGGCCCGGCCAGCCCCTCCCGTATGGCGTAAAGGGCCGCCTGGGTGCGGTTGTTCAGGTGGAGTTTCTGGAAGATCTCGGAGAGGCGGTTGCGCACGGTCTTCTCGGAAAGCTGAAGCTCCGCGGCGATCTCCAGGTTGGTGTAGCCCTGGGCCACCAGCTTGAGGATTTGGATCTCCCTCTCGGAAAGCTCCGCATGGAGGGGAAGGCTGGACTCCTTCTTGGCCCGGAAGTCCTGGATGATCCGCCCGGCCAGCTCGGCATCCAGGAGTACCTCCCCGGCGTGCACCCGGCGGATGGCCCCGATGAGTTCGCTGGCGTCGGTATCCTTGAGGAGGTAGCCCCTGGCCCCTGCCTTCACCGCCTCAAAAACGTAGGCATCCTGGCGGTACATGGTAAGGATGATCACCTTGGCCTCGGGCCACTCCTTGAGGATGGCCTGGGTGGCCTGTACCCCATCCAGGCTCGGCATCTGGATGTCCATGAGGATGACATCCGGCCTGGCCTCGAGGGCATGCCTTAACGCCTCCCAACCGTCCTTGGCCTCGCCCACCACCCGGAAATCCCCTTCCGCCTCCAAAAGGCTTTTCAGCCCCTGGCGGAAGAGGGCATGGTCGTCCGCTAACAGTACCCGAATCACCCCTTCATCTTAGCGCTGACGGGCTTGGTGTAGGGTGAAAGGGTGAAGGTTCTCGCCGTGGAGAAGCTGGTGCCGGGAGGTTACGGCCTCGCCCGCACCGAGGAAGGAGCCGTCCTCATCAAGGGGGCCCTGCCGGGGGAGGTGGTGCGGGGAAAACCCGTGCGCCGCAAGGGAACCCTTTTCCTGGAAGAGGTGGAGGTGCTCACCCCCCGCCCCGACCGCTACCCCCACCCCCTCCCCCCTTCCGCCGACCTGCCCCTGGCCTACGAAAGCCAGCTTCCCCTGAAGGAAGGCCTGGTGCAGGACGCCCTTATGCGCATCGCCAGGCTTTCCTTTTCCCTGGCCCCCATCCACCCCTCCCCCAGGCCCCTGGGCTACCGTACCGCCGCCCAGTACGCTCGCCATCCCCTGGGGGGCCTGGCCTACCGCCTCCCGGAAACCCAGGAGCTTTTCCGGCTGGAGGAGGACCCCCTCTTGGCCGAGCCCCTAGCCTGGGCCTTCTCCCTTCTCAAGACCTGGCCCCTACCCGTGGAGGAGGTGGCCTTAAGGGGAAGCCTCCTCGAGGGCCGGGTGCTCCTCGGCCTCATCGGGGGAAACCCGGAAAACCTCAAGCGCCCCGCCAAGGCCCTGGTGCGGGAGGGGTTCGCCGGGGTGGTCTGGGCTGAACCCTCCCCCAAGGGCCGCTTCCGGGGAAGGGTCCAGCCCCTTCACGGGGAAAGAACCCTGCTGGAGCGGTTCGGCCCCCTCACCGCCACCGTGAGCGTGGAAAGCTTCAGCCAGGTGAACCCCTTGGCCATGGGGGAACTCCTGGAGGAGGCCCTGAACCTGGTTTCCGGCGGGCAACGGGCCCTGGAGCTCTATGCGGGAAGCGGCCTTTTCTCCCTTCTCCTGGCCCCCCGTTTCCAGGAGGTGGTGGCGGTGGAGATCAGCAAGGAGGCCGTGCGCCGGGGAGAGGCGGATAGGAGGCGGCTTGGCATAGAAAACGTGCGCTTCCACCGGGGGGACGCCAAGGAGGCCAGGAACCTCGGCCGCTTTGACCTCGTGGTCCTGGACCCGCCCCGCAGCGGCCTTTCCCCGGAGGTAAGGGCCTACCTTTTGGAGTCCCGGCCCAAGGAGGTCCTCTACGTGGCCTGTGACCCCGCCACCTGGGCCAGGGACGTGGGAGAGCTGGTGAGGGGCGGCTACCAACTGGCCTTCGCCCGGCCCTACGACTTCTTCCCCTTCACCCACCACGTGGAGGTCCTCTCCCTCCTGCGGCTAGGGTAGGGGGAGGCCCTAGAAGAAGGGCGCGGGGTCCACGGGGATGCCGAAAAGGCGCACCTCCAGATGCAGGTGGGGCCCGGTGGAAAGCCCCGTGCTCCCCAAAAGGCCGATGACCTGGCCCCCTTTCACCCTCTCCCCCACCCTCACCCTCCTTTCCGAAAGGTGCCAGTACCCCGTGCAAAGACCCATCCCGTGGCTCAGGATCACTGCCTCTCCCCGCACCCTCAGCCTTTCCGAAAGCACCACCACCCCCCCGGCCACCGCCCGCACGGGGGTGCCTAAGGGGGCAGCGAAGTCCAGGCCCTCGTGATAGGAGGTGAAGAGGGTGCCGTAGCGCCGACGGGTACCGAAGGCGCTGGTGATGCGCCCACCCTCCAGGGGCTTCAGGAAACGGGAAAAGGTCAAGGGCCCCTCCCTCGGGCAGGCCCCCACCACCTTCTCCCGCTCCACCTTCAGGCCGGGATCCTTAAGAAGCTCCTCCAGGGATGGGGTCAGGGCCAGGGTTTCCCGGCGGTAATCTCCCGGGGCCACCTCGAGGATAAGAAGGCTTTCCTCCCCCTCGAGGACCAGGCGTAAGGGATACCCTTTCGGCTCCACCAGGGCTCCCACGGCCAGAAGAGCCCAAAGGCCCTTCTCCCCGGGCACCAGGGGGTAGCGCACCCCCAAGAACTCCGCATACCCCTGGGTGTATCCCTCCACCCAGAGGGCAAAGGCCCGGCCCTGGATCGGGGGGAAATAAACCAGGCTTCCCCTGGGCAGGGCCACCTCCACCCCGGGGCGCACCCGGAGCACCTGCCCGGCCCGGATGCGGCTGGGATCCTTAAGGCCGTTCAGACGGGCCAGCTCCTCCACCGTGGTGCCGTAACGGCGGGCAAGGGAAAAAAGGGTTTCCCCGGGGGCCACGGTGTGCCAAAGGATAGCCCCCTCTAGGTGGCTCCTTTGAGGCGGATTGGGACCCACCTGGGCCAGGGCCAGAAGCCAGAGGACCACCAGGGCCAGGAACCTGGGCATGGGCTTATCCTATGGGCAAAGGAGCCTCTATGGTGCTGATCCTAAACGGACCCAACCTGAACCTTCTGGGCCAGCGGGAGCCCGAGGTGTACGGGCGCACCACCCTCGAGGAGCTGGAAGCCCTCTGCGAGGCCTGGGGTGCGGAGCTGGGCCTGGGGGTGGCCTTCCGCCAGAGCAACTACGAGGGCCAGCTGATCGAATGGGTACAGCAAGCCCACCGCGAAGGGTTTTTGGCCATCGTGCTTAACCCCGGGGCCCTCACCCACTACTCCTACGCCCTTCTGGACGCCATACGGGCCCAGCCCCTCCCCGTGGTGGAGGTGCACCTCTCCAACCTCCACGCCCGCGAACCCTTCCGCCAGCACTCGGTCACCGCGGGAGCCTGCCGGGGCATGATCTCCGGATTTGGGGTGCTCTCCTACAAGCTGGCCCTGGTCTACCTGGCGGAGGTCCTCGAGGTGGGCCATCCTTAGAAAACCTCCTCGGTTCGGGTGCCCGGTTCTCAAGGCCGGCTCACCTGATATACTGAAAAAGGGCTTTGGCCTGAGAGGAAGAGTATGCCTGAAACGGTCTTCCCTGTAGAAATCACAGAAGAACTTAAACAAAGCTTCATCAACTACGCCATGTCCGTCATCGTGGACCGGGCCCTGCCCGACGTGCGGGACGGGCTCAAACCGGTCCAGAGGCGGATCCTCTTCGGCGCCTACCAGGAGGGGGTGCTCCCGGGCCGGAAGCACGTGAAAAGCGCCAAGATCGTGGGCGAGGTTATGGGCAAGTACCACCCCCACGGGGACGCCGCCATCTACGACGCCCTGGCCCGTCTGGCCCAGCCCTGGAACCTGCGCTATCCCCTGGTGGATGGCCAAGGGAACTTCGGCTCCTTGGACGGGGACCCCCCGGCGGCCCAGCGTTACACCGAGGCCAGGCTCTCCCCCCTGGGGGCGGAGATGCTTCTGGACATCGACAAGGAGACCGTGGACTTCCGCCCCAACTACGATGGCTCCCTTAAGGAGCCCGAGGTCCTCCCCTCCGCCATCCCCAACCTCTTGGTGAACGGGGCGAGCGGCATCGCCGTGGGCATGGCCACCAGCCTTCCTCCCCACAACCTCTCCGAGGTGGTGGACGCCCTGGTGGCCATGATCGACAACCCCGGGATCACCCTCGAGGAGGTCATGCGCTACCTCCCCGGCCCCGACTTCCCCACCGGGGGGAAGCTCTCCCGGAAAGGCATCCAGGAGGCCTACGCCACGGGACGGGGAAGCCTCAAGGTACGCGCCAAGGTACGCATCGAGGAGAAGGGCCAAAGGCCCATGTTGGTGGTCACGGAAATCCCCTACCAGGTCAACAAGGCGAGCCTCATCGCCCAGATCGCCGCCCTGGTCAAGGCTAAGAAGATCGAGGACATCGTGGCCCTGAGGGACGAGTCCGACCGCCAGGGCCTGCGCATCGCCATAGAGCTCAAGCGGGGAGCGAGCCCCCAGGTGGTCCTGAACCAGCTTTACAAGCACACCGCCTTGCAGACCTCCTTCACGGTGAACCTCCTGGCCATCGTGAACGGGGAGCCCAAGGTCCTCTCCCTCCTTTCCCTCATGCGTCACTACCTGGACCACCGCAAGGAGGTGGTGCGCCGGCGAAGCCTCTTTGACCTCAAGAAGGCCGAGGAGCGGGCCCATGTTCTGGAGGGCCTCCTCATCGCCCTGGACCACATCGACGAGGTCATCGCCTTGATCCGGGCCTCCCAGGATGCGGGGGAAGCCCGAACAGGGCTCATGGAGCGCTTTGGCCTCAGCGACATCCAGGCCCAGGCCATCCTGGACATGCGCTTGCAACGCCTGGTGGCCCTGGAACGGGAAAAGCTCTTAGAGGAGTACCGGGAGCTCATGGAGGAGATCGCTCGGCTTAAGGCCATCCTCGAGGAGGAGGAGCGGCTTTGGGCCGAGGTCAAGAAGGACCTCCTTAGGGTCAAGGAGAAGTACGGGGATGCCCGGCGCACGGTGATCACCGAGTTCGAGGAAAGCTTCAACCCCGAGGACCTCATAGAGGACGAACCCATGGTCATCACCCTCACCGCCCAGGGCTTCCTAAAGCGCCTTCCCCTGGAGAGCTACCGGGCCCAGGGGCGGGGGGGAAAAGGGCTGATCGCCGGCAAGACCAAGGAGGAGGACGAGGCCATCCAGGTCTTCGTGGCCCAGGCCCATGAGGACCTCCTCCTCTTCACCAACCGGGGCCGGGTCTACCGCCTGAAGGTCTACGAGCTACCGGAGATGGGCCGGCAGGCCCGGGGGGTGCACGTGAAGACCCTTCTTCCCCTGGCCGAGGAGGAGGAGGTGGCCGCCCTGCTTTCCGTAAGGGGCCTGGACGGGGAGGGCTACCTGGTCTTCGCCACGGAACGGGGCCTGGTGAAGCGCACCGCCTTAAGGGAGTACCAGAACCTGGGGGCGGCGGGGCTCATCGCCATCCGCCTCCTGGAAGGGGATCGGCTCATCGGGGTGGCCCTTTCCGACCCCGAGGACGAGGCCATCCTGGCCACGGAGGAGGGGCAGGCCATCCGCTTCGCCCTGGAGGAGGTGAGGGCCACGGGCCGGGACAGCCAGGGGGTGACGGGGATCCGCTTCAAGAAGCCGGGCGACCGGGTGGTCTCCCTCTTAACGGTGAAACCCGGAGAGATGGTGGACCTCCTGGCGGTGAGCACCCGGGGCTACGGCAAGCGCACCCCTCTCGCCGAGTACCCCCTGCAGGGCCGGGGGGGAATGGGGGTGATCACCTATAAGGTTTCCACCAAGGTAGGCCGCCTGGCCGCTCTCCTCAAGGTGCGGGGCACGGAGGACCTCCTGGTCCTTTCCAAGAAGGGCCTGGCCATCCGCACCCCCGTGGCCGATATCCGCCAGTACTCCCGGGACACCGCCGGGGTCAAGGTGATGAACCTCCCCGAGGACGACGAGGTGGTGAGCGCCTTCGCCGTGGAGGAGGAACAGTGATGGAGGAGGTGGTCCTGATCACCGCCCCCAGCGAGGAGGTGGGCCGCACCCTGGCCCGCACCCTGGTGGAGGAGGGCCTGGCCGCCTGCGTGAACCTGGTGCCGGGCCTCACCTCCGTCTACCGCTGGCAGGGGGAGGTGGTGGAGGACCGGGAGGTCCTCCTCATCGTCAAAACCACCACCTTCGCCTTCCCCCGGCTTAGGGAGCGGGTTCTCTCCCTCCACCCCTACACCGTGCCCGAGATCATCGCCCTGCCCATCGCCGAGGGGCACGGGCCCTACCTGGACTGGCTTAAGGAGAACGTGCGGTGACCCAGGAAATGCTGGACTTTCTCCGCGCCCTTCATGGGGCCGGGGCCAGGTTTTTGGTCATCGGCGGGTATGCCCTGGCCTTTTTGGGACGACCCCGTTTCACCAAGGACCTGGACCTCTGGGTGGACGCTAAAGAGGCGGAAAAGGTCCTTGCTGCCATCCGGACCTTCTTCGGCGGCGACGATCTGGGCCTTACCCCTGCCGACCTCGCCAGCCCCGGAGTGGTCCAGCTAGGCTATGCCCCTAACCGCATCGACCTGGTGATTCTGGAAAACCCCTCCTTCGACGAGGCCTTCGCCCGGGCCACGGAGCACCACGTCCGGGGTGTGGCGGTGTACGTGGTCCACCCTGAGGACCTTAAAACCCTCAAGAGGGCCTTTGGCCGTCCCATAGACCTGCGTGACCTCGAGGAGCTATGAGAAAAATCCTGCCCATCGCCCGCAGGTTTCCCCTCACCACCCCTATAGACGACCGCAGCGAGTGGCAGAGTCTGCCCCTGGAAGAGCGGCTTGAGGCTGTGTGGGAGATGGCCCTTTTCTGGGCAGAGCTGGAAAGGGAGAAGGCCAGGCGGGAGGGAAGGGAAGCCGAGATCGCCACGGACCGCCTTCTCCCCGTGGCGAGGAAACGCCCCCTGCCAAAACCGTAGCCGGGGCGATTTTTGTAACCCAAAGGTTTACAAAACCGGGAGGGCGTGCTAGCCTAGGGGCAAGGAGGCAGCCATGACCCAGGCCCGCGAAACCGTAACCTTCAAGCCCGGCGAGGTCATCCTGTACCCGGGGGTGCCGGGGCCCCGGGACCGGGTCTACCGGGTCCTCGAGGGGCTCGTGCGCCTCGAGGCGGTGGATGAAGAGGGGAATGCCCTCACCCTGCGCCTGGTCCGCCCCGGGGGGTACTTCGGCGAGGAGGCCTTGGCGGGCATGGAGCGGACGTACTTCGCCGAGGCGGTGACCGAGGTGGTGGCAGAACCCCTCCCCAAGGAACCCCATCCCGAGGAGATCCGCCAGGTGCTCCTCAGCCTGGCCCAGGCCCTTTCCGAGTCCTACCGGCGCATTGAGCGCCTGGCCACCCAGCGCCTGAAAAACCGCATGGCCGCGGCCATCCTGGAGCTGGCGGAAACCCCCTTGGCCCACGAGGAGCCGGAGGGCTTGGTCCTCCGCGCCACCCACGACGAGCTGGCCGCAGCGGTGGGGAGCGTGCGGGAAACCGTGACCAAGGTGATCGGGGAGCTTACCCGGGAAGGCTACATCCGCTCCGGCTACGGCAAGATCATCCTGAAGGACATCAAGGGCCTCAAGGAACTGGCCCAAAGCCGTGGGGACGGGCGCTAGGGATGCCACCCCAGCCTGGCTTGGTCAGGCTGGGGGCCCCGGCAGCACCACCCCCTTGCGGTCCTCGCCCGTGTGGGGAGATGGGTAGACCTCCTGCCTGAACCCGAGCCCCGCCGCCAGCCCGCTCCCACGGGGGATTTTCCCGTAAACTGAAAGCCATGCGCCTGCGCCAGAGGTTCCTCACCGGGCTGGTTACCCTTCTCCCCCTTCTGGTCACCCTCTACTTCCTGGCCTGGGTCTACACCTACTCCGGGGGCTACATCCAGAGCTTCCTGCGCCTCCTGAACCTCGAGGTGCCCCGAACCTACCAGCCCCTCCTACCCTTCGTGGGGCTCTTCCTGGCGGGGGTGCTCATCTACCTGGTGGGCACCGTGGCGGAGAACTACCTGGGCCGAAGGCTCATCGGTTCCCTCGAGCGCTCCCTTCTCCTCTTCCCCATCGTGCGGGACATCTACAAGGCGGTGCAGCAGATCACCCATACCCTCTTCGGCCACCAGGAGGTGAAGTTCAGCCGGGCCGCGGTCATCGAGTACCCCCGGAGAGGGCTTTACACCCTCTGCTTCGTGGTGCAACCGGTGGATGGCCGCCTTCCCCCCTTGCCGGAAGGGTACACCGCCGTCTTGGTGCCCACGAGCCCGGTTCCAGCCAGCGGCATGGTCATCCTGGTGCCCACGGAGGAGGTCATCCCCTTGGAGATCAGCGTGGAGGACGCCCTCAAGTACGTGGTTTCCGCGGGCTTCCTCCTCCCGGAAAAACCTTCAGGATCCTTAACCTCCCTCCCACAAAAGGCCGGGCCCTCGGCGTAGAATGGAAGGCGATGCGTCCCCTGGCCCTCCTTCTCCTTTTCCTGGGGACGGTTTTGGCCGCCCTTCCTCCCCTCCTGGGACCTGGCCTCCCCCCGGGCACGGAGCTAAGGCTTTTCTCCCAGGACCTGCGCATCCTGCACGGGGCTTGGCGGGTGGAGGGCAAAAGGCTGATCCCCCTCTCTGCCCCTGTGCCCCCTAGGCTGGGCCAGGAGGTGCAACTCCTTCTGGTGCTCCCGGGGGAGAGGCCCCGCACCTTCCCCGGGGTGGCCGACCGCGGGGATGTGGTCCTCCTGCAGGACAAGGAGCGGGTGAGCCTCCTTAGGCTCCTCAAGGAGGTCTACGGCCTCGCCCCTCCGGAAAGGCTCTGGCCATGAAGCGCATCCTGCTCATCGAGGACGACGCGGAGGTGGCCCGCCTGGTGGAGCTGGAGCTCAAGGAGGCGGGCTTCACCGTGGAATGGGCCAAAAGCGGCATGGAGGGCCTGGTGAAGCACCGCGAACGGAAGCCAGACCTGGTGGTCCTGGACCTCGGCCTTCCGGACCTGGACGGGGCCGAGGTGGCCCGGCGGATCCGGGCCACCGACGATACCCCCATCCTGGTCCTCACCGCCCAGGACGCCGTGGAGCGCAAGGTGGGCCTTCTTTCCGACGGGGCCGACGACTACCTGGTGAAGCCCTTTCACCCCGCCGAGCTCCTGGCCCGGATCCAGGTGCAGCTGAGGCACAAGGAGGGAAGCGAGGTCCTGAGCGTGGGGCGGTTGGAGCTCTACCCCAAGAGGCGGCAGGTTTTCTTCGGGGAGAAGGAGGTGCGGCTTTCCCCCAAGGAGTTCGAACTCCTCCACCTGTTCATGAGCCGTCCGGGACGGGTGTTTCCCCGGCAGGAGATCGAGGAGAAGATCTGGGGCAAACCCTTGGGCCGGGATTCCAACGTCCTGGACGTCCACGTGGCCAACCTCCGGGCCAAGCTCCGCGAGGCCGGGGCCTACGGCTACCTGCGCACGGTGCGGGGCCTGGGGTATGCGGTGCGCCCGGGAAGAGGCGAGGAGGAAACCTAGCCCGGCCCCATGTCCTTCCGGCTTCGGCTTTTCCTCTCCTTCAGCCTTCTCTGGCTCCTCTTTTTGGTGGGGGCCCTGTACCTGGCAGGACAAGGGGTGGAGCGAGCCCTTAGAGGCCACCTCGAGGCCACCCTCCGGGAGGATGCCAAGCGGGCGGCGGAGGCTTACCGCAAGGGGCAGGCGGGGACCCTCCTCACCACCGGGGGCGTTTACCTGCACCTCTATGCGGAGGATGGGGAGGCCCTGATCCTAACCCAGGAGGCTCACCGCCTTCCCCCTGAGGCCCTGAAGGAAGTGGGGGAGGTCCCCAGGGTCATCTGGCAGGGGGGTTTCGCCGCCGCTTTGGTGCGCACCCCCTTGGGCCTCCACCCTAGCCAACCTAGCCCCTTCGGGGCCCTTATCCTCGCCCTCACCCAGGACACCGCCCCCATAGACCTGGCGCAAAGGGCCTTGAGGCGAGCCCTCCTCGAGGCCTTCTTCCTCCTTTTCCCCCTGGGCACGGCCTTGGTCTACCTCACCGCCCACCTCACCGCCAGGCCCCTGGAGGAAGCCGCCAAGGAGATCGCCCGGCGTAACCCCGAGCGCCTGGACCCTGTTCCCCTGAACCTCCCCAAGGACGAGTTCGGCCGCATGGTGGAGGCGGTAAACAGCCTCCTCTTCGCCCTCAAGGAGGCCAAGGAGAAGGAACGGGCCTTTCTTGCCGAGGCGAGCCACGAGCTCAGGACCCCTCTCACCGTGCTCCTCGGCCACCTGGACCGCCTAAGGAGGAATCCCCAGGACCTCGAGGCCCTCCGCACCATGGAGGCCACCGCGGAGCGGATGCGCCGCCTGGTGGAAGACCTCCTCTCCCTGGCCCGGGGGGAGGCGGAGCGCACCTTAAACCCCCACATCGTGGACCTGAAGGCCTTAGCGGAGGAGGCCGCCCGGGAGTATGGGGTGGCCTTTCAGGGGGAGGCCCTGGAGGTCCTTGGGGACCCGGACCGGCTCTTGCAGATGCTCAGGAACCTGATCGCCAACGGGGTGCGGGCCGCGGGGAGGGAAGGGGTCTGGGTGCGCCTCAAGCGGGAAGGGGAAAACGCCCTCTTGGAGGTGGAGGACCATGGTCCGGGAATCCCTGAAGACCTCCTTCCCCGCCTCTTTGAGCGCTTCGCCCGGGGACCCGGAGGAGGCACAGGCCTTGGCCTGGCCATCGCCCAGGCCATCGCCAAGGCCCACGGGGGAGAGATCGCCGTGGAAAGCCAGCCCGGCCTGACCCTCTTCCGGGTGCGCCTGCCCCTTCTCGAGGAAGAGGCCTAGGGTTAGGCCCAAGGACGAAAGGCATCAAGGGCCGGGTACCCGGTGGAAGGCGTTGAGGAAGAGGGGAAGGGCCTGGGCCCGGGCCTCCTGCTCCCTCAGGGCCTCCTCAAAGGCCAGGGGGTCCATGAGGAGATGGGGTAGCCTGAGCCAGCCCAGGTAGTACTCCCCCGCCTGCCCCGGGTAGGCCAGGCGGGCCTGCTCCTCGGGGAAAAGTAGGGCCTCAAAGGCCAGGGGGGAGGCCCAAAAGGGGGCGTGGGCGGTGCGCTTGAGGAACTCCTTGAGCTTTAGGGGATTGCTGAAGAAGCCATAGCGCAGGCGCTCATCCAAGCTTTCCAGGCGGCCGAACCATCCCTTCTGGACAAGCTCCATGCGCTTAAGGCGAAGCCGGGCATACTGGGCCAGGGAAAGCACCTCCCGGGAAAGCCCCAGGGCCACCAGGAGCCTCGAGGCCACCACGTAGTCCTGGTACTCCCGGTAGGGGTCCACACGTCCAGGATGCCACGGGGAAAGGGGATAGGATGGTGGTATGGATCGCAAGGCATGGGTCATGCGGGCGGTGGAGGCTTTGCGCTTTGCCACCTTCAAGGAGATCCAGCGCTACCTGGACGAAGAGGGGGAAGCCTTCTCCAAAAAGGAGCTGGAGGACACCCTGAGGGCCCTGGTAGCGGAGGGAAGGCTGGAGGAAAAAGAGGGCACCTACCGCCTGGCCCGCAAGAAGGGGGGCGGGGAGGCCTTTGAGAAACTTTTCGGAGACTAGTCCGAAGAGGGTGGGGCGGCCTTAGGGGGAGTAGTTGGGAGCCTCCTTGATGACCACCACGTCGTGGGGGTGGCTTTCGATGAGGCCCGCCATGGTCATGCGCACGAAGCGGGCTTTTTGCCGGAAGGTTTCTATATCCGGGGCCCCCACGTAGCCCATGGCGCTCCTCAGGCCGCCCACGATCTGGTAGAGGACATCGGCCACGGGGCCCTTATAGGGCACCATGCCCTCGATCCCTTCGGGCACCAGCTTCTTGGCCTCGGTCTCCCCTCCCCTACCCGGCTCCTGGAAGTAGCGGTCGGCAGAGCCCTGCTTCATGGCTCCCAGGGAGCCCATCCCCCGGTAGAGCTTGTAGCGGCGCCCGTCCTTCAGCACCTCCTCCCCCGGGGCCTCGTCGGTGCCCGCCAGCATGCTCCCCAGCATCACCGAATGGGCCCCCGCCGCCAGGGCCTTGGCCACATCGCCGGTGTACTTGATGCCCCCATCGGCGATGATGGGCACATCCAGGTCCTTTACCCCTGCCACCGCCTCGAGGATGGCGGAGATCTGCGGTACCCCCACCCCGGTCACCACCCGGGTGGTGCAGATGGAGCCGGGGCCAATGCCCACCTTCACCGCATCCGCCCCCCGTTCCGCCAGGGCCCTTGCCCCTTCCCGGGTGGCCACGTTGCCGGCAATGATCTCCACCTTGTCGCCAAAGGTTTCCTTCAAGTAGGTGAGGGCCTCGAGGATCCCCTTGGAGTGCCCGTGGGCCGAGTCCAGAACCAGGACGTCCACCCCCGCCTCCACCAGGGCCGCCGCCCTCTCCGGGAGGTCGCGGCTCGCCCCCACCGCTGCCCCCACCAAAAGCCGGCCCAGATGGTCCTTGGCAGCGTTGGGGTACTGCTTGCGCTTCACGATGTCCTTGAGGGTAAGAAGCCCCTTGAGCCTACCCGCCTCGTCCACCAGGGGAAGCTTCTCCACCTTGTGCTTGCGTAGGATCTCCTCCGCCTCCTCCAGGGTGGTGCCGGGAGGAGCGGTGATCAAACGGTCTATGGGGGTCATGACCTCGGTGACGGGCCGCTTCAGGTTGCGCTCAAAGCGCAGGTCGCGGTTGGTCACCAGGCCCAGAAGCCTCCCATAGAGGTCCACCACGGGAAGCCCCCCGATGCGGTACTCCCGCATGAGGCGCTCGGCGTCCTCGAGGGTGGCGGTGGGGGGCAGGGTGACGGGATCCTGGATCATCCCCGCCTCCGAGCGCTTCACCTTCCGCACCATGTTGGCCTGGGCCTCGATGCTGAGGTTCTTGTGGATCACCCCAAGCCCTCCCTCGCGGGCCATGGCGATGGCCATCTCCGCCTCGGTCACCGTGTCCATGGCCGCGGAGAGGATGGGGATGTTGAGGTAAAGCTTTTTGGTAAGCCGCGTCCTTACCGAAACCTCCCGGGGCAACACTTCCGAGTACCCGGGGAGGAGGAGAACGTCATCAAAGGTGAGGCCTTCGTAGAGGATCTTACCCTCGTACATGTTCTTCAGGCTATACGCCCCCCTGACCTCTCGTCTAGGGCCAAGACCCCCAAGCCCCCCTACGCGAAAGCCCCATTCCCGTGGGGATACCCTTCATTTCCGGATACTCATATAATCAGCGCAGGGAACGCCACGAAGCCCCAAGGGAAAACCGGCTCCTGGCGGAAGACCTCGAGCGCGTCCTGAGGACCTTCTCCGCCTTGGCGGAGGCCACCCGCCTGCGCACCGCTTTGGGCCTTCTGGAAGGGGAGGAAAGCGCGGGCCGCTTGGCCCAGCGCTTACAGCCTCCCCAAGGCGCCACCTCGAGGCACCTGGCCGTTTTGCGGGAAGCGAGGGTGGTGGCCGCCCGCCGCCAGGGCACCCAGGTGTTTTACCGCCTGGGGCTGGGCTTCATAACCTAAGGGACGGCCTGCCCAAAGGTGGGGGCGAAAGCCCAAACTCCCACACCAACTTCCTCCCACGACCAAGCGTAGCGTCGCCCCGTTCGGGTTAGTAACCTCCCACATCCCCCACCATCCACTGCGCCAGCCCTGCCTCGATGGCCTGAAGGACACCCGCCGAGATCTCTTGATGCGTGAGCCAGCGCATGGACCCACCCGATCTCCGTGCCCCCAGAACCACCTGGTGGTACCTCAGGTTGGGGTGCGGCTCAAGTCCCTGGGACAGGCTGTCGGCCAGCTGCTTGGGATTCGTCCGGGCACTTCCCACCACGTGAAAGAAGCGCAAGGGATGGCCCATCCGGGCCAGCACAGCCGCGAGCCGAAGGGCCAGGTGATCCTCATGGATCCAGGCCACCACGAGTTCAGGGGGCTCCGTAGCCCCAATATGACGCTCGATCTCGGCCAGGAACCGGTCCGGGACGTTCCAGTCCAAGGCCAGCAGGTGATGGACACAGCCCGTCCTGGCCAGTTCCGCGTCCAGGCTCAACAACGAACGCTGGGTTCGAGCAACGGAGGTCAGGCGCCCCGAGCGGGAGGCTAAGGCCACCGAGGCTTCCCGCAGCATGCCGGTTCCACCGACAACCAGGGTGTGGGAAAACTCGCGTGAGGTAACCATGTCACGATCCTTCCTCGAGCAGCCGAGGGCATCCATTGCCCGCTTACATTTCGCGGGAAGCGCTCAGCGGTATGGGGCTCGGCTGAGCTTTCCCCTATCCCCGGCGCTTCCCCTAGGGGCTTGCCCCCCTTACCTCCCCACCCCGGGCCTGGATCAGGCGATCCGTGGGATGGCCTTCGGGTAGGGTCAGAGGAAGCAGGTGTACTGAAGCCCTTCCCCATCGGTAAGGGCTAACCCTCAGGCAAGTCCTGGGGGTTCCCCTTGAGGGGGTTATGTCAGGAATTACCCTCGAACCCTAGCCCTGCATGCTATGCTGGTCGGCGGGAGCGGGAGCTCCCAATAAGTCCTCGGAGGCGAAGAAGCCTGCCCTGCAGTTGGGCGCCTGGGGCAGGCGGAGCCAGTGGCGCAACCGGCCGAGGGTGAACAAAGGTCCTTCCTTCGCTGTAGCCAAACCCTTGCCGGCCAGGTGCCCAGCCTGGCCCTAAGGCTTTTAGGGCGTTCGGAGGCGACGAGCCGTGGGACCCAAGATGGGCGCCAGGGGACACGGGGAGCCAGTGGCGCAACCGGCCGAACGCGAGGGTTGCATCGCACCGCAGCTGCCCGCACCCCCTCTCGGGAATGCCTGCCAGGGGGTGGGTATGGGGCCAAGTGCGTCGGCACCCCTCACCGGGAAGGAGCCCTGGGGACTCCAGGCTGCCCCACACCAGGAGGGGACATGAACCCACCCTCCCTCCCGCCCTCGGTCCTGGAGGCCGTGCTGGAACAGCTGGCCGAAAGCGTGCTCATCACCGATGCCTCCGGTCGCATCCTGTACGTGAACCAGGCCTTTGAGCACCTCACCGGCTATTCGCGGGAGGAAGTGCTGGGGCAGAACCCCCGGTTCCTTAAATCCGGGGCCCACTCGCAGGAGTTCTATCGAATGTTCTGGGAGCAGATCCGGGCCGGGGTTCCTTACCGGGGCCTCTTCGTTAACCGCAAGAAGGACGGCACCCTGTTCACGGAGGAGAAGATCGTAACCCCGGTCAGGGATCCCTCGGGGAGCATCTCCTATTTCGTAGCCACCAGCCGGGATGTCACCGGGGAAATAGCCTTCCAGACCAGGCTGCGGGAGCTAACCACCCACGACCCGCTGACCCGCCTCCTTAACCGCAAGGCCTTCCTGGAAAGGGTGGAAAGGGACCTTGCAACCCCGGTCCGGGGGATGGCCCTGGCCTGCCTCGACCTGGACCGCTTCCAGATGGTCAACGACCTCCTGGGCCATCGTGGGGGGGATGCCGTTTTGGCAGAGGTTGGCCGGCGCCTCCTGGCAGCCCTGCCCGAGGCGGTCCTGGGCCGGGTGGGGGGAGACGAGTTCGCTGCCTGGTACCCGGCCGAGGGCCCCGACGAGGCCAGGGGAAAGGGCAGGATTCTCCTGGAAACCCTGGCGCTTGAGGTCCCGGTTCAGGGGCAGCCCGTGCGGTTGGAGTGCAGCATGGGCATTGCCCTGTTCCCCCAACATGGCGCCTCCTTCACCGATCTCCTGCGGCGCGCCGATCTGGCCATGCATCGGGCTAAACTCTTCCGCACCTGGGAACCCGAGGTGTTTACCCCCGATCTGGAAGGGCTCACGCCCCAGGCCCTGGCCCTTGAAACCTCCTTCCGTGAGGCCCTGTCCTTGGGGCGCGCCCAGCTTGTTTTTCAGAGCTTGCTTGACCTCAGGGACAAGACCTTCCGCAACGCGGAGGTGCTCTTCCGCATCCGTGGATCCGAAGGCCTCTCAAATCCCCTGCCCCATCTGGACCTCTCGCGCCGTTCGGTGAACGAGCCCCTCGACCGCTTCGTCATCGGCCAGGCGCGTGGATTGCAGGAGAAGTACCCTGATCTGACCCTGTGGCTCAACGTGACCCCATGGTCTCTTGGCGACCCCACTTTCCTCGCCTTCGTCCACCGGGAGGTGGAGGAGGGCCTGGAGCCGGAAAGGGTGGTCCTGGAGATCAACGAACGGTTGGCGCAGCCGCAGCTGGCCCGGATCGTGCCCGCCCTTTGGAAGTTGCGTGCCCAGGGCTTCCGTCTCGCCCTGGATGACTTCGGATCCGGCCAGCTGTCCCTGGTCCATTTGCAGAGCCTTCCCCTAAACTTCTTGAAGATTGACCGGGAACTCTTCTGGTCCCACCGGGGCGACGGGCCCCATCCCCCTCCCGTAATCGCCCATATCGTGGCCATGGCCCGCGACCTTGGGCTCGGCGTGGCCCTCGAAGGTGTGGAAACGGAAAGCGACCTGGCTCTGGCCCAAGCCTTAGGGGTGGATCTGGTCCAGGGGTTTTACCTGCATGCGCCGGATAGCGAGCCCAGAGACCCGGGCCAGGTGCTCGATTGGCCGGACAAGCCTTAGGGAATCCCGCAAAAGCTTGTGGACCCAAGTCACTGGACGGCCACCGGCCCACCCATTAATCCCTTAACAACCATGGTGGTGTACAGGAACATACGCATACCGGGCAACTCGGGAAGGAAGCGCCCCCGTAGCGGGCATGGCAAGGCAACCCCAGGAGGCTGAGGCCCAAAACCCAGCGGGTAACCCACGAACCCATGGGAATGAAAAGGTGAGACCGGCACCCATAGGAGTTCCCGCATCGGCCCGAAGGGCTATCTTGAATACCGCTCCATGGTAGCCTCCCGGGACCAACCTGGCTGCCCTTTTGCCATTTGACAAGAGGTAAAACCGGGACAAGGGGTAAGAAAAACCGAAACCCCGGGGATTAACCCCCCGGGGATTTCCCTTTCCCATCGTGGTGGGCGATGGTGGACTTGAACCACCGACCTCACGCCTATCAGGCATCTTGGATATGGTCCAACAAGGGCCGCTTCATTCAGATATGGCCTTTCTCATCGTCGCTATTGTGCTCTATAGTTATGGTGTCAACCCTAGACCGTCTGGTTCATAAGCCCTCAAATGAGCCCTCAACTATCTGGTCTTATTACAGCAAATTGTCCCCTTTCCTCTACTCCCACCCCAAAGCCCGACGAGTCCTTCGTAAGTTCCCCTATAACAGAAGCAATGGTCGTGTAACAGGACTTTACCCACATCTCCGTTTCGTGGTAAATCTCCCCTTGCGGGCGCAGCCCGTATCTGGTACCGGGGGTGAT
>ERZ511473.1122-NODE-1122-length-27137-cov-11.156430_pt1 | contig 27137 bp, 25 predicted proteins | sample MGYA00374947_ERZ511473 | MGnify/ENA primary metagenome ERZ511473 (study PRJEB26303, sample SAMN06343854) | sediment metagenome | isolation source: hot spring sediment | place: Canada: British Columbia | collected 2012-09-26 ... | reverse complement strand
ATTGTATCTCTATGTTCAGGTGGTAATTTTTCAAAAACTTTATTTAATTTTTCTATCATAGTTTGATAATTTTAAAGGATAAAAAATTGCTTAAAGGATGAAGTTATTGATTAATTATTTGTCAAATTGCTCTATTTTCTTTGAGTTTTAAAATTTCATTATGTCAAATCTTGAATTTGTTCATCTACATGTTCATAGTGAATATAGTCTTTTGGATGGTGTTCCGAGTGTTTTAGATTTAATAAAAAAAGCAAAAGAACTTGGAATGAATGCTATTGCTTTAACTGACCATGGTAATTTATTTGGTGTTATTGAATTTTATGAGAAAGCATTAGAGGAGGGGATAAAACCTATTATTGGAATGGAAGGATATTTAGCACCAAATCATAGAACACGAAAACCAATAAAAGAAGATGAAAATTCTTATTTTCATATTACACTAATTGCTATGGATAATGAAGGTTTAAAAAATTTATATAAATTATCAACATATGCCTATTTAGAAGGATTTTATACAAGACCAAGAATAGATAAAGAGCTTCTTGAAAAGTATTCCAAAGGTTTAATTGTTTTATCAGGCTGTCCAAAGGGAGAAATTCCTCAAAATGTTCTAATTGACAATTATGAGAATGTAAAAAATTTGGTTGGTTGGTTTTATGAAGTGTTTAAAGATAATTTTTATTTGGAGATTCAAGATGTAGGAATTGAAGAAAATAAAAAAATAAATAAAGAGCTTTTAGAAATTTCAAGAAAATTTAATATTAAAGTTGTGGCAACAAATGATGTTCATTATATAAATAAAGAAGATTATATTATTCAAGATATTCTTTTGGCTATTCATAGCAAAACAACGTTAAACGATCCAAAGCGATTTAAAATTGAAACGAGAGAAATTTATATGAAAGGTAAAGAAGAGATGTACGAACTATTTAAGGGTTATGAATTTTCTTTAAGAAATACGATTGAAATATTAGAAAAGTGCCATTATGATATAAAATTGGACCCCAATGATTTAAAGCTTCCAAAGCTAAATGAAAATTTAAATTTAAGAGAACTTGCTTATGAAGGTTTAAAGAAAAAATTCAATAATCAAATTCCTGAAATTTATAAACAAAGACTTGAAATGGAACTTGAAGTAATAGAAAAACTTGGTTTTGAAGGCTATTTTTTAATTGTTTATGATATTGTTAATTATGCTAAAAAGAATAATATACCTGTTGGACCAGGTAGAGGAAGTGCTGCTGGAAGTTTAGTTTTGTATGCACTTGATATTACAAAAATTGATCCAATAAAATATAATCTATTATTTGAAAGATTCTTAAATCCAGAAAGAATATCACCACCTGATGTTGATTTAGATTTTGGGGATATTAAAAGAGATAAAGTTATTGATTATATATTTGAAAAATACGGCATAAATTCAACTGCTCAAATTATAACATTTAACACACTTGGTCCAAAAGCTGCAATAAAAGATGTTGCAAGAGTTTTTAATTATCCTTATTCAGAAATTAATTATTTAACAAAGTTAATTCCATATAATCCTAATGTCCAAAAAACAAAAGATGAGATCTTTGCTGAAATAAGAGAAATTCCTGAGATAAAAAGTGCTTTGAAATCAAATCCACTACTTGAAGAAATTTTGAAATATGCTTATAGAATCACTGGAAAGCCAAGAACAACATCAGTCCATGCAGCAGGTGTAGCGATTGCACCGGGAAACATAACTGATTATGTCCCACTTGCATTATCAAAATCTTCCTCAAAAAAAGAAAAAATTATTACAACACAATTTGATAAAGATGTTTTAGAAAAATTAGGGATTTTAAAAATTGATTTGCTTGGTGTAACAGTTTTGAGTATTATTGAAAAAACCGTTGAACTTATAAGACAAAGAAAAGAACCCAATTTTGATATTGATAAAATTCCACTTGATGATAAGAAAACTTATGAATTACTTTGGAAAGGTTATTTACTTGGTGTATTTCAGCTTGAATCTTCAAGGGGAATGAGAGAATTAGTTATGAAAATGAAACCTGATAGATTTGAAGATTTAATAGCACTGATAGCATTATATAGACCAGGAGCACTTGCTTGGGCAAATGAATATATTGATAGAAAATTTGGAAGAAAGAAAATTGAATATGATTTTGAGGAATTGGAAAAAATTTTAAAAGAAACTTATGGAATAATTGTTTATCAAGAACAAGTTATGCAGATTGCTAATAAATTGGCAGGATTTACACTTGGACAAGCAGATGTTTTAAGAAAAGCAATAGGAAAGAAAAAGAAAGAATTAATGGATCAAATGAGAGATGAATTTATAAATGGAGCAATAAGTAAAGGTAAGGATCCAGAAAAAGTCAAAAGGCTTTGGGAAACGATTGAAAAATTTGCAGAGTATTCATTTAATAAATCACATTCAGCAGGTTATGCAATGCTAACATATCAAACTGCATATTTAAAGGCAAATTGGACAATTGAATTTTATACCGCAATGTTATCACTTGAAATGTTAAAAGGACAACAATTTTATAAAAAAGCTCCTGCAATTATTTACGAAGCAAGGCAGTTTGGAATTAATATATTACCACCCGATATAAATGAAAGTGATTTTGAATTCAAAATTGAAAATGAAAATTCAATTAGGTATGGACTTGGAGGAATAAAAGGCATAGGAATAAATACTATTGAAGATATTTTAAAAGCAAGGAAGCTTGGTAAATTTAGAAGCTTAGAAGATTTAAAAATAAGGGTTAAAGGTATAAATAAGAAAGTACTTGAAGCATTAATAAAATCTGGTGCTTGTGATGGAATTATAAAGTCAAGAAAATCAGCTCTTTTAAGAATTGATGCCAATTTAAAATTTGGTTCAATTGAAGGAGGCTTGTTTTCAAATGTTGTTATTAATAAAGAAGATAGCAATCAAAAAGATGATGAAAACTTTCTTTTAAAATGTGAAATGGAATCACTTGGAATTTATCTTACGAGGCATCCATTAAATCCATTTAGAAATTTATTTGAAAATTATAGAGGAATAACAATTGAAGATTTATATAATGAGGAAATAAAAGATAAGGAAATTACACTTTATGTTGCAAAAGTTTTTGTTCAAACAAAAAAGAATTCAAATAAGGAAACATATTGTATCTTAACAGTGGAAGATTTTACGGGTTCAATTGATGTTTTTGTTCCTGCTGGAAAATATGCTCAATATAAAGATATTATTGAAGGTGATTATTTTGCTTATAAAATAAAGGGAATTTTGAATTATGATGAAGAGGAAGATGAAAGAATTCCAGAGATTATGCTTGAAACAATTGAACCATTAACAATTAATAATTTTGGAAGTAAAGTCATTTTTGAAATTAGTTTAGATAATAATTTTGATATTGATAAATTCATTAATTTTTTAAAGAATAATAATTCAAGGGATGGCTTTGAAATATATGTAAAAATTAATGAAAATGGTTCATCACAAATGTATAAATCTCAAAAATTTAAACTTGAAAGGAAGGCTCTTGAAAAATTAGATGAACTCAAATGGTATTTGATTTAATGAAAGATATTATTAGATTTTTTGTTCTAATAAATTCATTTAAATTTTCTGGATCAATAGGTTTGTCTGATTGAATTTTTAATTTAAGAGGATTAATAAGGTTTCCATCTTTTCTCATTTCAAAATGTAAATGAGGACCTGTTGATAGCCCTGTTGCACCGACATTTCCTATGTATTGTCCAGCTGAAACTCTCTGACCAATAAAAACAGAAATTTTTGATAAGTGAGCATATCTTGTTTCATAGCCTTTTGGATGTTTAATAATTATAGTATTTCCATAACCACCTTTCCAACCTGCGTAAATAACAACACCATCTCCTAATGAAAATACTGGAGTGCCATAAGGAGCAGCATAATCAACACCATGATGTAATCTATATTCTCTTAAAATTGGGTGAAACCTATAACCAATGTAAGATGTTATTCTATAAATTTTTAAAGGAGACTTTAAAAACATTTTTGAAAGTGCTTTACCATTTTCATCGTAATATTTATCACCAAATTTAATGGCTCTTTTTATTCCTACTCTTTTTCCATAATAAACTGCATAATATATATTTCCATATCCTATAAGTCTTTCATTATAATAGAGTTTTTCCAAAACCATTAAGAAACTATCATTATCTTCCGTTTCTACTAAAAAATCAATATCCCAAGCAAAAATATCTGAATATTTTTCAACAAGTTCAGGAAGCTCATTTAATTTTAAAATTGAATTATATAAATTACCTTCAATTGAACCTTTTATAATTTCAAGTTTTTTTTGAATGAAACCTTTTTCAAAATGAACTTCTTTAATTGTATCTTTTAAAGTAACTTCAAGTTTATTGAAATTTTTCTTTATGGTAAGAACTATTGAGCTATCACTTAAGATTTTTATTTTTAATGTATCATTTTTATTAAATGTTTTTTCATCAAAATAGTTTTTGATTGTTTGACTTAAAATAAAAATTTTCTTGTTTTCAAATCCTAAACTTGATAATATGTTCCAAAGTGGTTGATTTAAACTATAAACTAAAAATATATTATTTACCATATCTTTCTACATAAGCTTTTGCTACCATTTTTGAACATTTTCTTATTCTTCCTATATAGATAGTTCTTTGAGATGGTGAAATTGCTCTTCTTGAATCAAGAATATTAAATGTATGAGATAATTTAATAACATAATCATAAGCAGGATAAATTAAATTTAATTCAAGCATTCTATAAACTTCCTTCTCATAAAAATCAAAAGCTTTTTTGTAAAATTCAACATCTGCAAAATCAAAATTAAAATAACAGAATTCCCTTTCAAAGTCTTTGTAAATATCACCCCATTTCCATTTTTCATTCCATTTAATATCAAAAATTGTATCAACATTTTGAATAAACATTGCTATTCTTTCAAGTCCATATGTAATTTCAACTGCTGGAATTTTTAAATCAATTGAACCTGATTGTTGAAAATATGTAAATTGAGTTATTTCTAATCCATCAATCCAAACTTCCCAACCTATTCCCCAAGCTCCAAGTGTAGGACTTTCCCAATCATCTTCAACAAATCTTAAATCATGCTTTTTAATATCTATTCCTATTGCTTTTAATGAATCAATGTAAATATCAATAACATTATCTTCAGGAGGTTTTAATATAACTTGGAATTGATAATATTGCTGAACACGATTAGGATTTTCCGCATACCTTCCATCTTTTGGCCTTCTTGTAGGTTCTATATATGCACATCGCCATGGTTTATTATCAAGAACTTTAAGAAATGTGGCTATATTGAATGTTGCTGCTCCAACTTCTGAATTATAAGGTTCAAATATAAGACAACCTTTGCTTTTCCAATAGCTTTTTAAGTTAAGAATAATATCTTCAAAAAACATAATATGATTTTTGAAATTTTAAAGTTAAATTCTGAAATTATTTATCAATTTTGAAAAATCTTTGTTATTGTAAAATGATAAATTCTTTAAATTTCTATAATCTTCAATACTATGAGCATCTGAACCAACTAAATCACAAATTTCATATAATTTTTGAGCTTTTCTCATAACTTCTATACCATAAAATCCATTTAAACTTTTTGCATTTATTTGAATTAGAACATTAGAATCTTTTATTTTTTTTATTTCATTAAATGTAAGATAAGGGTATCTTTCAGGATGAGCAAAAATTGGTTTCAAACCATATTTCATAACCTTTATAAATGGTTCAATTATGTCAGATGGTTTTTTATAGAAGTCAAATTCTAATAAAATAAAATTTGTTCCCTCAATTACAAAAATTCTTGGGTCATAATTTTCAATCGCATCGACTCTAACTTCATATCCAATTATTATGTTAAAGTCAATATGTTTTAATATGTTTTCTTTAATTTCATTTAGAATTTCTCTTTTTGGAAAATATAAGCTATTGGCATGTGGCGTTGCGATTACACCTGAAAAATTATTCTCTTTTAAAAAATTTATCATTTCAATTGTTTCTTCTAGACTTTGTGAGCCATCATCTACATTCGGTAAAATATGACAATGAAAGTCAAACATATTTAATGTTTAAAATTTTAAAGGAAATAAAATTATTTAAACCAAACATTATATTCATATTTTTTTGTTCCAAATGATGATTTTATGAAACCTATGCTTTCGGTAGTCTCAAGTCCAAAATCAAGAAGTTCTAATTTATTTTCAATAGCCCATCTTACGCTAATCAAAAACAAAAACTCTCCCATATCAAAATTTAATAGTTTTTTATAACCTGAAATCCAAAGTAATGCATATTTATTTATTTTTATTATTAGAACTCCTCCTAAATAGTTACTATTTTGAAAGACATTTAGTAAATTAAGATATTTTTTTAGTTTCAAAATGTTTTCTTTTTTGAAAATTTTGTGATGTTTTTTATAAACGATTTTATAACTTTCATAAAATTTCTCAAAAAAGTCAAAACTTTCCTTAATTGTTAAATTTAGTCTTTTCTCTTTGTTTTGAAGTTTTTTTAGACTTTTATATCTATTCTTGCTAATCATTTTAAAGAAATTTTCAATGGAATTAGGAACTTCAAGAATATAAGTAAAAACTTTCTTATTTTTTAAAAAATCAACATTTATTTTATTCTCAAAATCATATATGTAAAACTTAAAAAAATTTCTTGATATTGATTTTAAAAAAATTTTATCTACATTATCTTTAAATCCTCCGTAAAATCCATAAGTTAGTGAATAACCTCTTTTTATTAAATTTCCTTTTGATATTATAGCAATTGGTTCAAAAAACTCAACCTTCCCCCCTGAAAAATCAGCTAATTTTTCTATAAATTCTTTCTCATAAAATGGGTTCTTCAAAGTCTAAACATAAGTAATATACCTGCAAATAAATCTAATGTAGTATTTGGAATTAACCTAAATGCTGGTGTAATTTGAATTCCAAGGTCTATTGGAGCTTCTGTGAATGAATAATTTAATGTAAATGGAATTCTTACACCTACGCCAGCGGATTGATTTCTATCAACTTTCACTGTCATTAAATAACCGCCAATTCCAATGTAAAACTTTAAAGGTTGAAGTTCTCTTGTTGGTATATTAAAGTCTTTATCAAAACTAAAATAGATGTTGTTATCTATAACATCCCAACCAGCCATAATTCTAAAATCTTGCTCAAACCTTAAGGATAAGGCAACAGGTGAGCCTATATGAGCGCCAATAGAATGAAGTTGTGTAGTGAGAATGAAAATCATAGTCAAAATTTTAAAGGTTAAAGAGTTATAAGCTAAGGGCTTAATAATGTCCTTTAAAATTTTAAAACTATGATGACTTTCAAAGGAAATAAGGTTAGTTTAGTTGGCAGAATGCCAAATGTTGGTGAAATAGCACCTGGATTTGTTGCTATTGATAGTAGCCTAAAAGAAAAAACGCTTAATGATTTCTCCAATAAAATAAAAATTATTTCTTCTGTTCCATCTCTTGATACTTCTGTCTGTTCCATAGAAACAAAAAAAATTGATGAATTGATGAAGAAATTTTCAGATGATTATGTATTTATAACGATAAGTATGGATTTGCCATTTGCTCAAAATAGATGGTGTGGAGCTAATAATGTTAATAAAGTTATAACGCTTTCAGATTATAAATATCGTTCTTTTGGATATGCTTATGGATTATATGTAGTTGAATTAGGATTGTTAGCAAGATGCTTATTTATTGTTGATAAAGAAAATAAAGTTAGATACATTCAGCTTGTAAATGAAATTGCAAGTGAGCCAAATTATGAAGATTTAGAAAAGGCACTCAATGCTATTTAAATATATTGGAAATTTTAGATGGAAAGATGTTTTTGAGAAACCCTACAAAATTAATGATAATTCATTTTTAAATGTTAAGCGTTTTGAGATTGTAAAAGGAAAAGATGTTGAATTTAGATATTTTGAAATTGAAAAGGGTGGTTATTCATCACTTGAAAGACATGAACATGAGCATATTGTAATGTTTATAAAAGGTAGAGGAATTGTTTTGATTGAAGATGAAACTTATGAGTTTGAACCATTTGATGTTATTTACATTCAATCATTTAAAGCACACAGATTTATAGCAAAATATGAAGATATAGGATTTATTTGTGTTGTAAAAAAGGATAGAGATAGACCTCAAAAACTAAGTGAAAAGGAAATAAGAGACTTAATTAACAAAAATCCAAATTTAAAAGAATTTTTAAAGTTCGGGGTATAGCTCAATGGTAGAGCGTTCGGTTCGGGACCGAAAGGTTGCCGGTTCAAATCCGGCTACCCCGAATTGGTAGAGGAAAAGTTAAGGAAAGTTGCTTCTGCTTTATTGGATAAATATAAACAAGTTTCAAATCCAAAAGAGAATGTTATTATTTTTGTTTATAAAAAAGAAATTGGATGGGAAATTTTAAAATTAGCTTATGAACAAGGCTATAAAATTATAAATAAGACGCTACCATTTTATATTGAATATAAAACTGATTTTGATTATTATGATTTTGGATTTCATAATGCAGATATACCTTATGAAGAAAGGGAGGAGATTGAAAACGCTTTTAGAACAGGAAAATTAAGGTGTTTAATTTCAACATCAACATTAGCTTATGGTGTAAATTTGCCTGCTGACAGAGTAATTATATTATTAACTTCATTCTATGATAGAGAGAGAGGAAAAACAATAACACTTCCATCAATAACAGATGTCATTCAAATGGAGGGGAGAGCGGGAAGATTTGGTATTAGAGAAATAGGTTATGTTCATTTATTAAGGTACAAGACATCTAAAAAAACTTATGATAAGGTTTATGAAGAAACATTTAATTCTTCAAATAGTGAAATCGTCAATGCCCTAAAAAATATAGATAAAATTTTTGATGATTATCTTGGTGAGTCAGGAAAGTTATCATCATTTATTTTATCAGCATTTAAAATTAGTAATGGAAATGTTTTTGAATTTCTAAAAAGAACATTTTCATTTAAAGATTTTAATGACAAAAGAAAAATTAACTTTATTTTAGATTTTTTAATTGAAAAAAAATATATTGAAAACAATAAGGTTACTAAGAAAGGAGAATTCTGTTTAAGTAGTGGAATTCCACCAACTGCTTATGAGGAATTTCTAAAAAGAACAAAAATAAATGGTGATATATTTATAAAAATTAGACCTTTAATTTGGACAAAAAGAATTAAAGATTGCTTAAAAACATTTCTAACTGATGAAGATGTTATGAAATTTTATGATAGAAGTTTTTTAGAAGCATTAAAACCATTTGATTATCCAGAAGATGGCTCACATGAACTAATTTTTTATATTAAAGGAGGACTTTTTAAATTAAGGAATATCCATAATCCTCCAAGTGAATTATATTTAGGAACAGAAGTTTTACATCTTTCAAAAGCACTAATCAAAATTTCTGATTATTTCTTTCTTTCAAATGAAGATATTTTAAGGATTGCTCATTCTTTGAAATATGGAATTGATTATAATTTTTCACCTATTGGTTCAATTGGAGGAATAGGTCATATAAGGGCAAATGCAATTAAATTAGCCTTATTATTAAATCATAAAATTAAAAGTTTTAATTTTGAAAATAAAGTTAGTGATATTGTTGATTTATTAGATGAAAAAGTGTTAAAAGAAGTTCTTTCAATAAGGTACATTCATTCGGAAAATATAAAAAGGGAAGCAGTCAATATATTAAATATCCTTTTAAAAAATAGGGATAAAATTCTTGTAGATGAATATATTTTAAGAGGCATTAGCCTATTTAAACTTGATAAAGAATCTGCGTTAAAGTTGCCTGTTGATGAACTTCTTATTAAATATCTTGAAAGTTAATGGAGATTTTAAATAATATAAATTACAAAAAATTTTCTTCAATGTCTGATTTTTTGGCATTTATTAGCATTTACGATGATATGAATAGAACAGATGCTTGGAAAAAGTTAATGTTAAGATATTCTGATTATTTTAAAAATGGTGTTGTTGCTGAGCTTGGTGCAGGTTTTGGATTATTTTCTGAATTTGCTCTTGAACTTGGAGCAAAAAAAGTGTATGCAGTTGAAAGAAACAGATATTTATTTAATGTTCTTAAGGAAAGACTTTCAAAATATAAAGAAATAAAAGTTATTAACGAAAATGTGCTTAGATTTATACCCAAAGAACATATTGATGTTGTTATTCATGATTTTTATGGACCTTTACTATATGATGAATCGTTATATGTTCTTGATAATTTAAAATTTAAACCAAGCATTGTTATACCAAATGGTGGAAAGTTGAAACTTGGATTTTTTAGTTTAAAAGATATTGAAGATAAAGTAATTAATCATTCTGTTTTAAAACAACTTAAAAATTTATTAATAGCTGACTTATTTATAATTGAAAATAAACCAAAAATAACTATTGATATAGCAACTTGGTCATTTTCAGAAGGATTAAAAATTAATAAAATTATTGATATTTCTAACTTTGAAGGTGAAATTTTATTGTTTTATCTTGAAGTTTTTCATAATAATGATTTTGTTTGTGATGCTTTTGAATGTCAAAATTGGTCATTGGTTTTTTCTTATAGATTTTCTAATAGGTTTTTTTTAAAGTTTAAGTGGAGTGGTGATTTTTGTAAAGTCTATTTTTCTTTCATATGAATTACAAAGTAATTAAAAATGAAAATGAGGTTTTGAAGTTGGATGAGAAAATTAGATATGAATTTTTAAATTCAAGGAATCGTGTAAGAGTTTAAAAAATTCTAAATGGTTATTTATTCGTTCTTATTATATCAATAATGGTTTTGATGTTGAAAGCTACATTGGTAATGATTTATCAGAAACATTATTTAGATTATTTCAAGAAATTGGAACAAACGAAGTTGATAAATTAAGGGAGGAACTTAAAAACCTTGAAGATAAAGTATTTTCAAAAATTGATTATCCAAAACTTGATAAATTTTTACTTAAAAGTCTATATTTTTATAAAAAATCAGTAGATGAACTAACAAGATATTATTTTCTTCAAGAGGATTTATTAGAAGAAATGGAAATTGATAGAAAAGTGATATTTCAAGTAAGAAGAATTAGAACCGCTCTTGAAAAAATTTCAAATTTGACAAATTCGCTTATTGAAATATATCTTGAAATGATAGATACAGTTGCTAATGAAATTATGAAGTTTTTAACGATTATTGCTACTATTTTTATACCTTTGTCATTTTTAGCAGGTGTTTATGGTATGAATTTTAAATATATTCCTGAACTTAAATGGAAATTTGGATATTTTTTATTTTGGGTTATTTGTATTCTTTTCTCAATTTTTTCAATTTTCTATTTTAAGAAAAAAAAGTGGATTTAATTTTTAAATTTCCTTTTTCCATATATATTATTTTAAAACCAATTGACTTGTTTATTTTATAGATTAACTTATAAATTGAGGAATCTTTTAATGAGGAGATACGAATAATTTGGAATTTATTTAGTGTTTTATTTTCAAAAAGTTTTTTAATAAGTTTCATTTCTTCATTTGAAAGCCTAATTTTTATAGATTTTTTGGCAATTTTAAAAATTAAGAATTTTTCATCAAATTTATATTTTAAGTTCAAGGATAAATGAAAGTTTTTGTAAAATTCCTGAATGTAGTCCTTTAATTTGTCAGTTTTAAAAAGGATATAACCTAATCTTAAAGTAAATGTATTGGAATATTTTTTTGATAAGTTTATTGCTCTTTTATATTGGCGATTTTTTAAAGCTAGTAAAATTAAACTATCAATTGAAAATTTTGTTTTTGTATCTAAAAATAAAGAAAATTCTAAAATTTCCCTTGCTCTATCAGTTATAATATAATTTTTTATTTCATTATATATAGAAATTGCTTTTTCCTTTTCCCCGATCACTATATAACAGATAGAAAGTAGTATTCCTGTTTGAACTTTTAAATGTTTAAATTGATAAGTTTTTAGAAATTCTCTAATCGCTTTTTCAATATAACCTTTCATAAAATAAATATAACCTTTTGCTAATGCTCTGTCTTTTCTATCATCAATATGTTTAAGGAGATTGTTTGCTTTCTTAAAATTGTTTTGATTTGTAAGGATAATAATGGCTGTTGAAGGATAAGCATATTTTTCTAAATTTTCAATTGGAATGTTATAATAACCTTTGGTTGAAGAAACTGCTATAAAGTCTGATGTTAATATATTAGGAAATTTTAATTTTTTAAGAATTTTATAAGCTGATTTCAAGAATTTTAATGAATGTTCTTCTTCACTTATTAAGCTACCCATTAGTAGTGTATAAAATTTAATACAAATATCATTATGTTTAATGCTATTTAAATTTTCAAACGAGATTTTCATTAGCTCCTTATTACCAAGCCATAAAGCACATGAACCAAGTATAACATAAGCTCTAATAAGTGAATAATTTAATTTCTCTTCTTTTAATTTTGGAATTATTTTATTTATCTCAGAAATTGCTTTTTCATAATTTAAACTATAACTTAAATCAAGAGCAATTTTATTTAATTTTAGATGTGTTGGTAGTTCTTCAAAACTATATTTATTTAGTAATTCTATATTTGAAACAGTCCCAACAAGTTTAGGAATCCTCATTTTTAAAAACTTTTCTGAAACATCAGTTTTTACATAGCCAAAATATAAAACCTCAAATTTTTCTTTTTTAAATCCACATAATCCATAATCTCTTAAAATTCTAAATGCTTTATCCTTGGATATATTTAAAATTTTACTAATTTCATCAATCTTCAAACTTGGTTGTTCTTCCTTTAATCTAAAAATTCTATATCTTAAATCTATTAATTCCTTTAATTTTTTTTCCTTTTTTAAATATCTAAATACTGTTCTTTCTGAAACGTTTAGGATTTGTGAAATTTCTGAGACGTTAAAGCCTTCATTTTTAAGTTCTATTGCTTTCAAAATTTTATCTAAATTGTATGACATATTTTACAAAATTTTAAAGTTAATTTAAAAATAAGAAAAGGCTGTTTTGAAAATATAGTAATTAATATATTTTTATGCTCTTGACATATCCAAATTTTTTAGTTTAAAATATGGGTCAGAAGGAGGATAACCATGATAAAAAAGATAATAAAAATGATGATATTGATGATGGGGGGAATATATTATCTAAATGCTCAAAGCTATCAACCATATACGGTTTCTGATTCGCACTGGGTAATGGGAAGACATGACATAAAGAGGACAGGTTTTAATCCAGTTAGATGCCAATCTCCTGCTAATGTTAGCAGAACTTGGTTTCATCCAACCGCTGGAAGTGATGGTAATGAAGTAAATACAATTATTCCTCCAAGAAGAGTTTTTTCATCTGGAAATGCTTTATCATTTACGGATAATAATTTAAATTTAGCTATGTACAATGCTTATAATGGAAGTATCATATGGTACCGTAGTAGTCCTGATGATGCAGATTATGAAGAATCTGGTTGTGTTTATGCTTATAATAATCTTGTTTTTTGTCAGTGGATAAATGAAGCAAGTGATCCCTGGAGTGACGAAGAATCAAAAGCCCAATTATATGATGCTAATAATGGCAATATACTATGGACAAATCAAGATGCTAGTAGTAAGGTACATTATCCATCGCCAGCAGTTTATCAGATAGGAAGTGAGCATTGGATTTTCAGAGGAGTAAATGGTAATGCTAGGGCTGCCAAAATAATGCCAACTAATCCTTATTATCAGCAGGTTTGGTCAGTAAATTTAGGTTTTAGGGTGGAGGCACCGGCAATTCTTAAAACCGATGGATTGAATAATTATGTATTATATCCTGTTAGTAATTTTAATAATAATTCTTTAAGAGATAAAGTTGTTGCATTAAATATATCTAATGGAACAATTAAGTGGTCTTGGGATTTACCACCTGGTAAAAGGTTTAATATTTCTGCTGGCAGACCTTATGAGAGTGCTCACATATCTGGTTATGATATTGATAATGATGGTAAAGATGAGATTTTTGTAAGATATGATAGTTTTCTTGTTATGTTAAAAGAAATAAACAATAGTCCTACTTTAGTATGGTCAAGAAAATTACCTTCCATTCTTTATACTGCAATTGCCATTGGTCCTATTTTACCTAATAATAAAATAGGAATAGCTGTAATTCCATTCCGTATAGGTAGCAATCCTATCTTTTGCTCAAACAAACTTATCATATTGGATGCTACAAATGGTAATATCTTATGGACAATAAATTTGCCTGAAGACTATTGTAATTCACCTACAATAGCGGATGTAAATGCTGATGGAATTTACGATGTTATTATAGCAAGTTTGAGCTGTTCTAATCCTGTTGCTTATAGCAGCTCAAATAATTTCTCCTCACCTGTTTGGCAATCAACTGGTTGCTCACAAGCAGCACCATTAAGCTCAGATATAGCTGTTGGTTTAATAGATACAGTGATGGCATTTTCAATTGGAGATGAGAGTTGTTATACAAACGTTTGGCTATGTAAAAAGGCTATAACACCAGTTTCATTTAATGAAAATTGGAGAATAAATTATAAAGTTATAAAAGGAGGGATTCAGTTTGAAGGTTATGGAAATGTTGAAATTTATAAAATTGATGGTTCTTTAATAGGAAATTATGAAGTTAATGGTTTTAGAAAAATTTTACTATTAAAGGGTGTTTATATGGTTAGAATAAACAAAGAAAATAAAAAAGTTATTATAAATTAAGGGGGTGGAATATGATGCTGATTATTTTAAATTTAACCTTAGATGAACTGAAAGTTAAATATGGAGCTATCAAAAGTGTAACAGGTAATGCTTGTGTTTATATAAATCATGTTATAAGCTTAGATGGTTGTGGTGACTTTAACTACCAAAATAATTCATATACTGGATATGTATTTTATCTTGTTTCTACTGAGGTTTATGGGAGTGTTAGCATAACCCAAAATGATACTTTATTTATATTTCATTTTGCTAATAAGAATAAAAAAAGGAGCGCTTATAAGCATCCTTACTTAAGTCCATATAAATTTTTCTACTTATTAACCGAAAATCTTGATAAAGTTCAATATAATATTTATCAAAGTGACAAAACTTATATTGTTGAGTTCTATAATAATTACAGAAAATGGGTATTTGAAATTGATAAGTCAAGTTATATAATAAATTCTATAACCGCTTATGATAGTGATGGCCTTATTCAAGCAAAAATAACATTTTCAAATGTAAATTTAAATTATTAATTAATATGGTGATTTTTATATTTTGTTTTAATGGATATTTAACATTTGGAACAAGTGGAGGAGATTATATAAGAGCTGTTTATGAAGAAGGTAATAGCTTCTATTTTGTTTCCACTACTAACGGTTATACAAATGCTAATGCTCATGCGATTCTAGGAGTAATGTCTCAATATGGAACAATTTCTATATTAAGAAGATATTATGTAAATGCTTCAAATCCTTCTTACAATTTATGGATTCAAGATATAAAAACAAATATAAGTAATATATATATGGTTGGTTCAATCTGTAAATATGAGCAATATTACTATGTTTGTTCTAATTCATCTAATCCATACTCATCATTTTTAGGTCTTGGTGTTATTATAAAGACAGATAAGGCAGGAAACATATCTTGGTACAAAGTATACGATTATTCATCAATTTTAAACTGCTATGTTAATAATCAAAGGTTTTCTCATATTTATTCTTCTTATCTTACAAGCGATGGTAATCTTCTTATTGGAGGAGAAGCTACATTTTGTAATACTTCTGGTCTTATTCTCGGTAGTGCTGCTTTCATTTCGAAGATAAGTTCATCTAATGGTAATATATTATGGAATATATTTATTTACGATTCATCAGGTGGAGTTTGGGGTAATAGTGCTATTGTTTCACTCTTTGAGAAAAGTGGTTATTATTATGCTATAATTCAAAGTACAAGAAGTATAGGGATTATAAAAATTCAAACTGATGCTTCCTTTTGGTACTGGAATAGATTTCAATTACCTTTTAATATACCACAACAACAAAGAACCACAGGTAGAGCTATTCCTACAAGTGATGGAAATTATGTATTTGTAGGAGTTAGTCATCCTGGCGCTTATTCAACAGATATTTTAGTTGTTAAAATTGCTTCTGACCCACCATATTCATATATTATATTTTCAAAAGTTTTTCCTTATAATGGAAATGATGTTTCGAGAGATATTATTGAAAGAAACTATGATTACATAATAGCTGGGAATTTGAATTTTAGTTATACAGGTAGTTCTGCTACCTTAATTTCAGTAAATAAAGCAACAGGTAATATAAACTATGCATACACGCCTGCTCAAAATAATTATGTTGATAAGTTATTTCTTCATTCTGATGGAACAAGTATTTATATTTTTGGGAATACATTTCCTCTTTTATCTGGACAAAACCTCGTTATATTAGATGATGGCTATTTAAATAATTGTTATTCATTTACTAATTACAACTTAAGTGCTAATGATTACAACTTAACGAGAACAGGTTATTATTATTTTTCTACTTATTTTCCATCCTCTTATAGTTTAGTTATTTCAACTTCTAATGCTAATTTTCAGTACGGTCAGAGATGTGGATATTTAACACCATTGAATTATAAGGAATGTTTTAAAGACATTGAGGATTATGAAATTTTCTCAATTGATGGAAGAAAGTTAAATAATTTTAATAAAAAGAAGGGAGTTTTTGTTTTAAAAACAAAAAACAAAACTTTTAAGGTTTTTATTGGTAAATAGTTATAAATCCTTTCATTAGTAGGCAAATTTTTAATCAATAACTTTAAAATTTAGGCTTGGGATGGCAGACTTGCTAATTTTTAAAATTTCACACAATATAAAATCTAAAATTGAGAGTGAAATTTTGGCAAAACTTGAAATTGAAGGTTTGTTAAATGAAGTACCCAAACCCATTGAAAATTTCTATGATATAATGAACTATTTAAAGGATTTTGAAGATTTTAGAATTTCGAATAGAATTTTTTGGGAAAATGCTTATGGGAAAGTTAAGGGTTATTACTTATTTTCAGATATAAATGAACATTTGATTGAAAAACTTATAAAAAGATTGGCTTATTTTAGCGAAATTTACTTATTAACAAAAAAAGATTTAAGCTTAGCAATTTCTTCGAAGTTATATGAAAAATTTCAAAGAGAAGACAAAGTTTTATACAGATTTATTACTTATTCTTATTTTCTTGAAAAGTCAGAATATATTTCAAAGTTAAGTAGAAATGAAAAAGAAATTGATAGAAATGTTGAAATTTTATTTAAACATCCATTTGAAAACATTTACTACATTCCCGCACCACAAAACCTAAAAATGGGTAAAAAACTTGAAGATTATTTTTCAAATAGAGAGGAAAGTTAACTTTATTTAACACACTACTTTTATCCATATAAAGGGAAATTTCATCCAAAAATGGTAAGAAGTTTGTTAAATTGGGCAAATCCAAAAATTGTTTTAGATAATTTTGTAGGAAGTGGAACATTATTAGTTGAGGCGAGTTTAATGGAGATAGAAAGTTATGGAGTTGATATAAACCCTTTATGTGTTCTCATGTCAAAAGTTAAAACTTCCGCTTTATTTTATCAATTAAAGTCTTACTTTAATCGAATTTTTATAAACTTTCAAACAATAAAAAATTTTGTTGAATCTATAAAAGATGAGCAAACAAAAGATTTCTATAAACTTGTTTTAGCAGGGACGGTAAGTGATATTTCAAGAAATAGAAAGAAAAATTTTCATTCTGCCTTCTTAGAGAGATTAAGGGATTTAGAATTAAGAATTTATCTCTTTAAGAAACTTAATGAAACATTAAAAATTAAACCAGCACCTGCTTTTGTTGAAAGGATGGACACAAGAAAGCTAAATTTGAATAAAAAATTTGATAGCATCATAACCTCTCCGCCTTATGCCATTGCTCTTGATTATATTAAGAATGATAAGGACATTTTGAGGTTAATTTTTGATTTAGATTTTAAAATCTTAGAAGAAGATATGATAGGAAATCCAAGAGAAAATAAAACTCAATTTTGAAATACCTTTTTATCTTGAAAATAAACTTGAAAAATTTAAAAATAGGCCACAGATTTTTAAATTTTATTCTGACATTTATTTAACTATTAAAAAAATGAAAGAACATTTAAAAGAAAGTTCAAAGAATGCTATTATAATTGGGAATAATAAATTAAAGGAAGGAGTTTTGAGAAACGATTTTTTAATTTCAGATATTCTACAAAAAGAAGGCTTTAAGATCATTGACATTATAGAGAGAGATATAACTAAAAATGTTGAAGGAGCTATAAAGGAAGAAAGTATTATTTTATTTTATCTTTAATTGCTTGAAGTATTTTATTAACAATTTTCTGTGGTGTGAAACCAAAATAATCAAAAAGAACTTTATATGGTGCTGATTTTCCAAAAGTTTCCATACAAATTTTTAATCCATCTAAACCTACAAATTCTTCCCAACCAAAACCACTTAATGCTTCAACGGAAACTCTTAAAACATTCTTTAAATCTTTTCTTAAAATATAATTTTTATATTCTTCACTTTGTTTCCTAAATAACTCAAATGAAACTACATTAACTAATTTCACTTTTATGTTATTTTGTTTTAAAATTTCTGATGCTTTTAAACTTGGATAAACTTCTGAACCACTAGCAAAAATAATAACATCTGGATTTTCCTCTTCAATAACAACATAAGCACCATAAATTAAATTATCAACATTTAAGTTTTCAATAACAGGAACATTTTGTCTTGTTAAAATTAATGCGATTGGTCCTTCTTTGTAGTTTATAGCAAATTCAAATGCCTTAATTGTTTCATTGGCATCTGCAGGTCTTAAAATTATTAAATTTGGTATTGCTCTTAATCCTGCAAGTTGCTCAATTGGTTGGTGAGTAGGTCCATCTTCTCCAAGTCCTATTGAATCGTGAGTAAAAATGTATATCACTGGAAGTCTCATAAAAGCAGAAAGTCTAATTGATGGTTTCATATAATCCGAAAAAATAAGAAATGTTCCACAAAAAGCTCTTAAATTATATAAACTTATTCCATTTACAATTGCTCCCATTCCATGTTCTCTAACACCAAAATGAATGTTTCTTCCAATTGGATTTTCTGCTAAAAAATCTCCAAGTTTTGGAACATATGTTTTATTTGATGTGCTTAAATCAGCAGAACCACCAATCAAAAAATCTAAATCTTCCCATATTGTTTCAAGAGCTTTTCCAAATGCATTCCTTGTAGCAACTTCACCTTTAAATTTTCCTATACTTTTTAATTTTTCCGTTATGTATTGTGGAATTTTTTTGTTTATAAAAATTTCATACTTCTCTTTCATCTCTGGAAAGTTTTTGAAATAATCATTTAATAGTTTATTCCAATTTGATTCCAATTTTTTACCTTCATCAATTTTTCTTCGTGTCCAATTTAAAACTTCTTCTGGAACTTCAAATGGTTCATAATTCCAGTTGAAAAACTTTCTTGCATACTCAATTTCTTCAATTCCAAGAGGTTCTCCATGTGCTTTTTCACTTCCCATTTTATTTTTCGTTCCATATCCTATTATGCTTCTTACTTCAATAAATTTTGGTTTTTCAGTAGTACTTAGTGCTAATTTTATTGTTTTTTCTAATTCTTCTAAATTATTTACATCATTAACTGAATAGACTTGAAAATTAAATGCCTTAAACCTCATTTTTACATCTTCACTCCAAGTTAAGCTTGTTTTTCCATCAATTGTAATTCCATTATTATCCCAAAATATTGTTAGATTATTTAATTTAAAGTGTCCTGCTAATGAACAAACTTCATAACTAATGCCTTCCATTAAATCTCCATCACTAACAATTACATATATATTATGGTCAAAAATTTTAAAATTTTCTCTATTAAAATAATTGCTTAAGTACTTGTAAGCAATAGCCATACCGACAGCATTTCCAATTCCTTGCCCAAGTGGTCCTGTTGTTGTTTCAACACCAATGTTTAAATCATATTCGGGATGTCCTGGTGTTTTACTATTTAATTGCCTAAAATTTTTTATATCCTCAATATCTAATTCATAACCATAGAGATAAAGTAATGAATAAAGTAATGCACTTGCATGACCGCAAGATAAAATAAATCTGTCTCTATTTAGCCATCTTGGATTTTTGGGATTAAATTTTAAAAATCTATCAAAAATTATATATCCAAGTGGAGCAAGCGCAATAGGTGTTCCTGGATGGCCACTTTGTGCCTTTTCAACAGCATAAATAGATAAGAATCTAATTGTATTTATTGTTAATTCATCCAAGTTTTTCATAAAGTTCTAAAATTTTAAATGTTATGAAAGTTTGAAAGTTTTGATGAAAATTTGATTTAATAGGGTGGGAAAAATAAGAAACAATCATAGTTTTAGGATTACTAGACAAAGCACCCGTTTATTATCTTTGAACTTTAAACTTTTAAAGATGCACAAAAGAATAATAGCTACTGATTGTGGAAGCACGACTACAAAAGCTATACTTATAGAAAAAAGAGAAGATGGATATAGACTTGTGGCAAGAGGAGAAGCTCCTACAACTGTTGAAAAGCCATTTGAAGATGTTACAATTGGTGTTAGAAATGCAATTAGTGAAATTGAAGAATTAACAAATAATAAGTTTTTGGAAGATGGTAAAATAGTAAATGTTGATGCTTATGTTTCAACTTCTTCTGCTGGTGGTGGTCTTCAAATGTTAGTAATGGGTGTTGTAAAAGAAATGACAGCTGAAAGTGCAGCAAGAGCGGCGCTTGGAGCAGGTGCTATCGTAATGGAAACAATTGCTATTAATGATGGTAGATTACCTCATCAAAGAATTGAATTAATTAGAAAATTAAGACCCGATATGATTTTGTTAGCAGGTGGAACAGAAGGAGGGACAATTAAGCATGTAGTGGAATTAGCACAGCTTATAGTAGCAGCTGAACCCAGACCAAGATTTGGTTCAACTTATAAAATGCCTTTAATTTATGCAGGTAATAGTCAAGCGATAAAGGAAATTGAAAAAATTCTTAAAGAGAAAACTGCTTTATATGTAGTTGATAATATAAGACCCCAGCTTGAAATAGAAAATTTAGAACCTTCAAGAGAAAAAATTCATGAATTATTTTTAGAACATGTTATGCAGCAAGCTCCTGGTTATAATAAACTTATGGAACTTGTAAGTGCTCCAATAATGCCAACACCTGGTGCAGTAGGTTTATTAATTGAAAAGGTTGCCAAAGAACAAAATATAGAAGTTCTTGGTGTTGATATTGGAGGGGCGACAACTGACGTTTTTAGCGTTTTTAAAGGTAAATTCAATAGAACTGTTTCTGCTAATCTTGGAATGAGTTATTCAATTGCAAATGTTATGGTAGAAGCTGGTATTGATAATATAAAAAGATGGATTCCTTTTGAAATTGATGAATATGAATTGAGAAACAGAATTAGAAATAAAATGATAAGACCAACAACCATTCCAATGACTTTGGATGATTTAATAATTGAACAAGCTATTGCAAGAGAAGCTTTGAGACTTGCTCTTGAACAGCATAGGTTATTTGCTACTGAATTAAAAGGTGTTCAAGTTAGAGGTGATATCACAAGAGCTTTACAACAACAAATCGAAAGAACGCTTGTAAATATGATGACTTTGAATTTAATAATTGGTTCTGGTGGTGTTCTATCTCATGCTCCTAGAAGAAGCCAATCGTTTTTAATGATGATAGATGCTTTTCAACCTGAAGGTATTACAAAATTAGCAGTTGATAGTATATTTATGATGCCACATTTAGGAGTTCTATCTACAATAAATGAAAAGGCATCATTTGAAGTATTTGAAAGAGATTGTTTAATAAAACTTGGAACATGTATTGCTCCAAAGGGTTTAGAAAAAGATGGAAAAGTTATCCTTAAAGCAGAAATTCATTATGATAATAAAACTGAAAGTTTAGAACTTAAATTTGGTGAATTAAAAGTTTTTCCATTGCCCGCTAATAAAAAAGCAAAAGTTGTTTTGTTTCCCCAATCTGGTTTTGATGTTGGGGAAGGTCCTAATAAAAAAGTTATAGAGGAGGTTGAAGGTGGAGTAGTTGGTATTGTATTTGATGGAAGAGGAAGACCTTTATGTATTAGTAGGGAAAAACTAATTGATTGGTTTATTTCAATTAAAGCTTATAATGAAGAGAAATTAAGGGAGATTATGAAATGATTGCTATTTTGAAATCGCTTTTAATTCCTGGTTGGTCCCAATTTGATTTTGACAAAAGAAGTGCCTATTTTATGATTTCTTCTGAAATTTTTTTGATTTCAACATATTTGTTTAAAACAAAAGAAATAAATGTTCTTGAAAGTCAATACAAAATATGGGCTTATAATTATTCAAATTGTGATAATTTTTCTGATGATAGAATTTATCAAATTATTGAAGATTTTTATAATAAAGAATTTTTCTTAATAAATCTTTATGATGAAGCAAGGAGAAAATATCCTGATGATTTTCAAGCACAACAAAATTATATAAATTTAAACAATATAAATGCTAATTGGCAGTGGAGAGATGTTGAAACATTCTTTCATTACCAAGATATAAGAGCAAATTATAGAAGAACAAAAGCATTTAGAGATATTATTGGTTTTACGATTATTTCTAACCACATTATTTCAGCTATTCATTCATTTTTATTTTATCCAAGGAATGATATTGAAATGAATTTTCTTCCAACTTATGATGGTTTTAAATTTGAAATCACAAAGCATTTTTAATAATTTCTAGCATTTCCTTGTGAAATTCTTCATTACAAGAACATAATAAATTACCACTTTCAAAATAATTGTTATTTCCTTCAAAATCACTAATAATTCCACCTGCTTCTTTTATGATAATTATTCCTGCTGCAACATCCCATTTATTTAGTTTGTATTCCCAAAAACCATCAAATATCCCTTCTGCTAACATACATAAATCCAAAGCGGCAGAACCAATTCTTCTAATTCCACTTGCGTACCTACTAAAAGCTCTAAAAATTTTGATATAATTTTCAAGAATGTCAAGTTCCCTGTGAGGAAATCCAGTTGCTAAAAATGAACCTTTTAAAGTTTTTCTTTTAGATGTCCAAATTCTTGAATTGTTTTTATATGAACCTTCATTTTTAACAGCATAATATAAATTTTCTTTAATTGGCTCATAAACTACACCTAAAATAATTTCGTTTTTATATGATAGTGCTACTGAAACACAAAAACTATCAAGACCTCTTAAAAAATTTTTAGTTCCATCAAGTGGATCTACGTACCATACATAATCACTTTTACCAATTCTACCACTTTCTTCGCAAATAATCTGATGATCTTTAAAATGTTCAAGAATATAATTTTTAATAGCATTTTCACTTTCTATATCAGCTTTACTAACATAATCATTATGGAATTTTTCGTCAAATTCTATTTGTTTTTTAAAATAAAATTTAAGGATATTACCTCCAATATAAGCAGAAGTTATTGCAGTTTTAAGGAATGTTTTGATAATAAGAAATTTTAAAGCTTTAAAATTTTTACACATTTGTTCATTCTCCCTTTTCATATTGATTCAATTTGGGTTTTTAAGGATAGTTTAAATAGGGTCCTATTTATAAAAAGAGAAAATTTTCGTTATGTTTCATCATTTAATAATGGAGTAGCAAGGTTTAATATAAATGGTAAATGTAATTTTATGGATGATTGCGAGGGAGGATATTGGGGAATAATGGATTATAAAGGAAAAATACTATTGAACAACTTGGAATGGATAGGAGAGTTTGTTGGAAATTATGCAATTTTTCAAAAGGATTATAAATTTGGTTTATTAAGGAAAGATGGAAGAATTATTATTCCTGCCAAATTGGATGAAATTATTATTGTTGATAGTAATTTTATTTTTTATAGGGTTGGTAATAATTGGGGTATTGCTAATTCAAAAGGCTATATTTTGTATGAGGCTCAATTTAATAGCTTTATAAAGCTTAACGATTCTTTATTTCTGATTACAAAAGGTGGAGAATGTGATATTTTTAATAGATGTGAAGGTAATAAATTTGGAATTATTAATAAAAATGGGAATTTTTTAGTTCCTTTAAAATTTGATGGAATTGGTGAAATTAAAGATAGTTTTATTGAAGTTAGTTTAAATGATGCTTGGGGTCTAATGAAGTTAAATGGAAAATTAATCATAGATGTTAAATATGAAGATTTATTTTATCTTTGTTCTTATGTCTGGTTTAAGGAGAATGGTAAATGGGGACTTATGGATTTAAATAAAAAAATTTTAATAAAACCCAAATTTTTTGCGATTAATAGAATTGAGGGTTCTAACTTTATTAAAACTAAAATTGATGAAAAATGGGGATTAATGAATTGTAATGGTAAAGAGATTTTAAAAAATGAATTTGATAATATAAGTTATTTAGGTGAAGGATATTTTTTAGTTGAAAAAAATAATTTAAAAGGTGTTGTTGATAGTTTCGGTAAATTAATTATTGATTTGAAATATAAAGATATAAGTTATAGCAATGGAAGATTCATTTTATATGATGGTGATTATTGGAGATTTAAAAATATAAAGTTCAATTATTTAGAATTTGTGAATGGTTTGCTACTTGCTAAAAAAGATGGATTTTTTGGTATTATTGATACTAATGGAATTACATTAATTGAATTTTATTATGATAGTATTAAGGTTTTTAATAACTTCATTTTTGCTAAAAAATCAAATTATTGGACGTTATTCAATACAAAAAAGGTTTTTAATAACTTCATTTTTGCTAAAAAATCAAATTATTGGACGTTATTCAATACAAAATTTGAAAAAATTTCTGAAAATATAGATAGTTTTATTGTTTTTGAAAATTTTTTAAAATTTAGAGAGTCTGGAAAGTGGGGTTTAATTTCAAATAATGGTAATTTATTCCTAGATGCTGAGTATGATTACATTGATAGTTTAGATGCTAATGGACTTATTAGAATTGTTAAGGATGGTTATTTTGGACTTTTTGATTTAAATAAAGGTATTATCTTAAAGCCGAAATATAGGTTTATTTATCGTTTTTATAAAAATGTTTATAAGCTTATAACCGAAAATAATTTTAATTATTTTATATATGAAAATTAGCGGTTTTACATTTTTAAGAAATGCGGTCTTAAATAATTATCCATTTTTAGCTTCTATTAAATCAATTCTGCCTATTGTTAATGAATTTATTGTTGTTGTATGTAATTCAGAAGATGAAACATTAGAATTAGTTAAAACTATTAATGATTCAAAAATTAAAATTATTAAAGCACCTTTTGTTTCAAACGAAGATTGGACTTATTCAAGATATACTAATTTGGCTTATTTTTTGTGTTCTGGCGATTGGTGTTTTTATATTCAAGCAGATGAAGTTGTCCCTGAATGGGAACTTGAAAAAATTTATAATTGTATGGAGAAGTTTTTTAGAGTTAAGGAAGTTGAGGGAATTTTATTGAATTATAGACATTTTTATGGAAGTTTTAGATATTATAGGATTGATAGAGGATGGTATAGTAAGGAAGTTAGAATTATAAGAAATAATTTAAATATTTACTCTTATAAGGATGCACAAGGTTTTAGATTATTAAATGGCTCTAAATTTAGAAAGTTAAATGTTGTTGATAGTAAGGCTTATATTCATCACTATGGTTTTGTTTTCAAAAACTTAAAAGACAGAATTTATAAAAATTGTAGAAAAGAATGGCTCTGTGAGTATAATGGAAAGCATCCCAAAGTTTTGGAGGATTATATTAAGAATTATAAGGATGAGTTTGATCCAAATAATTGTAATTATGAACTAAATTTTGATAATTTCATAAAACTTGTTAAAGAATTTTTTGATAAAATAATAAGAAAAAGACTTTTTGAATATAAACCTTATCGTGAAATTAAATAAGCTGGGGCGGGAGGACTCGAACCTCCACTCGCGGCTCCAAAGACCGCTGTCCTGCCGATTAGACGACGCCCCAAAGTGAAGTTTTAGTTGTTCAGTACCAAAATTTTAAAGCATAAGTTTTTACTTAACAACAATTTTTAAACTCTTGTCTTTAAGTCTTAATATATAAACACCACTACTTGGCACTTTAAATGAAATTTCATTATTATTTATCTTCCCTCTTATAATCTCCCTTCCAAGAATTGTTAAAACTTTATAATCACCATTTATATTGTCATTTAATTTAACAATAACTTGATTGTTTTTAATTTTTATAAATGATATGAAAGATTCGGAAGTTGAGTTTAAGGAATCAGAAAATTTTAAGACAAAAGCATCAGCATTACCAGCATTAGTTTCCTGATAATAAGCACCTCCCCGATTAAGAGTTGGAAAGTTAGTTGACATTGTCCCTCCAACTACAAAAACATTTCCATTAGCATCTGTTGAAATTGAAGAGGCTCCATCATAATCATTTCCTCCATAATAAGTTGCCCATAATCTAACTCCACTATTAGTGAATCTTAAGATAAAAGCATCAGAAGAATCAGGGCAACCTCCACAAGTTTCCTGATAATAAGCACCTCCCCCTGGATTAAAAGTTGGAAAGTCAGTTGACCATGTAATTCCAACTACAAAAACATTTCCATTAGCATCTGTTGAAATTGAAGAGGCTCCATCATCACTACTTCCTCCATAATAAGTTGCCCATAATCTATCTCCACTATTAGCGAATTTTAAGATAAAAGCATCATAATAATAAGGGCAATCTTCACAAGTTCCCTTATAATAAGCATTTCCCCCTGGATTAAGAGTTGGAAAGTTAGTTGAACCTGTAGTTCCAACTACAAAAACATTTCCATTAGCATCTGTTGAAATTGAATTGGCAAAATCATAAAAACTTCCTCCATAATAAGTTGCCCATAATCTAAATCCACTATTAGTGAATTTTAAGATAAAAGCATCATGATAAGTAGGGCAACCTCCACAAGTTCCCTGATAATAAGCACCTCCTCCTGGATTAAGAGTTGGAAAGTTAGTTGAAAATGTCTCTCCAACTACAAAAACATTTCCATTAGCAT
>ERZ511473.1121-NODE-1121-length-27160-cov-5.000775_pt1 | contig 27160 bp, 26 predicted proteins | sample MGYA00374947_ERZ511473 | MGnify/ENA primary metagenome ERZ511473 (study PRJEB26303, sample SAMN06343854) | sediment metagenome | isolation source: hot spring sediment | place: Canada: British Columbia | collected 2012-09-26 ... | reverse complement strand
TCGCGCGCCCCGAGGCGCCCATCACGTCGCTCGCCACCACGGCGAGCTTGATCCCGGCGTCCTCCAGGAGCTCGTGGGTCGGGCCGGTGCACCGTCCTCGTGTGCGAAGGGGGTAGGACGCTGGATGCTCGCCGCGGGGCCGGAGACGGCGATGACGCCGCTCAGGCCTTCGTCCGCTGGTTCGAGGTGCTCGCGCCGAAGGCATACGGGGCGGCCCTCGCCATGCTCGGGGAGCGGGAGGCGGCTGAGGACGTGGTGGCGGAAGCGTTCGCGCGGGCCTGGGCCCGCTGGGGAAGGGTCCGGCGGCTCCGCAGCCCGGATGGGTACCTCTTTCGGATCGTGTTCCGCCTGGGGTTCGACGAGGCGAGGCGAAGAACCCGGCCGGGCTTCGGCGACCGCGAGCCGGCGGACGTCGCTGGGAGCGGGCACGCGGACCAGGTCGAGACCAAGGTGGAGCTCGAGGAAGCCCTGCTCCGCCTTCCCCTCCGGCAGCGAGCCGCGGTGCTGCTCCTGGACTTCCTGGACCTCGACTCGGGCGCAGCGGGGCGGGCGATGGGCGTGCGAGCGGGGACGGTGCGCCGCCTCGCCTCGCTCGGGCGCGCATGGCTCAGGGCGTTGATGGCGGAGGAAGGAGGCGAAGGTGATGGAACGGATCGGTGATGCGGTGGAGCGGCTGGCGGCGCGGTTCCCGCCGCGCCGGCTCGACCCCCAGATCGTGATGGGCCCGCGGAGACCAGCTCCGGCGGGCAGCGGCGTGGACCCGGCGCCGGAGCGCCGTCGCGGCAGCGGCGGCCCTGTTCCTCGCCGCCGGGAACCTCGGGATCGGCTACGCGGTCGCGAGGGCGGGAGCAGCTCCGCCTTACCAACCGACGGTCATCAGGCACGCGTTCGACCTCGGGTACGCCGATCGCCAGCTGGGACCGTCCGGGGTCGGCTTCTCCGTGGACCCACGGGAAGGGGCGCCAGGGACCGAGATCTCCGTGCGGGCGCCCATCCAGTGGCGCCTCGAGGATGGCTCCGCCCCCCCACCGCGGCCCGAGGACCAGTGGCAGATCTGGTGGAACGTCGACGCGACCGGCTGGCCGGACGCCCCATGGGTGTCCTCCGTGGTGCCCGTCGCGAACGCCTACGCCGGCGGCGCAACGGACCGCGTCACGGCGGGCGACGCGCTCCTCGTCGGCGTGTACGTGCCGATGGGGGCGTGCCAGATCGACGCCCGCTTCGTGGTCCCGGCCGTCGAACCGGGGACCTACCCGGTCGCGGTGCTCGCGGTCGACCACGAGAGCGCGACCGTCTGGGGTGAAGGGTTCACGATCACGGTCGGATAGCGCGGTTCCCACGGGGGACGCCCCCGAGCGCTGCATGCGATCGGGGGATCGGGTCCGCCGCGTCGGGTGACGCTCAGGGGCGGGCTGTGCGGTCGGCTTCGTGGACAGGGTCCGCCGCGGCCTGACGGGCCGACGGGGCGCGGTAGCCTGTGCCCGCCGTGGAGGATCTTCGACCCACGGGCGGCACCGCCGCCGCGCCGGAGCGGCCCGACCCGCTCGCCTCGCCGCCCCCCGCGTTCCCCCGGGGGCTCGCGGCCGAGGTGGCCCGGCGGGCCTTCGGCCTCGAGGGCTCGCTCGAGCCGCTCGTCTCCGAGCGCGACCAGAACTTCCGCCTCGAGACCCCGGACGGCCGCCGGTTCCTGTTCAAGATCTCGAACCCCGCCGACGACCGGGCGGTGGTCGAGATGCAGACCGAGGCCCTCCGCCACATCGAGCGCTGCGACCCGTCGCTCCCGGTGATGCGGGTGGTCCCGGCGGCGGACGGGGCGCCGTGGACGGAGGTGGCGGGGCCCGACGGCCGGACCTACCCGGTGCGGGCGTTCACGTTCCTCCCCGGACGGCACGTCCGGGCCGAGGAGCTCACCCCGGAGGCGATCCGGGGGATCGGGGAGGTGACGGCCCGCCTCGGCCGGGCCCTCCGCGGCTTCTTCCACCCCGCGGCCGGCTACGAGATCCTCTGGGACGTCAAGCACGCGCCGAAGCTGCGGGGGCTCCTCGGGCACGTCCGCGACCCCGACCGCCGCGGGCAGCTCGAGCGGGTCCTGGACCGGTTCGAGGAGCGGGTGGCCCCGGCCTTCCCCGCGCTCCGGGCGCAGGTGATCCACGGCGACGTCACCTTGGACAACGTCCTCTTCGACGACCGCCTCCGGGTCACGGGGATCGTGGACTTCGGGGACATGACCCACACCGCCCTCCTCTGCGACCTCGCGGTCGCGGTGGCCGACGTCCTCCAGGGCCGGCCCGACGCGCCCGCCGCCGCCGAGGAGCTGATCCGCGGCTACGCGGGGGTCACGCCGCTCGAGGACGCCGAGGCCGAGCTGCTCGCGGACCTCGTCGCCGCGCGCCTGGCGACGGCGGTGGTGATCACGGCCTGGCGGCTCGGCCTGTACCCGGAGAACGCCGCCTACATCTCGAGCTGGGACGCGGGGGCCCGGGCGTTCCTGGACCTCCTCGAGGCCGAGGGGCTCGACGCCGTGGGGCGGCGGTTCGCCGAGGCGGCCCGGGTCCTGCCGTACCGGCGGGCCCCCTCGGACCAGCTCCTCGCGAGGCGGCGGCGCGTGCTCCCCCGCGCCCCCCTCTTCCACGACCGGCCCGTGCACCTCGTGCGGGGGGAGGGGGTGTGGCTCTACGACCCAGAGGGCCGCCGCTACCTCGACTGCTACAACAACGTGCCGGTGGTCGGCCACGGCCATCCCGGGGTCGCCCGGGCCGTGGCCGAGCAGCAGCGGCTCCTCAACACCCACAGCCGCTACCTCCACGAGGCCCTCGTGGAGCTCGCCGAGCGCCTGGTGGCCACGATGCCCGAGGGCCTCGACGCGGTGATCGTCGTGAACTCGGGGAGCGAGGCGAACGACCTGGCCTGGCGCCTGGCGACGGCGGCCACCGGCCGGGGTGGCGCGATCGTCTCGGCCTTCGCCTACCACGGCGTGACCGCCGCCACCCACGCGCTCTCGCCCGAGGAGTGGGCGAGGGGCGAGCGGCCCGCCCACGTCGCCCGGGTGCCGGGTCCCGACGGGTACCGCGGCCCCTACCGGCGGGAGGAGGAGGGGTGGGCGGACCGCTACGCCGCCCACGTCGAGGAGGCGGTCCGAGAGCTCGGGGGCCGGGGGCACGGGCTCGCCGCGGTGTACGTCGACCCGGCCTTCACCGCCGAGGGGATCCTGGTGCCGCCCCCCGCCTACCTCCAGGGCGTTGAGCGGAGGGTCCGGGAGGCCGGGGGCATCCTCGTGGCCGACGAGGTCCAGGCGGGCCACGGCCGGTACGGGAGCCACCTCTGGAGCTTCCAGGCCTCCGGGGTCCGGCCCGACGTGGTCGTGATGGGCAAGCCGATGGGCAACGGGATCCCCGTCGCCGCCCTCGTGCTCCGGCGGGAGCTGCTCGAGCGGTTCCCCGAGGAGAGCGAGCTGTTCAGCACGTTCGGCGGGAACCCCGTGGCGGCGGCCGCCGCCCTCGCGGTGCTCGACGCGATCGAGGAGGAGGACCTGTTGGGCAGGGTCCGGGAGGTGGGGGCGTACCTCCGGGCCGGGCTCGAGGAGCTCGGCCGGCGACACGAGACGGTGGGGGACGTGCGCGCGGCGGGGCTGTTGGCGGGGGTCGAGCTCGTGCGGGATCGGGGCTCGAGGGAGCCGGCGCGGGAGCTCGCCCGGGCGGTCCGCGAGGCGATGCGGGAGCGCGGGGTGCTCCTGGGGGCGACCGGCCCCGAGGGGAACGTGCTCAAGATCCGGCCGCCCCTCGTGTTCGGGAAGGAGCACGCGGACCTGCTGCTCGAGGCCCTGGACGAGGTCCTGGAGGCGCTCCGGCCAGTGGGCTGAGCCCCCTAGAGCGGCTCTCGGAGTAGCTCCCGGGGGCCGAGCCGACGGAGGCGGCGTCCCGGACCAGGGGAGCCGTAGGATGCGGGGAGGTGTAGGCCGGCCGGCGTGCCGTCCGGCGGGGCCCGCGCGAGGAGGGATCGGATGGAGGTGCGGAAGCTCGGGCGCGAGGGCCCGGAGATTTCGGTCGTCGGCTACGGGGCCTGGGAGGCCGGGGGCACGGACTGGGGCCCGAACCCGTCGGACGACGAGGTGATCGCGGCCATCCGGACCGCCCTGGACGCCGGGATGACGTGGATCGACACGGCCGAGGTCTACGGCGACGGCCGTTCGGAGGAACTGGTCGGCCGGGCCGTGGAGGGCCGCCGCGACGAGGTCCTCCTCCTCACCAAGGTGGCCCCGGAGCCCGAGGGGAGCGGCCTCCGGCCCGAGCAGGTCCGGCGGGCGATCCGGGGTTCGCTCCGGCGGCTAGGGGTGGACCACGTCGACCTCTACCAGGTCCACTGGCGCGACGACCGCATCCCGGTGGAGGAGACGTGGGGCGCCATGGCCGAGCTGGTCGAGGAGGGGCTCGCGCGCCACGTGGGCGTCTCCAACTTCGACCGGGGGCTCGTCGAGCGCTGCCTCCGCATCCGCCACGTGGACTCCGTCCAGAACCAGCTGTCGCTGATCCGTCCCGCGGACCGGGACGAGCTGCTCCCGTGGCTCGCGGAGCGGGGGATCGGGTACCTCGCCTACGCGCCCCTGGGCTACGGGATCCTGACCGGCTCGATCGGTCCGGGCGCCGCGTTCCCGCCCGGCGACTGGCGCGCGCGCCGCGAGGGGCCGTTCGCCCCCGGCGCCTTCGAGCGGAACCTGGAGCTGGTCGAGCGCCTGCGCCCGGTCGCCGCCCGGCTCGGCCTGCCGCTCGCCGTCCTGGCGCTCCGATGGGTGGTCGAGCAGCCGGGGGTGACGGCGGCCATCGCCGGCAGCCGGAACCCCGAGCACGTGCGGACCAACGCCCGTGCGGGCGGGGTCCGGCTGGACCCGGAGGCGCTCCGGGCGATCGAGGCGGCGCTCGAGGGCTGACCGACCGAGCTCCGGGCGGCCGGCGCGGCCGCCGGCCCGGACGAGAGGGTGAGGAGGCGGAGGTGGAGATCGCACGGGCGAACGAGGGGGCGTTCCGGCGGGGCGACGCGGCGAGGTTCACCGGCGAGGTCTGGTTGCGAGCGACCGTGGCGGCGCCCGACGGGACGAACGTCGGCGTGGTGCTCTTCGCCCCCCGGGCGAGGACCCACTGGCACCGCCACCCCGGGGGGCAGTTCCTCTACGGGCTCGCTGGCCGCGGGCGGGTCCGGAGCCGGGGCGGCGCGGGGCACGTGCTCGGGCCCGGCGACGTGGTATGGGTCGGGCCCGACGAGTGGCACTTCCACGGCGGGAACCCCGATGAGCCGATGCTCCACGTCGCGGTGAACGGGGGCGGCGCTCCGGAGTGGGGCGACCCGGTCACCGACGAGGAGTACCAGGAGGGGTTCTAGCCACGGTTCTCGCTGGGTGCGCCCCCTCGTCTTGCGCCGGCGATGACCCGTGGGCGGGGTGGATCACGAGCGCCGGACCGTGCGCCCGCGGTTCAGCGCGAGCCGGCTCGTCGGGCCCCTCCGTCCTCGAGCTGGGCCAGGACCTCGCCGAGCCGGCGGATCGAGGCTTCCGTGATCGGGCTCACCACGAGGATCGCCTCGTCGGCCCCGGCCTCGGCGAGCTCCCGCAGGCCCGCCGCGATCCGGGCGGCGTCCCCCTCGAGCGGCGGCACGTCGATCGGGCGCTCGGCGGAGGTCCGGTCGAGGACGACGAAGGCGCAGGCGCTCCGGGCGACCGTCCCCGGGTCGCGCCCCACCGCCCCGCAGATCCGCGTGACGGCCTCGTTGGCGCGGGCGAACCCCTCGGGCGTGTTCCCGTAGAGGTCGAACCAGACGTTCCAGGCGTCGGCGTGGGGGAGCGCGGCGCGGAGGACCCGCTCCCCGCTGCTCCCCACCATGATCGGCGGCCGCCGCGCGGGGCGGGGGAGGAGGACCGCGTCGCGGACCTCGTGGAACCTGCCGCGGAACGTGACCCGCTCGCCGCCGAGGAGCCGCCGGACGATCTCGAAGGCCTCCTCGAACCGGGAGGCGCGGCGGTCGAAGGGGATCCCGAAGGCCCGGAACTCCACCTCGTTCCACCCGGCACCTACCCCGAGCACCAGCCGCCCGCCCGACAGCTCGTCCACGGTCGCCGCCATCCTGGCGAGCACGCCGGGCAGGTGGAACGCGAGGCAGGCGACGAGTGGGCCGAGGGCGACCCGCTCGGTCACCGCGGCCAGGCCCGCGAGGAGGGTCCAGGCGTCCCACGGCCCCCGCTCCGGGCGCCCGTCGCCCCGGTAGAGGAGGTGGTCGCCCACCCAGATCGAGTCGAACCCCACCTCCTCCGCGGCCCGGGCCATCGCCACGTACTCAGGCCAGCGCACGACGCGCTCGACCTCGGGGAGCTGCACGCCGATGCGGAGGGGTCGGGCCATCGCCGGCGGAGTCTAGCGGCCGTTGCGGAGCGCGCGACGGTCACGTTGACCGCGTCGAAGCGGGGCGGTAGAGACACGTGCGCCGAGGGTGCGACGTGGGCGGGGGGCCTGCCGCCGCGGCGCGCTGCCGGGGGCCGGCCCTCGGGGAAGGAGGTCGTCATGCGCAGCCGCCTGACAGCGCTCGCGGGGGCGGTCGCGATCGCCGCGTCGGTCCTGTCGCCAGCGGCGGCCCGGGCGCAGGGGCCCGAGCGGCCGACCCGCGTCCTCATCCTGATCCTCGACCAGCTGCGGCCGGACACGATCGAGCGGTACGACATGGACAACGTCGCAGCGCTGATCGAGGAGGGGGTCAACTTCCCCCGCGCGATCGTCGGGCACATGGCCGCCGAGACCGTGATCAGCCACAACGTGATCACGAGCGGCCTGTTCCCCGGGCACATGGGTTGGTCGAACGAGGCCCACCGGGACGTCGCCGGGGTGCTCGGCGCGCCGGGGGAGATGTACGTCACGTCCAGCATGTCCTGCGCCCAGTTCCAGGCGCTGATCGAGGCCGGGGCGTACCCGAAGCTGCAGGACTTCCTGGACGCGGAGTTCGGGGAGGGATCGAGGTTCGTCTCGATCGCGCAGAAGCGGACCGCGGCCTGCACGGCCGGGCACACGAGCTCGGCGGCTGACGGGACCCCCACCGATCCCGACGACGTGATCCTCCAGATCCGCGGGAGGTCGGCGCCGGTCTCCTGCGACGGCCAGCCCGGGTGGCGTGTCCCGGAGAACGGGAACGCTCCGAACCCGGTCCCGGCGTACTTCGACCTCGCGACGACCTGCAGCCGCTGGTGGACCTGGCAGGCCGCGAACGCCTATGGGACGGGGGAGATCCTCCCGGGGCGGATCTACAACCTCGACGGCAACCGGTTCGTGCCCGGGTTCGATCCCGCGCACCTGGGCGGGGACGTGTGGTCGGCCGATGCCGCCATCACCGTGATCGAGAACGACCCCACCTGGCGCGGGATGCTCGTGAGCCTGGGAGGGATCGACAAGCTCGGGCACATGTGGGGCCCCGAGGACAGCGTGACCGGTCCCCCCGGCTCCGAGGAGGAGATGCGCCACCTCCCGTTCATCGCGAGGACCGCGGACCGGCAGGTGGGGCGGATCCTCGCGGCCCTCGAGGCCGCGGGGCTCCGGGACGAGACGCTCGTCGTGCTCACCGCGGACCACGCGGCCCAGACCGGGAAGCGCTTCCACGGCCGGTTCGACACGTTCACCGTCGGGAGCAACATCAACGCCTGCGATCCGGCCACGGGGACGTCGTCGTTCGCGCTCCGCTCGGACTGCAACTGGTACTACGGGCGGGACGCCGACGAGGCGTACCTCGACCCGAGCCCCGCGATCGCCCAGCTCAGGGACGCGCTCACGCCCCCGGGCGGCACCACCAACCTCCGGTTCTCCTACCAGGACTCCCACGTCGCGGTGTGGCTCCACGACGCGTCGCTCGCGCGGAAGCGGGAAGCGGCGGCAGCCGTCCTCCGCCTCCCCGGCGTGATCGCCAGCTACTACCTGGACGAGGACGCCGACGACTACGTCCTCCACGGCACGAACCGGATGACGGGTGCTGAGCGGCGATGGTTCGAGGGGCACGCCGAGGCGCTCGTGGACACGATGGCCGCCCCCTACGGGCCGGACGTGGTGGGGCTGCTGAAGGATGAGACGACCTACGGGGTGATGGGCGACCACGGCGGGCACCAGCGGCTGGTCCAGCGGATCCCGATGGTCTTCTCCTGGCCCGGGCTCCAGCCGCGGGCGATGCGGCAGGAGATCAGGCTGGTCGACGTGCTGCCCACGATCCTCGGGGTCATGGGGATCCCGTTCGACCCGGCTTCGTTCGACGGGACCGCGGTCCCGCTCCCGCGGCGCTGAGCGGCGCCGAGGAGCGGGCGATTGGCGTCCGGGGCCCGGCGAGCTCGGCGCGGACGCCGAGGAGCCGCACCGGCCGGTCGAGCTCGAACCGGTCGAGGGCGGCGAGGGCCGCGGCCTCCAGCGCGGCCGGGTCCAGGGTCGGGGCGGCGAGCGACACGCCGCGGGTGTGGGTGTCGAAGGGCGCGAAGCGCACCTTGACCACGACGCGGACGGCGGGCCGGCCCTCGGGGGCGAGCGCCGCGGCGAGCTCCCGGGCGAGCCCGGCGACCAGCCGGCGCACCTCGGCGGGGTCGACCACGTCCTCCTGGTACGTGCGCTCGATCCCCCGCCCCTTCGGGACGTAGGGCTCGGCGGTCACGGGCGTCGCGTCCTCCCCGGTCGCGAGGCGCCGCAGCCAGGGACCGATCCGAGGGCCGAACGTCCGGGCCAGGAGCCCCTCGTCGGCCCGGGCGAGCTGGCCGACGGTGCGGATCCCGAGGGCCTCGAGCTTCCGCGCCGTCTTCCGCCCGATCCCCCAGAGGGCGTCGGTGGGGAGGCCCTCCATCACGCCCGCCCACTCCTCCCTCGTCAGCCGGAACACCCCGGCCGGCTTCGCGAACCCGCTCGCGAGCTTGGCCCGGAGCTTGTTGTCGCCGATCCCCACGGAGCAGCGGAGCCCGGTCCGTTCGAGCACCCGCCGCTGGATGTCCCGGGCCAGCCCCTCGGGATCGTCGGTGCGGACCTCGAGGAAGGCCTCGTCCCACCCGGCGACCTCCACGACCGCGGGGAACGTGCGGAGGGTCGCCATCACCTCGCGGGAGGCCGCGAGGTAGGCCTCGGCGTCCACCGGGAGGAAGACGGCCTCGGGGCAGCGCCGGTACGCGGTGCGGAGGGGCATCCCCGACCGGATCCCGTACCTCCTCGCCTCGTAGTTCGCGGTCGAGACCACCCCGCGCTTCGTGGGGTCGCCGTCCCCGCCCACGACCACCGGCCGCCCGGCGAGCTCCGGCCGGCGGAGGATCTCGACGGCGGCGATGAACTCGTCGAGGTCCACGTGGAGCACGAACCTCCCCACGCACCCAAGCGTAGGCCGCCGGGCCCGGCCGGGCCCGCGCGGGGAGGTGTACCTTCCCCGGCGTGCGCGTCGCGAAGGTCGTGGACCTCTCGGTCGTGGTGGACGCCCGGACCCAGGTCTACCCGGGCGACCCCGTCCCCGATCTGCGACCCGCCACCAGGATCGAGACCCACGGCTACAACGTCCTCGCCCTCTCCCTCGGCTCGCACACCGGGACCCACGTGGACGCGCCCTACCACTTCCTCGAGGGGGGTCCGCGCCTGGAGGACCTCGACCTCGGCCTGTTCGTGGGGCCCGGCGTGATCGCCGACGTCCGCGGCCACGCGCCGCGCACCCCGGTCACCTGGGAGGAGCTCCAGCCGGTCGCGGACCGGCTCGGTCCCGGCGCGATCCTCGCCATCCGCACGGGCTGGGCCGAGGAGCGCTACGGGACGCCCGCCTACCTGGACCACCCCTCCCTCGACCCCGCGGCCTGCGAGGAGGTCCTGGCCCGCGGGGTCCGCACGATCGCGATCGACGCGCTCTCCCCGGACCCCACCGCCGATCCGACCGCGGACTTCGCCTGTCACCGGCTGGTGCTCGGGGCGGGCGGGGCGATCTGCGAGAACCTCGCGAACCTGGGGGCCGTCGACTTCCCCGATCCGCTGTTCGTCCTCCTGCCGCTCCGCCTCGGGGGCGACGCCGACGGCGCCCCCTGCCGGGCGGCGGCGCTCCGCCTCGAGCCGTAGCCGCCCCGGGCCTACTCCACGGGCAGCTCCCGGTACGCGGCGGAGATGTCGAGGCCCCGCGCGGCCTGGATCGCCTTGGCCACGAAGTAGATCACGAACCCCGAGAGGAATATCCCGACGTTCAGCCACACGAGCTCGGGACGGCCCACGAGCCCGGCGCTCGGGTCGGTGAGGAACGCCCAGCCCTCGATCACGAGGGCGACGATGGAGAGCGCGCCCACGATCGAGACCACCGGCACCCGGCCGACCCGCCAGCGGACGGGCGAGGCCTCGAACACCTGGGGGAGCCGGTAGGGGAACGCGATCGCCGCGATCGAGACCACGATGAACCCCAGGATGTAGCCGAAGATCCCGACGAGCGTGGCGAAGTAGGGGAACGTGACGAACGCCCAGAGCGCGACGACGGAGCCCGCCCCGACGAGCACCAGGGCGTTGACCGGCGTGTGGTACCGCTCGTGGACCGAGGCGGTCCACCGCGGCATCACCCCGTCGAGCCCGTAGGCCAGGAAGTTCCGGGAGGCGTTCGCGAGCTGGCCCGGCAGCCACGTGTAGCTCTGGAAGACGAACGGCAGGAGGATCAGGAGGGCGAGGAGCGTGCTCCCCGACCCGAACGCCGCGACCTGGGTGAAGAGCAGCCCCTGGGTCCCCGCCAGCTGGCCGAACCGCGCGAGGCCCACCGCCTTGTCGGCGAGGGCGAGGAGGACGAGGAGGTAGACGGTGGCGATGATGGCCGCCGCCGGCATCGACCAGAGCTGGAGCCGCGAGGCGCGCTTCACCTCCCCGCCGATGTAGGCCGAGGATTGGTTGAAGACGAGGTTGATGTAGATCCAGGTGCCTGCGAGGAGCGTCCACTTCAGGCTGAAGGGGCCGCCGGTCCGGACCCCCGCCTCCGCGGCAGCCTGTCCCAGGCCCCGCAGGACGTCCTCCCCGAGGCCCGCGCCGAGCGAGTCGAGGATCGCGGCCCGGGGCTTCAGGAGCCACACGAGCGCGGTCAGGACGAGCCCGACGAGCGAGAAGAAGAACAGCGCGTTCTGCAGGCGGAAGAAGAACCGCATCCCCCGGGCGAAGGCGAACACGAGGAACGCGATCAGCACGGTCCCGGTCACGAACGTGCCCACGTCGCCCACGAACCAGTCCCCGAGCCGGACCATCCACCCGACCCCCGCCATCTGCCCGACCGTGGAGAAGAACGGCGCCAGGCCGAACTGGGCGAAGAAGGCGGAGGGCACGCCGCCGTAGATGAACCACCACACCGTGCTGTTCCAGTTCGACATCATGCCGAGCGCCGGGTGGAGGATCCGCGACACCCACACGTAGTCGCCGCCCGAGCGCGGCATCGCGGCCGCGAGGAACGCGAACACGAGGCTCGTGGGGATCACGAGCAGGAACGTGAGGACCGCGGTGAGGTAGAGGTTCGCCCCCGGGTAGAAGGCGGTCGAGAACAGGAACACGAAGGCCGCCATGAGCCCGAGCGACACGAAGTTGATGTTGTAGATGAGGACGTCCAGGGTCCCGGCCTCCCGGACGAGGCCCGAGGCCTTCCGTTCGAACACGGCCGGACGCGGCGCCACATCGTCCATCCTCCCCCCCTTCCGCGCGTGGACCGACCGATGCATACCATCGGGGGCCGGCCGGGGTCGATGGACGGGGGACGCAACGCCCCCGGGCCGGTGCCCGCCCCGCCTATGCTGTGCTCCCCCGACGCTCGCCGGCGGCGAGGGGCCCGAGGGGATGACCCGGGAGGCCGAGGCCTTCGCCGCGGGGGTCCTCGCCGAGCTGCCGGCCCTCGTCGCGATCACCTGCCCCGGCGTCCCGAGCTACCTCCGGCTCCGGCCCCACCTGTGGTCGGCGGCCCACGCGTGCTGGGGGCGGGAGAACCGGGAGGCGGCGCTCCGTGGCAGCGCTCGAGCGCTCGGAGGTGCTCCCCTCGGCGATGGGCGAGGTCCTGTTCGGCGCGTTCCTCGCCACCCGCCGGGGCGAGATCGAGGCCTTCGACGGGATGGACGAGGAGGCCGTGGTCGGCGCCCGCCGCTGGCGGTGCTGAGGGCGGCCAGGAGCCACCGGACCCCGGGCCGCGCGGCGGTCGGGCCGGGGGGTCCGTAGTATCCGAGGCCCGACGAGCGGGAGGGAGCGATGGCACGCGTGGACCTGGCCGACGCGGAGGTGGTGGACGCCCACACCCACCCCTACCGGGTGGAGGACCTCTTGGGACGCGGCTCGGAGGGGTTCGACACGAGGATCACGTTCATGGGCGAGGCCTTCGCGTCCTCCTCCAAGCTCGACCCGGCCCTCTGGCCGCTCGCCGACCGGTACGCGGATTCGACGGTGCTCGCGATGGCCCTGCGGCGGTGGCTCGCCGAGCACCTCGGGTGCGAGCCCACCCGGGAGGCCGTCACCGCGGCGCGGGACGCGGCGCTCCGCCGGGACCCGGTGGGCTACACCAAGGAGCTCCTCGACGCGGAGCACGTCACCGCGATCCTCTCCGACGACGGGTACCCGCAGCCGCCGATCCCGCCCGAGGAGTTCGCCGTCGCGACCGGGGCGACCGTGTACCGCGTCGCCCGGCTGGAGCCCTGGATCCTCCGGCACCGGGAGGGTTCCTTCGACGACCTCGTGCAGGGGGTGGAGCACGAGGCGACGACGGCGGCCATGGACCCGAGGGTCGTCGCCTACAAGTCGATCATCGCCTACCGCTCGGGCCTCGACGTGGGGGACCCCACGCCCGCCGAGGCCGCCGAGTCCTTCGCCCGCTGGCAGGCGGAGGGGTTCCCGGAAGGGAGGGGCCCGGCCAAGGTGGTCCGCGACTTCCTCCTCCACCGGGCCCTGGACGTGGCGAGGGTCCACGACCGCCCCTTCCACATCCATTGCGGGGCCGGCGACCCCGACATCGAATTGGCCCACGCGAGCCCGGTCCACCTGTTCCCCCTCCTCCTCCGCCACCAGCACCAGCCGATCGTGCTCGTCCACACGGGGTACCCCTGGATCCCCCAGGCCGCCTACATCGCGTCGGTGCTGCCGAACGTGCACCTCGACCTCTCCGAGCTCGTGCCGTGGGGGTGGTCGATGGTGGAGTGGGCGCTCGAGGTGATCCTGGGAACGGCGCCGGCGGCCAAGGTGATGCACGGTTCCGACGAGGCGGGGGAGCCCGAGATGTTCTGGCTGGCCGCGCGCCTGACCCGCCGCTCGCTCGAGCGGACGCTCGGGCGGTTCGTCGAGCGGGACGACCTCACCCCCGCCGAGGCCGAAGCCTTCGGCCGGGCCGTGCTCGCCGGCAACGCCCGCCGCCTCCACGGCCTGGGGGAGGCGGGGTAGCTCCGGCGCCCGCGATCCCGCCGTGGTCGAGGCGTACCTCGGGACCGCGCGCTCAGGCTGAGCCCCGGTAGCCTGGGGGCGTGCGGCGGGGCAGCTCCACCGTGGTGGTCCTGGTGGGGGAGGTCGACGAGGCGCTCCTCGCCGAGGTCGACCGGCCGGCGAACGTGACCGTCGTCCGGGCCGGCGAGCCGGGCGCCGCAGGGGCGATCGCCGCGCTGGCCGAGGCGTCGGGGCGGCAGGCGCCGTTCGTCCTCGTGGCGGGCGACCCGTTGGTCGCCGTGGCCGAGGGCTGGCGGGCGGCGTGGGAGCCGGGGGCCTCGGGGACCGCGGCCTTCGAGGAGGCCGCGGGCGAGGCCCTCCTCGCCTGGCGGGCGGGGCGGTTCGAGCTGCCCGACTACTACCTCGTCGTGGCCCACGAGCCGGGGGCGGGCGGCCCCGAGGCGTCCCCCGCCGCCCCGCATCCGGACGACTTCCACCTGGGCGTCCTCCGCACGGAGCGACCGTCCCGGGTGGTCGCGGTCCCCGCCGGCGAGGCGCGGGTCGCGGCGCTCCGCGTGCTCCGGGCGCTCCGGCGGCTCCCGGTGGGGCCGTGGTGGCCGCCGCTCGACCGCCTCGTCGAGGCCGCCCGCTCCTTCTTCCCCGGCCGCCTGGCCAGCTGAGGCGAGCACCGGCTGCGAGGCCGGGGTCGAGCATCGCCGAGAGCGAGGGCCATCTCGGCCGAACGGGGGGCGCCCGTCCGGCCCATCGAGGCGAGCCCAGGGCGCGCCGATACGGGTCCCGTGGGACGGTTCGGGGGGAGCCTCGGTCGGAGGGTCCGGTGGGTCGCCGCGGCGGCGCTGCTCGGGTCGTCCGCCCTGGGCGGGGCGGCCCGGGCCGTGGTCGCGGAGCCCGTGGAGGGACCCGCCGCCCCGGGGACGACTCCCGTGCGGTCGGACCGCGGGGGGCCCGCCGGTCCCGCGGTCCAGACCGCTCCACCACCGACGCTCGAGGTGGAGCGACCGGTCCGGCCGGAGGTCGCGCGGTCCGAGCGACGGGCCCGGGCGGCCCTCCTCGTCCCCGTGGACCGCCCGCTTCCGGTCACCGCGCGCCCCGGCCGCGGCCGGGTGGTGGGGAGGGTGCCGACGGCCTCCCGCTACTACGGGACGCCGACCGTCGCCTGGGTGCTGCGGGTCTCGGGGGACGGGAGGTACGGGCTGGTCCAGGTGCCGTACGACCCCAGACGCACCCTCGGCTGGATCCCGCTCCGCGGGCTCCGCACCGAACGGACGCGGGTCTCGGTCCGCGTGGACCTCTCGCGGCACCTCCTCGTGGTGGAGCGCGCGAGCGAGGTGGTCCTCCGGGCCCGGACGGCGACGGGCGCTCCCTCGTCTCCCACGCCCCCCGGCCGCTACTTCGTGACCGACCGGGTCGCGTTCCCCCCGGGGCACGTCTACGGGACGTTCGCGTTCGGGCTCTCCGGCGTCCAGCCCCACCTCCCCGCGGGGTGGTCGGGCGGGGACCAACTCGCGATCCACGGGACGAACGAGCCGTGGACCATCGGCCGCTCGGTCTCCGCGGGCTGCCTGCGGGTCTCGGAACCGGTGCTCCGCCGGCTCCGCCCGTTGCTCCGCCTGGGGACGCCCGTGATCGTCCGGCCCTGACCGCGCCGCGCCGTGCCGGCGCCCTCAGCAGGTGAGGTGGAGCGCGGCCGCCGTGCGGGCCGGGTCCAGCTCGCCGAAGCGCCGGACCGCCTCCTCGGTGGGGAGGACCTCGACCTCCACGCCGCGCTCCCGCAGGGCCCGGAGCGCCGCGGGGTCCGGCCGCATCCGTCCGGCGGCTCCGGTGCCGACCACGAGCCGCTCGGGGAGCTCGTCGAGCACGTCGGCCAGGTCCTCGAGGAGGAGCGCGTGTCCGTCCTTCCGCCACCAGTTCCCGACCACCCGCCCGGGGAGCACGATCACGTCCCGGGTGTGCTCCTCGCCGTCCACGAGGATCCTCCCGAACCGGTAGCCCTCGAGCCTCGCCATCGCACCCCACATGATGCCGCGGGGACGGCCCCCTGACCCGCTCCGGTGCGATCCCGGGGATGCGGCTCGTCCCTCTCCCGTCCCCGTCGCCGTATGCTGGTCGGCCGTGGACGACGGGCGAGGGACGAGCGAGCCGGAGGAGGGGCGCGCGCCGGAGGAGGCCGGCCCGGAACGGCCGCCGGTGGTCGGGCCCGTCGATGCGCTCACGGTCCCCCGGTTCGCCGGCCCTCCCACCTTCGCCCGCCTGCCGCGGCGGGACGAGGTCGGCCGGTGCGACGTGGCGGTCCTCGGGATCCCCTTCGATTCCGGGGTCACCTACCGCCCGGGGGCCCGGTTCGGCCCCCAGGCGGTCCGGACGGCGAGCCGGCTGCTGCGCGCCTACCACCCGGGGCTCGGGGTCCACCCCTTCGGCGACCAGCAGGTGGCCGACGCCGGGGACGTGGCCTGCAACCCCTTCGACATCGGGGCGGCGATCTCGGCGATCGAGGGGGCGGCGGAGGAGGCGCTCGGGGGCGCGGGGCGCCTCCTCGCGATCGGCGGGGACCACACCGTGGCCCTCCCCCTGCTCCGGGCGGTCCGCCGCCGCCACGGCCCGGTGGCGCTCCTCCACTTCGACGCCCACCTCGACACCTGGGACGCCTACTTCGGGGCCGCCTACACCCACGGCACGCCCTTCCGCCGGGCCTGGGAGGAGGGGCTCCTGCTCGAGCCCCGCGCGGTCCACGTGGGGATCCGGGGCCCGCTCTACTCCCCCCGGGACCTCGAGGACGACGCCCGGTTCGGGTTCGCGGTGGTGGGGGCCTTCGAGCTGGAGGCGATCGGGGTCGGGGGCGCCGTGGAGCGGATCCGGGACCGCCTCGGGGAGGCGCCGGTCTACGTCTCGGTCGACGTCGACGTCCTCGACCCCGCCCACGCCCCGGGCACCGGGACCCCCGAGGCCGGGGGCCTCAGCTCCCGGGAGCTGCTCGGGATCCTCCGGGGCCTGGCCGGGGTCCGGATCGTGGGGGCCGACGTGGTGGAGGTCTCCCCGCCCTACGACCACGCCGAGCTCACCGCCACCGCCGCCGCCCACGTCTGCTACGAGCTGCTCGGGCTGATGGCGGTGGCCCCGCGCTGATCGACGGCGCCGGGCGCCACCCGATCACCTGGCGGCGACGGCGTCCGTCCTCGGATCGGGGGTGACGCCCGGGGCGACAGCGGGGAGACTTTCCGGGTGGCCCACGTCCGGTACGCCTCCCGCCCCCAGGTCGACCGGCCGGTCCTGGTCTGCGCCTTCCGGGGGTGGAACGACGCCGGGGAGGCGGCGTCGGCGGCGGCCACGTACCTGATCGAGCAGTGGCGGGCGGAGCGGTTCGCCGACCTCGACCCCGAGGAGTTCTTCGACTTCCAGGTGAACCGCCCCACGGTCCGGGTGGTGGAGGGGACGACCCGCGAGCTGGAGTGGCCCCGGACGGACCTCTTCCTCGCCCGGCCCGGGCGCGACGTCATCGTGCTCCTCGGGACCGAGCCGAACGTCCGGTGGCGGACGTTCGCCGGGGAGGTGCTGGGGGCGGCCAGGGACCTCGGGACCGAGCTCCTCATCACGCTGGGGGCCTTCCTCGCCGACGTCCCCCACACGTTCCCCTCCCCGGTGAGCGGCTCGGCCTCCGAGCGGGGGCTGCTCGAGGGGCTCGGGGTGTCGCCGACCCGCTACGAGGGCCCGACCGGGATCGTCGGGGTCCTCCACCACGAGGCCCGCCGCGCGGGGCTGCCCTCGGTCTCCCTGTGGGCGGCATCGCCCCACTACCTCCCGGAGACCACGAACCCCAAGGCGGCGCTGGCGCTCCTCGCGAAGCTCCGCGGGCTCCTCGGGGTGGCGCTCGACCTGGACGCGCTGGAGGAGGCGGTCCGGGGCTGGGAGCGGCGGGTCCGCGAGACCGTGGAGGAGGATCCGGACCTCGCCGCCTACGTCCAGCGGCTCGAGGACGCGGCGGTCGAGCGGGAGGACCTGGGCGCCGCGCCCTCGGGGGAGGACCTCGCCGCGGAGCTCGAGCGGTTCCTGCGGGAGCAGGGGGACGGCGACCGGTAGCCGGGCCGTCGGAGGGACCGGGGATCGTGGCCCGGGACCTACGCCGGGATGGGCAACGGCTCGTAGCCCTCGGCGGCGCGCGGCCACGGCGCCGCCTCCTCCCAGCGCGCGGCGAGGTCGAGGAGCGCGCCGTCGGTCCACCGCGGCCCGGTGAGCTGGAGCCCGTCGGCTCCACGGGGAGGCCCAGCACCTCCTCCAGGCGGCGGAGCGCCCGCTCGAACGCCGCCGAGACCTCCGGGTGGATGGGGCCGAAGTCGGCCAGGCGCGGCGAGGCCAGGAGGCGGCGGAAGGCGGCCCGGACCTCGGGCGGACGAGCCGGGTAGAGGGGATCGCCGGTCGCCGGCCCGGCCACGACGCGGAGCAGCAGCCGGACGTCCTCCACGCTGGCCCCGAGCGGCCCGCACGTCGTGAGGTCCGGCCAGCAGAGGGCGGGGTCGCGGCCCACGAGGCCGTTCGTGGGCTTCAGCCCGACCAGCCCGCACAACGCCGCCGGGATCCGGATCGAGCCGCCGGTGTCCGTCGCGGTGGCGAGGGGGACCATCCCCGCGGCGATCGCCGCGGCGGAGCCGCCGCTCGACCCTCCCGGCGACCACGCCGGGGCCCAGGGGTTCCGGGTGGGGCCGAAGACGAGGTTCGCGGTGAACCCCTCGCAGGCGAACTCCGGCGTGTTCGCCTTCCCCACCGGGATCGCCCCCGCGGCCCGCAGCGCGTGGGGGATCCGGCCGTCCCGCTCGGCGGGGGGCGTCGGCGAACAGCAGCGATCCGTGGGTGGTCGGCAGGCCCGCCAGGTCCTCGATGTCCTTCACGAGGAACGGGATGCCCGCCAGGGGGCCCGGGTCCTCGCCCCGGGCGACGCGCTCGTCCAGGGCCGCGGCCTCGGCGAGGGCCTCCTCCGCGCGGAGCGTGACCACCGCGCCCACCCCGAGGTCGAGCCGTTCGATCCGGCGGATCGCCTCGAGGGCGAGCTCCCGGGCGGAGGCGCGGCGGGTGCGGACGGCGCGGGCGATCCCCTCGAGCACGGGCTGTACGATACGGCCTCCCGTCTCGCCCAGGAGGTCCCGCGATGAAGGTCCGCGCGTCGCGGAAGGCGGCGTCGTTCACCGAGTCGGTGATCCGGGAGATGACCCGGCTCGCGATGGAGCACGGCGCGATCAACCTCGCCCAGGGGTTCCCCGACTTCCCGGCGCCCGAGGAGCTGAAGCGCGCGGCGCGGGAGGCGATCGAGGCCGACCGGAACCAGTACCCGATCACCTGGGGGGAGCCCGAGCTCCGCGAGGCGATCGCCGAGAAGCACCGGCGGACCTACGGCATGTCCGTGGACCCCGAGCGGGAGGTCTGCGTGACCTGCGGCTCCACCGAGGCGATGGCCGCCGCCATGCTCGGGATCCTCGACCCCGGCGACGAGGTCGTGATCTTCGAGCCCTACTACGAGAACTACGTCCCCGACACGATCCTCGCGGGGACCGTCCCCCGCTACGTCGCGCTCCGGGGGCCGGACTGGACGTTCGACGAGGCGGAGCTCCGGCGGGCGTTCTCGGACCGCACCCGGGCGGTGGTGCTGAACACGCCGAACAACCCGACCGGGAAGGTGTTCGCGCGCGAGGAGCTCGAGGCCATCGCCGCGCTCTGCGTGAAGCACGACGCCGTCGCCCTCACCGACGAGATCTACGAGCACATCACCTACGAGGGGGCCCGACACGTGCCGATGGCCACGATCCCCGGGATGGAGGACCGGACCGTCACGATCAGCGCGCTCTCGAAGACCTACGCGGTGACCGGGTGGCGGGTGGGGTGGGCGATCGCCGCGCCGCCGCTCCTCGACGGGGTCCGTCGGGTGCACGACTTCCTCACGGTGGGGGCGCCGACGCCCCTCCAGCACGCCGCGGTGACCGCCCTCTCCCTCCCCGACGCCTACTACGAGCGGACCGCCGCCGAGTACGCGGAGCGGCGGGCGGTGATGATGGAGGTCCTCGCCGATGCGGGGTTCGAGGCGGAGCCCCCGGCCGGGGCGTACTACGTGATGGCCGGGGTCGACCACCTGGGCCTGGGGAGCGACGAGGAGGTCGCGATGCACCTGGTCCGCGAGGCGGGCGTCGCCGTCGTGCCCGGCTCCTCGTTCTTCTCGCGCCCCGAGCTCGGCCGCGGGGTCGTCCGGTTCTCGTTCTGCAAGCGCCTCGAGACGCTCCGCGAGGCGGGCCGGCGCCTGCGCCGGCTCGCGCCGCGGTGAGCTTCCCCGCGCGGAGGGGGCGCGGCCTCCTCACCTCGCCGGCGAGGGGCTCGCGGTCGGGGAGGCCGTCGCGGTCGGGGTGGGGCTCGGCGGCGGGGTGAGGACGGGCTGGCCGAACTCCCGGGCGACCACGTGCCGGGTGACCGTGAGGCTCCCGGTCTCCGGGAACTGCTCCACGACGTCCCAGGCGAGGAGCCGCGCGGGCTGGGCCCCGGAGGGCGGCGCGAAGTAGAGGATCTCGGCGGAGAGCGGGTGGTCCCCCTCCGCCGTGAACGCGATCGGCCCCGCCCCCCCGGTGGTCCCGACCCGGAGCGCGATGGTCCCGTCCACGACCCGGGCCCCGGCCTCGTGGAAGTGGCCGGAGACGACCACCGGGACCAGCCCGAACACGGCCTCCGCCATCCGCTCGTCGTGCACGGCCACGAGGTCTGGGGGGCGGGGGAGCCGGGCCAGGTCCGCGGCGTTCCGCGGCCCCGCGGAGCGGACCAGCTCCGCGATCTCGTCGGACTCGAGCGGCTGGGCGCGCTCCCGGGTGAAGTAGGGGTCGCCGAGCCCGTAGATCGTGAGGCCCGCGACCTCCGCCGCCCGCCCGTCGAGCACGACCGCGTTCGGGAGGCGGGCCATCGCGCGCTGGAGCTCCACGGAGTCGTGGTTGCCCCTGACGAACACGTAGGGTCGGTCGAACGCCGGGATGGAGCGGAGCACGAACTCCTCCGCCGGGGTGCCGAAGGACGTGAGGTCGCCGGTATCGAGCACCAGGTCGACGTCGAAGCCCTCCGCCACCCGCCGCGCGAACTCGAACCCGAGGGTCGAGAGATGCAGGTCCGAGATGTGGAGGACGGCGATCACGTCCTCGCCCCCGAGCGGGTTCGCCTGGATCGAGCGGTAGGCGCGGAGGGCGCCGTCCACGATCCGCTCCAGCTCGGCGCGGAAGTAGCCGATCCGCTCCCCGGCGGCGCGGACGGGGCCGATCAGCCGCGGGGCGGCGGCGAGGGAGCCGGAGAAGGTGGGGGAGAGGAACGCCTCGGCGCGGTAGGTGGCGACCGTGAGCGCCTCGCTCCCCCCGCAGACCACGAGGGCGGAGACCACGGCGACCCCCACGGCGCGGAGCCGGCGGCGGAAGACGGCGACGCCGAGGGCCGCCGCCCCCGCCAGCGCGACCCCCAGGAGCCGGAGCGCGTACGGGCCGAGGCGGTCGAGGGCCTCCACCTCCATCCCGGCCACGAGCTCCTCGGTGGGTCGGGTCGCGAGGGCTCGGGCCAGCTCCTGGGCTCGGACGTCGACGAGGGTGGCGCGGACCCGGAGCGGGGCGAGGTGGGTGTCGGCCGTGACCTGCCCGAGCGGGGGCAGGGCGATGTCGGTGACCCCGCGCCCGAACCCCGCCTGGAGCTGGACGCGGAACGGGCCGATGGGGACGGTCTGGGAGCCCCAGGCGAGCATCCCGAGCCAGGCCCCGACGATCCCCACGGGCGCGGGGAGGAGGAGGGCGACCGCCGCCCGGCGGACCCCGGCCGGCATGGTGAGGGCCACGTCTCCGACCCTACCGCAGGGGCCCCGCGGCCCTGGGGTCAGCGGGCCTTGGCCCGGGTCACGTCGGCGACCTCGGCCCCGAGCGCCTCGAGGAGCTCGGCCGCGCGGAGGTGGAGGTTCACCCCCCTCGCGCCGCCCCCGATCGCCACCCGGTCGAGGCCGAGGATGCTCCGGTCGGCGATCACCGGCCAGGCCGTGGACGCCCCGAGCGGGGTGATGGCGCCCCGCTCGTACCCGGTCGCCTCCTTCGCCTCGGCCTCGTCGGGGAGGGAGAGCCGGGAGACCCCGAGGTGCGCCCGGAGCTTCGGCCAGTCGATCTCCCGCCCCGCCGAGACCAGCACGAAGAGGTACTCGCCGCGGGCTCGGCGCACCACGATCGTCCGCAGGAGCTGTCCGAGCTCGATCCCCTGGAGCGCGGCGCTCTCCTCCGCGCTCGCGGGCGGCCGGGTCCGGACCACCTCGAAGCGGAGGCCGGCCTCGCGGGCGGCGCGGACCGCCGGGGTGTCGACCGTCCCGGCCGGCCCAGCCCCCTGTTCCCTGCGCGGCTCCACGTCGGCGGCGCGCTCGGAGCGCTCCGCGGAAGGCCCCCTCAGGCCGGGGTCGCGTACCGCTCCGCGCCCACGAACTCGACCGACCTCACCGGCTCATCGCCGACGACCCAGCCGTCGTGGCCCGGCGCGATGTCGTACGCCTCGCCGGGCCCGAGCTCGACCTCGTCGCCGTCGTCGGTGAGGACGTGCAGCGTCCCCGACAGGATGTAGCCCACGTGGTGGACCTGGCAGGAGTCCGTCTTCGCGACCGGCTTCACGTGCTCCGACCAGCGCCAGCCGGGCTCGAAGGTGTAGCGGCCCACCGTGACCTCGCCGACCTTGACGACCTGGACCTGTCCGCGGTCGAAGGTCCTGGTCTCGTCCGGGCTGTCCAAGCCCTTGCGCGTCACACCCATCACGACCCCTTTCCGTCGAGGCCGTGACCTTCCCTCGTGAGGCCAGGGCCTTCGTGCGACTCCACCATACCCCGGATCGGGCCAAGCCGGCTCGCCGCGGCTCCTCCGGTGGGCTTCCTTCGCCCTCGCCCGGGTCGTGTGCCCTCAGGGTCGGTCCCGTCGGGGTGAACCGAGGCTTCAGGCGGGGCCGTCAACGTTGATCGAGCGCCTCGGCGAGCCTGCGGCGGCCGTCGATGCCGAGCTTCCGGTAGATGCGGTCCAGGTGCGACTCGACCGTGCGTCTCGACACGTGGAGCCGCGCCGCGATCTCGGTGGTGGGAAGGCCGCGGGCGGCGAGGGTCGCCACCTCCCGTTCCCGCCCGGTGAGCGCGCCAACGCGCTGGGCCGCGCGGCGCCCCTCCGGCCCGAGCGAGCGGAGCTCGGCCAGGGCACGGTCCCGGAGCCATGGTGCCGGGAGCGAGTCGTACAGAGCCGCCGCGGCCCTGAGGTTCCTCACCCGATCGGCCGGCGCCACGCGGGCCAGGTGCTCCAGGCAGCGCGCCCGGAGGAACGGGGCCGGCGCGGCTCCGGCGCCCTGGGCGGCCGCCCCGAACGCGGATGCGGCCTCGAGGCTCCTGCCTCGGGCCTCCGCGACCACGCCCGCCACGAAGGCGGCCTGGGCGGCGGAGAAGGGGGTCCCCAGCAGTCCCGCCACCTCCTCGGCTCGCTCGGCCTCGCGCTCGGCCTCGCCCACCTCCCCGAGCCCGACCAGGACCTCGGGGCGTTCGGCCAGAAGGAGCCCCTCGAACCCGATCGCCCCCGTCCGACGGAGCCACGCGGCCGACCCCGCCAGCTCCCCTTCGGCCGCCTCGAGCTCGCCGCTCAACCACCCGGCGGCCCAGCGATGCAGCGCCGTGAAGAAGTAGAGGTCGCGGTCGCCGTAGGTCCGCGCCGCCTGCCGGACGAGCGGCTCCCAGGGTCCGGGTCCGCGGGGCGGGGCCGAGGGGGCCAGGACGGCCTCGAAGAGGGCGACCATGGAGAAGGCCCACGCCATGTGCGCGGAGGGGGCGATGGGGAACATCTGGCGGACCGCCTGGCAGTCCCGCCGTCCCAGCTGCCACCTGCCGAGGAACCAGTCGGTGAGGGTCCTCCAGGGCGGGCCGATGTCGGCGGCGAGGGGCTCGGGGTCCACGGCCGGGTCGAGGACGGCGGCCGCGCGGTCGAACCTCCCCCGGTACAGCTCGGTCAGGCTCGCCACCGCGGCGTTCCACCCGATCTGGCCCGGATCCCCCGTGTCCGGGGCGAGGGCCAGGGCCCGCGGATGGAGCTCCTCGGCCGCTTCGAACTCCCCAGCGGCCGCCTGGTGGAGCTCGCGGCGCCGGGCCGGGCCGAGGTCCTCGTAGACCGCCTCGCGCAGCAGGGGGTGGGCGAAGTCGTAGCCGTCGGGGCGCTGCACCAGGAGCCGGTCGGCGACCAGCGGGTCGAGCGGCCGGCTGGCCTGGGGCCCGAGGAGGGGGGCGATGGTGCGCAAGGAGAAGGAGCGGCCCAGCACGGCCGCGATATCGAGGGCGCGCCGGGCCTGCTCCCCGAACCCGGCCCGCATCTGGCGGACCCGCTCCTGCACGCTCACGGGAACCACCCTCCTCGAGGGGTCCGCGGCGAGGTCCTCGAGGAGGGCCGTGGTGAACAGGGCGTTGCCCCGGGCGCGGTCGAACAGCCAGGCGACGAGGTCGGCGTCGGCGACGGCCGGCCCGAGCGCCGCCTCGGCCAGCGCGGCGACCTCGTTCGGGGCGAACGCCTCCAGGCGGATCCCGGGGACGATCCCGTCCTTGAGGAGGGCCCCCACGGTCTCGGCGAGGTCCGGGATCCCGGTCAGGGGGCGATGCGGGAGGAGGCGACCGCCAGCAGCGGCGCCGCGGGCGGGTTCCGGGCGAGGTAGGCCACCAGCTCCCACGAGGACCGATCCGCCTGGTGCAGGTCGTCGAGGGCGATCACCAGCGGCCGGCCGGCGGCCAGGGCCACGAGCAGGTCGCGGATCACCGTGAGCGCCTGCAGCCCGGAGGGGCCGACGCCTCCGTCGGGGGCTCCCCGAAGAATGGCCGAGAACGCCTCGGATGGGGCCCCGGGCGGTTGCCCGCCGCGCTGGTCCCGGAGGCCGGCGAGATGGGCCTCGAGCGGTTCGGCCACGATCCCGAAGGGGATGGTGGCCGCGAGCGGGCCGTGCCCGACGAGCACCAGGGCTCGGCTCTCGACGCGGGCGCGGAACTCCGCCAGCAGGCGCGTCTTGCCCACGCCGGGGTCCGCCGTCACCAGCACGACCCGGCCGCGACCCCGTTCGGCGAGATCGAGCTCACGGCGAAGCACGGCGAGCTCTTCCCTTCCGCCCCACGAAGTCGCGGACCCGCACGATCAGGCCGATCATAGGAGGGCACCCGAGCGTCGCGCCAGCGCCATCGCCTCCGTCGCTCAGCCCCTCCCCTCACGCAGACGGGGAGGAAGATGGCGGGAGACCTCCTATGGCGGCGGTGGGATCACGAGCAGGCCACGCTGGAGGAAGTCCCGATCGAAGGTGAAGGCCTCGCCCACCTTCTCCCGGCGCATCAGGGCGAAGGACGTCGCATCGACGTAGCTCCACGCCTTGTCGGTGTAGGACTCCAGGATGGACCAGGCCTCCTCCTCCATCTCCTCGTCCACCCGCACGAGCTCCACGGCCTCGCCCGCCCGGAAGGCCCTCCCCCACCGGATGGCCTCGCCCCGGCCCACCCGGACGAGCAACGCGGTGTAGGTCTCGGAGAAGACGAAGTTCGAGGTCAGGAGCGAGACGCGTTCCGATAGGAGCTCGCGGAACACCCGGCGGGCCGCCGCGTGCTCCCGCTCCGAACGGTTGCGCAGCGCGACGAAGGCGCTGGTGTCGATGAAGACCTTCCTCACGCGCCGTAGAGGTCCCGGTCCAGGGTCTCGACGGAGGACCGGGTCTTCCCCCTCGCCGGGGGCTCGTCCAGCAGGTAACGGACGAGGGGATCCCTGGCGGGATCGCGGGGGCGGTTCCGCGCGCGATCGATGAGATCCCGCACCACCGAGGCGATGCTGCCCTTGCGGCCGGCCTGCTGCTTCAGCCAGCGGTACTGGTCCTCCTCGAGGTAGAGCTGGGTTCGGCGGCGCATAGCGCTTAACACTATACGTCGTTCCTCCGCCGTGCTGCTCCGTGGGGAGGCGCAGACGGGCGGGAGCTCGCCCCTGCTCAGCCCCTCCCCGTGCCGGGGCGTCCTCGGATCGGACGCGCGAGGCGACGAGCTTGCCCGTCGCGACCGGCTGCCCGGGCTGCGCGTGCGCTTCCGTGTCGGTGGGGCGCGCTATCCTCCTGCACAACGATGAACCTCCCCCTGCGAGAGGGCGACCGGGTGGCCGTCGGGGATCGCCCGTCGCGGGCTCGTTCCTGCGCCTCCGCGCCTCTCTGCGACCGCGGGCGTACCGGGCGAACGGCCCGGCGTTCGCATACCGTGCAGCCATGAGGAGCTCACGCCGCCCTCAGCAGCGGTCGAACGCGACCTCCGCCAACCTGGGCTTCGAGGCCCAGCTCTGGGCGGCGGCCAACGCCCTCCGGGGCTCCATGGACGCCGCCGAGTACAAGCACGTCGTGTTGGGGCTCGTCTTCCTCAAGTACATCTCCGACGCCTTCGAGGCCCGCCACGCCCGCCTCGAGGCCGAGCGCGACCAGGGCGCCGACCCCGAGGACCCCGACGAGTACCGGGCGGAGGGGATCTTCTGGGTGCCCCCGGAAGCCCGGTGGTCGGAGCTTGAGAAGAACGCCCGCCCGCCCACCATCGGCCAGCTCGTGGACGACGCCATGGCCGCCGTGGAGCGCGACAACCCCTCCTTGAAGGGGGTGCTCCCCAAGGACTACGCCCGCCCCGCCTTAGACAAGCAGCGCCTGGGCCAGCTCATCGACCTCGTCACCAACATCCACCTGGGCGGTGGCGACAACCACGCCCGGGACATCCTGGGCCGGGTCTACGAGTACTTCCTCGGCCAGTTCGCGAGCGCCGAGGGGAAGAAGGGCGGGGAGTTCTACACCCCCCGCTGTATCGTCAAGCTCCTGGTCGAGATGCTTCGCCCCTACAAGGGCCGGGTCTATGACCCCTGCTGCGGTTCCGGGGGGATGTTCGTCCAGTCGGAGGAGTTCATCGAGGCCCACGGCGGCCGCATCGGGGACATCAGCATCTACGGCCAGGAGCTGAACTACACCACCTGGCGCCTGTGCAAGATGAACCTCGCCATTCGGGGCATCGACGGGAAGATCGAGCAGGGCGACTCCTTCTTGAACGACCGCCTCCCCGACCTCAAGGCCGACTACATCCTGGCCGATCCGCCGTTCAACATGAAGAGCTGGGGCGGGGAGCAGCTCCGAGAGGACCGACGCTGGAAGTTCGGTGTCCCGCCCGCGGGCAACGCCAACTTCGCCTGGGTCCAGCACATGATCCACCACCTCGCGCCCACGGGGCTCGCTGGCTTCGTGCTCGCCAATGGCTCGATGTCGTCGAACCAGTCGGGCGAGGGCGAGATCCGCAAGAACATCATCGAGGCGGACCTCGTGGACTGCATGGTGGCCCTGCCGGGGCAGCTCTTCTACTCGACCCAGATCCCGGCGTGCCTGTGGTTCCTGGCCCGGGACAAGCGCAACGGGCGCTTCCGCGACCGCCGCGGCCAGGTGCTCTTCATCGACGCCCGCAAGCTGGGCCGCATGGTGGACCGCACCCACCGGGAGCTCACCGACGAGGACATCGCCAGGATCGCCGGCGCCTACCACGCCTGGCGCGGCGACCCCGACGCGGGCGAGTATCAGGACGTCCCCGGGTTCTGCAAGAGCGCCACGCTGGAGGAGATCCGCCACCACGGTTACGTGCTCACCCCTGGGCGCTACGTCGGCGCCGAGTGTCCGCGGTCAAGTAATCGTGTCGCAGGATGTACGGTGAAACGTGTCGGTCGGCGCCCGCCTCACGACACGCTGGC
>ERZ511473.1119-NODE-1119-length-27339-cov-3.435185_pt1 | contig 27339 bp, 31 predicted proteins | sample MGYA00374947_ERZ511473 | MGnify/ENA primary metagenome ERZ511473 (study PRJEB26303, sample SAMN06343854) | sediment metagenome | isolation source: hot spring sediment | place: Canada: British Columbia | collected 2012-09-26 ... | reverse complement strand
CTCGAGCATGGCGATGCGATAGCCCGCGCTCATGGTCTGCTCCGGCTTCGCTCTGGATCCTCTACACGACAGTATACCGAATCGGCAAACCTGCAGCCAAAGCCGGCTAGCGCATCCCGGCCCAGCGCGCGAGACGAGTGGCGCGGCGCAGCGCTCGGGCACGATGAGGGAGCCGAACGCTGGCTTGACACCGCTTCTGTCGAGTCGGTACAACCAGGCTGACACGCAAGCGAGCGCACAGTAAGGAGCGCGGCGATGACGGCCCAGGGATTCGCGCTCAGCGAGGAGCACCGGATGGTGCGCGCCACGGTCGAGGAGCTGTTACACCGGCTGCGGCCGCAGCGCGAGGCGTACTTCCACGCCATCTTCGACGAGATGTACTTTCCCGACGAGCTGTGGGACCGGATGGCCGAGCTGGGACTCTTTGGCGCGCTGGTGCCCGAGGAGTACGGGGGTACCGGGCTGGGCCTGCTGACCATGACCATCGCGCTCGAGGCCTTTGCCAGCGAAGGGCTCGGCAACACGATGGCGATGGTCACTGCCATGGACACGATGGCCATCGTCCGGGCCGGTACCCCGGAGCAGAAGCGGCGCTGGCTGCCGGACATCGCCGCCGGCAAGCTCTGTCTCGCCTTCGCCATCACCGAGCCGGACGCCGGCACCAACAGCTTCCGGATCAGCACGCTGGCCCGCCGCGACGGCGACGGCTACCGACTGAGCGGTCAGAAGGCCTGGATCACCGGGGTCGACCGCTCGCAGGCGATGCTGGTGGTCGCGCGCACCATCCCCTACGAGGAGGTCATCGCTCGCGGCCTGCCGCCCAGGCACGGGCTCAGCCTCTTCATGGTCGACACCCAGGCGCCGGGGCTCACCGTCCAGCCGATGGACACGGTCGGCATCGAGGGCTTCCGGCAGTTCTTCGTCTTCTTCGACGAGGTGCCGGTACCCGAGCGCGACCGCATCGGCCCCGAGCACGAGGGGCTCGCTGCCCTGTTCGACGCGCTCAATGCCGAGCGGATTCTGACTGCCGCGCTCTGCCTGGGCATGACCGAGTTCGCGCTGCGGCAGGCCGCGGAGTACGCCCGCGAGCGCCGGATCTTCGGCGACACGCCGATCGGCGCCTACCAGGCTGTCCAGCACCCGCTGGCACGGCTCACGGTGCTGCAGGAGGCAGCGCGGCTCCTGACCTACCAGGCGGCGACCGCCTTCGACCAGGGCCTCCCGTCACGGCAGGTGGGGCTCCAGGCCGCGATGGCCAAGTACCTGGCCTCGGAGATCGCCTTCGAGGCACTCGACCGCGCGATCCAGACCCACGGCGGGAACGGCTTCGTCAAGGGCTATCACCTGATCCAGATGCTGGCTCCGGCGCGGCTGTTCAAGACCGCGCCGATCAACAACGAGATGCTGCTGAACTACATCGCCGAGCACGCGCTCGGCCTGCCGCGCTCGTACTGAAATCGCCTCGCCGTGGCGGCGCAGGATGGGTGGGGCACCGACACGCGATGGGCCAGCGACCGGAGGCTGGGAGAGAAGGAAAGAGCGTGAGGTATGGGAGAGCGTGAGCAGCGCGTCCTCGAGGAGATCGCGCGCATCGAGCGGGGCGGGCCGCCGCGAGGACACGAGCGGCAGCGCGCGGCCGGCAAGCTCTTCGTGCGCGAGCGGCTGGCCCTGTTCTTCGACGACCACGAGCCGTACACCGAGACCGGCCGCTTCGCCCGGAGCCGGGATCCGGAGCTACCCGCCGACGGCGTGGTGACCGGCAGCGCGCGCATCGCCGGGCGGACGCTGTTCTTCGTCGCCAGCGACTACACCGTCAAGGCCGGCTCGATCGGCCAGTACCACGCCCAGAAGTTCGTCCGCACCCAGCAGGCCGCCATCCGCGCCCGGCGCCCGATCCTCTACCTGATCGACTCCTCCGGCGCGCGCATCGACGAGACCGGCGGGCACCACGTCGACAAGAACAGCGTGGGCGAGATCTTCTACCTGCACAGTATCATGTCGGGCTACGTGCCACAGATCGGCGTGCTCTACGGTACCTGCTTCGCCGGCACCGCCTACACCCCGGTCTTCTGCGATCTTCTGATCATGCTGCGCGACTCGGCCATGGCCATCGCCTCACCGCGGATGGTTGAGGTGGCGATCGGCCAGAAAGTGACGCCGCAGGAGCTGGGCGGCGCCGAGATCCACGCCAAGAAGAGCGGCTCGGCCCACTTCGTGGTGGACACCGAGGAGGAGGCCGCGGCGCTCGTCAAGCGGCTGCTCTCCTACCTGCCCGACCACTGCGAGGACGCGCCGCCCGAGGCGACGCCGCGCAACCCGGCGCGTGACCCGGCGGAGATCGACGACCTGATCCCCGAAGACCCCAACCGTCCCTACGACGTGCACCGCCTCATCGAGGCGATCGTCGACGCGGACAGCTTCCTCGAGGTGCGCCCGCAGTACGCCGCCGAGCTGGTGACCGGCTTCGCCCGCATCGAGGGCCGCGTCGTCGGCATCGTGGCCAACCAGCCGGCGGTGCGCGGCGGCACCATCTTCCCCGAGTCGGCCGATAAGGGCGCCGAGTTCGTCTGGCTCTGCGATGCCTTCAACATCCCGCTGCTCTACCTCGTCGATACCCCCGGCTTCATGGTCGGCACCGCGGTGGAGCAGAACGCGATCCTGCGGCGGGGCCGCAAGTTCATCTTCGCCACCGCCTGCGCCACCGTGCCGCGCCTCTGCGTCGTGGTGCGCAAGGCGTACGGCGCCGGGATCTACGCCATGTCCGGCCCGGCCTACGATCCGGACGTCACCCTGGCGCTGCCCTCGGCCGAGATCGCGGTGATGGGCCCGGAGGCGGCGATCAACGCGGTCTACTACAACCGGATCCAGGCGATCGAGGACCCGGAAGAGCGCCAGCGGCTGGTGGAGCAGCTCCGCGCCGAGTACCGTGCTGGCTACGACATCTTCCGGCTGGCCGGCGAGCTGGTGGTGGACGAGCTGATTCCCCCGAGTCGGCTGCGCGAGGAGGTGGCGCGCTCCTTCGCCCTCTACCGCGACAAGCGCGTCGAGCTGCCCAAGCGCAAGCACGGCACGATCATCTGACGGCGCCGCTGGCACGGTAGGGCGAGACGAGGGAGGCAGGGCAGCATGGAGCAGCGACTGGTGCTGGTGGAGACGGCCGAGCGGGTAGCGACCATCCGCCTCAACGCCCCGGAGAAGCGCAACGCCCTCTCCGAGCCACTGACCGGGGAGCTGATCGCGGCGATCCGCGAGGCGGATGCCGATCCGGAGGTGCACGCCGTCGTGCTCACCGGCAACGGGCCGGCCTTCTGCGCCGGGGCGGACATCGGCGAGCTGCGCGAGAGCTTCGAGAAACCGGCGCCGCAGCTCTACGCCGAGGGCCGGGCCGCCGCCGAGCTATTCAAGCTGGGCGCGCTCGTGCGCACGCCGCTGATCGCCGCCGTCAACGGCCCGGCGCTGGGCGGCGGCTGCGGGCTGGTCGCCATGTGCCACCTCGCCATCGCCTCCGACCGGGCGACGCTCGGCACGCCGGAGCTGCGGTTGGGCCTGGCCCCGTTCGTGATCATGCCCTGGATCCGCCGGGCGGTGGGGCACAAGAAGGCGCTGGAGCTGATGCTCACCGCCGCGGTGCTGACGGCCGAGGAGGCCCGGGAGATCGGGCTGGTGCAGCGGGTCGTGCCGCACGAGCAGCTCGAGGCCGAGGCCCAGGCGCTGGCCCGCCAGATCGCCGGGTTCAGCCCGCTACCGGTACGGCTGGCGCTGGACGGCTTCTTCGAGACCGAGGAGCTGGACCTGCTCAAGGCGTTCGACTACCTGAGCACGATCCGGCTCGTGTCGTTCCTGAGCGAGGACCTGCGCGAGGGCACGACCGCCTTCTTCGAGCGCCGGCAGCCGGAGTGGAAGGGCCGCTAGTCCTCGCTTCCCCTCGCCGCGCGGCACCGGCGCGGCGATGCGGGCGCACCGGTATGCCGAGCAGCCCAGCCAGGTCTTACCCGCACGCCCAGCACCCGGCGCCCGGCGAGTTCGCATCTGTCCCCATCTTGGAGCCGGGGACCTGCTGACCAGCGCCCGGCAGGGAGCAGCAGCTACCTCCCGCTCGCTGGATCATAATTTCGACAGACGATATACTCTCGCTCGAGCGTTCCGCGTAGGGATGCGAGCCTGAGGCAGATCGCGCCTGGCGAGCATCGCCCCTGGCACTCCTCTTACCAGGGGACGCTCGCCGCACGGGCGTGGCGCCGGGGCGAGCGACCAGGCAGCCGGACGAGATGGGACGGCAGGGTGGGCCGATGGAGCTGCGGTCGGTGCTGCTGATCCACTCGGACGAAATCGGCTGGGGCGACCTGCGCGCCCTGCTGCGGTCGATCCCGGGCCTAGCGATCGCCGGGGAGGCGGGCGACCGGGAGCAGGCGCTCCGGCTGGCCGCGAGCCATCGCCCCGAGGTGATCTTCATCGGCGAGACGGTGGAGGGCACCTGCGCCGCCTCGCTCGTCGCCGCGCTGCGCCGCGGCCCGTGCCCGGACAGCACGGTCATCGTCCTCGCCCGGCGAGTCGACCCGGACAACCTGCGCGAGTGGACGAGCCAGCAGGTCAGCGTCTCCGCTTACCTGCTCTGGAGCGAGCTCAGCCGGGGACTGCTGGAGCGCTGCCTGACCGTCGCGCTCTCGGGGGAGATCATGGTGATCAGCCAGGTGGTGGCTCGAGCGACCGTCTCGCTGCTGCAGGGGGAAGCCCGGCTGGCCGGGGCGGCGCGCCGGCTCACCCCGCGCGAGCGCGCGCTGCTGCCCTGGCTGGCCCGCTGGGAGCTGAGCTACGCGCAGATCGGCGCGCAGCTCGGGATCGACGCGGACACCGTGAAGGTCCACGTGCGGCGCATCGGCGAGAAGCTCGGCACCAGGGGAGGCCGTGCGGCGGTGGTCGACGCGGCCCGGGCGCTCGGCCTGCTCCCGGCGACCGGGCAAGGCGGCGAGCAGGGCGGCTGGTGAGCCAGCGTGGATGCTGGCTCCCAGCTCGTCTCGCGCGGCGTGGCTCAGGCCCAGCCTGGCGAGCCTGCCTGCATGTGAGGGCTTCGCTCGCCTCGCCCAGGGCGAGGGAGCGAGTCGGTCGTGGTCGTGCCTCTGCCCCTGTGCTCGCGACGCTGCCCTCCTGCCGACGCACCTGAGCGAGGACGGCTCAGCCACCGCCCTACGCCTGCGACGCCGCCAGACAGGCTCGACCTGTCCTCATGACCGCACGGGCGTGGCTTCACCAGGCAGCCGGTATGCAGATGGCGAGCATGAGGGAGGGCGTACGCCGATGGTTGAGGAAATGTCACCCCAAGAGGGAATAGCATTGTACCCCCACCCCTCGCTATCCTGACCTTGGAGTCCGTGCACGGTCATCGCTCCCCATGGGGTGGGACGGAGCCCGGCCGTGGCAGGACCGTTTTGGATCCCCAGCATGAAGAAAGCGACGCCGTCGCGACTGCTACGGATATTGCCCGTCATCCTGGCAATCTTGTCCTTCCTGGTGCTACCGGCGAGCGGGAAGGTAGAAGGATCGTTAGGCAATGTCGAACCGACAGGTTACTATGCAGTGCGGTCGGCTTATGCTGTCGGAAGGGCGTTCACAACCGGCTGGCTCCCGTGTATCGATGAGCACTATGGAGCGTTCTTCCCTGGCAGCAACGATTATAACCAACATTATGTGGGGCCTGGTGGCGATTCGGCGACGTGTATCTCCGATCACGGCTGTATCAGTCAGTGGGACTGGTGGGGAACCTATCGAAGTGTGCTGCTCCTGCCCAAGTCCTGGCTCTACTCGGTGCAGCCGTGCCTCTGGAAGCGCAGTGACGCGTGGGTCGCCGGCAATTACCGAGCTACCGTATGGATCGACTAGCTGAGCGGGAGGTGCCAAAGTGCGACCACGCTCGTCGTACCAACCAGTGCTGGCGCTCATCGCGGTCGTCCTGGCTGGATACGCCGTGGCGGCACTGGGCCGCGTCTCGAGCGCCGCGGAGCCGGTCGACTTGTCCCGGCTCGAGACGCTTCTTCAACCAGGCGTGACCTTTGCCCCACTCCGCATCGAGAGCGAGACGATCGGGCCGGTGAATGCCGAGCTGCCGGGGCACCCGCTCAGCCGGGTCAACGCCTATCTGCATGAGCGCGAAGCGGTATCTGCTCCCTTTTTGTTCGAGTATGTCGAGGCAGTGACCGGAACGTGGCAGCTCTCTAAGGGGAATGGCCCGCTGGATTGGGCCAACGTCAGCGTATCCATCTACCGCTACCGGGATGGCACACAGGCCGCAACCGTTGCGCAGGCGGTCACCGACGGCGTCAAGGCAGAGCTGACCTCCCTGCAGCCCTTTGCATCCGTGACTGACGAGGAAGGGATCGAATACCAGCTCGGCCACGTTGATTTCTCCGCACCCGCCCGGGACGGAAGCACCGCATACCGTTTCGCGGTCGAGTTCGTCTCTTCGCTCGGGAGCAGCTACGGCATGGGGGCGCTCCTGACGTCGGGGGACGCAGTCGTGATCATCGAAGCGCTCGGTCCGCTGGCGCCGAACGTGCTGGATCCGGCAGTGCAACGCCTGACCGAGGTGTTCGACAGCGACAACTCTGGGATGAAAGGGAGCTGACGGCGGTCGAAGCCTATCGATCCTCCTGTCAGCCTGCGCTCATCGCTGGCGTCACTCCCATGGCTGGCGCCTTCCACTCGCCCGGCGCACGATCGCTCAGAGAGTGGAGGGACACATGAAATCTGAGGAACAGGCGTCGAGACGCCAGTGGCACTGGGTGGCGCTGACCCTGCTGCTGGTGACCGTCGCCTGCCTCGCATGGAACTGCTACACCGGGCTGAGGGGTATTCCCGCTCCGTGAGCCCACCACGCTGGCGGTGACCCAGGGTAGCGCTGTCTCACACGCTGGCTACCGGATAGCCGATGCGCCAGTGGCCCACTGGGGCTATCGGTCCCGCGTCGCGGTACTGTGCGCTCCAGTAGGCAACGGAGGTATCGCCGCGCGAGCCAGATCGGCAACAACGGCGCCCAGGCCGTTCGACCCGGCAGCCCGGATCTCCCCGAGGTCGCCAGCCCGAACAGAGCATCTACCCTGCCACGCCCCATGTCGCTCACCTGTCCCCACCTCCCGCGCATCGCGCATGGCAGAGCAGCACGCCTGGATGTCTGCCCGCCCTGCACCCGCAGCTTCGCCCTCAGGCCAGTGGGTGCACGCAGGCGGTCATCGCCCTACCCTCAGGGCGTACGCCGATGGTTGACCAACATTCACCCCAAGAGGGAATAGCATCTTACCCTCACCCCTCGCTATCCTAAGGTTGAACAGCGGACACAGCCACAGCCCCGAGGGATGGGAAGGAGACCGGCGATGGCAGAGCCAACCTGGGTGCTCGGCTTCGACGGCGACTGCCTCACCTGCCGCCAGCTCGCTGAGGAGGTCGCCCGCCTGGCCAACGGCCGGCTCGCGGTGCGCAGCCTGCGCGAGCCAGAGGTGGTGGCCTGGCGCGCGCGGGCGCTGGGGGCGGACGCCCCCTGGGCCCCGACGCTGTTGCGGGTGCAGGGGGCGCGGGTCGAGGCCTGGACCGGCCGGCGGCTGGCCTGGCAGTTGGCCCGGCTGCTCGGCCCCGGCCGGGCACTGGCGCTGGCCGAGCGGCTGGTGGCCCTGAACGGCGATCCGGCAAGAGGAGCACCAGCGCTGACGCGCCGCCGATTCCTGCGCCGGCTCGGTGCAGCAGCACTTGCCTTCGGCCTGCTGGCGAGCGGCAAGCTGGCGCTGCCGCAAGCAGCCCGTGCGGCCGGTGCCCCAGCTGCGACGCCAACGAAGACGCTCCCCTGGTGGGCGGTGGAATCGCTGCGGCAGACCCCGATCGATGGCACAGCCAGGCAAGCCCTCCTGGGTCGAGCCCTCGCCTCAGCCGAGATCCAGACGGTGCTTGAACCCGAGCCCGCCCTCGTCTCGCCGACTGCGACGCAGGCCGCCGAGCACGCGCTCGCCGATGGGCGGACGCTGCGGGCCCTCGCCCTGGGAGTGGGCGATGACGAGGTGCTGGTCTACTACGAAGACGACACCGGCCGGCGGGCAGCGCTGCGGTATCGGGTAGTGGCGCAGGGCGACAAACCACAGCTCAAGCTCGTCGCTGCGACAGATGAAGCACTGGTGACACCAGCGGTCAGGCACAGTGAGATCCTTCCTGAACAAACCTGCACCCCGCCGCTCATCCCGTGTTCCTGCTGCTGTGGCAACTTCGACTACTTTGAGCTCGTAGGATGCTGCGGGTTGACTTGTGTCGCATTTTGCAGGGCAGGGTGGTGGATCCTATGTGCCGCGTGTATACTTGCTTGGTGTCCCGCATGCATTTGGCACGCTTGCCGCGCTGGCTGGTCCTGTACCTGTTGCTGCGCGGAGCCAGGAACATGAGCCTGGCTACAGATGATCCGGGATATTCTCGCGACAGCGCACACGCGAGCTTGGAGGGGAGACTCTCACCATGCCATGGGGAACTATCACCTGGCTACTCTGGCTGATCTGGATGCTCAACTTCCTCCTGCTGTTCGGGGCTGAGGCGGTCACCGGCCGCCGACCGGACCGCCACGAGCCCAGCCGCTGGTACAGCCGCCTCCTCAGCGCGGCCCTGTGTCCAGTCTATCTCGTGTTTCTTGGCTATGCTGCCTGGCACGGCCCATGGCAGTGGATGGACCATCCATACATGGCAATAGTGTCGGCTGGGTTCACTGTTGGCCTCTTGTGGCACTGGCTGGCGCTGCTGACTCGCCGCCGAGCGAGCCGCACCGGCAACGGCAGCTCCGCCTGTGGAACCGCCTGACCGGACTCGCGCTTCCGAAGCCGGCTGTGTGGGCATGGCCTCCTGTGCGACGCTGACTGGTCAGGGAAGGATTGCTCGATTTGTTTGAGGGTTGACGAGATGCGACATCAGCGCGCCTCACCGTGGCGGGTCGCGCTGCTCGCGGGCACGCTGGCCGGCCTGCTGGCCGCCCTCCTGCGGATCCCGATCGAGCTTTTCATGTTCCACCGGAGCCTCGAGACCGCGCTGGTCAACGCCCTCGTCGGCGGGATCGACCTGGCCGTGGGCTTCACTGTGGTCTACGGGTTCTACCTGCGCGGGCGCATGGGACAGCGATAGCGCGAGGTGTGGAGTGCGTGACCAGGCACGTCCGGATGGGGAGGCGCACGGCGATCCCGATCGCCGCGCTCGCAATCTGGGCCGGCATTGGGCGAGCTCCCGTTCGCTTCCTCGTTCCGGGCGCTCACTGAAAGGGCACCGGACGATGACGTTAGACCGCTTGACCCTCCTGTACACCGTCTTGGCGTTCCTTGTCTTTGGCTCGCTCGGCTTCGTGAACTGGTACATGTTCCGTCACGCCGCTGCTTCGGACGCGGCGCTCAGCGCTCTCCTCACGGCGCTGGGGGCGGCGATCGGCGCGTTCCTCGGAGCTGCCGTCCTGCGGGGATGGCTGCGCCAGTGGCTGCGATGAGCGGGGCTCCTGCCGATGGATGCTGAACATCTGTCGTGCCACGGGGCTCAACGCGTTCGTCTGCGCTCTGGTTGCCTCAGCCGTATGTCACGAAGGATGCTGGCGAAGATGGCAAGGAGACCGGTTTCTCCCATGAGAAGGGGCAAGGCATGGAGCCTCGCCGCTACACGGTCCGCGCGGCAGTCATCCAGACCCTCGTCGCATTCCTTTTCCTGCTCCCGTTCATTTTCTTGTCGGGTTCCGCGTGGCGTTGGGTACCGGCTGGGTGTGGGGCACTGTGGACCGCACTTTTTGCCGTGAGCTACGCAGCCGGCGCGTGGCTCGCTTCCAGCACAATGTGGGCCTGGAGATGGGTTCGCCGCTAATTCGCCGTTCAATCGACTTGCGAGGCCAGAGAAGGCTCGCGGTTCTGCGCTCATGGTAAGTCTGCGGTGTATGCGGGAAGGTCAGTCTTGGTGACATCCCCGACCAATCTCGTGCGAAAGCGCTCACTGTTGCTGGCCAGCGGCAAGCTGGCGCTGCCGGCCCCAGCACGGGGAGCGGGAAAGCCCGCTGGCTCTGTCCCCTGGTGGGCGGTGGAGCCAGTGAAGTCCGAATCGCTTGACCCTACAGCGACCGCCTCGCTCCTGGCCGAGCTCCGCGCTGAGCCGGATCTCCCGGCGGTGCTCGGCGGCACGGAGCTCCTCGCGGTGCGGGGAGCACGCCATGTCCTGTCCGATGGTCGCACGCTCTGGGCCGTGGCGGGGATTGTCGGGGCGGAGACGGTCGTGGTGACATACGCGGACGACGCTGGCCGCCGGGCAGCCTTCCGTTACCGCATAGAGGGAAACACGGCAGTGCTGGTGGGAGCGAGCGAGGGCGGCCAGGTGGATTGGCCAGCGACGTCCGGCGGCGACTTCAGCCCCGCAAGCTGCCCGCCGGATTCCTGGCCCTGCAGCGAAGAACGGTGCTGCCAGCTAGACCTGGGCGCTGTTCTCCGTTGTTGTGCTGCCGGTACATTCTGTGCCTGGCCATGCCGTATTAACAATCTCGTCTGCATCTCGTGCCTCGCGATCGTGTGTGCAAGTTGTCTGGCGCGCTCGTGCGTCTGGTGGTGCAATTGCTGCTGGCAGGAACCGCCGTGGGGACCGTGAGCCAGACGCTCGGTCTCGAGTGAGGAGCGATCACGATGCAGTGGGACGAGTGGTACCCGCTCTTCTCCGCGATAACCTACTTCGGCAGCCTCGCCCTCGGGATCGCGGTCAGCATCCTCTGGGTCACCCGGCGCCATCGCCACTTCCGGGCGCTCGACTGGGCCTACGAGCTCCTGGTCGCCTGGCTGTTCGCAGCAGCCCTCTGGCAGGGAATCCGCCAGGGGCCTGTCTGGGATACCGCCCTCGCGGGAAGCCCGATCTGGCTGCGCAGCCTCATCGCGCTCGCCGTGGCCAGTGGCTCGGTCGTCGCCGCCTGGTGGGTCACGAAGCGATCCCACCAGCCGGAGCGGGCAGAAGACCAGGCGGCGCCACGGCGGGCGTGAAGGCAGCGTGCCGCCTCGGGCTGGGCGATGCCGGGTCAGGGCGCAGGGACAAGCCTGGGTGCGCAAGCGCTCCCTGTCTTCCTGAGCCGAGCGATCCCTGGCTTACGCAGAGCCGGGAACGTGCGCCTGATGGGGACGATCGAAGATACGCTGGCGACCGCAGAGAGGCGAAGCGGGAATGGGAGCGGATCGCCATGCCGTGGACCACGCTCAACTGGGTGCTCTGGCTAATTTGGATGGTCAACGTCGCACTGCTGAGCAGCATCGAGGCAGTTACCGGACGCCGGCCGGGTCGCCACGAGCCCAGCCGCTGGCATAGCCGGCTCCTCAGCGCGGCTCTCGGCCTGCTCGCCATCGTTTTCCTCGTCTACCCTCTCCTGCGCGGGCCGTTCGAGTGGATGCGCGATCCGGTGTCGACAGCCTTCCTCGTCCTCTTCACCACCGCCTCCTTCTGGCCCTGGTTCACCCTGGTGCGGTGTCGCCTACGCCGCGGGCGGAACGGAGGTCATACCATCGAGACAGCGTGATCCAGCCGACCAGCGGGCGAGCGTCGGTGCGACGACAGAGCGGGTCACCTCTACAGTTTCTCTCCTTCAGGCTACCCCGCCTCGCCCCCTCTCGCCACTTGCCCGTACCCCAGCCCATATCTCAGAGTGACGGCATCGATGGATGTCCCCTGGATGGCGCAGCTACTCTGGCAGCTCGCCTCCAAAGCCTTCTATTTCGGCCCGGCCATCTTCCTGGCCGGACTCGGGGCTCGGCTCCTGCCCACCGGCCGATTCCCGCCGATCATCCCGCTGAGGAGCGTTCGGAGGCCCAGGCAGCGAGGCACAGCCGGTCTCAGCGGAGGTCTGGCCATGGTCTGGCTCGGCCTGCGCTACGGCCTCCCCCGGGGAAGGCGGCACGCGGCTGCAACGACAGGGGGCTTCACGATGTGAGTGGCCCGGTCGTCATCGTGCCGGCTGCCTCGTTCTGGTGGCCAGCGGCGGTCCAGGCAGCGCAGCGATGACGCGCGAGCTGGTGGCCAGCGGCGGTCCAGGCAGCGCAGCGATGACGCGCGAGCCATGACCCGCTGGCGCTCTAGCGGGTGAGCCCAGCCCACAGCGATTCGGGAAAGCAGGGAGGCTGCGATGACCCTCACCGGACTGCTCCTGACCCTCATCCCGCTGGCGCTGCTGCTCGCTGTGGTGGCCACGCTGCGGCGGCGTGGCCCGAGGGTGCCACTCCGTCGCTGGCTGGCCTGGTGGCGGCCGCCAGCAGTTTCGGCAGCGTGCTGCTGCTGGCCCTCGCGCGGGGGCGGGATCAGCGGCGTCGATCGGGGCCAGGCTGCCCTCGTCGCGCTCGGCTCCCTCACGCTGGGGTCGCGCTCCACCCCGCTGATCTATGCCCGGGCCCGCTCGGGGGGCGTGAGCTCCGCGCAGTGGACCGGCCGGAGCACGCACCCGCAACGCCGCCCGAAGCAGGAATCCCGTGCTGGGGCGACTTCCTCGGTCGCCAGGGGAGCGCGCCTACCCGGCGGCGCGGCCTCACTGCCCGGAGCGCGGGCGCGAGAGGAACGTGGTGTCGTACCGGCCGAACTGGAAGCTCGTGTCCTGGCAGATCGCAAGCAAGAGCGGCAGGTTGGTCTTGATCCCCTCGATGCGCATCCCCCGCAGCACCTCGATCATCCGCTCGATCGCCTCGGAGCGGGTCGCGCCGCGAGTGATCACCTTGCCGATCAGCGGGTCGTAGTACGGCGTGACGGTGTTCCCCTCCTCGTACCCGAACTCGTAACGCGCGCCCTCCGGCAACTCCAGCCGGGTGATCGTCCCCGGCGAGGGCAGGAAGGTCTGCGGGTCTTCGGCGTAGACGCGGCACTCGATCGCGTGGCCCTCCTGGCGGATCCCCCCCTGTGCCAGGCCGAGCGGCAGGCCGGCCGCGATGCGGAGCTGGAGCTCCACCAGATCGATCCCGGTAGTCTCCTCGGTGATCGGGTGCTCCACCTGCAAGCGCGTGTTCATCTCGAGGAAGTAGAACTGTCCCGCCTGGTCGAAGACGAACTCGATGGTGCCGACATCGGTGTAGTCGATCGCCTCCGCGCCCCGCAGGGCGGCGTCGCAGAGAGCCGCGCGCCGCTCGGCGTCGAGGAAGGGCGAAGGCGTCTCCTCGATCACCTTCTGGTGGCGCCGCTGGATCGAGCACTCGCGCTCGAAGAAGTGGACGCCCGTGCCCTGGCCATCGCGCGCGACCTGCACCTCGATGTGCCGGGCCCCGGGCACCAGCCGCTCGAAGTAGAGCGTGCCGTCCCCGAAGTACCGCTGGGCACGCTCGCGCGCCGAGTCGAAGGCGCGCCCGAGCTCCTCCGACGAGCTCACGAGGTGCATTCCGATGCCACCACCGCCGGCACTCGCCTTGAGCAGCAGCGGATAGCCGAGCGCGGCCGCCACTCGCTGCGCCTCGGCCAGCGTGGGGAGCGGCTCGTCCCACCCTGGGATCACCGGCACCCCGGCCCGCTGCATGAGCTGCCGGGCCGCCAGCTTGCTGCCCATCGCCTCGATCACCTCGGGCCGCGGGCCGATGAAGACCAGCCCGCGCTCGGCGCAGCGCCGGGCGAAGGCTGGGTTCTCGGCGAGGAAGCCGTAGCCGGGGTGGATCGCCTCAGCGCCCGTCGCCTCGGCGGCGTCGAGGATCTTCTCGATGGCCATGTAGCTCTGCGCGGCAGGCGGCGGTCCGATCAGGACCGCCTCGTCGGCCTCGCGCACGAAGGGCAGCGCGCGATCGGCCTCGGAGTAGACAGCCACGGCGCGGATGCCCAGCCGCCGGCAGGTCCGGATCACCCGCCGCGCGATCTCACCACGGTTGGCGACGAGCACCTTGTGGAAGTACGGCATGACGACACCCTAGGACTCCGCGCGGTGGGCATCCAGCACCACGAGCGGCGCGCCCTCCTCGACGAAGTCGCCCTCGTGGACGCGGACTTCCTTCACCACGCCGCCCTGCTCGGCCACAACCGCGATCTCCATCTTCATCGACTCGAGGACGACGACGGTGTCACCCGCCTGCACTGGCGTTCCCGGCTCCACCAGAACGCGCGCCACGATCCCACTCATGCTGGAGGTGATCTCCATAGCGCCCACCGTTCCTCCCCGCTCGGCGTCGACTGCCATAACCGCGCTCGTGGTAGCCCGGCGAGGCACGCTATGTCAAGGCGAGCCCGGCATGAATCGATCGTCTCCAGTCCCCTCATCGGCCCCGAAGGCTCGCCGGAGCACCTCCGGCACTGGGATCGGGCGTATCGCCTCGGGATCGACGAAGACCATCACCAGGTGGCCGGTCACCGCCGGCTCGTCGTCGCCGTTCTTCGTCAATGCGAAGTCCAGGCGCACCGATGAGTTCCCGACCCGACCGACCCAGACCCGGCAGGTGCCTGTATCGTGCACCCAGAGCGGTTTGCGGAAGTCGGCCTCGACGTGGGCGCGCGGGTTCGCGAAGCCCTCGGCGATCATGGCGCGGACGGTATAGCCGAGCTGGCGGTAGAGCGCCGACTCCGCCTGCGCCACGTAGCGGAAGACGCTGGGATAGTAGATCAGGCCTGAGGGATCGGCGTCGCCCCAGAGCACCTCGAACGGAACGACTGCCTCGCGTACGCCCACGTCGCTTCTCCTCTCCCCTCGTCCGGGTCTCGCCCTACCGCTACAGCGCAGCCCGAGGCGCGGCGACCGCGCGTCCTTGCCCCAGCGTACCAAACGATGCGTCGCCAGAGCACCCAGCCCTGCGGGCATGGCCAAGCAACGATGATGACTCGCGGCCTGCAGCTCGGGGACCATACCCGCGCGACTCCGGCGGCTTTTTTCGGGAATCCTGCGCATCGCCGCCGAACACGGTGCGCACAACGTTCGCGTGTTCGGGTCCGCGGTACGCAGGGATGCAGGGGAAGGGACCGACATCGATCTTCTGGTCGAGTTCGAGCCGGGACGAACGCTGCTCGATCACGCGGCGCTGGTCGCCGACCTCGAGGAGCTACTCGGATGTAAGGTGGACGGCGTCACGGAGAGCGGCCTGTACTGGCTCCTGCGCAGGCGCATTCTCGAAGAGGCCCGCGCGCTATGATCGAGGATCCACGGGTCAACCTCGTCCACAGTCGGAGGCCAGAAAGGCAGTCACGAGCTCGAGGAACCGCGCTGGCTGCTCCAGGTGCACGGCGTGGCCGGTCCCGGGCACGATAGCCACTCGCGCCTGGGGCAAGCGCTCCCCCATCGCGCGGGCGATCGCCACGTACTTCGCGTCCAGCTCGCCGGCCAGCACCAGCGCCGGCAGGCGCAGCTCGCCCAGCCGCTCCCAGACCGGCTCCATCGCCCCGGCGCCCATGCCCCGCAGGCTGTTGGCCAGTCCACGCGGACGCTGTCCCAGCCGCTCGGCCCGTAGTCGCTCCCGCACCTCGGCCGGCAGCGACCGCTGGCTGGCGAAGAGCAGCTGGCTCTCCCAGCGCTCCACGAACGCGGCGATCCCCTCGCGCTCGATGAGCTCGGCCAGCGCCTCGTCGCTGCGGGCGCGCTCTGCTCGCTCTTCCGGGTCGGTAATACCGGGCGAGGCGCTCTCGAGGACCAGCGCCCGCACCCGCTCCGGTACCGCCAGGGCCAAGTGCAGCGCCACTCGCCCGCCCATCGAGTAGCCGAGAACGGCGAACTCCTCCACCCCGAGCCGGTCCAGCAGCGCCAGCAGGTCGGCCACGCACTCGTCCATCCGGTAGCGCGCGGCGTCGTCCGGCGAGGCGGTGCGCCCGTGGCCGATAAGGTTGGGGGCGATGACCCGATGCCGCCTGGCAAGTGCCGGGAGGAACGGACGCCAGGTCTCGGCGCTCCCGGTGAAGCCGTGCAAGAGCAGCAGCGCCGGCCCCGCGCCGGCCACCAGCGCGTGCATCTCGATCCCGCGCACGGAGACGATCACTACCCGCTCCTCTCGTACGCCGCACTATCCTCGATCACGGCCGGTGTCCCCACAGCAGCTCCACTCCCCACCGAGGCCCGCAATCCGAAGATGACGAGCCGGTACCTGAGCGGGTAGCATGAGTACGGCACTTCGGCACCTGGAATCGGCCACGCCGGTTCTGAGCGAGATCGCGGGGGTATTATGCTCACAGCATATATCGACACGGCGATGAATCGTGCCCGGAGCGAATTCCTCCCCGGTGACGGGATCTGGTACGCCGAGATCCCCGAGCTTCCCGGCGTCTGGGCCGATGGCCTCTCCGAGGAAGCCTGCCTGCAGCGCCTCCGCGAGGTGCTGGAGGAGTGGGTCACGCTTCGTCTCGCACAACAACTCCCGCTGCCGGCGATCGATGGGCATGTTCCACCGGCTCCTGCGGACTGAACCCGCTTCGTGATCCCGAGGGTACGACGTGAGTGGCTCGACAACCCAAGCCCGACCTCGCCAGCCGGCCAGGCGTCACGAGAGGAGACACGGCACCGCTCCGGCACTCAGCGGCTCAGCGCCGGCAGCACGACGCCGCGTACCGCCTGCGCCACGGCCGGCCAGATCCGCCGGTGCAGCTCCACGTTGCGCGCCCGCTCGGTCGGCACCTCGATCACCGAGACGCCGTCGCCGGCGAGGCTCGCCCGCACGGCCTCGCGGAAGGCCGGCCAGCTCTCGACCCGGGTGAACGCGAGGCCGTAGAGCGCCGCCGCGTGGCGGAAATCGAGCCCGTGCGGCGTGCCGAAGAGCCGCTCGAACTGCTGGCCGTGCTCGGCCTGGGGCAGGAACGAGAAGATCCCACCGCCGTCGTTGTTCAGGAGCACGATCGTCGCGCGCAGCCCGTGCCGCCGAGCGGCAAACAGCCCGTTCATGTCGTGGTAGAAAGAGAGGTCGCCGATGACCAGGGCCAGCGGGCCGGCGAGCGCCGCCGCCGCGCCGAGGGCGGTCGAGACCACGCCGTCGATCCCGTTCGCGCCCCGGTTGGCCAGGAAGCGGAGGCGATGCCCGCTGCCGGGGAAGAACGTGTCGAGGTCGCGCACCGGCATGCTGTTGCCGGCGAAGAGCGTCGCGCCGTCGGGCAGGAGCGCGGCCAGCTCGGCGAAGACCCGGCCCTCGAACGGCTCCTCGATCCGCTCCAGCTCCTCGCGGATCGCTGCTCGCGCCCGCGCGTCGACCGCCCGCCACAGCTCGCTCCACCACGGATCGGGCCGGCAGTCCATGCCGGCGAGCTGGGCTGCCAGCGCCTCGGCCAGCGCCGCCGGGTCGGCGTGCACGACGTGGCTCGCCAGATGCAACGGGTCGGGCCAGCCGGCTGGATCGACGACGATCTGCCTTGCCCCGGCGTGGCGCTCCAGGTAGAGCAGGAGCGGCTTCGAGGTCGGGATCGCGCCGAAGCGCAGCACGACCTGCGGCGACAGTGCTCCGGCGATCTCCGGGTCGCGCAGGAAGGCGTCGTAGGCATCGACGACCAGGGCGCGGTCATGCGGCCCGCAGCGAACCTGCGAGAGCGGATCGGCGAGGATCGGGTAGCCCAGCGTCGCCGCCAGCCGGGCCAGCGCCGGGGCCAGCGCCTCGTCGGGCTGCGGCCCGGCGACGATCACCCCGCGGGGCAGCCCAGCGAGCAGCTCGGCCAGCTCGCGCGCGAGTGACTCGTCCAACTGCCTTGATCCGGCCAGGACGCGCGCGAACGGCTCCCCGTCCGGCCGGCCGAGCCGGGCCAGCGCTTCCGGCCCTGAGACGTCCGTCGGCTCGGCCGCCAGCGGGATCAGCGGCTCCCGGAACGGGAAGTTGAGGTGCACCGGCCCAGCCGGCTCCTCGCGCGCCGTCGCCGCGGCGCGGGCCGCCAGCGCGCGGGCGTAGCGCAGGAGGAGCGGCGTTCCCTCCGGCAGAGCGACCTCCACGAACCACTTGGCATACGGGCCGTACAGCCGGAGCTGGTCGATCGCCTGGGGCGCGCCCACGTCGCGCAGCTCTGGCGGTCGGTCGGCGGTCAGCACGAGCAGCGGTACGCGGCTGTAGTGCGCCTCGATCACCGCCGGCAGGAAGTTGGCCGCCGCCGTCCCCGAGGTGCAGACAACGGCCACCGGCTCGCGCAGCGCCTTCGCCAGGCCCAGCGCAAAGAAGGCTGCCGAGCGCTCGTCGAGGTGATCCCAGAGGCGGATACGCGGCTCGCGAGCCAGCGCCAGGACGAGCGGCGTCGAGCGCGAGCCGGGAGCGAAGCAGGCGTGGCGCACCCCAGCACGCGCCAGCTCGTCGACGAAGGCTCCGACGTAAGCCGCTAGAGCGGCCGGATAGTCCACCGTTACGCTCCTTCGAGCGCCCGCAGCAGCGGCTGCAACTTCAATTCCGACTCCGCGTACTCCGCCTCCGGGTCGGAATCGGCCACGATGCCGCAGCCGGCATAGAGGCGAGCTACCCGGCCGCGGATCAGCCCAGAGCGGAGCGCGACTGCGAACTCGCCCTCCCCGCTCCGGTCGACCCAGCCCACGGGCCCGGCATACCAGCCACGGTCGACCGGCTCGTGTGACCGGATGAAGGCCAGCGCCGCCGCGCGCGGCACGCCGCCGACTGCCGGGGTCGGGTGCAGCCGCTCCACCAGCTCGAGCACGGTGTGGTCGCCGGCCAGCTCACCAACGACCGGCGTGGCCAGATGGTGGACGTTCCGCATGCTCAGCAGCGAGGGCCCCCTGGGAATCTCGAGCGCGCGGCACGCCGGAGCCAGCGCCGCCCGGATCTCATCGACGACCACGGCGTGCTCCCGGCGATCCTTGGCGCTCGCCAGCAGCGCGCCAGCCAGCGCCGCGTCCTCTTCCGGCGTCGCGCCGCGCCGGATCGAGCCGGCCAGCGCCATCGTCTCGACCGTACGCGCTGTGAGGCGAACCAGCCGCTCGGGTGTCGCCCCGAGAAAGACCGCGTCACCGTAACTGAAGGCGAAGAGCGTGCAGCCGGGGTAGCCAGCGGCGAGCCAGCGCAGCACGCGCTCGACGCTCACCGGCTCCGGCCCCGAGACCTCGACAGCACGCGCGAGTACGACCTTCGCCAGCTCCCCGCGCCGGATCGCCGTAATGGCTCGCTCCACCATCGCCCGCCAGCGCTCCGGGCCGCACAGTTCGCGGCGGACTACCTCAACCGGGAGCGCGCGACCGTTCGTCGCTGGCATGCAGCCGGATGGGGCGGGCTGCAGCAGCAGCGCGCGCAGCCGCCGCAGCTCTTCGATCTCACCCGCAGGATCGCGCCCCGGCCACGCCACGAGCGTGCTCGCCAGCCACCAGCGGCCGCCCTCGCCGACCAGCAGGAGCCGCGGCAGCACGAGGCGGGCTGGCGGGAAACTCGACCAAGCCGGCTCGGGCGACCGCAGCGGGTCGAAGGCGAAGCCGCCGAGCAGCAGCGGCCCGGCCGGTGCGGGGCTGTCGCTGGGGGCATCGACGAGCGCCCCAGCGGCCAGCCGGCGCCACTCACGCGCGATCTCTGCGGGCGAGACATCCAGGCCGTGCCCCTGGTAGACCCCTCCCGCGCAGGGAGCCGGGCCGAGAGCCAGCGCCTCGCCCAGTCCCACCAGCGCCAGGCTGTCCGCCCCCCACCAGAGCGCACGGGTCAGCTCCACTGGGGCGCGGACGAACCGGGCGATCGGGTCCTGCACTGGAGACGGCTCGACCAGGGTGGCCACGACCGGGCGGCCGCTGGAGTCCGCCTGCCGCTGCGCCTGGCGGGCCAGCGCGTGCAGCCGGGCATCCAGCCCGAGATCGATCGCGCGCGTTAGGATCGTCATGCATCCTCCGGTAGCTCAGGCAGGCCGACGCTCCGCCGCAGGAAGACCCGGAGCTGGGGGTAGGCATCCTCCAGCCGCTCGGGTTCCCCGGTCAGCACCCAGTTGGTCACCACCTCGTTGATTGCCCCGAACCAGGCCATGCTGGCTAACCGGGTATCGAGCGGTGGGATAGCCCCAGCCGCGATTGCCGCCTCCAGGTGGCGGGCGATCAGATCAGCGAAGCGCCGGTGGATCTCCATCAGCTTCAGGTGCGCCTCCGGCCCGGCACCGAGGGCGTCGACCAGGAAGAGACGGGCCAGCGCGCGGTGCGACGAGAACGTGCGCAGCACGACCGCGAGCGCGGCATCGATCTGCCGCGCGGGGTCGCGCTCGGCGGCGACGGCCTGCTCGGCGCGGCTCATCAGGAGGTCGGCCATCCGGTCGAGCAGGGTGAAGAAGAGGGACTGCTTGTTGGGAAAGTGGAAGTAGAGCCCGCCCTTGGAGGTCTCCGCCTCGACGGCGATCTCGTCCATGGCGGCGTCGCGGTAGCCGCGCCGGGTGAAGACGGCGAGCGCCGCCTCCAGGATGCGCTCGCGGCGGGCGATCGCGCGGAGCTGCTCACGCACCATCGGGCCGGCCCCTCTCCAGTCGAAATCCGACCGACGCGTCGGTCGGATTTCGAGGGTAGCATATTCCCCCTCGGCTCGCCAGTGGTACAGCGGCCCTCGGGTTCAGTTCGTCTTTACCGTCGTCCGATATCGGCTCAGCGATCAACGAGCTGCGGCCGCTCGTCGCGCACGTTCGAGTACCTGCACCGCCCGCTCGGGATCGTCGGTGATGATCCCGTCCACTCCCAGCGCCGCCAGCTCGGCGATCCGATCCGCGCTGTTCACCGTCCAGACGTTGACCGCCATCCCCAGCCGATGGGCGCGCTCGATCAGATGCGCCGCGTCGGCACCGAGCGCGGCGTCTGCAGGGTGCAGCGCGCTCAGGCCAGCCTCGCACACTCGGTCGAGCTGACGAAGCAGGGGATCGAACGGCATGACGCACAGCGCAGTTCGCAGCTCCGGTCGCATCTGGCGCAGCTCGCCGAGCACCACGATGTCGAACGAGGAGACGAGGAGTCTCTCAACCAGGGCCGGCTCTCGGCGACAGCGCGCAGCCAGACTCGCTGCGATGCGACGCCCGTCCGCCGCCCGCGCGTCGCCGTCAGCAGACGACTTGATCTCGAGGTTGATGCCGATGTGAGACGGCAGGTTCGCCAAGACTTCGTCGAGAGTGGGGATGCGTAACCCGAGTCCGCGATAGAGAAACTGCTGGCCGTCGGGAGAGAACCGATAGCCGGCATCGAGGCGGAGCAGATCCTCGAGGTCGAGCTCGTGCACTTGACCGAACCCATCGGTTGTCCGAGCCACGTCGGGATCGTGAAGCACGACCAGGTGACCGTCCCGAGAGCAGCGGACATCCAGCTCGATCATGTCGGCGCCCATCTCGACCGCGAGGTGAAAAGCGAGGAGGGTGTTCTCCGGTACGATCCCCGAAGCCCCGCGATGAGCGATGACCAGCGGGCGCTTCGCACCGCTCGATCGCTGTCCGAACTCAGCGCTCACGTCTTACCCCCTCGACCGCAAAGACGCCTCGCCAGCTTTCGAGCCCAGTCTCGCGCGCCAGATCCCGTGTTTCGTGAACATCTGATGGAATCTCCTCCCGCGGTATCGCGCTTAACGCCTGCACAACATCTCGACCGACTTTCCACCCTAGCATTGGCACCGGGAGGTGACCGGATGGCGCAGGGCCAGCCCGAAACAGTGGACAAATGGGCGCTGGCCCCCGCGATCGAGCGAGGGATCTCGCTGCGCCGGCCAGCGCTGGGCGAGTGGAGTCTCTTCCTTCTGCTCGCGGGGCCGAACCTGGTCCTCTTTGCGGTCTTCACCTACTGGCCGCTGTTTTACAACGCTTACCTCAGCCTGATGAGCTGGGACATGATCAGCCCGGTGAAAGCCTTCGTCGGGCTGGAGAACTACCGATACCTCGTGAGCGACCGGGAATTCCGTCGCGTCGTGCTCAACACGGTCATCTTCACGCTCGGCACCGTTGGCGGGACGACCGGACTCGGCCTGCTCTTGGCCCTGTTACTGAACCGGCCACTCTACGGGAGAACATGGGCTCGAGGGGTGATCTTCGCACCCGTGCTGCTGAGCGGCGCCGCCATCAGCGTCTTTTGGGTCAACATCCTCAACCCACGGTTCGGGCTGTTCGCGCAAGTCCTGAGCTGGTTCTCGCTCTCCTCGCCCAACTGGCTCAATCACCCCACGTGGGCGATGGTGGCGGTGATCCTCGTCTATACCTGGAAGAATGTCGGCTTCAGCATGGTCATCTATTTGGCCGGGCTCCAGGCGATCCCGGCCGACCTCTACGAGGCCGCCCGCGTCGATGGCGCCGGTCACCTGGGGACCTTCCGGTGGGTGACGCTACCGCAGCTCGGGCCGGTCACACTCTTTCTCCTCGTCGTCTCGATGATCAGCTCGTTCCAGGCCTTCGACATCATCAAGGTCATGACCGACGGCGGTCCGGTACACGCGACTACCACGCTCCTCTTCTACATCTACGAGCAGGGGTTCGTCGCCTTCAACGCCGGCCGGGCCGCGGCCGCCTCGGTCTTCCTCTTCCTGGCGATGCTGGCAGTCACGGTGATCCAGCTTCGGCTGGGAGAGCGGAGGGTGCACTATGGCTGAGCGGCTTCGCCAGCGGCTGGCTCAGGTACCGCTGTACCTGCTGCTTGCGCTCGTGGTTGTCGCGATGGGCCTTCCCCTTTTCTGGGTCGCCACCGGCGCGCTCAAGACGAACCAGGAGATCTACACCTTCCCGCCGGTGTGGATTCCGCGAGAGCCACGCTGGGAGAACTTCGTCGAGGCCTGGCATGCCGCACCGTTCGGCCGCTTCTATCTCAACAGCATCGTGACCACGCTCGCCGGCTCCGGTCTCGAGCTGCTGTTCGCGCTCACCACCGCCTATGCCATCGTCTTCCTGCGCGTGCGCGCCGCCGTCGCCGTGTTCCTCCTGATCTTGGCCGCGCTGCTGGTCCCTTCGCAGGTCACGCTGCTGCCGAACTACCTCACGGTCGCTCGCCTCGGCTGGATCAATACCTACCAGGGGATCGTCCTTCCCGGCGCGTCGATCGCCTTCGGCACGTTCCTCTTCCGCCAGCACTTCCGCACGCTCAGTCGCGAGATCCTCGATGCCGCAGTCATCGACGGGTGTGGCCACCTGCGTCTGCTGTGGCAGGTCATCGTTCCGCTCTCGCAACCCGTCATCGTTACGTTCACCCTCATCTCGCTGGTCAACAAGTGGAACGAGTTCCTCTGGCCGCTCTTGGTCACCAACAGCTTGGACATGCGCACGCTCCCCGTCGGCATCGCGTACCTCTACAGCGTGGAGGGGGTCATGAACTGGGGACCGATCCTGGCCGGCACGCTCTTCGTGATCCTGCCGATGCTGGTGGTCTACCTGTTCGCCCAGCGTTGGATCGTCAGCGGCATCGCCAGCGGCGCGGTCAAGGGCTGAACGAGTGCGGTGGCGTGAGGCGCACGCAGGAGAGCAGTCACGGAGGAAGGAGGAAGGAGACCGGTGGCACGAAGTCTCTCACGGCGGGCCTTTCTGACCGGGCTAGTCGCATGGGCAGGTACGGCGACGCTGCTCAGCGCCTGTGGCTCGGGGGAGAGCGGAACCTCCGGCAGCCAAGGTTCGACGAGCGGCACCAGCTCGCCAACCACGCCAGCGGGCACCGGCACACCGGCGGTCGTGTCCTCGACCGGCTCGCGGGTCAGAGTGGTCTACTGGGGCTCGTTCAGCGGCGCTCTCGGCGAGGCCGAGCAGGCTGTCGTGCAGCGCTTCAACGAGTCCCAGGACGACGTCCAGTTGGAATACCAGTATCAGGGGAACTACGAAGAAACAGCGCAGAAGCTGGCCCAGGCCGTCGCCGCGCGCCAGACGCCCGACATCGTGCTCCTCTCCGACGTCTGGTGGTTCAAGTTCTACCTCAACGGCGTCATCGCTCCGCTGGACGACTTCTTCCAGGCCAGGCAGATCGACCGGACAGACTACGTCGATCCGCTGATCAACGAGGGGATCCGCCAAGGGACTCTCTACTGGGTTCCGTTCGCTCGCTCGACGCCGCTCTTCTACTACAACAAGGAGATATGGAAGGAGGCTGGCCTCCCAGACCGCGGACCGAGCACCTGGGACGAGTTCCGACAGTGGGCCCCGAAGCTGGTCAAGACCGAGGGCGGTACGACGACCCGCTATGCCTTTGCGCACCCGAATGCCGCGTCGTACATCGCCTGGCTGTTCCAGGGCGTCATCTGGCAGTTCGGCGGCCGCTATTCCGACCCCGATTTCACGATTCGGCTCGCTGAGCCAAACGGTGTGGAAGCGGGCCAATTCTACCGCAGCACCGTCGCCGAAGGCTGGGCCGTCGCCTCCCAAGACCTGAATGCCGACTTCGTGAACGGGCTCGCCGCAGCGATGCTGGCTTCGACCGCCTCGCTCGGCGGGTTGACCAGATCCGCTCCGTTCGAGATCGGGACGGCTTTCTTACCGGAAGGCCCGGCAGGATTCGGCTGCTGCACGGGTGGTTCCGGGCTGGCCATCTTGGCCGACAAGCCTCGCGAGATCCAGGAAGCAGCATTCAGCTACCTCGCCTTCGCAACCTCGCCTGAAACGACTCTCTTCTGGTCCCAGAGAACCGGCTACATGCCGGTCCGCAAGTCAGCAGTGCAAAGTGAGGAGATGAAGCGCTTCTACCAAGAGAACCCGAACTTCCGCACCGCGGTCGAGCAATTGCCCAAGACCCAGCCACAGGATGCAGCTCGGGTCTTTATCCCGAATGGTGACCAGATTATCGGTAAGGGCCTCGAGCGGGTCACGATCAACCAGGAAGAGCCGCAAACCGTCTTTGCGGAGGTCGCTCGGACGCTCGAGAGCGAAGCGAAGCCGGTCCTGTCCCAACTGGCGCAACGCGAGAAGTGAGCCGCGGGAGCAGGAGCCGGTTGCTCGGCCGCGGTGTCGCGCCGCTGTCGCCAGGTTAGACCCAGGTGATCGCCTCGATCGTTCCCTGGGAAGAGTAGCGGAGGGCGCCGAGCTTGACCGGCTCACGCCCCTCCGGGTCACGCCGGGCATCTTCGAGCAGGAGCGGCAGCACGAGCCGGGCGTTGTCTACCAGATCGAGCTGCTCCAGCTCGCCCGCGCGAACCCAGCACAGTTCCCCCTCCGGCGACGATGCCGGAAACGGTACCAGCTCGTCTTCTCCGGGAAGCTCGCCGGTGAAGTAGAGCAGGAGGGTGAGTGGCCCACCGGGACGGGCGTGGAGCAGCACCCGGCGCAGTGCCAGGTTGCGCACCTGCTCTGTCTGGATCCCTGCCTCCTCGCCCAGCTCTCGCAGCGCCGCCGCTCGCAGGCACTCCAGCTCATGCGGCTCGACCCGCCCACCTAGTCCCGTCCACTGGCCGGGGAAGCGCGCCCGGTGCTCGGCCCGGCGCAGGAGTAAGCATCGCTCTCCCCGCAAGAGGAGAACGAGCGTGTAGGCCGCCAGGCTGTCCGGGCGCTCCGCCTCGCTCATGCCCCGACCGCGCTATCTCCTCCGGTCTCCCCTCCAGAGACAGAGGGGCACTCTCGGCAGTGGGCTCACCTTACCGGCATGCGTCCCGGCGCTGCTGCATTGTAGTGCACAGCCCGCTGCCCGGAGGCGATGCCGGCACCGGCAATGCGAGGCACGATAGGCCGCGCCCCTGCCGTCGCGGCGCCTCGGGGGATCGTCGTCGTTGCTGGGCTGGCAACGTGCTCGCGCCTGGCAGAGGGATCACCGGCCCGCGGGAGGCCCGCGCGGGCGAGCGCAGCGATGCGATGCTCACGCCAAGGGTGGAAGCACCGTATCTGGATCCTCGAAGGGATCCCAGCTCAGCGCCTCGTCGACGCTGTCGAACCAGTTGATCGCCGAGCGGTTCAGCACCGCGATCACCGTCGGCAGCCGGAAGAAGTAGCGCAGGTAGCCCGGCTCGACCGAGCAGACACCCGGCACCTCGCGCAGCACCTCGATCAGGCTCGGCTGCTCGGGCGTCGCGACCAGCGTCTCGTCGAAGGGCGAGTCGGCGAACCGGTTGGTGGCGAGGTAGCTGAGCCCGTGGATCGGTGGGAGCGAGGCCCCCCGGTGACGGACGATCCAGTAGAGCGGAGGTTCGACCATCCAGCGTAAATCGTCGCCGGCGAGCTCTCCAGGCTCCCCGGCGACTCCTCTGTTATCCAGGAGCGGCTTCTCGTCGCCGACCGCCACGCGAGACCTTTCGCTATCCGATCCCAACACTGCGGCTCTCCAGGCCGGCAGGAGCAGAGGATAGCACGCCAAGAGGCCCAGCGACAACGATACAGTGGATCCGGTCACAGCCTCGATCGTCTCTTCCCGGCAACCGGTTTACCCTGAGCGCCCGGCGGTATCTCGGGTACGATACGATTTGCCTCGTTACCGGATTGTCGCTGGCCGAGCTCGCGCAGCAACGCGGGGATGGACAATGTCTTTGAGGATGATCGCGGTCACCATCCACGCCGGTGACCAGGAGCCGGTCCGCCAGGCGCTGCTGGACGAGCATCGTCCCCAGGCTCTATGGTCGCAAACCATCCAGGATGATCGAGTCTTGCTCTGGATCGTTGTGGACGAGGAGCAGACCGAGGCGCTGCTCGACCGACTGGAAAGCCGGTTCGGCGCCAGGGAGGGTTTCCGCGCTGTCGTGCTGCCTGTCGAGGCTGCACTGCCCCGCCCAGAGGAGCCGGCTACACCTTCTGGAGACAGGCATTCCAGCGGGACTGCACCTTCCAACCATACCGGACGGATCAGCCGCGAGGAGTTGTACGACGACATCGCCGGCGCTGCTCACCTCACACCGGTCTTTATCGCGATGACCCTGCTCTCGGCCGTCGTCGCCATGTTCGGATTACTCAAGAACAACGCCGCAGTGATCCTCGGGGCTATGGTGATTGCCCCGCTTCTCGGGCCGAACCTCGCCCTCTCCCTGGCGACGACGCTCGGCGATCTCGACCTGGCCCGCAAGGCTGTCAAGGCAAATCTCGTGGGGACCGGAGTGCCGTTCCTGCTGGCGGCGATCTCCGGCACGGTTCTTCCTGTGAATCCCCAGGTAGACGAAATCGCTCTGCGCACCTTCCTCGAGCCGAGCGCGCTCGTCGTGGCCCTGGCGTCCGGGGCTGCAGGAGCGCTCGCCTACACGACTGGCGTGGCAACAGCGCTCATCGGAGTGATGGTCGCGGTTGCCCTTCTGCCGCCGCTCGTCGTCTGCGGGCTCCTGATTGGTGCCGGCTACTGGGATTCCGCTTTCGGAGCCTTCCAGCTCTTCGTGAGCAACTTGATTTGCGTGAATCTGGCTGGCGTACTTACCTTCCTCGCCCAGGGTGTGCGCCCACGACGGTGGTGGGAAGTCCAGCGGGCACAGCGGGCTACTCGAATCGCATTGTCACTCTGGAGCCTCTCGTTCGTGCTCCTGATCGTCATTCTCTGGTTCGGCCGCCGGTAGATGCGCTCGCTCGTATCCCCGCTAGCTACCGCGAGCGGCGACCAGATCAGGCCGGCCC
>ERZ511473.1117-NODE-1117-length-27387-cov-18.227353_pt1 | contig 27387 bp, 29 predicted proteins | sample MGYA00374947_ERZ511473 | MGnify/ENA primary metagenome ERZ511473 (study PRJEB26303, sample SAMN06343854) | sediment metagenome | isolation source: hot spring sediment | place: Canada: British Columbia | collected 2012-09-26 ... | reverse complement strand
TCCACGGGGCACCTCCTCGTGCTAAGGTGTGCCCCCCTATTAAACACGGACCCTTACACATAAATCCTTACACGACCGAGGGGGTTGGCCCCAAACGGGCGCAGGGGCCGGAGGATACCCCGGGGCAGGCGCTTAAGGACCTCCAGGGTCAAGGCCCCCAGGAACAGGGTTGGGAGGAGGTAGGTGGGAGTCCAGTAGGTCTTATCGGGTGGAAGAAAGGGCAGGAAAACTAGTCCCCCAACAAGGCCCAGTACCCCCCACGGCCAGAGGCTTCGCCCTTTCATGAGGGCCTCCCCCAAGCCCGTGGCCAAAAGGACGAAGGCGCCCGTGGGTATGGCGGAAGGAAGCCCCCTTAAGCCCAAGGGCATCAGATAGGTGCGGTTCAGATGGAGGAGCAGGTTTCGGTCCTCGGCAAAGATCCCCGGCCCTACTCCGGGTACGGGAACCAGGAGAATGGCCGCCCCGTAAGCGACCATGAGGAACAGGGCAAGAAGGGTACGGCGGAGGAGAGGAAGATCATAAAGCCAAGCCCCAAGCCAGTAGGCCAGGGCCAGAAGCTGCAGGACGTCCAAGGCAAAGACCCACCGACCCATCTGCAAACTGGTGAGACCCAGGCCTAGGAGGAACAAAAGAACGACCCGGCGAAGAATACGGAGTTCGTAGAGCCACTCGGCCACGCCCCTCCTTAGGGCGCTGGCGCGGCTAAAAGGGATGGCGGCCCCCATGGCCAGGAGGTACCAGGGGAAGACCAGGTCGGCGAGGTAGACGCTTCCGCCGAAGGGGCCGTGTTCCAGGTACGGGGGTGCCCCCGGGGGAAGGTTGTTGACGAAAAGCATGAGGGCCACGGTGAGCCCCCGAAAGGCATCCAGGACCAGGCTCCGCGCCGAGAGCGTCATCGCTGGGCTAGTACCAGGCCCTCCACCGTACCCAAGGCGAGCCCCTGGGCCCGGGCCTTACGGATGAAGACAGGAAGGACCTTAAGGGTGTTGGCCACGTTGTCGTGAAGAAGAACGATGCCTCCCGGGCGGAGGTGGTCCTCGAGGCGCTTTTCCAGGACGGGGAGGGAAAGCCCCGCATAGTCCCCGGGATCATCGGTCCAGAAAACCGTGGTCAGGCCCAGGTCCCGGGCCACCTGGAGCACCGTGCGGTCGTACCGACCCCCAGGCGGGCGGAAGTAGCGGGGAGAAACCCTGGTAAGGCGTTCCAGGACCTGGTTGCAAAGGAGAAGCTCTCTCCGGATCTCGCCTGACTCAAGCCCGGGAAGGCGGACGTGGTGGTAGGTGTGGTTGCCCAGCTCGTGCCCCGCCGCCACCAGATCCCGGATGAAGTACGGATAGGCTTCGGCGTTCCGCCCGATCACGAAGAAGGTGGCCTTAATCCCTTCCCGCTTGAGCAAATCCAAGAGGAGAGGGGTAAAAAGGGGATGGGGAGCATCGTCAAAGGTAAGGGCCACATAGGGACGCCCAGGGTTGCCGTGGTAGAGGACACCTCCCCGGTGGCCTACCCGGCTGGCAAGGATTTGCTCGGCCCTCTCCTTGGCCCGGTAGGCCTCGGGGCCCTCGTACCGAGGGCGGTCCTCCAGAATGGCCTCCAAGGGCTTCTCCTGACGGATCCCGGGGTTCAACCAGAGGCGACCGTAGCCGAGGGGCGTCCTTAAAGCCAAAAACTCGGGCGCGCGGGCCTTCGGCACGCTGGCGGTAAAGAGGGGGAGGTCCTTTGGACCCGCGTAGGGAGCGGGGTAGATGGCCAGATCCACCTCGGCCAAACCCGCCCGGGCCTCGAGGGCACCCCTCACCGCCTCCTGGGCCAGGCGAAGAAGATTGGCAGGGGATGCTTCCCTAGAGGCGACCTGAAGGAGGACGTACCCCACCTCCATATAACCGTTGCCCAGGTAGTTTGCCCTCACCACCTGGGGAAGTCGCAGGGTCAAGGAGGGCAAGGGCTCCTGGGGCAGGGGTTTCGGTGGGGCATACCCCTCCACCAAAGGTAAGGGGGCCAAAGCCAGAAGTAAGGCCAGCATGATCTCCACTCTAGCGGATAAGGTCCAGGCCGTCAGGATACCGGAGGAAGCCCGGATCGCTGCCGGGAGTGTCGGTCCTACCGTACTGGAAGACCACCCGGTTTTCCTTGCGGTCCACCACCAGAACCCGGTGTCGCCAGTCGTCGGTAAGGACCACAAGTCCATTCCTCAAGCCCAGGGCCACCGAGGGATGGTTGAGGTGCTCCTCCTTCCCCTCAGGGGCGTAGCGCCAGAGGAGGTGCCCCTTAAGGTCCACCTCCACCACGGCCCCTGGGGACCACCAGTCCACCACCAAAACCGTGCCCCAGGGCGTCAGGTTGGCGTCGGAAGGGTAGTGCACAGGAAGGGAAATGGTGGCAAGTCGGTGGCCCTGTAGGTCCACCACCGCCAGGTCATGCCCAGCGATCTCCGTGACCAGAAGCCTGTCCTTCCCCAAGGGGAAAGCACCATTGGGCTTATTGAAAAACCCATCGGCGTTGCGGTAGACCCCTGTCCGGCCCAGAACCTTCTGTAGTTTTCCTTCCCGGCTAAAAAGGAGAATGCGGCAGTTTCGGATGTCCGCCAGGGCCAGCAGGCCCGAGGGCAAGGGCACCAGGTCATCGGGATTGTCCAGCTGACCCGGTCCCGCTCCAGGGTGGCCCGGCCGCCCGTAGAGCCAAAGCAATCGTCCCACTGGATAGCCCACCGCACCCACCGCATCCACCTCGGGATCGGTAATGTACGCCACCGACCCCCCGGGGGCCAAGAAGACGTCATCCGTATAGCGGAACGGTCTGGGCAGGGGAATCACCCGAACAAGCCTCCCCTCCCCAGCGAGCTCCACCAAACGGTGGTTGCCCGCATCAGCGATGACCACACCCTTGTCCAAGGGGCCTTTTGCCCAGGCGAGGGACAGCAACCCGAGGAGCGGGAGCAAGGCTATAGGCCTCATGCCCTCAGGAAAAGGCCAAACCCTGAAGTTGGCCTGAAGCAGGGCTCAAGGTAACGCTTGCAGAACTCCCCCGTAGATCACCCCTCTCCCCTCGAGCCCTGGTTGCCCCAAATCCTTCCCTGTTGGCTTCTGCCCTCTCATGAACCCAGCGCCTGCTTGAGGAGGTAGAGGTTAAGGCCCAGCACCAGAAAAGTTGCCCCCCATCCCAGGAGACGGAGCCAGGAAGGTCCCAGCAAGGAACCCATCAGGTTGGGGTCCCCGCTGAACCGCATGAGCGGGAAGAGGGTGAAGGGAAGCTGCAGGGAAAGGAGCACCTGGGAGAAGACGATGAGGGCCATGGGGGAGGCATGGAGGGTGAGGGCCAGGGAGGCTGGGAGTACCGCCAAAATCCGGGTCAGAAGCCGTAGCCGGGCCCGGTTGGCCTTAGCCCCCAGAAAACCCTCCACCACCACCTGCATGGCCAAGGTGCCGGTAACGGTGCTGGAGAGGCCGCTGGCCAGGAGGCCTATGCCGAAGGCGAACGCCGCCAAGGGCCCCAACAGGGGAACCAAAGTGTGGTAGGCCTCCCCAAGGTCCCGAATGACCAAGCCATGGGTGTGAAAAACGCTGGCTGCCACCACCAGGATGGCGGCGTTAACCAGCCAGGCCCCCGACAGGGCCAGCACCGTGTCCAGGAGGAGGAATCGATACACCCGCTTCCTCCCTTCCCCCAGCCGGGTCTTCACCTGGGCGGAGTGCAGGAAAAGGTTATGGGGCATCACCGTGGCCCCGAGGATGCCCAAGGCCACATAAAGGGCCCCGGCATCCCCCAAGACAGCGTTGGGAAGGAAAAGGTGCCGGACCAGTTCCAGGGCCGGGGGTCTAGCCAAGACTACCTCCACCACATAGGCCAGGCCGATTACGGCTACCAGGGCGGTGATGGCCCACTCCAGGGCCCGGAAACCAAAGCGTTCCAGGTAAAGGATCAGGAACACATCCAGAACCGTAAGCCAGGCGGCCAGGACCAGGGGAAGGCCAAACAGAAGGTTTAAGGCCACCGCCATCCCCATGAACTCGGCCAGGTCCGTGGCCACCATGGCCAGGAAGGCGGTGAGAAAAAGAAAGCGCCCCCAGGCCCCGGGATAGTGCGCCCGCATATGCTCGGCGAGATCCTTCCCCGTAGCCACCCCGAGCCGGGCGGCGATGGCCTGAAAGAGAACGGCCATGGCACTGGAGAGGGTTACCACGAAGAGGAGTCGGTAGCCATACCGGCTTCCCGCCTCGAGGCTCGTGGCCCAGTTTCCAGGGTCCATATACCCCACGGAAACAAGAAACCCCGGGCCCAGGTACCACCACCATGGCCGGGGTTTAGGTATGCCTAAAAGCCCCATGCCCTAAGGATACCTCCAAGACCCTTGTCAGGGAGGTTTCATTTCCCCTTCAGCTCTTGGAGTACCCTGAAATCCTGGAGGTGAAATATGAGGAAGCTGGGCTTAGCGGCCTTGGTGGTTCTCCTCGGTTTGGCCACGGCACAAAGCGGACAGGCCCTTTTCGGACAGTACTGCGCCAGCTGCCACCAAGCCAATGGCCAGGGCCTACCCGGGGCCTTCCCCCCGCTGGCTGGGCATGTGCCCGAGATCCTGGCCAAGAAGGATGGACGGACCTATCTCCTGAATGTGGTGCTGTTTGGCCTGCAGGGACAGATCAAGGTGAAGGGTCAGACGTACAACGGGTCCATGCCCGCCTGGGGGCCCCAACTTAAAGACGATCAAATCGCTGCCATCCTTAACTACATCACCACTGCCTTCGGCAACAAACCTCCGGCCGGGTTCAAGCCCTACACCGCAGATGAGGTGAAGAAAGAGCGGGCCAAGAAGCTTACGCCCGAAAAGGTCTATGCCCTGCGGCAGACTTTGAAGCTCTGATGGGTACGAGGCTTCTCCTGGTGGAGGACGATCCCGACCTGGGAAGGACCGTAACCCAGGCCCTGGAAGAGCATGGCTTCCAGGTGGTCTGGGCCACCTCCCAGGAGGAGGCCTGGGAGGCCTTGTGGGATGTTCCTTTCCAGGCCCTGGTGTTGGATGTGCGCCTTCCCGAAGGGGAAGAGGCGGGATTCCACCTGGCCCGCACCCTGCGGGAGGCGGGCTTCACCCAACCCATCCTCTTCCTGACCGCCAAGGATGCCCTGGACGACCGGCTCCACGGCCTCGAGCTGGGCGAGGACTACCTGACCAAGCCCTTCGCCCTTTCCGAACTGGTTGCCCGCATACGGGCCCTTCTCCGCAGGGGAGAGGTGCGGCCCAGGCGGGTGGAAGTGGGAGAAGTAGTCCTGGAGGTGGAGGCCCGGAGGGTCCTCAAGGCCGGCCTTCCCGTTGGCCTCACCGCTAAGGAATACCAGGTGCTGGAACTCCTCGTCCTTAACCGCGGAAGGGTTTTCTCCAAGGAGGAAATCCTGGAGCGGATCTGGGGGCCCGGCTACGAGGGGGAGTCCAACCTGGTGGAGGTCTATGTGAAGAACCTCCGCAAGAAGCTGGGCGAGGAGGTCATTGAAACCATCCGGGGCCTAGGCTACCGTGTTCCCGGATGAGCTTGCGCCTTCGCCTGGCCTTGATCACCGCAGCCCTGGCCCTCTCGGGGCTGGGGTTGGGGCTTTGGCTTTCCAGCCTGTTCCTGGTTCGCTTGGCCCTGGCCGAGGTGGACCACACCCTAAAGCTCCAGGCCAAGGTCCTCCTGGAAACCGTTCGGAAAGAGCCCGACCACCTGGTGCCCCCTGAGGTGGAGCAGGAGGTGCTGGCAGGTGAACTCCCGGGAGCAGCCTGGCTCTACCGCAAGGGAGAACTGGTTTGGTCGGGTGGGCTTTCTGCTCCTCCCCTTCTTCTACGCTCGGTCCAGGGCAAAACCCCCCAAAGCCTGGCGGGTTGGCGCATCTATACCCTCGAGAGCCAAGAGGACCGCTTGGTGGTAGCCCAGCCCCTGGGCGTGGTGGAACACCTGGCCCTCCTTTACCTACGCCTGGGCCTGCCCCTTCTCTTCCTGGTGGGGGTGGCCAGCGGGGTGCTGGCCTACTTCCTGGCGGGACTGGCCCTCGGCCCCTTGCGCCGCTTGGCCGACGGGGCCATGCGCTTCCAGGTGGTGGAGCCCCCGGGAGGCCGTGACGAGGTGGCCCGCCTGGCCCAGGCCTTTGCCAAGCTCCTCAGCACCCTTAAGGCGGAACGGGAGCGGGAGCAGGCCTTCCTGGCCTTAGCCAGCCACGAACTGCGCACCCCCATTGCCGCCTTTCGGGTGGGGTTGGAGCGCCTGCTCAAGGCTCCCCACTTGGAACGGGACGCCCTGGCCAAGCTAAAGGTCCAGGCGGAGCGCCTCGAGGCCCTGGCGGAAAACCTCCTCGCCCTCTCCCGAACCCAGTCCCAGGACCTGCGCCTGGTGGAGGTGGACCTCCCCGAGCTGGCGGGTCTGGCCTTCGACCGCTTCCAACCCTTGGCGGTGGCCAGGGGGCGGGAACTCATCCTGGAAACCCAACCGGCCAAAGCCGTGGCCGATCCCCGCCTCTTGGAGAGGGCCTTGAACAACCTGGTCCACAACGCCCTCCTTCACGGCCAAGGTACGGTGTACGTGCGGACGGGGACCACGGATGGGCAGGCTTACCTGGAGGTCCAAGATGAGGGACCGGGACCATCCCCCAGGGCCCGGGAGGGCTTGGGCCTGAGGGTGGTGCGCCAGGTGGCCGAGGCCTTGGGAGCGGATCTCCACCTTGCCCAGGAGGGCGGGTTCCGGATCCGCCTGCTCTTCAGGCCCCCTTCAGCCTCTTCCCCTTCAATGGACCTTGGAGCGTAGGCTCCGGAGGTGAAGGGATGAAACGGATGCTTGGGTTCCTTATGGTTTCGGCTCTGGCCCTGGCAGCGCCCATGGGTGGCGGCCTCAAGGTGTCCAGCGTGTTCCCGCCGAGGGCACTGCCCCCGGGTACGGCCATCGTCCTGGAAGATGCCCAGGGCCTGGCGGTGTGGCAGACGGGCAAGGGCATGTTGCCGAGCGCCGAGGAGCTGGCCAAGGCAGCCTACGTGGTCTTCGCCTTGCCCCACGGGAAGAGCTACCGCTACGCTGTGGTGGGAAAGGCCAGTAGCCTCGAGGCCCTGCGGGTGCACATTGGGAAGAGCACCTACACCCTGGCCATCCTGCTTAAGAACCGCCATGTGGCTATTGGCAAAGACGGCAATTTGGTGACGGTTAAGGTCACCGCACCGGCAGCCCATGCCCCCAAAAAACCTTAAGGGGAGGTATACTAAAGAGAGGGCGATGGAGTCCGCCTGAACCGCCCGAAACGGGCTGATGACTCCTACCGGGAAACCGGTAGGAGTTTTTCTATTAGGAGGTGGCCGTGGCCAAGGAGGAACTTCTAAGATGGATGGGGAGGCCAAGCCTTTTGGGATCGGAGGAAGAGGTCCCCCCGGAGGTTCCCCCGCCTCCTTACTTCCAGGATCTGCTTCTGGACGAGTTGGAGGGGCTCTTCCTTGCTTCCCAGGACGGCTTTGGGCTCCTCAGCTTCTTCCGGAACCTTCCCAATCACAAAACGGCAGTGCTCCACCGCCAGGCGGTATGCCGGGAGCTGGAGGGAAAGGCCTCCTCCTTGCGGGGCTTCCTTCGCTCCATGGAGGAGGTGCGGGGGCGGCTTGGGCTTTCGCAAAAGGCCCGGCACCCCTGGCAAAAAGCCCTCTACCACCTGCAGGCCGCCCGGGCCTACCTTGCGGGGGTGGGGGCCTTGGGCCGGGACTGGTCCCTCCTTCCCCCCCATTCTCCAGGGTTGAGGGCGTACGCCGCCCACCTCGAGGCCTACTTACAATCCCCTGGCTTCTCCAACCTACGCCGGGAAGCAGAAACCGTCTGGCAGGACCTGCAGGGGCTCCGTTACGTGCTCCATGTGCACGAGGGGCGGCTTACCCTTCGCGCCTACCAGGGGGAAGGGGATTACGGCCGGAGGATAATGGACACCTTCAGGCCCTTCTTCGGCCCTTCTTCCCCCACCTTCCCAGAGCCCGGGATGGAAGAAGGCCCCATCCTCAACCACATAGAGGAGCGGCTCCTGGACCATCTGGCCCTTCTTTTCCCGGGGCCCTTTGCCCGCCTTCAGTCCTTTTTTGCAACCCATCAGGGGTTTTTGGACCCCGTTCTGGCCCGGCTGGAGCGGGAAGTGCGCTTCTTTCTGGCCTATCTGGACTTTCTTTCCCCCTTGCGTGCCGCGGGGCTTCCCTTTACCTACCCGGAACCTGCGGACACCCCGCCCTTTTTCGTGGAGGGAGCCTTCGACCTGGTCCTGGCAGCCAAGCTGGTGGCCGAGGGAAAAGTGCCCATACCCAACGACTTTCGGGTGGAAAGGGAGCACATCCTCGTGATCACCGGGCCCAACCAGGGGGGAAAGACCACCTTTGCCCGTATGGTAGGCCAGGTTCACCACCTCTTCTCCCTGGGTCTTCCGGTGCCCGGAAGACGGGCCCGCCTCCTTCTACCCGACCAGATTCTCAGCCACTTCGAAGTCCGGGAAAACCCCGAGGACCTTAGAAGCAAGCTGGAATCAGACCTGTTGAGGCTAAGGGATATCCTTGAGCAGGCCACGGCTCGTTCCCTCCTCATCCTGAACGAGCCCCTGGCCTCCGCTACCCTCGTGGATGCAAGGATGATAGGCCGCTTTCTGCTGGAAAAGATACGCGACAAGGGGAGCTTGGCCCTGGTGGTCACGTTCTTGGATGAGCTTGCCCGTCTTCCCGGAACCAGGAGCCTGGTGGCAGAAGTGGATCCCAGTGACCCCTCAAGGCGGACGTTCCACATCCGTGAAAAGCCTGCGGAGGGTAAGGCCTACGCCCTGGCCTTGGCGGCCAGACACGGACTGACCGACGAGGCGCTGAAGCGCCGCCTAGGAGGCGGGGCATGAGGGTGGGACTCCTGCACCCGGACGAGGACCTAAGCCTGGCCAAGCCCCTCCCCTACTCCTGGGCCGAGGTGGAACACGACCTCGGGTTGGGAACGGTCCTGGAGGCCATGGCGGAGGGCGACACCTACCTGCTAGACGTAGCCCGCCAGGTCCTGGCCCAGGGATTATCCCAGGAAGCCCGGGTCATCCACCACCGTCAGGAGGTGCTCCGCGAGGCTTTAGAGCATCCCAGGCTCATAGAAGCGCTTTACCGCCTGGCCGGGCAAACCCTGCAAGAAAAACGCAAGGAGTCCTGGGGTCTTTTCCGGCGGGATCGCCCCGATCTCTACGGGGGCATCAAGGCGATGGAGGCCCTTCTGAAGGGCTTACGAGGGGTACGGGAGCTCCTGGAATCGGCTCACCTGGCCACGAGGGGCTTTCGGAGTCTCAAGGATCAGCTGGCTGCCCACCTCACCCCGGAGTTTTTCCGGGAAGCGGAAGGGCACCTTCGAGCCCTGCGCTTTCCACAAGGAATCTGGATGACGGCTTCCTTGGGCCCAGGGGGAAGGAGCCGGGACTACACCCTCTTGCTCCCGAAAAGAAACCCCATCCCCTGGCCCTTCGGCAGCAGGCCGAAGGCCTTCACCCTCACCCTTCACCCCCGGGACGAGGCTGGGGCAAGGATCCTGGGGGAGTTTCGGGAGAGAGGGGTGTTTGCCGCCGCACGCGCCTTGGCGCTGGCGGTGGAAGAAGTCACCCGGTTCTTCGAGGCTCTCCGAGCCGAGGTGGGCTTTCTCCTGGGAGCCATCCGGCTGGCCAACAGGCTTCGGGCACTAGGCCTGCCTTTAGCCTTTCCCGTTCCTGCCGAAGGGGTTCGCCTAGCCTTCCGCAACCTCTACGATGTGGGCCTTGCCCTTCGGCAAGGGTATGCGGTGGGCAACCATCTGGAAGCCCACGGCAAGAACCCGATTCTGATCACTGGGGCAAACCGCGGGGGCAAGACCACCTGTTTGCGTAGCCTAGGCCTAGCCCAAATCATGATGCAGGCCGGGCTTTTCGTGGGAGCCGAGTTCTTTGAAAGCGGGCTGGTGGACGGCCTATTCACGCACTTCAAACGGGAAGAGGACCCATCCCTCGAGGCGGGGAGGTTTGAGGAGGAGCTCAGGCGGCTTAGCGACCTGGTGGACCACCTGACCGCCCGGCCGCTCTTTCTCTTCAACGAGAGCTTCGCGGCCACCAGCGAGCCCGAGGGATCGGAACTGGGGGCACAGGTGATCCAAGCCCTGGTGGAACGGGGGATACGGGTGGTGTTCGTCACCCATTTCTACACCCTGGCGGCAGCTTTCTTAGGCAACGCCAAGGCCCTTTTTCTAAGAGCCGAGCGCCTCCCCGACGGCCGGCGGACCTACCGCCTCAAGGAGGCACCTCCCGAGCCCACCGCCTACGGCCTCGACCTTCTGCGCCGGATCTTCGGCTAGGCAAGGCCTAATTGGCCCCCGCCCAAGAGGAGAGGGCCTTGGCCAGGAGCTGACGGAGTTCCTGAAGATGCTCGGGGAACCCGGCAAGGGCTTCCCCGGGCCGCTCCGCCCTCCGGATTTCCTCCCCTAGGATCCGCTCCACAGCTACCAGGATGCCGACAAGGCGCAGACGGAGAAAGCGCTCCGGATCAAACCCCTGCGGCCCATCCAGGGAGCGCTTGGCCAGCGCTTCCGCTTCGTAGAGTTCCCTGACCTCCACCCCCAGGCGCCGCCCCACCTCCATCAGATCCAAAAAGGCCTGGAGCACAGCCTGCTCCTTCGGGGGTTCGCCCGGAGCCAAGCGGGCTAAAAGGGCCAGAGCCCCTCCCAGCTCGGCGCGCAGGCCAAAGAGGTGGAACTCCAACACCTGACGGTCCGTTTGGCACTTGAAGAGTTCGTAACGCAACACCGCGTTTTCCTTCAAGGCGGGCGCCGCTTCCTGGCTTAGACGATCGTTTTGCGAGCGCAGAAAGGCGATTTCCTCCTGCGCTTTGGCCAGGCTGGCCCTGAGTTCCTCCACCATGCGGTCGCTTTCCGCATCCTTGGGTTTCGGACGATTCCGGCTGAAAAACCCCATGGTCTCTACCTCCGTATGCGAGCCAGAAGGGCAAGGAGGGCAAGGAGGGCAAAGACCTCGCTGCCGCCTACGAAGGCCATCGCACGAACCGGCGAGGTCTCGTAAAGGAAACCCATGGCCACGCTTCCCAAGAACCAGGCAAAGCCGAAGGCCGTGTCGAAAACCCCGTAGGCAAAGGCCGAACCCCCTAGGTGGCCCACCCCGGCCCGCAGGACGCTTTCCTGCAGCCCCAGAGCCCCTCCCCAAAGGAAGCTGCCCGTCCACCAAAGGGCCGGGTTATTCCCCAGGAGGAGGAGGGGGGCTGCGAGGGCGAAAGGGGGAGCAAAGAACAAGCTTCTTAGGCCCAAGCGGTCAAAAGCCAGGCCACCCAGGAGGGCAAAAAGGGCATCCGCACCCATGGCTAAAGCGTAGAAAAGGGGGATATGTACCGGCCCGGCCCCCAGCTTTTCCAGATGAAAGGCCAGAAGCTGAAAGTGCACGAATCCCAAGGCGAAGAGAGCGCTGTAAAGCAGGTAAAGGGAAAAGCCCGAGGGCAGGGGCTGGACCTGAAGGACCCTCTCCTCCTGGAGCTCGAGGCCGCGCGCCCGAAGGAGGAAGCCTAAGGCCAGGAGGGCGGGAAGAAGAAGGAAGGCAAAACCGAGACGGTAGCCTCCCAGGGCTACCCCCAAGGCCACCAGCAAGGGGCCCAGAAAGGCACCTATCTGGTCCACCGTCTCGTGCAGGCCAAAGACCCTACCGTGACCCACCTCCTTCCCGGCCCTAGCCAGAAGGGCATCGCGGGCAGGAGTGCGCAGACCTTTCCCGAGGCGTTCCAGAAAAAGAAGCAGGCCCGCCCCCACAGGACCTTGGGCCAAGGCCAGAGCCGGCACCGAGAGCAGGTTCACCCCGTAGCCCAGGTAGAGAAGGGGCCAGTGAAACCGAAACCGGTCTGCAAGCCCTCCGGAAACCAAGCGCACCAAGTAGCCTAGAAATTCCCCAAACCCGGCAACAAAGCCTACCAGGGCTGCAGAGGAGCCGAGGGTTTCCAGGAAGGCTCCAGCAATACTGCGCCCTCCCTCGTAGGTAAGATCAGCAAAAAGGCTCACCAAGCCGATGGCCACCACGAAACGCCAGGCGGGGTTCATCTCGCCTCCGGCGAAGATCTGATCACCTCCACCCGCTCCAGGGTGGCCAAGCCCTCCGCCAGCATCCCCTTCAGGACGTTCAGGAAGAAGAGGATCTTCTCCTGCGTATCCACTACCTCCACCATAACCGGCAAGTCCTCGGAACGAATAAATCTAGCGCTGTGGATGCGGGAGTGGACCCCGTATCCCAGAAACCCCTTAAAGGCTGTGGCTCCCGCCAGACCCCGATTCCTGGCTTCTAGGATTATAGCCTGGTAAAGGGGCCGACCCTCGTAGCGATCCGATTCACTCACAAAGATCCTCAAGAGCACGGCTTCCTCATGCCCCCGCATGCTTTCACCCAGCCCGTTCATATAGTCGGCGAAGCTCCGCCCTTTGCTCTTTGCCTAACGGCAAACCTTCCAGGGCCCCGAGAAGCCCCTGAAGGTCGTACTGTACACGGTAAAGTTGCGCACGCCCCTCCTCGTAAAGGACAAAGCTGGCCCTGGGATCCCCGTCCATGGGTTCATCCACGGACCTACGCAGAACTTCCAGCACCTGGGGAAGTGGCTGGGGGTGTGGGGACAGGAAAAGTAGGGTACGGTGGAGGTCTTCGGGCCCCACCAAGACTAGCCTTTGGACCACGGCCACCTCCTTCTTCGGGAGTCGGTTTTCGGGGGCACCAAGGGAGGATACCGGGGCTCCTCGCCCTTAAGCACCCGGCGGTAGCGGTCTTGGAGGGAGCGGAGGTCGCGGATCCATGCCTCCTCCGGGGCCCGGGGGAACCAGTAGGGGCAGGGGCAAAGGCACCTCCAGTCCGCCACCGCAGGTTCCCTGGCCCAGGTGAAGGTGAAACGGCAGGCGAATAGAGCCGTTCCTTCCATGCGGAAGGGAACCAGGTACAGGCACGCCTGTGGATGGGCCAAGGCCTCGGGAATCGGGCAACGCCAGCAGTCCTCCGGGGTGATGGGTCGGTCCTCTTCGGCGCTACAGCGGCCCTCCTGACGGTAGGGGCAGGGAGGCAGTTCCATCAGTGCACCACCATCACGGCAGAGGGGGCGTAGCGCAACACCCTCTCCGAGACCGAGCCCAGCATCCAGCGCTGGACCGGGGTTAGGCCCCGCCGCCCCAGTACGATGAGGTCGAAGCCTTCCTCTTCCGCCACCCGCACCAGGGTCTCCGCCGGATGCCCCACCTGGCTTCGGGTTCTCAGGACCACCCCCCGCCGTGCGGCCTCGCGCTGGGCAAAGCGAAAGGCCTCGGCCAAGGGCCCTTTGGCCTCCTCCAGTACCCCTTCCAGCTCGATCCCCAGCTCTGCGAACTCCGGTGGCCGGACCACCGCCAACGCCAATACCTCCCCCCGGAAGGCCTGGGCCAGCTCCAGGGCAGCGATTAAGGCCTTCTTAGCAGGCTCCGATCCATCGTATCCTACCAAAATCCTACGAAACATGCCTTCTCACCTCCTCTTCCCTCAGCCCCAACCTATCCTTCATTCCGCACCTCCTCGAGGCCAATCCGCGCTGCCTGAATGTGATGGTGGGGCAGGAAGAAGCGGTTGGCGATCCAGGTGGGCACCACGGCGCTGGCGATGACCGCAGCCACCAGCAGGGAATACTGGTCTTCACTGATGATTCCATGGGTTAACCCGTAAAGGCTGCTGATGGTGCCGAAGGTGAGCCCTGTGGACATGAGGAGGGTGGTGTAGGCGGCATCCCTTCTCCGGTAGCGAAAGACCAGGGTGATGGGATAGACCCCAAGAACCTTGCTTACCATCTTGGTCAGCAACAAAACGAAAAAACCCCCCAGGCCGAGCAGGAGGGCGGGAAGGCTCACCAGGCTACCCGCCCTGATGAAATAGAAGGGCGTGAGAAGCCCCAAGGTAAGGGTACGCAGGCGGCGGATCAACGCGTGGTCCTTGCCCACACTTCCGGCCAAAACCATACCCACCAGGTAGGCGGGAAGCACCGCCTCCGAGCCGCTCCAGGCAGCTAAGGCCCCCAGGGCGAAGAGGGCGAAGAGGAGAAACTTGGCCTCCAGTTCATGGGTGCTGCCGCCGTAGCGAGCGAACAGCCATGGGGTAGCCCGGATGAGCAGGTACAACCCTACCCCAAGGCCTAGGGCAAACACCCAGGTGGCCGTCCCAAAGGGGGCGAATAGGAGGCCCAAGGCCAGAACCGTCCCCAGGTCGTTGACGAAACAAGCGGCTAAAATCACCTTGCCAAAGGGAGTCTGGTTCAGCCCCAGCTCCAGCATCACCGCATAGACCACGGCCACGCTGGTGGTGGACAGGGCCACACCAGCAAGCCAGCTGGCCCGGGGATCCCAGCCCAGGAGGGCATGGGCCACGAAGGCTGACCCAAGAAACGGGGCAAAGAAGCCCGCGAGCCCTATGGCAAAGGCCTCCTTCCAGCTTCGCTTCAGGGTTTCCGGATCCAGCTCAGCCCCAGCCAGAAAGGTGAGGACAACGCTTCCCACCCCTGCCAGAAAGGTTACCCAGGATGCCATGGTGTGAAGGGCCTCCTTGCCTATAAGGGCTCCTGCGGCTACCCCCACCAGGATCTCCGTTAGGGCCACGGAGACCCGGAACCAGATGGAAAGCAGGGCCGCCACCACCGCCAAGCCCATCCAGATTGCCGCCGCACTCCAGTCCATGGGGTTTCCTCCTTTCCGGGGTAGGAGAAAAGGCCCCTACCCCTTCTGGGTAGGAGCCATCAGCCCGGCTGGGCGGTTTCAGGCGGGCCCCATCGCCTCGAGGACATTATACGGAGGCGAGGCTGAAAGCGAGGTGAAGGAAAGCGAAGAGCCCATACCCCGTGGCAAGACCTACGTTCAGCCGCCCTGGCCAACGGGCTACCGCCAAACCCCCTACCGCCCCAGGTGGACCAGGTACCGGAAGCCCAGGGGGGGCAGGCTCACTTCCTTCCGGTAGGTGCGCCCCTCGAGGGGATCCCGCCAGCCCCCAGGAGGCAAGGGCAAGGTGACGGCCTCCACCCCGTTATTGAAGGCGGCAAGCACCTCCCCTTCTCCCGGCTCACCCCGGAAGAAGGCCAGAAGATGGCCCTCTCCGAAGTAGGTCCGGAACACGGCGCTCCTGAGGGCCGCAAGCTCCCGGCGCAGCCCCGCCAGCTCCTGGTAAAAGGCTAGGGTTTCCCCATGGCATTTCTCCCACTGGAAGGGATACCGGTTGAGCTCGTGAGGGGGGTCGGCCGGCCTTTCCCCGGTGAAACCGCACTCATCCCCCTGGAAGGTTACGGGGAGGCGGGGAAGGGCGTAGAGCATGGCCGCCGCAAGCCGCTGCCGGGCCCTGGCTTCCGGGCTGGGAACGTCCTTCAGGCCCCCGCCCCCAAGCTCGGTAAGGAGGCGGGCCGTGTCGTGGGAAGTGATCAAGTTGAAGCCCATCCCCGCCACCGCCTCCGGGTAAAGGGCATAAACCCGGGCCAGGTCCGCCGAGGCTCGGCGGGCGTTGTACAGGGCCAGGCTTCCCCCCTTGGCAAAGCGGAGGAGAATATCCCGGCCGATGGCGTAGTTCATCAGGGAGTCGAACTCGTCCCCCCGAAGCCAGCTAGGATCCCTCTGCCAGATTTCCGCCACCAGGTAGACGTCGGGCTTGATGGCCTTCAGTTCGGCCCGCACTTCCTTAAAGAAAGCGTGAGGATTGAGCACATCCCCGGGCACATCCACCCGCACCCCGTCAAAGCCGAAGCGCACCCAGTACTTAGCCACCTCGATCAGGTAGCGCTTCACCCCGGGGTTTGCGGTGTTCAGCTTGGGCAGGCTCCCTAACCCCCACCATCCCTCGTAGGCCGATCCGTCACCCGGCACAAAGGGCCACCGCTTGATGAAGTACCAGTTCCAGTAAGGGGAACGGGGACCCCTTTTTACCACATCCTGAAAAGCCCAAAAGCCCAGGCCAGTGTGGTTGGGGACGAAGTCAAAGATCACCCGCATGCCGAGGCGGTGGGCCTCGTCCAGCAGCTTGCGCAAGAGGGGCTTGTCGCCGAACTTGGGGGAAACCTTGAGGTAGTCGTGGGTGTCGTAGCCGTGGGCCGACCCGGAATCAAAGATGGGATTCAGGTAGAGGACGCTAACCCCCAGGGCCTTCAGGTAAGGAAGCTTGGCCAGCACCCCGGCAAGATCCCCCCCGAAGTACTGGTGGCAGCAGTGCAGGGGCGAGGGGGGATCGCTCCAGCGGGAAAGATGGGGCTTGGGCCCAGAGGAGCGCTGCCACACCTGGTTAAAGCGGTACTCGTCGGTTTCCAGGGCCAGGGCATCGTTGCTGGGATCCCCGTTGTAGAAGCGCTCGGGGAAGATCTGGTAGCCGACCCCCTCGCCTACCCAGGCCACCTCGGCAAAGGGCCTTTCGGGAGGGTCAAAGGGGCCGAACACCTCCTCCTTCCCATCCTGGGTCCGCACCCGGATGCGGTAGGCTCCCACGCCCCCAGGCAGGGTCCCACGCCAAACCTCGCTTCCCGGGAAACTCAGCTGCAGGTGCATGGGGAACCTCTTTCCTTCCACCTCCACCCAGGCGGCCGCCACCGCCCCCTCCCCTGCCCGGAAGCGCACGGAAAGCTTGCCATCGGCATAGGACACATACTGGGCGTCCAGCGGATCATGGGTGAAGTCCAGGGCCACGGGCCCCGCAGGAGGGGTGGGGGCCACCGGGGCCTGGACCACGATCACGGCGTTCTGACCCCCAAAGCCATCGTCCACACACCCTGCGGCCTTCGGGTCCACCATGGGCGTGCCGAAGGTGGGATCGTTGCACATGTCCCTGGGCCACTGGCCGTTGATGAAGAACTTGTACTGGTGCTCCCCTGGGTCCAGGTCCACGGTTACCGCCCAGGATCCGTCCTCCTTCCGCATGGGGGTTTCCCCCCAGCTGTTGAAGGAGCCCCGGAGGCTTACCGAGCGCACCTCGAGGCCCGAAGGAGGTGTGTAGCGGAAGGTCACCGGGACCGCCAGGGCCAGGCTAAGCCATACCCACACCGCCAGGATTCTTCCCATATTGCCTCCTTTGCCTACCCGCATAGAAGCGCTTCCATCATACTGCCTCCACCCCGGCAGGCAACCCTCCACCTGGCGTAGCATGAAGCCATGCGCTTCATCGGTGTCGCCACCCAGTACCGCATGGCCGAGGGCCTCCTGGCGAAAAGATTCTGGGGCCTTTTGGAGTTCTATCTGGAAGCCCTCTCCTCCCAGGGCCTGGCCTATGTGCTCCTTCCACCCCAGGGCCCGGAGGCCTTGGAAAGAATCCTTCCCCACCTGGATGGGCTCCTTCTTCCCGGAGGGGGCGACGTGGACCCGGATCGCTACAGGGAGGAACCCCATCCAAAGCTGGGCGAGGTCAGCCCCGAGCGGGACGAACACGAGCTCTTCCTGGCCCGCTACGCGGCGGAGAAGGGGCTTCCCACCCTGGGGATATGCCGGGGAATCCAGGTGATGAACGTGGCCATGGGGGGAACCCTTTACCAGGACCTCGAGGCCCAGGGCTTCCGGGAGATCCAGCACACCGAAAAAAGTCCCCCTCCTGCCCTGGCCCACGGGATGAAGCTGGTGGCCGAAAGCCCCCTCGCCCGCCTCTTCCCCCCTAGCTTCCGGGTGAACTCCTACCACCACCAGGGAATCAAGGACCTGGGAGAGGGCTTAAAGCCCATCGCCCTGGCCCCGGACGGCCTGGTGGAGGCGGTAGCCCTGGATGGGCATCCCCTTTTCCTGGGGGTCCAGTGGCACCCGGAGCTAATCAAGGAGCACTGGCCCCTTTTTGGCCTTCTGAAGGTCTAGGCCCAGGTGGGTGGGGTACCGGGCGTTTACGATCCGTTTACGGGAATGGGTTAGGGTGGCTACCGGAGGTGAACCATGGCTAAGGAGGTGCGCTTTTCGCGGCTGGTCTGGCTGGCGCTGGGCCTAGCCATCCTGGCATCCTGCCAGCTGAACCCCTCGGGGTCCATTCCCCAGGCAGTCCAGGTGGCGGGGGTGGTGGGGGGCACGGAAACCAAGCCCACCCTTCTGGGGAAGCCCTTGGACCTGCAAGGAACATCCCTGACCAAGGAGGGGGAACCCTATGGCGGCTCGGTCCTGCCGGGTATGGTGGTGGTGGCTCAGGGCACTGACCAAGGAAACACCCTCCGCCTCCAGAGCCTCGAGGTGCAGGTAGAACTCAAAGGCCCCATCGCTGCCCTGGACGTGAACGCCGGAACCCTCACGGTCCTTGGCCAACAGGTCCTCACCGATGCCAACACCCGGATTTATGAAAAGGTGGGGGGTTCCTACCGCACCCTGCTCCTTGCCGATCTCGCAATAGGAGATGTGGTGGAGGTCCAGGGAACCACTACAGAAACCGGCATCCTCGCCACTTATATTGAACGCCACCCCAGGGGAAACAACGAGGTGGAGCTGGAAGGCCGGGCCACCAACCTGGATGAGCCGGCCAAGCACTTCACCCTGAACGGCTACACGGTGGACTACGGCCAAGCCCATGTGGTGGGAACCCCCAGGGAGGGGGCGTGGGTGGAGGTGAAGGGAACCCTTTCCGGTACCCTCATTCAGGCTACAAAGGTGGTGTTCAAGACCTCGGGGAACAACCAGTTCGGAGCCTCGAGGCGGGTGGAGCTGGAAGGCCCCATCCTCAGGCTCGATCCCACCCAAAAAACCTTCCAGCTCCTTGGCTACACCGTGGACTATAGCGCCGCCAACGTAGTGGGCACCTTGGTTGACGGGGCCTACGTGGAGGCCAAGGGCCAGGTGGATGCCAACGACCCTACCCTCTTCCACGCCCAGCTGGTGAAGGTAAAGTACCCCAAGAGCTACCCGGCCAGGGCGGAGGCCAAGGGAACGGTAAGCGCCATAGATCACCAGGGCAATACCTTCTCCCTGGGGAGCCTTGGCTTCTACGTGGACGCCACCACCGTCCTCAAACGCGATGACCCCGACGGCCCCATCGCCTTCGCCGACATCCAGGTGGGGGACTACGTGGAGGTGCAGTACGACCCCACCCGGACCGATGCCGACATGCGCTACTATGCCGTCAGGGTGGAGGTGAAAACCAGCCAGGACGGCGAGGGGATGGAGGAGTGGGAGGGCCCAGTTTCCCACCTGGATGCCACCAGTTACACCTTCCAGCTCCTGGGATACACCGTGACCACCACAGAGGCTACCCGCTTTGAGTGGCGCGACCAAACCTATAGCCGGGCGGACTTCTTCACCCTCTTGCAGAACGGAGACCGCGTGGAGGTAAAAGGGACTCTTTCCGGAACCACCATCGCCGCAGAGAAGGTGGAGCTTAAGGGCCGCTAGGCATAAGGGCCTGGGGGCGGGGCTCAAGGCCCCGCCCCTTGCTTACGCCCCGTTTACGCTTTCCTTCTAACCTCGAGGTGGGAGGTAAGGCGATGTTGCGGGGAATAGCGCTTCTTTTCCTACTGGGATGGGCCGCGGCCGCCACCTACCAGGTGAGCGGGGAGACCCTCTACGAGGCCCGGGCTCCCCTGGGGGCTTTCCGTGGGGTCAACCCTACCCTCGAGGGGCAGGTGGTTTTTAAGCTTACCAAAGGATTCCTACAGGGACGGGTCTGCCTGGATCTTTCCGCCTGGGATTCCACAGAACCCTTACGGGACCGGCATACCCGGGAAATGTTCCAGGTGGACCGGTACCCCCGGGCCTGCCTGAACATTCAGGGCTTTGATCCTGGTCAGAGCCTAGTCCAGGGTACCCTGAGCCTTCACGGCGTGGAGCGCAAGGTAGCGGTTCCCGTCCGCTACACTTTGGAACAAGGGGGGCAAACCCTGCGCTTTGAGGCCGAGTTTGAGCTCCCCCTCAGCGACTATGGGCTCAAGGCCCCCAGCTTCATGGGCATGCGGGTCCAGGACCGGGTGGTGGTCCGGGTCAAGGGCCAGGGGGTGGCAAGGTGAAGCGGCTTTGGCTCCTTCTCCTTTTGGGCTTGGCCCTAGCCAGCGAGGGAGAGCGCTACCTCTATGTGCGCTGGGACGCAGACCAGAACAGGGCCTTCCTCTCGGATGGCTCTCCCCTTCCCCCTGGCCTTGCGGTGGTGCCTGGACAGTACGTGGAGCTGGAGCAGGGACAGATCAAGCCCAAGAGGCAGTGGCAGCCACCCCAGGACCTGGTCAAGGTCTACCTGCCCCGGGAGGTGGGCCGTGTGGTCTTCAGCCACGAACGCCACTTTGCGGCCCTGGGGGCCAAGGGTAGCACCTGCGAAACCTGCCACACCGTCCTGGACGAGAACAAGGTATGGAAGAGCAGGGCCCAGGTCCCAGCCCTCGAGCCCCACGGGGCCACCTCCCTAGGACGGTTCTGCGCCACCTGCCACGACGGTAAAACCCAGCCTGCTGCCCTACGGGGAAGCCAAAGCCCCCTTAAAGACCCCATCTTCACCGCATGGGGCCGCAAAGGCGACGCCTCCTGCTCCCAGTGCCACGCTCCCAAAAGCCACGGCCGAGACTTCACCTCAAGCCACGGAGAGTGGGCCGAGGAAGGAGGGGCCAGGGAGTGCGCCACCTGCCACCGGGGAGTTTCAAGCCTTTCATCTCAAGAGGCCCTGAAGGTCCAGGCCTTCCAGCGGGCCCAGCTGGCCCTGATCCAAAACCCGGAGGACGAAAAGGCCTTTAACGTCACCCTGCCCCCCAACTTCTGCGCCTACTGTCACGGGCTGGACGGAAAAGCCTGGGGCAAGCGAGACTAGGGAGGGAGGTCATGGGCGAAGTGCTGCAAAAGCGATTTCCCGATATGGTGGCCCTTTTCACCGGCTTGGGTTTCCTCACCGTCTTAGCAGAGCTGGTTCTGACGGACCACACGGAGGGTATCCGCATCCTGGCACCCTTAGCCGCCGGGATGGGAGCGGGGGCCATCCTCCTCGGCCTCGGGTTCCCGAGAGGAAGGGTTTGGGCCACGGGGCTTCTCCTCCTGGTGGGGGGCATAGGGCTTTTGGGCCTGGTAGAGCACATGCAGGAAGCCCTGGAGGCCTTCTCCCCTTCCGTGGTCCGGCTGGTGGACAAGGAGGGGTGGGAATATCCCGCCTACCCCGGGCCTTTGAGGGAAGGGGAAAAGGAAGGCTCTCCCCCACCCCTGGCCCCACTAGCCTTGAGTGGGCTTGGGCTTCTTGGAGCCTTAGCCCTTCACGCCCGGAAGCCATGAGGATCTTGGTGGTGGAAGACGAGCTAGGCATTCTGGAGCCCATCCTGGCCCTCTTGCGGCGGGAGCGGTACGAGGCCCTCGGGGCCAGGAACCTGGAAGAAGCCTGGAGCCTCTTGGCCGAGGGGGAACCCGATGTCCTCATCCTGGACATCATGTTGCCCGAGGGGGAGGATGCGGGCTTCCGCTTCGCCGAGGCCCTGCGCCAAGGGGGCTTCCGCGGGGGCATCCTATTCCTCACCGCCAGGGATGCCCTCGAGGACCGAATCCATGGCCTGGAGCTGGGCGGGGACGACTACCTGGTAAAACCCTTCCACCTGGAGGAGCTCCTGGCCCGAATCAAGGCCCTCGCCCGCAGGCATGCCGACTTCAAGGGGCGCATCCTGCGAAGGGGTTCCCTCGAGGTGGACCTGGTGGCCAGGCGGGTGATCCTGGGTGGGAGGGAGGTGACCCTTTCCCCCAAGGCCTTTGCCCTCCTGGAGCTTCTGGCGCAACACCCCGACAGAACTTTTAGCCGCGAGGAACTCCTCGAGCGCCTCTTCCCGGGAGCCGAAACGGATGCGGTGCTCCGGGTGTACGTGCAAAAGCTCCGTCAAAGCCTTGCCCCCTGGGTGGTGGAACGGGTACCCGGGGGCTACCGCCTGGGGAAGCCATGAGCCTGAGGGCGCGCTTAGCCTATGCCTTCTTCCTTTTGGCCGCCGCCATCGGCCTCCTCTCCCTCCTGCTGGGGTACCTGGTCTTTCGTAACCTGGTGGAGCGGGACATCGCCTTGGATCTCTCGGAGGTCACGGGGCGGGTCCTGAAAGCGTTGGAAATCACCGAAACAGGCCCCAGGCTCAGGCAGGGGGATGTCTTCCTGGGAACCCACTACGTCTTCGGCTTCCGTCTTTCCCGGGATGGAGTGCCCGTTCTGGAAGGAGGCTTCGCCCCCAAGGAAGGAGAGGCCTGGCGCACGGCCAAGGTCCCCTGGAAGGAGTACGTGCTGGAGGTCCACCTCCGGGTTGAGGAGTACCGGCGAGCCCTTGGCACCTACCTCAGGGCAAGCCTGAGCCTCCTCTTGCCCCTGCTGCTCCTAGCCGCCCTTCTCGGGTCCTACTTCGCCGGGGTTCTTTCCAGGCCTCTCCAGGAGCTGGCCCAAGCGGTGGAAAGCCTCTCTGCCCTGCGCTTTCCCAAGCCCCTGGCCCCGGTCCGGGAGCGGGAACTCGCCCGGGTCATCCATAGCTTCAACCGCCTGGTGGAAGCGGTGCGGGGAGCGCTGGAACGGGAAAAGCTCCTCACCCGCTACGCATCCCACGAGCTTCGGAGCCCCCTGGCGGTGCTACGGAGCCAGGTGGAGGCACTCAAGGGAGGCCTTCTTCCCCTGGAACAGGTTCTCCCCCACCTGGAAGGCGCCTTGGCCCGCATGGAAAGGACCCTCGAGGGACTCCTGGCCTTGAGCCGGGCGGAGGGGGACCTGGAGGTGGACCTGCTGCCCCTGGAGCTTACGAGCTTTCTGAGGGACTACCTGAAAGGTCAGGCGGGAGTGCGGTTTCGGCGCCTTCCCTCCAAGGAAGGCGGCCCAGGGCCAGGCCAGATGGACCCAGGACCTGCCGAGCAAGCCTGGATCCTGGCCCATCCCCTTCTGCTGGAAAGGATGCTGGATAACCTCTTGGAAAACGCCCTTCGCCACGGGGCACCCCCCGTGGAGATCGGGCTTGGTGGGGGAAAGGAGGAGGTGGTCATAGAGGTGAGGGATCATGGGCCCGGAGTCACGGAAGAAGCCCTGCCCCACCTGACCCGGCCCTTTTTCCGGGAGCGTAAAGAGCGCGAAGGGCTAGGCCTGGGCTTGGCCTTGGTGGAGCAAGGGGTGAAGCGGCTGGGCGGGAAGCTGGAACTGGAAAATGCCCGCCCGGGCTTACGGGTACGCTTGAGGCTTCCGAGGTGGCGCGGTGAAGCGGCGAACCTTTCTCGTTAAGCTCCTCCTCCTGGCCGTGGCCTTCTTGGCCCCGGCGTGGGGAGAAGAGGAGAAGGAAGGGGAGAAAAAGAAGGGCGAGGAGGGGAAAAAGCGCAGGGACGAGGCCAAGGAGGAGAACCGGCCCGCCCTCCGTTACTACGGCCAGGTGGAGGGGGTTGAGGAGGACACCCTATGGGTTGGCGGCCGGGCCCTGCGGGTGCGCACCCCCCTTCTTCCCTACCTGGCTCCTGGCATGGTGGTGGAGGTGGGCCCGGAAGGCCTCGCCGTGTTGAGCCCGGCCACCTGGGCCTACTACCAGGGTCCTGGAAGCCTGGTGGGCCTGGGCCAGGGACCGGTGCGGGCCTGGTGGGGGGAGGGCGGAGTACTCTGGCGGGTTCTGCCCGGGTACAGCGGACAGGCCTCGCTGGTGGCCCGGTACCAGCAAGGAACCTGGCAAGCGGTGCCCAAGGGCCTAAGCCTCCCCCGCCCTCCGCAGGAGGGATGGTGGCTTTTAGCCCTGGAGGGCAAAACAGGAAAGCTGATTCGGCGGCTGGAGTGAAGGGGCTAAGCCTCCTCCCCCTCCCAAAGCCGCTCCCAGGGCTCCCGTGTCCGAAGCACCTCCCACCCCGCCCCGGTCCAAAGGAGCTCCAAGGGCCTTGGAGTGTCCAGGTAGGTAAGGCTCATGCTGGCCCCGTAGGCTCCAGCCTCGAGGATAGCCAAGGCTTCCCCCTCCTGGGGCACGGGCAGGCGCACCTCCCGGGCCAGGATGTCGCCTGCCTCGCAGGCGGGACCCGCCAGGTCAAAAATCCCTTCCTCCCGGCCTTCCCGAGGGTAAAGGGGCAGGATGGGGTGGCGGGCCCCGTAAAGGGCAGGCCGGATGAGACTGGTCATCCCGGCATCCAGGAGCACATACCGCCTGCGGGTTTCCTTCAGGCCCACCACCCTGGACACCAGGACCCCTGCCTCGGCCACCAGGTACCTTCCCGGCTCCAGCCAAACCTGGGCCCCATAAAGCCGGGCCAGGCTCTTCATGGGTCCTTGGAGAGCCTCCAGGGGGAGGTCCAAGCCGAAGCCCCCTCCCAGGTTCAAGACCGCCACCGGCCCCACCTGGGGATAAAGGGCCTCGAGGACCCCGTAGCCTTCCAGGAAATCCTCCACCCGGCTCAAGGCCGAACCCAGGTGCAGATGGAGGCCCAAAAAGGTTAACCCCTTTTCCCGGATAGTTCTCACCAGCCCCGGCACCGCCTCTGGCAACACCCCAAACTGGCTTTCCCCCCTGCCCGTGGCCAGGTGCCCGTGGGTGTTCACCGGGAGGTCCGGGTTCACCCGCAACAACACCCTGGCCCCGGGAAGGTACCGGGCCACCCGCCCCACATCCCCTTCGGAGTCCAGGACCACAAGGGGTTCCCGCCCCTTTAGGGCGGTAAGGGCCTCCGGGGTCTTAACCGGGCCGTTCCACACCACCTGGTCCGGGCCAAAGCCCGACCGGTAGGCCCGGAGCACCTCCCCCAGGGAAACCGCCTCGGCCCCGAGGCCAAGGTCCCTGAGGCGCCGAAGAAGCCCAAGACGGGGGTTGGCCTTCAGTGCGTAGAAAAAACGGGCAAAGGGGAAGGCCTCCCTCAGGCGCGCCAGCTGGGCCCGGACCCGCCCCCAGTCGTAGGCGTAAAAGGGCGTGGGATACCGATCCAGGGCTTCCAGCAAGGCTTCTTGAAAGGTTGGATCCAGCATGCTACCCCTTCAGGCTTCCCAGGGTAAGGCCCTGGATGAAGTAGCGCTGGGCCAGGAGAAAGACCAGGATGGGCGGAATGGTGCCCAGGGTAAGCCCGGCCATGAGTACCGTCCACTCCGTGGAAAACTGTCCCTGGAAGACCGCCAAGCCCACGGTTAGGGGGCGCATCTCCAAGGAGTTGGTGACGATAAGGGGCCAGAGGAAGCTGTTCCAGCCCGCCAAAAAGGTGAAGGTGCCCAAGGTGGCCAAGGCGGGGGCTGCCAGGGGCAGGGCCACCTTCCAGTACACCTGCCAGGGAGTAGCCCCGTCCATGATGGCCGCCTCCTCCAGCTCCCTGGGCAGGTGCAGGAAGTGCTGGCGCATGAGGAAGATAGCGAAGGCATCGAAGAGGCCGGGAAGAATAAGGGCGTAGTAGGTGTCCACCCAGCCCAGGTTCCGCATGAGGATGAAAAGGGGGATGATGAGCACGTGCACGGGGATCATCAAGGTGGCGAGGAAGAGGAGGAACAAGGCCCCCTGCCCCCTAAAACGGAAGCGGGCGAAGGCATAACCCGCCATAGCCCCGCTGGTCAGGTTTAAGAAGGTGAGGTCCAAGGCCACCACCAAGGAGTTCAGGTACCAGCGGCCGAAAGGCACGCTGGTGAGGACCCGCTGGTAGTTTTCCCAGTGGAGCTCCTTGGGCCAGACCTCCACAGGGAGGTCAAAAACCGCCCCCGGCGCCTTCAGACTGGTGGAGACCATCCAGAAGAAGGGCACCAGCATGCTCAGTCCCCCGGCCAGGAGGACCAGGTAGACGAGGGAATCCCAGAGCCTCCCCAAAAGCCTCATGCTTCCTCCACCACCCACCGCTTGCGCAGGGTCCACTGCAGGTAGGTGAGGGCAAACAGGATGAGGAAGAGGACCCAGGCGATGGCCGAAGCATACCCCATCTCGAAGGGAAAGACGCCGAAGGCCTTGCGGTACAGGTAAAGCATCAGCACGTTGGTGGAATCCAAGGGCCCTCCTCCGGTCATGGTGTACACCAGGCCGAACATCTGGAAACCGCCGATCATGGCGAGAAGGGTGTTCAGAAACACCGTGGGGGAAAGGAGGGGCAAAACCATGTAGAAGAAGCGCTGCAGGTTGTTGGCCCCGTCCAGGCTGGCCGCCTCCAGGTATTCCTTGTTGATGTTCTGCAGTCCCGCCAGGAAGATCAGCATCCTTAACCCTACCCCCGCCCACACCGAGGCCAGGATCACCCCCCACATGGCCCAGGCTGGATCGGAAAGCCATCCGGGTCCCTCCCGGGCCAGCCACGCCACCCACGAGGGAGGGGTTAACCCCAAGAGGCCATAGGCACCCTCCATCCTCTCCCCCACCCAGCGCAGGAAGAGGTTCACTGGCCCCACGGTGGGGTTCAGGATCCAGCGCCAAAGGAGGCCCACCGCCACCACGCTGGTCACCGTGGGCAGGAGGTAGAGGGTGCGGATGAACCGCACCCCGGGCCAAGGGCGGTTCAAGCCCAAAGCCAGGAGCAAGGCCAACACGATCTCCAAGGGCACCGCCACCGCCACGTAGAAAAGGGTGTTGAAGAAAGCCTTGTGGAAGACGGGGTCCTCGAGGAGCCGGCGGTAGTTCTCCAAGCCCACCCAGCTCTCCCGGAAGGTGGCCAGGCCAAGGGGTCTTAACCCATCGTAGGCGACGAAGGAAAGGAGGAGGCTGGTGAGGATGGGCCCCAGGTTGAAGGCCAGGAAGCCCACCAAGGAGGGCAGGAGGAAGAGGAGGGGGAATCGGTAATAGGCGCGCATGGGGGCCTCCTGGCCTTAGGGTCTAGCGCTTCTTGCGCTCCGCCTGGACCTCGTCCAGAATCTTCTGCACCTGGGGGGCCACGCCGTCCAGGGCTGCCTTCAGCTCCGCCTTACCCTGCCACACGGGTTCCAAGGCCTTGTTGATGAGTTGCAGGGCCTCGTTCCAGCGCTCGAAGGTTTCCGTGGGCCTTGCCGTGCGGTTTACCGTGAGGAAGTATTGCTGGTTCTTGGGAGGCGGAGGCACGAAGAAGTCCTTGAGGCTTTGGATGCTGCGGTCCACATTCTTCACATCTACCCCCCGGGCGGGGATGATGAGCCCGGTCCTGGTGAAGATGCGGCTGGCCTCAGGGCCGGCCAGGAAGGAAAGGAGCTTCCAGGCGGCCTCCGGGTTCCTGGAACCGGCCGCCATCACCCAGCCGGAGCCGTCTATGTCCACGATGCTTCCGGCCTTGCCCCGGGGGAAGGGCACCACGTCGAAGTCGAACTTGGCCCGGGCCTTAAGGGTGGGTACCCGCCAGCGCCCGTCCACGATCATCCCCGTCTGTCCGTTCAGGAACATGGTGAAGGCCCCGCGGTCCTGGGCCTCCTCGGGAGTGGGGGCCACGTGGTGCTTGTAGCGGAGGTCCAGATAAAACTGCAAGCCCTCCAGGGACGCCGGGCTATTCAGCAGGAACCGGCTGTGGTCAGGGGCCTCAGTACACGTCAAAACGTGGGACCACCCCTTTAGGATGGACCTGCGCCCACGTGGATGGGCAGGTACCCATAGGA